>Ga0209935_1000262_pt1 | contig 159881 bp, 164 predicted proteins | sample ThiBio_1000_plan_2_FD_183958 | JGI IMG/M metagenome (GOLD analysis project Ga0209935, IMG submission 183958) | Wastewater bioreactor microbial communities from Cape Town, South Africa - Thiocy_cont_1000_plan (SPAdes) | ecosystem: Engineered > Bioreactor > Thiocyanate-remediating >... | reverse complement strand
CAAAATTTTCGGTAGATGGCTCGCAGACCGAGTGTAATCAAAAAGCCGCCACCGTCGCGGGCGGCGGACAATAGCAGAGCGCCACGAACGCTGCCTGCCATAGCGTATTTCAGCGGAAAAGCGGCAATGAAGAAAACGAACCAGCCTGTGAGTTGGAACTTCCAAAATAAGGACAGCCTATGGTTCCAACTTTTCATGGGGCGGGTTATGCGGGCATTTCCGATTCGCCCGCGAAACGGCATGCACCATGAAGACGCATGCGCTCGCAGCGGAACCGAATTTCACCGGCCACCTCGGCGGCTCTAATGCCGATCTTTTCGCCCAGCTTACGCAGGGTGACGCTGATTTCATCCGTGGGAAACGGGTGAATGGTGGAACAGTCCTCACATATCCAAAGGACCGTTTTGGACTCATCGGCTCGTTGAAAAACACGGGCTCCGTTGTTTAGAAGAATCTCCCGAAAGATCTTTTGGTCACACAGGAGCCTGAGCGTGCGATAAATGGTCGCCCGTCCAATCGTTGGCTGACGGCGGCGGGTCAACGCATGAAGTTCTTCAGCGGAAAAGACCCCGGTGGCGGCCAGCGCCGCCTCAACGACAGCGCGGCGCACCGGGCGCTTTCCGATGAATCGCTCAAGCTCCGGTAACATCCGAGTGGTCAATGCCCGTGTCCGTCTTTTTCCCCCTCACAAATGCAGGCGTATTCCGCCCGGTTGCATTTGCCGCAGACTTCGGTGTGATACTCGATGCGAAGATTCTGAGGTTTGGCTTGGGCGTTCGCCTTGACCTGTAGGACGATCCGGTATCCATCACCTTCTGGAAGAGCTGAGGTCGAAACCAAAGAATCGCCGGACTCCTCGAATTCCAGTTTCACCTTGCCGGTTGGGGCCTCGGCGATGGCGGCTACGACCTGTTCTCCAGCGGGAACTACCTTCATGTCCTTGTCATAGAAGGTAATGCTGACCTTTTTGTCAGGTTGGACAAAAAATTCCGCGTGTCCGCCTTCGACCTCGACGATGCGGCCGCCTTTCGGGCCGGGAATAACTTTGTCGTGATCGTGTCCTTCTGCCGCATAAACGCCGGAGGCGAGAATTAGTAGTGCAAGGGTGGAATGGATTAGCTGTTTCATGTTTTTTGTGGGTTTGGGTTGAGGAAAAATTAGTGACGCTTCTTGGTTAACGAGGTCTTTTTTGTCTGTAGTTCGACGAGAAATCGTGCCCCATCCGCCGGGCTCATCTGCTGACTGATGGCGATATCGTGATCGCGCTTCTCCTGATAACTGCGGGAAGGACTGAAGATTCCGCCCTGACCGTGATATTCCTGTTCGATCCTTCGAATGGCGGCGATTTGAGCTTCATCCAGGTTGTAATTGATTTGCAGACGTCCGAGAAAGTCATCGAGATGCCGCTTGGAACTCCAAATCGCCGTGAAATGAGCGAGGACGAAAAATGCGACGAGGGCCGTGATCGCCAAGGCTCCCAGCCAATATTTTTCCCGGCGAGAGAGAGAGGCGTTCGGCTTATCGGCATCGCGAAGACCAACCGACCAGGGCGGCCGGAAGCCGGGGGTCGTAGGCTTGGCTGTTCGCCAAGCTTTTCGTCGATGGCGCTGCGGACGATGCATGATTTCACTTCCGGGCGGGTCGCAACAGGCGAAGCGCGTTTGCGACAACGAGCAGGGTCGCTCCCGTGTCTGCAAGAACGGCGAGCCAAAGGCTGGTGTGTCCGAGCAAGGCGAGGAAGAGGAAAATCCCTTTCACGACCAGCGAGAATGCGATGTTGAATCGAATCACTCCCAATGTTCTTCGCCCTAGCAGAATGGCTTCCGCGACCATCAGGAGATCGTCACGCATTAGAGCGACATCGGCGGTCTCGATAGCGGTATCAGTTCCAGCGGCACCCATTGCAATGCCAACATCGGCAATCGCGAGTGCCGGGGCATCGTTAACTCCGTCGCCGATCATGGCGACATGACCAATTTCCGATTTCAGCTTTTTGACGACCTCGATTTTATCGTCAGGGAGCAAATCGCCACGGGCCTCATCGATTCCCGCCTGAAGGGCGATGGCCTGGGCCGTTCTGGTGTTATCGCCGCTGAGCATGATAACCTTTGAAATCCCGGCCGCGTGGATTCGCTTGATGGCCTCTTTTGCGTCTGGACGGATCGCGTCTCCCACTGCGAGGACGCCCAATACCTCACCAGCACAATCCGCATGCGGTTTATGCCCCACAACCACTACTGAGCGGGCCTGATACTCAATCTTCGCCAGCCTTTCTTCCAATTCGGGAGTGCAAACGCCCAGTTCATGGGCGAAGCGGTGATTTCCGAGGAAATATTGATGTCCGTCAATGGAAGCCTCAGCACCTCTGCCCGTTTTGGCAGCATAATCTTCGGCGGATGGAAATTCGATATTCGATTCCTCTGCATATCGAACCACCGCTTCGGCCAATGGATGAGTCGAATGCGAGTCGATGGCGGCCGCAATTCTCACAAGCTCCTCGTCCGTCGTTTTACCCAAGGAGAAAACCTCGATGACACGAGGTTTCCCTTCTGTGATTGTGCCGGTCTTGTCGACCGCAAGAGCGCGCAAACTTCCAAGCGCCTCCAAATAGGCTCCGCCCTTGATGAGAACGCCCCGTCGTGCCATGGCAGTGAGACCGGCAACGATGCTGACCGGCGTCGAGATGACGAGAGCACATGGACATGCGATGACGAGAAGCACCAATGCGCGGTATATCCAATCCATCCATGGGGCTCCGAAAGCGAGTGGAGGGATGAGGCCAATGAGAAGGGCGAGAACCATCACGGCCGGGGTGTAGTATTTGGCAAAGACATCAACGAATCGTTGAGCGGGGGCTTTCTGTCCCTGCGCTTCTTCGACCATGCGGATGATGCGAGCCAAAGTCGTATCCCCGGCGGTCTTCGTCGTCTGGATCTCCAAGGACCCTTCGCCGTTGATAGTTCCAGCATAGACGATATCTCCTCGATCCTTTTCCACGGGCATTGATTCCCCGGTGATCGGAGCTTGGTTAATGGCGGATTTTCCTTTGATGACGAGGCCATCCAAGGGAACACGCTGCCCTGACTTGACGATGATTGTTTCTTCTAGCTGAACATCGGCGGCTGGGACCTCGACGGTTTGCCCATCGCGGCGGACCAAGGCGACATCCGGAGCAAGTTGCATGAGCGCCTGAATCGCCTTTCTGGCGCGCCCCACGCTCCAGGATTCCAGAAGCTCGGAGAGGGAAAAGAGGAAAGCAATCGCCGCGCCTTCGGCGTGTTCGCCGATTGCGACAGCTCCGGTCACTGCGATGACCATCAGAACATTCATGTCGAGCCTCAGAGAGCGAATGGAGCGTAGGGCTTTGGGAAAGACCACGAGCCATCCCCCGGCGACAATCGCGAGGAGAAAGGCGGCATCGGGTGCCCAACTGTCTTTCAAACCCAGCCATTGGAGAAGCATCCCTATTCCTGTCAGCACGCCGGACACGGCGACAAAGACCGTGCGTGCCGTCAGGGTGCCTTTTTCCGAGGGCTCTCCGGTCTGAACCTTTACGCCAGTGGTGTTGATCGCCCTGACGAGATCGGCTTCCTGAGCTTTGCCGTCGTGGAATACGGAAACTTTCGAGCCGACAATATCCGCTCGTACCCCGCGCACTCCGGAAAGGGGTTTCAAAGCGGTCTCGATAGCGGAAACCTCCTCGGAGCAGTCCATTCCCGACACAACAAAGGTGTATTTTGGGCCATCTAATTCGACGCCCTTGCTCTGATGATCTTCAGCAGCTTGATGATGATGTTTATCGCTCATATTTTCTCCTGTGGTTTCTATTCGTCCGGGGAGTTCGACGGCGGGAGGCTCCAGCCTCTTGGCGGTGTCGCGCGAAACGCGGCAGTTTAGAGGTCGCACTCACCCCGGAAACATGGACTCTTTGTGATCCGGTAGCATATGCGCTCCGACCGAGACGGGACACCCAGAGGACGTCCGTTGGGCTGTCTTCATCCGCCCCAGCTTTGGCAGCTCTCAACACGACGGCTATCCAGACCGCTGAAACAATCGGTATCAGCCCCCATGACGAAACGACAACTAGCTGCCAGGCCTCAAGGCCCAGTTTCGCCCATGCTTCCCCTAAACAGGAATAGATTGTCGAATGGTTCACGGTGAGCGGGTGGATTTGCGGTGAATCGAAAAGATGACCTTTCTATTTGTGGCGTTTGGAATCGCTGCTCATCAGGCCGAGGAGAGAGGATTCGAGCCGAGTGACACATTTCATGACCGGAACCTTTTGTTCCTCATCGCGCACGGCGAGCTTTCCCAGTCTGGCCCGCAATTCCTGAACACTTGTCAGGGCTCGATCCAGTTCGCCGACTTTTGCCTTACGAAGGCGTTCCGTCAGCGAGTTGATCCCCGAAACGATAACTCCTATTTCGCTGGATCGGGTTTGAAGTGGCAGGGATTCAAAACGTCCCGAGCGAAGCCGATAGAGATGGCGAGAAATGACCGAAAGTGGAAACAAGACGTTCTCGCGAACCGCCCAGCAGCAAACCGACCAAACAGCGACTCCGATGCCGAGGACATGGATGAAGTGATGGGTTAAAAAATTGAGAATATCCTTCGGAGGATCAAAGATAATCTCAAAGGCAGAGTACAGGGCCAGCGCGGCGGCCCCAATGAGCAATGACCGGGAGAGCAGAATAGTGGTCAGGGGACGCTCCCGTTGTGGAAATTCAGACTTTACTGAACGATGGGGGAAAGCGGTTGTCTTCATGGCTTTGGATTTACAGTGATTTTCCCGGCCGGTTGTTTGGCCGGCAGGGTGAGAAGATCGAGATCGAGGCTGTTACGCCAAGCTTGGGAGACAGCTTGATTACGCGCCTCCAACGCATCGAGGTATTCCCGGTGGGCTTCGATCAGGATATTTACACCGAGGGCACCCACGCGATATTGACGCTCCGCGAGGTCGGAAGCGGATTTCAAATTCTCGATGAGAGTTTCCGGCATTGCGGCGGCCACTTCCCTCGACGCTTCGAGCGCGGTACGGCGGATGGCCAATTCCCGGTCGAGCTTCATTTGGGCATCCTCAATCAAACGCTTCCTTCTTTCGGCAGGGCCGGAACCGCCTGTAGCACCGGGAATCGTCATGCCGGAAAGAGGATCGTTGGCGCCGAGTCCTTCCTTGGTAAACCACGGGCCAACTTGGAATCCCTCGATATCAAGAGCGGCGTCCAAGCCTGCCAAACCACGAGCAATTTCTGCCTCGCGGATTTTGAGCACAAGGGCTTCGGTGCCGGGTTTGGGCGATTGGGGAGGAGATACTAAGCTCCCATTGACGGATAATTCGTCATTTGGCTTCCGGCCCAGAAGTCCATTGAGTTCGGTGCGAAGCAGGTCTTTCGCCACCTTCTCCTCGGCTGCGGTTCGAATAAAAGGAAGGGAAGCGCCTTCGAGAATTCGCCGCTCGATGACAGCGGCGACTCCGGCGGCAGGTCGTTCCTCCAACATCTTGACCAGTGCTGCCGTGCGGCCAGCGAGGTCATTGGCACTACTCGCGGTTTCGGTTGCGGCCTGATACTCCATCGCTTTCAGACGAACAGTTCCAGCCAGGGCGAAACGGAATTCCGCGAGATAAAGCTCAGCAAGTTCCTTATCGAGATTAAGAACTGCGGCCCGGAATTTTTCACGGGAAGGAAAATCCAGTGGGATGGGAATTCTCGGTGATGCCAACTGGGCCGTTTTTGGGAGGGCCTCAATCTGGGCAGTGTAAAACCGAAGTTCGGGATTGTTCTTCATGGCCTCCGCGACCAACTCGTCGGAAGTCTGAGCCAAGGCACTGACCGCCATAAGCCCCATGCAGAAATACGGTAGGAAGTTTTTCATTTTTGTGCTCGATGAATTATTGGGCGCGTTTGCGTTCGATTCGTCCTTCAACCCAGTTGTAGAGGGTCGGCAGGAGCAGCAGGGTCAAAAAGGTTGCGGTGATGATTCCGCCGATGACAACCGTCGCGAGTGGTTTCTGCACTTCAGCACCCGCGCCGTGGGCTAGTGCCATTGGCACGAAGCCCAAGCTGGCGACGAGGGCGGTCATCAGGATCGGGCGCAACCGGGTTAAAGCCCCTTGGCGAACCGCTTCCGCCACCGATTTCCCTTCCTCTCGAAGCTGATTGAAAAAGCTAATCATCATCACACCGTTGAGTACGGCTACACCCGACAGAGCAATAAAGCCGACACCGGCACTAATGCTGAAAGGGAGGTCTCGGAGCCACAGGGCGAAAATACCGCCGGTTACCGCCAGCGGAATTCCCGTATAAACAATGGCGGCCTGACGCATGCTGCGGAACGCCATGAAGATCAGTAAAAAGATCATGGCCAGTGCCACCGGAACGACGATGGCAAGTCGCGCTTGCGCCTCTTTGAGATTTTTGAACTGCCCGCCGAACTCGATGAAGTATCCGTCAGGAAGTTTCACCTGTTCGGCGATTTTCTGCTGGGCCTCCTGGACAAAGCTCTGCACGTCCCGGCCCCGGAGGTTGACCATCAGCGTCATACGACGCTGGAAAGCCTCCCGGCTAATGGTGCCCACGCTTTCGATGGAAGCAACATCGGCGACTTGTCCGAGACGGATTAGGCCGCCGTCTTCCGTCCGAACTCCCAAGTCTGCAACACGGTCGAAGGCCTGGCGGTCCTTTTCCGGCATCCGAACGACGACCGGGTATCTGCGGTTTCCATCAACAATCACGCCGACTTCGTTTCCGGCAAAGGCGGACTCGACCGTCCGGTTGACCTCTCCGGCCTGCGCATTGTATTTCGCCATGCCTTCGCGGTTGGCCGTAACTTGGAAAACCGGAGACTTGCCCGCCGCGTCGAATTCCACATCGGCCGCGCCGGGGATTTTCTCCACGATCTCGCGGACTTCACCCGCAATCTTCTCAAGTTCATCGTAATTTTCGCCGAATACCTTGATAGCGATGTCGGCGCGGCTGCCCGAGAGCAGTTCGTTGAAACGCAACTCAATGGGTTGGGAAAACAAGTATGATTGACCGGGAAAATTGGCGTTGAGTTCGGCGGCCATCAAATTCGTCAGTTCGTCCTTGTTGATGGTCTTTCCGTTCACCTTTCGCCACTCATCGGGCTTTTTGAGCATCACGTAGGAATCACCGACATTGACTCCCATGGGATCTGTAGCCACTTCGGCGGTTCCAATGCGCGCGAAGGTGTGGGTGACCTCGGGAAATTTCTCAAGCAGGAGCTTTTCCGCCGCCGTCTGCATTTTGATGGAAGGTTCCAGTCCGATGCTGGTTGTGCGGATCATCTGTACGGCGAGAGAACCCTCATCGAGCTGAGGAATGAATTCCGCGCCCAAGCGGCTGAAAACTGCCATCGACAGGGCGAACACCGCGATGGAACCAGCAAGAATCAGCAAACGCTGACGAAGAGCGAATTCGAGCACCGGTTCATAGGCCCGCTTGGCGAACCGGATGATGAAGTTATCTTCCTCGGACACCTTTTTGGTCATGAAGTAGGAGCAAAGGACCGGGATCAGCGTGAGGGCCAGCAGAAGCGCCCCGACCAAGGCGAAGATGACTGTCATCGCCATCGGAATGAACATTTTCCCCTCCACCCCGGTGAGAGTGAGAATGGGAATATAGACAATCGTGATGATCGTCACTCCGAACACCGTGGGAGTTCCCACCTGTTTGGAGGCCGTGAGAATCGTGTGAATTCGCTCCTCCTTGGTGAGAAGACGGCCAAGGTGATGCTGCTTTTCCGCCAGGAGACGGACGATGTTTTCCGCAATCACCACCGCGCCATCGACAATGAGGCCGAAATCGACTGCGCCCAAGCTCATCAGATTTCCCGAAACGCGGGTCTGCACCATTCCTGTGATGGCGAAGAGCATGGATAGAGGGATGGCCGTCGCCACAATGAGGGCGGCCCGAACGTTGCCAAGGAGAACAAGCAAAACTACGACAACGAGGATTGCCCCTTCCACAAGGTTGCGTTCAACGGTTGAGATTGTGGCGTTAACCAAGTCCGTGCGGTTGTAGAGTGTTTCGACCTCAACATTTTTGGGCAGTTTGTTTTGGATCTCCTGAATCCGTTCATGAACCCGTTCGGAGACAATCCGGCTGTTCTCGCCGAGAAGCATGAGGGCGGCTCCGAGGACAGCCTCCTTTCCGTCATGAGTCGCGGTACCGGTGCGCACACCAGAACCGATAACGACATTGGACACGTCCTTGACCCGCAATGCGGTGGCCCCTCCTCCCCCGAAGCGAATTGGAATATTCTCAATGTCTTGAGCGGATTCGACCCGGCCGACCGATCTCACCGTGATGCTTTCGCCGCCCTTTTCGACCACGGAACCGCCCGCATTAGCGACATTCTCCGAAATGAGATTGGCCAGTTCCGCGAAGGTGATGCCGATGCTTTGGAGCTTGGCCGGGTCAGGTTGAATGACGAACTGCTTCTCGTAGCCGCCCGAGGTGTTGACCTCGGTTATTCCGGGCACGGTGCGAAGCGAAGGCTTTACGATGTAGTCCTGAACGAGCTTCAGCTCACGCAGTTGTTCAATGGGATCGGACGGAACATCCGTCGCGTCCTTTTTGAAACGGACAACATAGTAGTAGATTTCTCCAAGGCCGGTCGTGATCGGGGCCAATTTCGGGGTGACCCCTTCGGGTAAGTCCTCCAAAACATTTTGCAGACGCTCCGCGACAAGCTGGCGTGCAAGATAGATGTTGGTTCCTTCCTCGAAAATCAAAGTGACCTGAGAAAGGCCGAATTTGGAGAGGGAACGAACCTCAAGGAGCTTTTGAATACCTCCCATTTCCATTTCGATGGGGTAGGTCACCAACTTCTCGATCTCTTCAGGAGCGAGCGAGGTGACAGAGGTGTTAATCTGGACTTGGACATTTGTGATGTCCGGTACGGCGTCCACCGGGAGATGGACGGCGGACCAAACGCCGACGGCGATGAGGCCCAACGCGGCGATGAGCACGAAGACTCGTTGGCGAAGAGCAAATTCAAGAATGCGATCAATCATATAAGGTAATTAGTGGGAGTGGCCGCCGCCTTTCGTGGCGCGCAGCTCAATGAGGTAAAGGGATTCCGCTCCGGTCACGGCGATGGTGTCGCCTTCATAAAGGCCGTCCGTGATTTCAACGAAATCATCGGTGGTTGGACCGGTTTTGACGGGTGTGCGCAGGAGAAAATCCCCGTTCTGGACGTAGGCAAATTTCCCGGCCGCAGTGTCGAGCACCGCAGCGAACGGGACGGCAACGACTTCCTCAGAGCCTGCGGTTTCAGGAAGGGTGACCGTGACAAACTCGCCCATCTTCAAACGGTTTTCCGCATCAGGTATTTCAGCGATGATTTCCGCTTTGTCGGTTGAAGCGACAAGGCTGGTATCAACCTTCTTCAGAATTCCCCCGACTGTCGTGGAGGGAGTGGATGGAACCGTGATCGAAATCGCTTCACCGGGTTTCAGGAGCTTTGCGACGTGGCCATCCATGAACGCTGACGCATAAGCGTAACCAGAGCGTTCGGACGAGCCGCCGACTTCCTTCGCCGTGCGATAAATCTGAGCGGTGACTTTTACCGATGGATTGAGGCGTCTGCTGGTAACCTCCGCAACGGAGATGTCTAGAGCCTTCCGGGCTTCGTCCGAGAGTTTGATGCCTTTGCCTTCCTTGAAGGAGGCTCCGGATTCCTCTGCGCCGTGTCCGTGCCCGTCTTCGCCTTCCCCTTCGCTTTCCTCGTGCCCATCACCATCCCCCTTGGAATGGTCGGGAGTTTTGGGGCCGCACGCGGCGAAAGCGGTAAGCATCAACGCGGCCAAGAATGTAAAGATAAGGTTTTTCATGGTTTGACCTGCTGAGGGGTGTCGAGTTGGCCTCCCGTAAGGAGATTGAGATCGAGAAGGGTGCGCCAAGCGTCGAGCACGGCATTCTGGGATGCGCGAAGGGCGTTGAGGTAGGCGGCTTGGGCGTCAAGGTAGAGTTGAGTCCCAATGGAGCCGTTGCGGAACTGGGTATCGGCCAGGGTCGAAGCTTCCTGAACATCCTTCAGCAAACCAGAGGGGATTTGGCTAAGTTGGCGCTGAGTCAGATCGTAAGCCTTCAGTCGGCTCAGGATTTGTGCCTCCACGTCTCGCTCAGCTTTCACGCGAAGAGCTTCCGCGACGGTGGAGCGTGCTTTCGCACTCTGGATGTTACCGATGTTCCAATCCCAGAGCGGAACCGTCGCGGAAATTGCTCCCCCAATATTCTGTTCGGTGTCTCCAGCAACGTCTCGGCTGAAAAAAGGCCCGATGGCGAAATCCGGTGCGATGTCGAGTCGCGCCGCCGTCAGCTCGCGCGCAGATCGCTCCAATTCCCTTTGTCGGATTTTCAGGAGAGGGTTGTTATTCTGGGCCGCAAAAATCAGCTTGGATTCGGCGAATCGCCTGGTTGGCGGGCTGAGGGACGCGGCAATGCGGAGAGGCAGATTCTGGGGACGCCCCAACAGCGCATTGAGCTGGGTGCGTGTTTCCTCCCGGCGAAGAGAAGCGTCTTTGATGGCCGCGCCCAATTCGACCAGACTCGCCTGAACAAGACGGATCTCAATTTGGAGGCGGGCTCCATAGTTCGACTGGCCGTTGAGCTGCGACGCCAGTTCACTGCTTTGCTTATAAACCGATTCCGCCGCGTTGGCTTCTGCTATCGCAGCAAGATACTCGTAGGCGAGAACCCGGACTTGGCCAGCCAAAGAGAGGCGAAACTGTTCGAGTCCAAGCTCAGCAATTTCGATGTTCTTGTTGGCGATGGCCTTTTGAAGTGTCCCCTTTCCGGGAAACTGGAAGGTCTGCATCACCGAAATGCTCATGGTTGTTCCGTTTCCTTGGAGAACATTCTCCGAATCACGAACCTCTCGTCCGCCGATCTCGAAGGACACTTCCGGGTTCTTGAAGAATCCGGCTTGAGTACGCTGCCCCTTGGCGACAGCGACTTCGGCTTCGTAACTCCTTAGTTCCGCGTTATTTTGCAGGGCGGCTTCAACGAGACTGTCGATTGAGACAGATGACGCTTCCTGGGCGAAAAGTATTGGAGCGGTCGCGAGGTACGCGACTGCCAGCATCAGCTTGTAAAGTTGATTCATAGATGGATCAGACTCCGGCTAGCGAGACGAATGCCCTTTCTTGTGGGACCGGTCGTATTGCACCTCAATCTTGGAAGCCTGACGGGCTTCAGAAATTGGAAAGCTGACAACGTAGGAATAGCGTCCGCTTCGTCCGCTCGATAATCTGGGATGGCCCGGATCGATGTCATCCTGCTTCTCGGCGATCACACGGCCGGAAGCGTCTATGAGCCGAACATCGACATGGGCAGCAGGAGGGATGTGACTCCCGAATCCCTTCTTCATTGAGCCGGAGACGTAAAGGCGTTCCTGGGTTTCGAATGCGCGGGTGCTGACGATTTGGCCGCCCAAAGAACTTTGCGCATCAATCGGCAGCGGCGAATCGCTTTGTCGAAACAGGCTTCCGAAAGAGGCGCAAGCGCCCAAGGTGATGACAACTGTTCCCGCAAGCGCAAGCTGCGAGAGTCGAATAATGAATTTAGGGATTTTCATTCGAATGAGTGAAACTGGATGGAGACGATGTGACCGAACCGGAGGTTTGCCGGGGCGGATTGATGATGTTTTCCGGACCTGCGTTGATCCCGGAACGGGGAACGGTGACGATCCGATGTTGATTGGTTCCGGGCAGCATCTTTGATTGGACCTTTCTCGGCCCGGATGTGGCGGGTGAGGCGCAGGCGTTTAGGATTGGAATCGTGATGGCCGTAACAATTCCTGCCTTGAAGAGTCTTGATAGCTTTTGCATTGAGTGTCCTGAGTGTTGCGCATGGCGTTGATACCGCGCGGAGTGATGGGCCGACCTCGGTGGTCGGGAAAAAGGGAGCGAGGCTCCCTTAACAATTATTCACGGACGCAATGCGACCGTGATCCTCAGGACAATTGAGGCGGATAATCGATCTCTGCGATGGGTCCTTCGACAACGGTATCACCGTGGTCCTGAAAGGAACCTGAAGCCAACGCAACAAAAGCGTATGCTGGCGCTTCCGCTAAGGCTCCCAGAATATGGGAATGGCTGTTACAGCAAGAATGCCCGGCGGGGCAGTCCGGCTGCTGTTTGGAGTCGGATTTCTGCCGCTCCGATGCATGCTGAGTTGCGCAGGAAGAATCCTGATAAGCATGAGCAATCTGCCCGCTCGCCATAAAAAGCACGGCGAGGACCCAGAACATCCGGGCATATTTTAGACAGATTTGCATCTGCCACGGCCTATCGGGGAATTGGGGCATTTTGTCAACAGCAAAACGAAAAGACACTCGTTGGCCGCAATGGGCGTCCCTTGTTTTGGCAATGGGAAGGCAGGAAAGTTTCTCGGCTTTCCAAATTTTGGAGACGGGGGTAGCGAGGAAAATTTCACAGGGTGGCAGGTGAGGAAAAAGTGCACTTAACTTGACAAGGCCGTGAATCTCGGGTAGATCGCCGCCCGCATGTTTGTCCTCAAAAAATCGTGGTTGCTCGCCCTTGCCATCTGCATGGCGATGGTGGCCTCGTTTCAAGGCGGTCATGCTTTCGACCAGTTCAAAGCGGTCGAAGAATCGGAATGCTGCGCTTCGGGAAATGGCGCTCATGAGGACGAAGAAAGCCATTCGTCGCATGAGTGCTGCCAATCCAGTGTAGCTGTCTTAATTCCTTACGATTTAGTCGTCCCCTTGTCCTCGGTAGCTTCCGCAGAAGCGGCTGACCTTTCCTTCCACGGAGGAATGGTGAAGGAAAGCGACTATCCCCCTCAATTGGTCTGACCGTTAGGGCACCCTCGTGCCCAGACATCCCTAGCGCGGGCTCGTTTGCGCCCACCTGTCCTCGGATTTCCGTGGGCAATCATCACTAACCCGTAAGCCGGATTGTGTTCCGGTGTTGGTCCCAATGTCAGCCAATTCAATGAAACTTTGTCGAACTATCACGAAATCAGTTCGAAGACGGCATACCGCCTTCGCTCATCATAGGGTCGCTCACGGCGATCCGTCAGGAAATCTAAACTTCGAGGCACATGAAGCGTAAAGCACCTCTCGCGCTTTTGTTCCTGTTTCCTCTGGCCGCCGCGGCGGCCGAGATCAGTTTAACCGCCGATGCCGCCGCCCGTATGGCGCGGGAGCAAAACCCGGACCTACGTGCGGCCCGGCACCTCATTGCCGAGGCGGAAGGCCGCTCACGAATGACCGGTCGCCTGACAAATCCCGAGGTCGATGCAGAGGTTGCTGGCGGTCAGGATTTCGAGGGGCGTGTGGCGCTGGGCGTTACACAGCGATTTCCGATAACCAGCAGGCTTCGGTTGGAGCGACAACTGTCCGCGCTTGAGATCGAAAGTGCAAAGCTGGAGGTGCGGGAACGCGAGCGCCAGATTGCGGTTTCCGCCCGAGAAGCGTTCTACGATCTAGCCACAGCGAGGGAGGCCGTTTCGCTGGCACGCCAGCAAACGAGCGTGGCGCGCGAATTCGCAAAAACTTTGGCGGATGGGAGCACGGAAGGTTTTGGCTCGTCGCTTGATGCCGAACAAGCCTCAATCGACGCTGAAACGCTCGGCTCAGCCGAGCAGCCTTTCCGGGTTGGCGAGGTTCAGGCGGCGGCGCGTTTGGCCGCGCTTTTCGGCCTGCCCCCGGAGACAAAGTTCATTGTAAAAGAGTCACTCGCCCTTCCCAAAGGCGTGCCGGCCAAACGGCCCATGGGAACACGGCCTGACTTGGTACTGGCCGAACTCGCGGTGGAAGCTGGTGCGGTGGACGTGTCGCTGGCCAAGGCTGGCCGTTGGGATGACGTTGGTGTTGGCGCATTCGTTGAAGGAGACAGGCTGCGGGACGAACCGGATGGAATTGAGCCGGAAGCCATGATTGGCATGCGGTTCAGTTAATTAGATTTTGCGGTGGGATGGAAAACAGGGCAGGAAAACGGCGCATTTTCGCACACCGAACATTTGTGTTTAAGTTTACCCTCGCGCATCATCGTGGTTATCGCTCCTTGGCAGTTTGGACACCTATGGTCGTAAGTTGTGGAAGGGGAGACAGGGCCTGCTTGCCATCTGGCGCCGGGCAATCCGGGATAATATCCTCCCGGCTGGCGAGATGTCTTGACTGCTACCATTTTACATTCCGGGCAAACAATGGCTTCTTGGTTTGTCGCCTTGTCATTGGTGGTTGCGCAACCTGCAACAATTGCCACTGTAACCAGAATGACACTTGTTCGCGCCGCAGAGCGAACCGTGTCAAATGCACTTCCTAGGCTCGTTTTTGAGTTCATGGAGAGAACTGTTTATCTTTGGTAGATGGAGGCTGCGGTCAGCCCATAGCTTTTTGCTAGTTGTACGAAATTTGAGGGGTGGCCGCCGCGTGCCTGAAGACATGCGGCGGCCATTGTTAGGGGGAGAAGTTGGCTAGTGACTAGCGCAGACGTAAGCCGAAGCATCGCCGCACATCGAGCAAGAATGGGTAAACTTAGTTCCGCTGGAGCCCTTGCCCGGAGCGCCTACCCAAGTCACAGTGCCTTTGCAACTCGGGCAGTCATGCTTAACTTTAGTGTCAAACCAAGCAAGAATTCCCTTCTTTTCGACGGGTTTGATCGTCTGACAGCCTGAGCACGCCATCATGACATTGGCCTTATCGGGCAATGCTTGGGCCTGCTGAGCGGTTTGAAGCGGGGTATAAGCACCTGTGGATGGGCCCGCGTGGGCCATCATGGCGCTTACTGCGATCATTACAGCCGCCGCGAGGGCGCTGCCAAAGAAGTTAAATTTTGTTTTCATTATGTGTTTTTAGAGTTGGTGTTTATGCTTGCGGCCAAGCAGTTGAATAGCCGGTTAGATGAAAGCTGACATTAAGGCGCACCGGGCACTACGCATCTTGGCGGAAAAGCTCCGCATTTTTCCTGATTTACCTCTGAATGCCCTCGTGGGTTACGCCAGAATGCAGACCACGTAGCGGCGCTGGTCGCAGCACGGATCGTCGGGTCGACATTTGCTTTTAGGGGCGCATTGACATTGAAAAGAGAATTCCAACGAATCGCCCGCTTTATCGAAAGGACCCAAAATGGCTGTGTAGCTGCTCAAGCTGGCCATTACTCCGCCGCTCGGCGATAAGGCGCTATGCTGGGCATCTGCCCATCCATTGACGCTCCAAACCAGCGTTCCCGGACATCCGATTTTGATACACAAACGGTCGCGGCGAGAAATGGATTCTCTCTGATTAGAGAAGGTCCAGGTTGCAACATGCGGCACAATATTTCGATCAAGTTCCGATGGTGGATTGAGGCCAGCCAACAGGTAAGCGGAGCGTAGATGATGACGAAAAAGATCGTCAAAAAGCGGCTCAGAGTCACAAGTCTGATCGTTGCCATACCACCAAAACCAGTCGCTTCCCTCGGCGGCGTAAATCGCTTCGAATGCCGAAGGATGGCTGTTTGGCGTAACGCCAGCAATTCGGAGCGACTCCCTTGCGCGGCGCAGCAAATCCCAAGCGGCGTTCTCTTCTGGCTCCCCGATCCAAGTTCCAAGATCGTTGCCGGGATGAGATCCGAATTCATCGACCCACGATGCGCTGGCGAGTTCACAAACGCCTTCCTGCTCCAGTAACGGGTGTGGCCTAACTCCGCGTTCCAGATTACCGTCAAGGTACTCGCTGAAAGTGACTGTTGCAATTTCCTGATCGGAAACAATTGCTCGATAAAGGGCATCGAAGAAGCGGCGTCCGCTTTTCTCATAGGAGCCCCACGCATTTTCTCCGTCGAGAATTACCGAAACAAGCCGCTCTTCATTTCCTTGCGGCAAAAAGCGTGTTCTGAGTTGTTGAAGGAAATCCGATGCGGCCAATTCAGGATCAACCGACGCATATCGGAAGCCGATCGCGTCGCTCAATTCGGTGTCACGGAAGAAGATCGAAATACAGTGCGAAGGATCGCTCCCGCCTGCCCGCCAAGCCTTACAAACAATTTGTGGCCTGTCCGCTTGATACCCCCAACGTCCTGATCGCTTGAGAACTCCCTTATCTGTGGCAATCCATCTGATATTATTCTCGTAGAAATGCGGAATTATTCGCTCACCAACGGCCCCTTCCGCCGGCCACATGCCGCGCGGCGCTTTACCAAAGATTTCGCGGTAGTAGGCTGTGGCATTTTGGACCTGAGCGCTGGCATCCTCTGGAAAGGCGAAAGGAACCGGGAGGGCTGTCCCTTCACGATCGATGATAGCATTCGCAGTGCAATCGATCAGCGGAAGAATCGGGTGGTAGAAAGGGGTGGTGGAAACTTCGATTTGTCCCGTATCCTGGAGGTTCCGATGGATCGCAACGACATTGCGCATAATCTTGAACTGCTCTTCCACCATTTCCTTGATGTCGGTCTCATCGAAACCTGAGCCCTTCTCCAAAAAGCGGCGAACGGACGCCGTTGATCCATCTGGCAAAAGGACACTCCCAATTTGAAACTCAGGTCCAAACCAGGCGAGGTTGAACCACATCCGCAAATCCGTAATATCGGAGTTTGTAAACGGTATTTTCCGACCGCGTTGGTTGAGTAATTCTCTGTAGCGTTGATGAGGGTAGATCTCGTGGTGCCAGTCGGCGTCAAAGAATCTTGTTGCAATAAACTCTCTTTCGTCGTCGTCGAGATTATCTGTTGGAGTGAGAGTGAGATCGAGAGCTTGATCTGAACAACCTCCATTTACATAAGCGTCAAGTTGAGACAAGAGCACGGGCGTCAAGTTGATGGTGAGATGGACACCCGGATGATTTGAAAGTATCGCTGCCATCGAGTAATAATCTCGGATTGCGTGGAGCCTCACCCAAGGCTGGGTAATACTGCCTCTAGCAGCTTGATGAGTCAGACTGCGATACATTGGCTGATGTTGATGCCACAAAAACGCGAGCAAGAGTTTTGGACCAATGTGAGCGCTGAAGAATTGCGGGGGGAAGTGTATCTGGTTAACTCTCGCATTGATCAAGTATTCGACGATGTCACCCGTCCGAAAGGGACCTAGGGTTGCCCACCAATAACTGTTAACTCCACGATTATGCTGCCAAACTGCCTCGAAAGCGATAGGCGAACTCGGCACGCCATCGTTCGGCCGTGCCTTTGCGACGATAACAATGGATTGCCCTGGTTCTATTGGCCAAGTGCCGATTTCCAGATTTAGCCACCATGCTCCTCCTTGATATTCCTTATGGCAATCTGCATCGGGAGTTTGATGCCAAGTTATCATACAAGGATCCTCCAATCTTACCTGCGCTTGTTAATAACGAATCTCCGGCTCGGAGAGCGAAGTCGATGAGGTGAAACTGTGTTTTTGTATTTTATTGGGATGTAGTCTCGAAGGCTTGATATCGATTCAATTCCTTCCGGAGCGGGCTTTGCGTTGCGATTCAGCCACACTCCACGTAATCCGGCATCACTGGCCCCTAGAGCGTCTTTTTCCAAACTGTCTCCGATGTAGCTCGTCTCACCAGCATTAACGCCAGCGATACAGCATACATGCCGAAACAGTCTCGGATTAGGTTTCGAAAGACCTGTCGACTCAGATGTGAAGACAAAACTAAAGAAATGCGATATGCCAGTTCTGGTGAGCTTCTTTTCCTGCTGTTTTTGCGAGCCGTCCGACAACACGGATAGACCCTCAGACTGGTGTCGTTCGAGGAACTCTATGACATCGGGAAACACTATCCAAGATGCCTGATATTGCCTCAAAAACCGACCGAATAAAACATCGGCGTCATCGTCAAACATTTGCGGGTTCTTAAAAAGAGTCCTGATACGTCTTCGTCGCTGTTCCTGGAAGTCGATCTCTCCCCGAAGAAACGACGCCAAATGCAATTCCGCGATGTCATGCCATCGTTGAACGAACCCTGATTCATCGTAATCAGGTATTCCAGCAGCATGTTCCTCGCCAAAAAGTCGCGCGGCGTTTTGTTCTGCAGAATGATGATCGATTAGAGTGTCATCTAAATCGAGGATGATCATTTTACTTTCTCAACCTGCCTTTGATGGAGCGGGGTGACGGTTTCCCGCCCCGTCTTCGCTGGATTTCCAGCGAAGGAGATTCAAGGCTTCTGCTTGTTTGCTCAAGTGAATTAAAGCGCTTTCCGAATCTCGCCACAGCTAAGCATGCTAGCCCCGTAATAGGGATTGGCGATTTTCTTGTCGGCTTGAATCCACGCGGCATTTGCCATCGGACAGAAAGCTTCGAAGTAATGGCCGGTTTTCTCTTTTTGAGCATTTAAGGCAGCAATAAGAGTGTTGCTCAGTGGCTTGAGGGCAGCTCTTGCTGCTTTGATGTCAGATGCTTTTCCCAGCGATTCAGCTTGAGATGCCGTGGCTTCGGGAAGCCCGCCAGCACTTTCTTTGACGGTTGCGGCGAGGGCGCTTGCCGCTTCCGGAACGCCTTTCAAGGAATCTCCTGCAAGGGCTGTCTGGATTATGATGTATTGCTCAAGCGCTGCGTCGAGAGGCGTGGCGGCATGGTTGTGCGCCTGAACTGAAGTGAGGGCCATGCTGCCAAAGGCCAGCGCGAAAAGGAATGCGAGTTTTTTCATTTTTGATGGAGTGTTTAGGGTTGGATTTCGAGGGTGAAGGGAGCAAATTTATCCTGACCGTTGATCCGCACTTGGGCGTAGAGGCGCATGAGGCCGGCCTTGGCGGGCAAGAGATGGAACTCCAACTCTCCCGATCCGCGATCAGTCGGTTTAGATGGTTCAGTTCCCATCGGGTGGATATGAGCGATACTTTTGAGATCTTCACTGAAACCGACGATGTGGGAGTAAGCGCCCATCACCGGTTCGAGCTGTGTATAGACCTTTCCGTCCGGTGTGGTGATGCGCAGCTTGCCCAAAGTGGCTTCGCCAGCTTTCAGACTGGGATTTTCAAAGGTGATCTCGTATTTCAAACCATCGACCTCGACAGATGTGTTGGGCTTGCGATTCGAAATTGGCTCGCTTTCTGTCGATGCTGCGATGTCGGCGACAGCGTATTCCTGAGCGTCGGTCGCAACAGGGACCAAATCCGCCCAGACGCGATAGGGGCCGGATTTCGATGGAGTGAAAGTGAATTGATATTCCCCCGGGGTGGCTGTTGCTGTTGGATGCTCGTGATGGTAGTCCCCAAGACTTAGGTCGTTGATGAGAAGATGGATTTTCTCAGTGTGTGCTTCCTTCAAATCCGAAAGTAGCATGGGTGTTCCATCCGGCTTGATAAGTTTCACCGTAACGCTAGCCTTCTTGCCCACCGTAAGAGGATTTTCCGTGGTGACACTCACCTGGGTGGTGGCAACGGCAGCGGTTTCCATGTGGTGGTCGTCTCCGTGGTCCATTGCCCCCATGCCGGATGGCGTCTGTAAGGCTTCGGCGGGATATTGAATCTCGATAAGCTTCATCACGCCTTCGAACTTTTTAAGCACCTGTGCGGATTTCGGAACATCATTAGCGTCTGCCGCAGCATGGAGGTCACCGCTTAAGCTGAGCAACTGCTTCAGGGCGGCTTCCGCTCTGGGCTTTTTTTCGGGGTCTTGGACACCACCCGCATTTTGAAGGTATTTTATGGCGGCGTCGGCCTTTTCGGTTTCTTCATGAATCGGCTTGAGATTTCCTGCGGAGATCGCCTTGCCGCAGGATTCGGCGACAGATTTAACGTCGGACCAGGCTTGGCCGATGGAAGAGTAGTTTCCGGCAGGTGCATCCGGCGCGGGCTTGCTTGTCGATGAGCTGGTGCCGTGGGAATGACCGGAATCCGCAAGCACTGGATGTAAAATCCCAAGCGCGAAGATTCCGAAGGCCGTTGCAATGGGTAATCGAAATGTTTTCATACGGTTCATGGAACGAGGTTGAAAAGGGATTCCCTCCAGAAATGTTTAATAGATCAATGACAGTAGTTATCGGATGAATGCTTCTGTTGAGTGGCGCAGCCAGGCACAAGGCTGAGAAATAGAAGCGCGGCAAGTGATGCGAAGACGAGACGTGGGAGCATGGGTTTTCGGGCGTTTGAATTCAAAAAAAAGCCGCCTCGTAAGGGTGAGTTTTACGAGGCGGCTGCAACTGAGATGAGGTTGTAGTTAGCTCTTCAACTTGGCGAAGAACATACAGGGTTCCCCCTTTTCATTGACGACGACGACCTTCGTTTGCGGGCCGGGACCTTTACCGGTCGGATTCACAAAGGTTGTTTTGTAATCCTTTTTGCAGGTGGGGCAGTGAATCATTCTGCCTTCCGTACAGAGTTCCTGCGCCTCCTTTTGATCCTTGATGTCGATGACGACGATCGAATCGGAAGCCTTGCAAACGAGTGCCACCTTGTCTCCGGCTTTGAGGCCGTCAAAATCGCCCTTGTTCATGGCGGGCGTCGCCGGGCCTCCTTTCCAGGCGGGCAAGGCGAAGGCAGCGGACGACAGAGCGACGAGGGCCAGCGTGGTGGTGAGTAGGGTTTTTAGTGTTTTCATGGTGTTTTTGGTTTGTGTTAGGTGAAACGAAAGGCCGATTGACTTCCCTCAAACTATTTTAGGTGGGTAAATCCGCTTGTTTTCTGGAGAGTCCGCGGGAACGCCATAGGAAATAAATCGCGGGATAGACGAGTAACTCCATCAGTGTCGAGGTGATAACCCCCCCGACCATCGGGGTGGCGATGCGTTTCATGACATCTGCTCCCGCCCCGTGGCTCCAAAGGATGGGCATGAGTCCGGCGATAATTACGCACGCCGTCATGGCTTTCGGACGCACCCGTTTGACTGCTCCGTGGTAGATCGCGTCGCGAAGGTCAATGACGGTGAGCAGTTTACCCTCCTTTTTCCACTTCTCGTAAGCGAGATCCAGATAGAGCAGCATAACGACGCCGGTTTCGGCATCGAGGCCGGCCAACGCGATGATACCGACCCAGACGGCGACACTGAGATTGTAGTCCAGGAGATAGAGCGCCCAGAATGCTCCCACGAGTGAGAACGGCACGGCCAGAAGGACGATGGCCGTTTTGATGAAAGATTTGGTATTAAGATAAATGATGAGGACGATCAACAAGAGCGTGGCGGGGACCACGAGCATCAGCCGCTTTTGAGCATTGAGCATGTATTCATACTGGCCACTCCAAAGAATATTGTAGCCGTCTGGCACCTTGATCACGCCTCGGGTGATGGCGTCATTTACGGCGCGCTGCGCGTTTTGCACGTAGCTGCCAATGTCTGAACTTTTTACGTCCACGTAAATCCATGCGTTTGGCACGGCATCTTCGCTTTTTATCCCCATCGGGGCCCGGACGACTTTTAAGTCGGCCAACTGGCCCAGCGGGATTTGGGCTCCGGTGGGGGTGGGAACGACGATCTCTTTGAGTGCGTCGAGATTCTCGCGGAAATCTCGGTCGTAGCGCAGATTGATGGCGTAGCGTTCGAGGCCCTCGACAGTTGTAGTCAGAGGCATTCCGCCCAACGCTACCTCGATCACTTCCTGTACTTCGCCGATGGTCAGGCCGTAACGGGCAATGTCGTCGCGGCGGATGTCGAATTCGATGTAATTGCCCCCCATTACCCGTTCGGCGAACACGCTCGACGTTCCGGGCACCTGCCGGACGACGGCCTCAATATCGGCGGCGATGCGCTCCAGAGTAGCGAGGTCGGAGCCGGCTACTTTGATGCCGACCGGGGTTTTGATGCCGGTGGCGAGCATGTCGATGCGGGTCTTGATCGGCATGGTCCAAGCGTTGCTCAAGCCGGGGATCTGAATGGATGAATTCAGGGCCGCGATGAGTTCATCGATGCTGCGGCGGCGATGCGCGATGGTGTTTCCAGAGGCGTCTTTGATGTCCACTTTTGGCCATTCTTTCTCGTCCCGGAGCATGATGGTGGTTTCCACCATGTCGAAAGGAGCGGGGTCGGTGGAGGTTTCGGCGCGTCCGATTTTTCCGAAGACATGATGGACTTCGGGAAAACTTTTGATGATGCGGTCAGTGACTTGAATGAGTTCACGAGACTTGGTCGGGGAAATACCCGGAAAGGTCGTGGGCATGTAAAGCAGGTCGCCTTCGTAGAGCGGCGGCATGAATTCCGATCCAAGGTGTTGGAAGGGAAATGCCTTGCCGATAAAGGTCGAGGCGTTACGCAGGGGACCTTCGGGGAGGCGATCGGTCACGAGAAAGTTCCACGGCAGAAAGACCCAAATCACAATTCCAGCAGCGGTGGCGATGACCCACCAGCGGAACTTGATGACGAAATCAATGCAGGGGTGATACAGATGAATCAGGAACCGGTTTACCGGGTTTTTTTCCTCAGATGGAATTCGGCCTCGGATAAAATACCCCATGAGCACAGGAGCTAGGGTGATGGAAAGCAAAGCGGCCGCGGCCATCGAGTAGGTCTTTGTAAAGGCCAAGGGCTTGAACAGGCGGCCTTCCTGTTCCTGGAGGCTGAATACCGGGATGAAAGAAACGGTGATGACCAGCAGGGAGTAAAACAGCGTGGGGCCGACTTCGATGGAGGCGTCCCGAATGATCTGCCAGTGCGACTTTTTTCCGCCGTCATGCTCCATGTGTTTGTGGGCATTTTCCACCATGATGATCACCGCATCCACCATCGCGCCGATGGCGATGGCGATGCCACCCAGGGACATGATGTTTGAACTGATTCCTTGCGCCCGCATGACGACGAAGGAAGCGAGAACCGCAATCGGCAGAATGATGATGGCGACGAGAGCGCTGCGGAAGTGCAGGAGAAAGAGGACGCAGACGAGAGCCACAACAATGCTTTCCTCAATAAGCTTTTCCTCGAGTGTCTTGACCGCGCGATCGATGAGCGCGGTGCGGTCGTAAGCAACGGTGTAGGTGACGCCTTCGGGTAGGCCCTTCATGGCTTGGTCAAGCTTGGCCTTGACCTCCTGAATCACTTTGTGGGCGTTGGCTCCGTAGCGGACGATGACAATACCTCCGACGGTCTCGCCTTCCCCGTTGAGCTCGGCGATGCCCCGGCGCATGTCCGGCCCGAGCTGAACCGTGGCCACGTCGCGAAGGAGAATGGGCGCGCCATTTTCGCCGACGCCTACGGCGACTTTTTCGAGGTCGGACACCTTTTCGACATAGCCGCGCACGCGCAGAATGAATTCCTTTTCGGCAAGCTCCAGTGAGCGCCCGCCGATTTCGCCGTTGCTCATCTTGATGGCCTCGCTCACATCGCGAATCGAGAGATCGTAGGCGCGGAGTTTCACCGGATCGACGGTAACCTGGTATTGCTTGACGAAGCCGCCGATGGAGGCGACTTCCGAAACCCCATCGACGGCGGTAAGCTGGTATTTCAGATACCAATCCTGCATGGAGCGAAGTTCCGCGAGATCATGCTTGTCCGACTGGAGCGCATACATAAACGCCCAGCCGACACCGGTCGCGTCCGGGCCGAGAGTCGGGGCGACGCCCTGGGGGAGCCGCGAGGTCAACCCGCTCAGATATTCCAGCACACGGCTCCTCGCCCAATAGGGATCGGTGCCGTCCTCGAAGATCACATAGACAAACGAGAATCCATAGAAGGAATATCCGCGCACGACCTTCGCGTTGGGCACGGAGAGCATTTTCGTGGTGATCGGATAAGTGACCTGATCTTGCACGAGCTGCGGCGCCTGTCCCGGCCATTCCGTATAGATGATAACCTGAGTGTCGGAAAGGTCAGGAATGGCATCGAGCGGGATCGTCCGCAATGCGATGACTCCCGCCACCACCAGCACGAGGGTTGCCAGCAGAACGAGGAATCGATTTTTGAGGGAAAAATCAATGATTGCCCGGAGCATGAGTGGATGAAGTTGGGGTGGGTGTGGGCGTGGAGGCAGGTAAGGCGGTTGCCCTTCCTGGGATGAGCGTCATGTTGCAGATGGGACATTTTCCCCCGTGCTCGTATTCGACGTTCCCATGTTCCGGCATGGGACATACAAAGGTAGAGAGTGCTTCAGCAGGCTGCTCCGGTGCCGGGTTGGGGGCCATCGCTGCATGCGCCTCGGCAGCCGAGGGGGGTGGTGGGACGCTGGGGTTGAGCATTTTTTGAATGGCCTCACGAAGCTGGCTTTCGGAGTCGAGCATGAATTGAGCGGAAGTCACTACGCGTTCCCCTGCTGAAAGACCGTGTAGCACTTGGTATTTCCCCGAGCTGTCTCGTTGGCCGATCGTGATTTTACGGGGATCGAATTTTCCTCCGTCGAGAGCTACGAAGACTGTGGTCGTCTCCCCGCTGCGCAGGACGGCGCTTTCCGGGACAAGTATCGCGGAAGGAGTCAATTCGCTTTCCAATTCTACTGTGGCAAACATCCCGGGCTTCAGCCGAAGGCCGGGATTGTGAAATTCCATTCGCACTTGGGCGGTGCGGGTTTTTGGATCGAGGGTGGGATAGACGTAGGTGACACGTCCGACAAATGCCTCGCCGGGTAGTGACGCAATGCGCGCCCGCGCTTCCTGTCCGAGTTGGACGAACGGCATGTCCTGTTCGTAAATCTGCGCCTTGATCCAAACGATAGAAAGGTCCGCCAGCCGGTAGAGGTTCATCCCCGGCTCAAACATCATTCCGGCGACGGCATTTTTCTCGATCACCACACCATTTGCTGGTGAAACCATGGTGATGACGCGGGATGCTTTGCCAGATTCTGTCAGCTTCTCCACGTGACTTCCCGGCACGTCGAGAAGTTCAAGGCGTTCGAGAGTAGTTTTTGCAAGCGGGGCATTACCACTGCGTGTCAGCGAAACGTATTCGAGTTCGGCGTTATAGACCTCCGGCGAGTAGGTTTCAAAAAGCGGCTCGCCTTTTTTGACCTCGCGGCCCGTCGCGTCCACGAAGAGCTTTTCGATCCAGCCCTTGAACTTCGTGGTGATGTCGGTCAGAGCGGTTTCGTCAAAATCCACGACGCCGACGGTGCGCACGGCTCTGCGTAGCGGCCCGGTGGTCACCTCACCAAACCGAACGCCCATCGTTTGGATAGTTGCGGGGTCTATGGCGATGGTGGCGGTTTCTTCCGCCTCATCCTCGTAAACGGGAACCATATCCATCCCCATACTGTCCTGGCGTGGAGTCTCGCTGATTTCCCCAAGCCGCATCGTGGACTTGTAATATTTGATCTTTCGCTCTCCGTTCGAAGAGGCAGGTTGTGCCGCCGACGGTTGTTTACGGACTGGCTGAAGCTTCATGCCGCAAATCGGGCAGTCGCCGGGCTTGTCCTGCACGATCTGAGGATGCATGCCGCAAGTATAAAGTTGCTTCTCACTGGAATGCGTATGCTCTGTCGGCTTGGACTGGAACCCGCGAACGGCAAGGAAAGCCGCTACGCCAAGGAGGAGCAGCGCGGCTATCAGTATGATTTTTCGTTTCATGGTCAAAAGTTGTGGTCACCGAGCATTCCGAGCTGGAGGAGGCTTAGCTTCGCCTCGAAACGTGGTTTATCCTGATTGAAGGTTTCCATGCACAGCGGACAGCAAAGGGCTATCATCGTCCCTTTGACGTTCAGGCGACAAAACCCGCCGCCCTGTTGAACACTCTTGCCGCAGACCAGGCAGTAGGCATCCGCCGGCTCCACTAGTTTGTTATCACTCATGGACGCGTCTCAGAACAAGCGCTTCGCGAGAAGCATGGTTTCGCCCTATCTCCTGAACGGATTCCGCAAGAACAACGAGTTGGTTGCCTTTCATGGAAGCGCATGCGTTTGCCAAACGAAATCTTCGCTCGTTGCGCTTGATGCGGAATCGCACCTCCGCGGCACGGCCAAGGGAAAGGTAGTCGGGAGATCGGCCGCTCATCTCGATGGTGATCCCATCTTCTGAGTGAAATTCCACTCCCTGAACAAAGCCGCAAAAGAATGGTTCATTCGGATTGCGAAGCTCGACGTGAATGGGGTGAGTAGAAGGGTTCATATGGCGTGAAGATCGCTCCGCTCAACAGATGGCAATTTAGGGATTTCGAGCCATTGGCGGTTCTGCGTCTCGCGCTGGTCAAAGCCGTGGTATATTTTCGTTTCATTCTCGTGGGCTCGTGAGTTGAGCTTGAATCGGGCGGCATTCTGACAAATGACCGGCACTCGATCTACGCGCCACGCCGGAAAGCCTGCGCAGAATTCCAGACCAGCGTTCATCGCTCGCCTTCGCGATATCGAGTCGGCGAGATGCCCGTCACTCGCCGGAAAGTGCGGTTGAATTGGGAGAGGGATTGGAATCCGATCTCGAAGGCAATCTCGCTCACTCGCCTGCCGGGGTCGGCGAGAAGGTGCTTGGCCTTCTCCACCCTCACCCGTCCGATGTATTCCACGAAAGCGATTCCTGTCGTCTGTTTAAAAAGCTCGCTGAAGTATTTGGCGCTAATATTGACGGCTTGCGCCACGGTGGATAAGGACAAATCTTCCGAGTAATTTTTTTCGATCCACTCGCGGGCCTTTGCCACCGACGCCGGTTCAGCATCCAAGGGCGTGAGGGCTAGCTGTCCGCTATATGATGCAAGGTGACTGGAAAAAATCGAAACGAGTCGGATCAATGACTCATATTGTCCACGCGAGAGAACGCGCGAATTGAAGTAAGCCTCTTCGGCCTGAGTTAGGTCAATATTCGTCCCCCACTTGAGCAACTCGCGGGCGATACTATTAAATTTCTGCTGGGTGGGTTGTTCGGTCAGCACATGGCCTGTCTCAAGAAAAGCGATGAGTTTTTCACCTGACCGTACGGGAATTGCGGTTTCGCATAGCCCGGCGAAACATTTGATCGTCTTGGGCTGAAGCCTGGCGCCCCGTTCGAGTTGCTGCTGCATTGCCAGGCAGGCTTGGCATGACGTTTTGGAGCGGGCCAGCAATGCGCACAAGGGCGACTCTTTGGCCCTGACGTTTTGTTGGCCCCATGTAAATCCCTCAGCGACAAGTTTCAAAGGAAGTCCCGTCGCCTTGGTGAAAGCATTTTGATAATCCTGAAATATCCGGGAAACGGCGAGCCTTGCAACGCGCTGGCCTGCAACATCCAATTTATCGTCTGATAGGTTGTCAGTCATGGTGCATCCCCGCCAACAGTGAAGCGGGGATACACCATGAAACGACTTGGAGCCGGAAATCCCTCTAGCCTGGGAGAGCGACGGCCTGCGGCAAGATTCGCGCAACGCTCTTCCGCCCAAACCTCCAAAAAACCAATGGGGTTACGATGAAATCCAGGAGGGTGCTGGAGAAAATGCCGCTGAAGATGACCACGGCGACGGGATGAAGGATTTCCCGTCCCGGCTGGCCGGCAGCGATGACCAACGGGATGAGAGCGAGAGCTGCGGTGAGCGCGGTCATGAGAACCGGGACGAGCCGTTCCTGCGTTCCTCGGACGATCATCTTGAGGTCGAATTTTTCTCCCTCGTGCTCCATGAGGTGAAGATAGTGCGAAATCATCATGATGCCGTTACGTGCAGCGATACCCGTCAGCGTAATGAAGCCAACCATCGTGGCGATCGACATGGTGCCGCCCATTAACCAAACGCCGAGAACCGAACCGATGAAGGCCATCGGAATGTTGAGCATGATCTGGACGGCAAACATCACGCTACGGAAGTGCGCGTAGAGCACAATGAACATACTCAGAAACGAGAAGATGCTGAGTACGGCGATGAGTCGCGATGCCGAAGCCTGACTTTCGAACTGTCCGCCATAAGTGACGAAATACCCTTCCGGGAGCGTTACTTTTGCAGCAATTTGCTTTTGGATTTCAGCCACGGCGCTTACGAGATCCCGTCCTGAGACGTTCGCTTGGATGACAATGCGGCGACGAACATTTTCGCGATTGATGATGTTCGGGCCCTTGGCCTCTTCGACATCGGCGAGCACATCAAGAGGAAGGACGCGCCCATCCACAGTATCGATCGGGATGCGTCGGATGGCTTCCGGATCATTGCGGGCCTCATCTTTAAGGCGAAGAACCAGATCGTAGGTGCGTTGTTCTTCGAGAATTTGACCCACGGTGAGGCCGTTCATTGCCAACTCGCCATACTCAGCCACTTCTCCCACCATCACGCCGTATTTTTTTGCCTGCTCACGGTCGATACGAACGTGAAGCTGAGGTATTAGAACTTGCTTTTCGACTTGGAGATCCACGACTCCGGGAACGGAAGCCATGGCGGCGCGAATCTCCTCGGCCCTCTCACGCAACGTCGTGAGGTCGTCCCCGAACAGTTTTACCGCAATCTGAGCCCTCACGCCCGAAAGCAGGTGATCGATACGATGGGAAATAGGCTGTCCGAGATTGACTCCGATCCCGGGGATCTGATCGAGACGAGCGCGGATGTCGTCGAGGATCTCACTTCGAGAGCGTGCGGAGGGTTTCAGCTCCACCTCAATTTCGGTGGCATGGACACCCTCGGCGTGATCGTCAAGTTCAGCACGGCCCGTGCGGCGTCCGGTCATCGCGACTTCAGGGACTTCCAGCACCAGCTTTTCGGCAAGGGAGCCGATGCGGTTGGATTCTTTGAGGGAAATTCCGGGAGCGGAGACAATGTTGATCGTTACACTGCCTTCGTTGAAGGGCGGCAGAAATTCTCGCCCAAAAAATGGTACGACCGCGAGAGCTGCGAGGAAAACAAGCGCTACCAATGTAAGAATGGAACCCGTGCGAGGCACAGCCCATCCTAACAGGCGGGCCTCGCCACCTTTGATTTTGCGAACCAGCCATGAGTCTTTCTCGTGCTCCATCCGCTTCATGTTCGGGAGCAAATAGGAACAGAGAGCCGGGGTGACGGTAACGGCGACGAAGAGGGAGGAAATGATACTCGTGATATAGGCAATCCCGAGGGGCGCGAAAATTCGGCCCTCGATCCCACCCAACGCGAAAAGCGGGATGAAAACGAGAACAACAATGATCGTCGCGAAAACGATCGAGTTTCGGACTTCGCTAGAAGCTCGGTAGATCACCTCCATTACCGGCTTCGGTTCGGCAGCGTGCCGATTTTCTCTTAATCGCCGAAACACGTTTTCCACGTCAACGATGGCGTCGTCCACAAGTTCACCGATAGCAATGGCCAGACCGCCAAGTGTCATCGTGTTGATGCTCATCCCAAAAGCATGGAAGACAATCGCGGTGATGATCATCGAGAGCGGAATGGCGGTAAGCGTGATGAACGTGGTGCGGAAGTTCAGCAGGAAGAGAAAAAGAACAATGACGACAAGGATCGAACCGTCGCGGAGGGCCTCTTCCACGTTTGAAATTGCTCGATGGATGAACTCGCTTTGCCGGAAAATCTCCGCATGAATTTTCACCCCGTCGGGCAGCGTCTTCTGAATTTTATCAAGTTCGGCCTGGATGAGATCGGTCAGTTGGATGGTGCTGGCTCCTGGCTGCTTCTGGATGGAAAGGATGACAGCGGGTTTTCCGTTCACGCCTGCGTCGCCCCGTTTAGCCAGCGGTCCACCTAGTCGAACATCGGCCACATCGCCTATAGTGAGAGGAGTAGCGGTGCTTGGACCGCCGGGGACAACAGAATTCGCAAGGTCGTCCACCGTTTTCACGCGGGCAAGATTGCGTATCAAACCTTCGGTATAGTCCTTGAGAAGAAACCCTCCCGTCGCGTTTACGTTGGCGCTCTTCGCAGCTTCCTGAATGTCATGAAGATTCACGCCATAATGCTGGAGCTTATAAGGATCGACCAACACTTGGTATTGTTTGAGGTCGCCGCCGATGACGGTAATCTGGGCGATTCCCGAGATGGAAAGAAGGCGCTGGCGGATCTGCCAATCCGCAATCGACCGCAATTCCATAGAATTCACGGCCGAATTCTCGCTGGTGAGTCCAACGAGCATAATCTCGCCCATGATGGAGGATATAGGGCCAAGCACGGGCTTCGCGTTGGCGGGGAGTTGCTCGGAAACCTGCTGGAGTTTCTCCGCGACGATCTGCCGGGCGCGGTAAATGTCCGTGCTCCAGTCAAACTCAACGAATACGAGAGAAAGACCGATAGTTGAGTTGGATCGGACGCGCTGAACTCCGCTCGCACCATTCATTGCGGTTTCAATGGGGAAGGTAACGAGCGTCTCGATTTCTTCCGGGGCGAGTCCTTCGGCTTCCGTGAAGATCGTCACAGTTGGACGATTTAGGTCTGGAAACACGTCCACCGGAAGTTTCGTCAAAATGTATCCTCCGTAAGCCATGACAAGGGCTGCGAAGGCCACGACAAAGAGTCGGTTGCGAAGCGAGAACTGAATAAGGCGGTCAAACATAGCGCTGGGCGTGCGAGAAAATGGTTGCCGACCTACGCAGTTTTCCTGCGCGGAAGGAGAAGTGAAAGGATGAGAACGATTACCGCTCCTGCGCCGGCTCCGATGAACAGGCTTTGGTTGAAGAACCGGGGATGGGCGGTGGTGTCGGTCGCGGGAGGCGTTTTGGTGGTGTCCTCTTCTTGCTTGGCTGCTCCGCTTGCAAACTGGAGCTGGTAGTTCCCGCGCGTAACGATTTGCTCGCTTGGGAAAACCCCCTCAAGGATTTCCACTTGGCCGCCCGATCTAATTCCCAAACGCACCGGTCGTTTCTCGAAGGTGTTTCCTTCGCGCACGAAGGCGAAAAGATTTCCCAAGTCTCCCAAGATGGCTTTTTCGGGAACCGCGAGGACTGGTTGAGCTTTGCCGGTGGCGACGGAAAGTTGTCCAAGCAGGTTAGGACGGAGTTTGCCCTCATGATTATCAATCAGGGCATAAACTTCGAAGGTTTTGGAGTCGGACTCCAGGCCGACATCAGATCTCTGAATCACCCCTTCGAAGCGATGATCGGGAAATACATCCACGGCAAGCGTCGCCGGGTCGCCAATTTTCAGGGCGAGAATTTCCGGCCCCTCGTAGGCGATTCCTCGAGCTAAAACCGTGGAATAATCGCCGACGATCAGCAACACCGTGTCTGGTGCAAATGCCTGTCCGAGGGTCACGTTGACCTTCGTTACGGCACCCGTGAGCGGGGACTTCACAATGACTTCGGGATTTCCAATGGTGCGGGGGGTAAGGCGAAGAAGTGGTTGCCCGGCCTTCACCGATTCACCAAGTTTAACGAGAATTTCGCCCACCGTGCCGTCGAAGCGTGGTGTGATTTGTGCAACCTTCTCCGGGAGTGGCTCGACTTGGGCCACCAGTTGGACACTTGGTTGCAGTTCAACAATTGTCGCCTCCATTGTTTCGACGCCAAGATTAGCGATAGCTGTGTCGCTTAGTTCGATAGGCCCGCTTCCGGCAGCATCGCCCGGCTGAGGAGCATGGTCGTGCCCCTCGTGAGCAAACACTGGCGTCATTGCGGCGAGAGCAAACGCAATAGACCAAAGCCGACTAGCGTTTCTGAGTAGATTTTTTTTCATGAAGGGTATTGATGAAGATGTCGCGATTGAGATAACGATTCGCGCCGAGCGCCGCCTCGACTTCACCGAGGGACTGCGCTTGAGTGGCGAGTGCATCGACGTAGAATAACCGCTGCTCGATTTCCTGGTTCGTCAGTGTGATCGCCTCGGTGGTGTCAGCTTGTCCGGTCTGAATGGCCTGTTCCAAAACGCCTCGCGTTTCGTCGAGCAAGGGAAGGGAGTCTTTTTGGATGAGTGCCGCAACGGCGGCGGATTTGGCCGCCCTCACCCGCGCCGCAGCAATTTCCGCCTCAATGGTTAGCTTTGCTGCGACCAGTGCGCGGTTGGCCCGCTCCCGGCTGGCGACTTTTTCGGCGATGGTGCCTTGGTTTCGGTTCCAAAGAGGCATTGGAACCACGACTCGAAAACCGAGGTAGTTTTCGTTCATTAACCCTTCCTCTGCATCGAGGGTGCGCTCCAATTCGTATTCGACACCCACCGTCATGTCCTCCCAAGTTTGAGCACGGGCAAGCGCGATCTCAGCGGTGGCTGCGTCCGCTTCCAACGATGTGCGAATGAGGTCCGGGCGGTAAAGCGTCTTGCCGGAGGTGCCCTGTTTGAGACGCTCGATGATCGAGACAAGCGAGCCGCTTGTTGTAATTTGGGCGGTGGCCTCTTTCCCAAGCAATCCTTTCAAGGTCGCAAGTGCCGCACCTTCGTCCGCCTCTAAAGCCACAAGCTGTTGGCGAAGGCCCTCCTTCTCGACTTTCCCCAAATTCACTGCTACCGCAGACGCCTGCCCCACCTGGCGCCGGGCTTCGTTTAGCGAAATGAGTGAATCAACAGACTTGATGAGGCTTTGGAGAGTATTCCTCTTTTCAGCGGCCACGCGCACATCGATGAAGGCTTTTTGCACATCAAACATCAGTTTCCGTTCCGCATCTCTTACTTCCGTTAATGCGATAGCGACCTCAACCCGCGATACGTTTTGGGCGCGTCCGAGTCTCCCACTCCACGGGAGCCTCTGCATTAGGGCAGCCGTAACGCGATCTTGCCCATCGCCTCCGAAGAAAACGTCGGAGCGATAAGCAAGATCCATTTCGGGATTCGGCCAAAGTCCGGCCTGCAAAAGACGCCCACGGGCCTGATCGATGGTGGAATAAGCGGCCCGGATGGAGGGATTATTAAAAAGAGCGATCTTTTGAGCTTGATCAAAATCAATCGACTCAGCGACTACGAGGCTCGGAAACAGGAAAAGGGCGCAAAGAAGTCCTCTCATTTGGCCGGTTTAACGACCGCGCTGGCACAATCCCTCCGAGAATTTTCAGGAAGGAATAATACCTTGGGCGGACAGTCGCTCGACAAGGATTCGGCGCGCTCGATAGATACGCACCTCGACGGCTTTGGCAGAAATCCCAAGAATTTCAGCCGCCTCCTTATGAGAGACGCCTTCGACGGCTCCGAGCAAAAATGCCGGGCGCAAATCTCCGGGCAGATTGCGGATTTCCGCATCCAACACAGAGGCATTTTCGGAAAGTTCGGCCTGTCGATCTGGCGCAGGATCAGGATGGGCAAATTCCCGCTCGCCAGGCTTTTCATCCCGTTCGTCGCGAGCAAAGGAATAAGTAACCCGAGATTGGCGGTTTGCCTTCGATTTTACATGGTCCCGGCAAAGATTGACGGCAATCTGAAACAACCAAGTCGAGAATCGCGCTTTTTCCCGGACACGCCCCAGAGCGAACCATGCCTTGACAAACACCTCCTGCGTGATGTCGAGGGAGGTTTCTTCATTTCCTACCGAGCGGTAAACAAAACTATGGATCGGAGCTTGGTAGCGCGCGATTAGGCACGCATAAGCGTCTTCATCGCCGTTGGCCGCACGGCGGGCAATTTCCCAATCATTCTCAGAGTGGGCATCATTCGCCTCCATGCGTGGAGCCAAGGTTGTAAAGGGCGTTTGCGGTGAGGTTTAGGAGTTTCTTATATTGCTCCGGCGTAAGCACTTCCCTCATCTCGAAAACATGTCCGATAGTCACTTTTTGCAACTCCCCCATGTCGGCGTGGATTGTTTCAATGGCATCGTGAACGCGGGTTGAATCTCTGCCGTCTGCAAGAATTGCTTCGGCGAGTTCGCGGTTGGCAAGAAGAAGCCGCTGCTCCAAATCCCTCCGTTTGTCCCGATAGCGTTTCTCGATGGGTTCCAGAGCTTTCTCCTGTTCGGCAGTTATTGCGAGCTGGGAGTGAATCCAGTCGTGGGCATTCTGAGCTGTCGGCTTCTGCCATTTGTTGGTTATGAGAATGGCGAGGCAGGAAGCAACACACGCCACAACAAAAACTGCCAATAGCAGCAAGAGGACAGATTGAAATTTCTTCATGGCAACTTGGCCAGAAGGCCGGAAGGAATGTTGGCCGCGGCGGGCGAGAAGATATTCAGGTCAAGACTGGCAGTCGCCATGAACTGGTCCGCAGAGCGGGCCATGTCTATACCCGGCAGAACGATGCTGACTACGATTGTCACCGTCAGGACAGCCGCCAGAACGCTGGGACGGCACCACAGCAGCAAAGCCGAAACCCAACTGGGCTCGGGGATGCTGGCAGCGCGTTTGAGGCGAATGTCCCGTAGGACATTCGCTGCAAAGGAGCCCGGCAACGGCGGGGGTTTGTTCTGCCGGAGTTCCGCCAGCAAGTCGTCGAAATTGCGATTATTCATGTGCGATACAACGACAACGTATCAGAAATCCCTCGCGAATGAGGGATTTTTCCTTGGGCCTCGTTTCACCAAGCATGAAAACGCTCCTGTCAGCCCTATTGCTCTCTCTGATCGCTACGACGATGGTGTCCGCTGGGCCGTCGCAAGTTACAACTCCTAGATTCGTGGTTGCGGACGGCAGCCCGTCCGTGGAGATCAAAAATCTGCGGATTGATCCCCGTGATGGTAAAGTTCGAGGCACCGCCTACCTCGCCTTTGGCTACAGCGCTCCAATGCTTGCCCACGTTCACATTTACGGTCTCGATTCCTCTGGCCGAGTCATTGCGGAGGGCTGCGACAAACTCAGCCGCCAGCTTCTTTATCCTCATCCGCGTCTGCCTGGGAGAGGCCGCGATACTTTCTCAGCTAATCTCGGGCATTTTGCTGATATCAAGACTGTGAAAGTCGTGACTCATACAGGGCATGACAACGACTGTAAGATGGATGACAATCGGCTCATTCGCCTGTTTTGATACTTCCAAGATGAGTCGGAAAATTCGCCGCTGCCTCGCTGAAGTTGAACCAAAGATATGAGTGATAAACACGAGTGTTGCGCCCACGAGAAACAAGTGGGCGCGGCGGCGGGTCATTCCCACGCTTTGGCTGTTTCTCCGACGAAGGAATGGTTTTGCCCAATGTGTCCAGGCGTCGAGTCTGACAAGCCAGGCTCCTGCCCTCGATGTGGCATGGCTCTGGAACGCAATCCCACATTTCGCCGTTCGATGACCTACGTTTGCCCGATGCACCCGGAGGTTCGACAGAATCACCCTGGGAATTGTCCGATTTGCGGCATGGCGTTGGAGCCAGCTACCAGCGAAGCCGAACCGCTGGAGGATTCCGAGCTGCGAGACATGTCACGCCGATTTTGGGTCGGCGCGTGTTTAACGGTTCCTGTCGTGCTTCTGGCTATGGGAGCGCACCTGCCTCCGTTCAATATGATTCCGACTCGAATCTCGGCGTGGATTCAGTTCCTGCTCTCAATCCCGGTGGTCCTGTGGGCGGGATGGCCATTTTTTGTGCGAGGCGTCCAATCCGTCATCAACAGACATTTGAACATGTTTACGCTGATTGCGCTGGGAACGGGAATGGCGTTCCTCTTCAGCGTATTCGTCTTGTTCGATCCGGGGGTTCTTCCACATTCGTTTCGGCATGATGGTGGACTTCCGATCTATTTCGAGGCAGCCGCTGTCATCACAGTGCTCGTGCTTCTCGGCCAAGTGCTTGAATTGCGAGCCCGAGCTGGGACGGGCGCGGCAATCCGCGCACTCCTCGGACTCGCTCCGAAGATCGCTCACCGGGTTCGAGATGGGGTGGAGGAGGATCTTTCGCTAGATGCGGTTAACGCCGGGGATGTCTTACGCGTAAAACCCGGCGAGAAAATCCCCGTGGATGGAGTGGTGCTCGAAGGTCGCAGTCCGGTGGACGAATCAATGCTCACCGGCGAGCCGATACCCGTGGTCAAGGAAACCGACTCAAAAGTCGTTGGGGGAACACTTAACGGAACAGGTAGTTTCCTCATGCGGGCGGAACGTGTGGGTGCAGATACGATGCTCTCACAGATCGTTCAGATGGTCGCTCAGGCACAGCGCAGCCGGGCTCCAATTCAGAGACTTGTCGATGTGGTTTCCGGATGGTTCGTACCTGCCGTGATTTTTGTGGCAGTTCTCACCTTTATCATTTGGGCAAGATTTGGGCCGGAACCCGCTCTGATCTTTGGATTGGTCAATGCCGTGGCCGTGCTCATCATAGCTTGTCCCTGCGCCCTTGGCCTGGCAACCCCGATGTCCATCATGGTTGGGGTGGGTAGAGGCGCTTCCCTCGGTGTCCTTGTCAAGGATGCCGAGGCATTGGAAAACCTTGGAAAGGTCGATACCCTCGTGGTGGATAAGACCGGAACGTTAACGGAGGGAAAGCCCTCCGTCACAACGATCGTGCCCGCAGCAGGAATCGAAGAGAACGCATTGCTGGCCGCTGCCGCCGCACTTGAGGGTCAGAGCGAACATCCGCTGGCGGGAGCCATCGTGCGTGCGGCCCACGAGAGAGAACTGGAAATCGGAGTGGTATCGGAATTTCAGGCGGTAACTGGTGGCGGGGTGGTTGGTCGAGTGGACTCCACGCCGATCATCGTGGGAAAAAGAAGCCTGCTGTCGGATCGTGGATTTTCCGGCCTCGATGCGCTGGACTCCGAGGCAAGCCGCCTGCAAGGCGATGGTCAAACGGTCATATGGATAGCTATTGGCGAACGCTTAGGCGGCATTCTTGCTCTTGCCGATCCGATCAAGCAGACCACGCCTGAGGCTATCGCCGGCATCCACGCCTTTGGCGTCAAGATCGTCATGCTTACCGGAGACAATCGCCAAACTGCCGAGCGCATCGCAACCAAGCTCGGGATCGATGAAGTCCACGCCGAGGTGACTCCGCAGGATAAACAGGAAAAAGTATCCTCTCTGATGAATGCCCACAATGTCGTTGCGATGGCGGGAGACGGAGTGAATGACGCTCCGGCCCTCGCTGCCGCCAATGTAGGCATCGCCATGGGCACAGGAACGGACGTAGCCATGCACAGCGCCGGAATAACTCTGGTAAAGGGAGATCTTCGGGGGATTGCCCATGCCATCGCCTTAAGTCGCGCCACAATGCGAAACATCCGTCAGAACATAGCGTTTGCTTTCCTTTATAATACGCTCGGCATTCCTATCGCCGCCGGCGTTCTTTACCCGTTCTTTGGCTTGCTGCTCAGCCCGATCATTGCCAGTGCGGCCATGGCGCTGAGCAGTGTCTCGGTGATTAGCAATGCCTTGCGGCTGAAGCGAACGAAACTCTAAGCACGAATCGAACGGAAAGCCTCTGTGGGAAGAATCCTCGCTGTTTCGGCAATGCCGACTCGTCGATGACAAAGAACCGATAACCCCTGTCTGCATCGGAGAGATCCTCTCCGATGCAGTTTTGGGGGCCGGTTTCTCATCAGGGTCGATAACCGATGTAGTCTCCGTAGGCATCACGCACGAGGAGGGAACGATCCGTGGTCTCAAATTTTGGGCGATCCGAGTCGTTCAACCATACCGTAGTAATTTGTCCGGGATGAATGGACACCCTAATTTCCTCGTTGTAGGTTTCGCCGGAGACGCTGACGGTGTACGTGCCGGGATCGAGCTCCATCGGTCGCCGGTAATAACCGGTTTTGGCCTTTCCGTCCGAATCCAGGCGGACGCGATAGTTGTCTTGAATCCAGACGTTATTATTATCCCCCTCGACGACCTTCCTCTCTGGCGTGAAGATTCTCAGGTATCCTTGGGAGGACGACTTGATGATCTTTTCGTCTCCTGCCTTTGGTGGACGAGGGCCCACCAGCGGCGAGTGTTGTGAAGCGTAGAGTGGGAATGCCATTGGCAACATGGCTGCTGCCAAAAGCAGAAGTTTGCATCTTTTTGTCGGTGTTTTCATGCTATGTATTAGTTGAGGTTTAACTTGGCCGGACCGCTCTGCTTTCGGGTTTCCCGGCCTACAATTCGTTGAACGCCGAAGTCCTGAAAATCCCTTTAACAAATGTTTCCTCCCCTTTTCTCTGGATCAAAATTGTGAAGGGCGATGGCTAATTCTTTCCCTGAATCGATCACGATGCCTCGTCGTCTCGTGCGCTTCGGGTCACCAGCAGGAGAGGTGATGAAAAAATCCACCCCCCTTCCGCATAACCGAAAAAAAATTCAACTTTTTCAAGGGTTTCGCGTGCTTGCGGGCATTTACGAGAGTGCCCGGCAATTTCACGACGAAGCTGCCGAAAGGCTGAAAAGAAACCCAAACGAAAAGAATACAATGAAAACTCTCACCAAAACCCTCAGTGTCCTGGCCATCAGCGGTGCTTTCGCCGGAGCGGCTCTTGCCGGCCCCGGAGATGCGTATGCACCTTACGGCACACTTCCCGCCAAGAAGGATAGTGCGACCCAGATCGCTCTCTTTCGGAGCGGCGGAGTGAATTCTGCCGAGAAGAACGCCAACCTCAAGGAAGTCACGCTCTTCGTGAATCCGAAGACCCACACCCCCGTAGTCGTCAAGGTGGCACGCTGATTCAAATTAAGTTAAGCTTCGACAACTTAACAACGCCGAACGGGAGCGGAAGAGTCCGCTCCCGGTTGGTGGAGAAAGGGGAAAATGAAAGACAACTTAAATGATCTCTTGAAAAGCTGGCAGCCGGAGGTTCCTGAACCGTCGGATTTTCGGCGCAATGTCTGGAAAAAAATCGAGCGTTACCGTCCCGTAAAGGAAACGGGTTGGCTGGCTGAGTTGTTTGTGTTGTTTGCCCGGCCACGGATCGCTTTTGCGATGGTCGCGTTTGCGATAGTGGTTGGGGGCGTAGTCGGTCGGGAAGTTTCCGCTGTCAGTCAGACCTCTGACTATCTTCGTTCGGTGAATCCTTACGCTCAACTGCGATGAAAAAGGGCATCTTTGTTCTGGTTACTGCCATCGTGTTGGGGCTGGTCGCCGCTGCTGCGGCCTGCTGGTTTTCGCAACGTTCTTCTCCAGAAGATTGGTTCCGAAAAAAATTCGATCTAACCGAACAGCAGGCTCAGCAAGCCGCCGCTCTCCATCAGGAATATCAGGTTTCCTGCACCGAAATGTGCGCCCGCATCGCACAGGCTGACGCACGGCTCGCGAAAGCGATTCAGACCGGCAATGGGATGACACCCGAAATTCGGGCCGCTATCGCCGAAACGGACACCGTGCGCACGGAATGCCGCGCCAACATGCTGGAGTATTTCTATAAAATTGCCGCGACATTGCCTCCGGCAAAAAAGCAAAGCTACCTGGATATGGTGCTCCCAACGGTTCTCGAACCGGGGGAAATGGGTGGAATGCACCGCCAATGAGCGTCTTGCCGACTGATGCGGATATTTCCGCGATGCGTCGCCTTCGGGAGGGAGATGATCTGGCGCTCAACGAAATCATGGACCGATGGCAGCGGAGATTGACGAGCTATCTTCTTCGCGCCATTGGCAACGAGACCGTTGCCGTTGATCTTGCGCAGGAGACTTTCGTCCGCGTTTATCAGAGCCGGGAAAAATACCAACCCAAGGGCGAATTTTCGACTTGGCTTTTCGCCATCGCGACAAATCTCCTCCGGCAGCATTTTCGATGGCTCAAGCGCCATCCCACCGTTTCCATGGATTCCGTGGAGCCAGGCTGCGACGACCCGCCATTGAGCGCACATCTGCCCGCCGAAGATTCCAACAATGTCGAAAGGGACGAGAGAGCTAGGATCGTCAAGGACGCCGTTACGGCCCTGCCGCCTGAACTGCGGGAGGCTGTTCTGTTGTTTGAATACGAGGATCTGTCGCACGAGCAGATCTCCAAAATCGCAGGGTGCTCGAAGAAGGCGGTGGAAACCCGCCTCTATCGAGCCCGAGCCCTTCTGCGGGAAAAACTCCGGCACTGGCTGGCCTCCTGAGAGCGAAGTCAAGATATGGAACGGAAATTGCTCATGACTCTCCGTGCTTTCCCGTTTATTTCTCTGCTCTCTTGCGGCATTGGGCCTGCTGGTCTCATCGCAGGCGCAGGCCGGAGTCGTCGCGGAGATTCCCGTGGAATATTCCAGCGGGTATCTCTGGCTGAAAGTCCAGCCTGCCGGACAGCGTGAAACGCTCAACTTCATCCTCGATTCAGGCGCAGCCTCGAGTGTCTTGGACCTCAACGCGGCGCGACGCCTCGCTCTGAGGCTTGGCGGCCGCGTGCCGGTGCAGGGCGTCCATTCGCGCACAACCGCTCACTACATCGAACGGTTCAATGCCCAGGCAAGCGGCATCACGCTGCCCAAGTCGCTTTTGGCCCTTGATCTGAGCATGGTCAGCCGGACGTGTGATCGCCCGATCGACGGTTTGCTGGGGGCGGATTTTTTCCATGGGCGAATCGTCCAAATTGACTTTGCCGCCGGGAAGCTCCGGATTTTGGATCGGGCGCCCGTGAGCGAGTGTTGTGCGGTGCTTCCGATGAAGCAGCGCAACGGCACGTTTTGTGTGCCGGTGGGAGTGGCCGGAAACCCCTCGCGGTGGATGCGCGTGGATACCGGCTGCGATTCCACTCTGGAGTGGGTCATCAATGGGGCCGGAGATCGACGCCATGCCGGCACATCCATCGGTCTGACAAATACTCGCACCCGGTCGCTTATCACGGATGTTCAGTTGGGCAGCCATACGCTTCCGGGAGTGAAAGCGGGAATTCATGACCAGCAGATGTTCCCCGGAGAAGCCGGGTTACTGGGAAATGCCTTGCTTGCCCGATTTTGCGTCACGATTGACACTCCGGGCGGTCGCCTCCTGCTGGCAAGCAAGTAGCTCCTCAATCTTTTTTGAGGGTTTTTCGTTCGAGCGGCGTTGAACTCCTAGAGCCCGGTGATTTCACGATGAAGTTGCCAGATGGCTTAAAAGAGAAACTCAACAGAAAGACCCAATAAAATGAAACCCCTGATCAAATCCCTGGCGGTTCTCGCCATCGGTGGAATCTTCGCGGGATCGGCTGTCGCCGGACCGGGCGATGCCCATCCCTCCTTTGCCTATCAACCGGCAAAGAAGACTGAATCCGTGCAAATCGCTCTTTTCCGGGCGCCTGCGGCCAAGGAAACCAAGGTGGAAGTGAGACAGCTTCCCAACCCCAACCCGAAAATCCAATCGGCCAGAACCGTCCAAGTGACTGGCCGCATGTCTCCGAGGTATTAAACCCTCAAAATCGCCGATAGTGGGCGGGTTCCTTGAATTCGCTCACTGGCAGGCGAGACATCGAAGGCGATAAAAACTCGAAACGTTCCTGTATGAAAAATTTTTCACTCCTGCTCACCTTGGCTGTCGCCCTCTTCGGGCTGGCGAACAGATCACAGGCGGCATCTTCCAATCCCGTTCTCGACGACTATGTGATTGTCGCCGAGGCTCTAGCGAAAGACGACCTGGCTGCGGCCAAGAAGGCCGCTTCCACATTGTCCGAAGCAGCAACCACCGAAAAGCTCACGAGTCTTGCGAATCACGCATCCGAGATCGCCTCCAGCGATTCTCTCGATACAGCCCGCGAGCATTTCAAGCTGGCGAGTAGTGAAGCCGGAAAACTCGCTTCCGGCCAAGATGGCTACTACGTGTTCACCTGCCCGATGGCCAAGGCCGAATGGGTGCAGAAAACGAAGAAAGTCCAAAATCCCTACATGGGCCAAAGCATGCCCGGTTGCGGCTCCCTCAAGAACGGGAAATCCGGCTCTAAAACCATGAGCATGGGCGGCGGCTGCTGCGGCTAAGCCAATACCCAACAGTAAGATTCTCTCATCACTGAGTTCTTTTCAACCGATCGGCGGGTTAATGTTAATTCGAGGCCGTGCAACGTCCGGGACGGGTTCGAGCCTCGATTCGTTTACCTGGAGGAGCATGAGGGAACTCTTGCCTGAATGCCTTATCACGAGGTGCAGACGGTTTCCGTAATGTTCCATCAGGAAGAACGGCATGAGTGACGATACGAAAAAGCGGCAGAAAGGCCGCGGGTCGAATTGGCGGGATTACATTCCGCTCATCACTATCGTCGCGCTTACGGTGCTCGCATCTGGAGCCAAACAAGTGAGTTACGGCACCGACGGGTCTGTCATGTCATGGATGCGCGACTTTATGGGGCTTTTCCTCGTGGTCTTCTCGATGTTCAAGTTCTTCAACCTGGAAGGATTTGCGGACGGATTCCAGATGTATGACCTGCTGGCCAAGCCATTTCGGCCCTATGCCTACGTTTATCCGTTTCTAGAGCTAGGGCTGGGCCTTGGCTACTTGGCTCAGTGGCAACCCACCGTCATCGCAGGAGCCACGGTCGTATTGATGGTTTTTGGAGCAATGGGCGTGGTAAGCGCGTTACGCAAGGGGCTCGACATAGAATGCGCCTGCCTGGGCAGCGTCTTGAGTGTTCCACTTTCAACCGTCGCCCTCGTCGAGGATCTTGGAATGGCGGCGATGGCAGTAGCTATGTTGATTGCCGGGAAATATTGAGGCTCGCGCAATGCGGTGACACGATACTCCCACGTATTCGGCCGTCACTCTATTATGCCTCAGCACCTCCGCCACGCCCCCTTCGCGTCCACCCTCAGCAATTCCACCGCTCTCCATATTTCTCATACCCACTCGATGTAGAGTAGGCGGGGGACGGCGGGTTGAGAGGCAAAATGCCAATGACCGCCTGTGCCCCGCCCCTCGTCAAACCGGACAAGCGGATTTCCCGCATCCGGCTTTCTCATGGCGGTTCATCGGTTCGCGACTCGAACAGGTCAGAGCCTCACCACGCCCAGCCGCTCGTAAATGAACCGGTAGTAGGTAAGATCTGCGGATGGACGCAGATGGCGCTGACTGCGACCTTTCATCTGTCGGAGCATTCTTCCGTAAACGAAGCTGTTCATGTTATTGAAGACGGTCCCCCGGTGCCCTTGCCCGAAGTATTGTCTCCAACCGCGCAGATAGGCGTTGACTCGTTCTACCAATACCGCGATGGGCAGCGCCCGGTAACGGCTTTGGGTGAGTTCACGCATTTGACTACGGAACCGCTCTTGCGCTTTCCGGGAGGGCTTCATCGAAAGCCACGGGCATTTGCCCCACTTTCGACTCCAGCCCTCCCACGCAAACGTGTAGCCCAGGAAGTCGAGCGACTCCCCTCCGAGCTGAACGTTGCGGATCGTCGTCTTCTGCTGGTTGATGACCAGACCCATCCGTCCCTCCAAGAGCTGCGAAAGCCATTCCATGACTTTCTCCGGGTGCCGGCGCATAAGGATCACAAAGTCATCCGCATAGCGGACGATCTTTGCATCGGCCCATTTTCCCGGCCCCGTTTTGCTCCGGAACGAACGATCCAGCCAGTGCAGGTAGATGTTGGCCAACAGGGGAGAGATCACTCCTCCCTGCGGCGTTCCCTGCCTCTGGCGGCTTCGGTTTTCCTTCCCATCCCGATCTCTTTCGATCACCTCGACTCCGAGCCACTGCCTGATCAGACCGATCACTGACCGGTCCGCTATGCGCTTTTCCACGCACTTCAGCAGCTTCTCGTGATCGATCAGGTCGAAGCATGCCTTCAAATCGGCATCCACCACCTGTCTCCGACCGCTTTTGAGACCAGCCCGAATCGCCTCAAGGGCGTTCCTGGCCGAGCATCTCGGTCGAAAACCGTAGGATGTCTCCTCAAAGTCCGCCTCGAAGATGGGTTCAACCACCAACAAGACCGCCATCTGAACAATGCGGTCGCACACCGTCTGGATGCCCAACGGCCGCTGCCCGCCATTCGCTTTTGGGATATATACTCTTCGGATGGCTTGAGGCTGATACCTCCTGCCGCGAAGGGCTTCCGCGATTTCCCCCAGGACCCTTTCAATCGCTCCCTCCGTGGACTTCAGGGCATCGATGCTGACCCCATCCACCCCAGGTGCTCCCCCGTTTGGGATACCTGTTTCCACGCTGCCTCAAGCACGTCGCGCCGATAGATCCGGTCGTACAATGCGTAAAACCGAAACCCCGGCTCATTCTTGGCTTTCCGATATAGCCTCCGTCTCAACTCAAAGACTTTCAGGGGCAGTCCCTTCCAGTTCGCCTTGAAGGCTTCCGGATATTCGAACTCCCCTTCTCCCGTAGTGGTCATTTCTGACAAGCGGCTCCTTTCGTTTATTGACTTCTTCTCCACCAGGACAAGGCCCCTTCGCTCCACGGCCATTACGCCGCTTCCCCGCTACTATGGGCCTCTCCGACTCCCCGTGCTCCCCCGCCTCGGTTATGGCTTCCCTCGGCAGGTTCGAGGCACGACCTCAAAACACGGGGCCTCGCAGGTTCCTGTACCTTCTGTCGCCACGCGCCATCCCCAAACACCCCGGGGAACCAGGCAATACGCCTCTGCTGAACAGCGTCCGCCCGTCCTGGCTTCAACTCGTCATAAAAGTCTGGCCGCTCCCGGGCTAATAACTCTCGGGGTTGATTCACGGGTTCGCTTGCGCTACGGCTCGCGGCTTCGCCTCCGCAGGGCTTCGAAACGTCCCTCGCGGAACGCCCCGCCTGCTCGGCTACATGTCTTCAGCTTTTTACATGGTGAACTCCTTTCATTTCACTAGAAGGCGACAGTCTTGGCCTGCCGCACATGACACTTATGGTCGCCTCCTTGCTGCTGGCGGCTCTGCGTGTCGCTTACGTAGAGGATGACGCTGGCTTTCTTGGCTTCGGACACCATCATGAGGTCGTCGCACGCTGATGCAAGGGGTATCGAACACTCTGTCAATTTCCTCCACCTGTGTACTGCTTCATTTGATTGGACAATGAGCCTACTTCGGTTGCAATTTTCGTAGTTCGGTCCGAGCATCCTGAATAATAGCCCAAGCCGAGTGCAGGAATAGGGCAGCGATTATTCCTGCCACAATCAGATCTGGCCAAGCGCTTCGGAACCAAGCGACGAACCCGGCCGCTATAATTACTGCGACATTGGCGAGTGCATCGTTGCGGCTGAATAGCCAGATGGCACGCGCAGCGGCATCGCGGCCCTCGCGAAACCGCACTAACATAAGTGCAGAAATGACATTGACGAGCAGGGCAACGACGCCAAGACCGCCCATGAGTTCGGCTTCCGGCGGAATCGCGTTCATGGCGCGCCAAACCGCCATGCCCATGACACCGACGCCGAGTGCCAGCAGGAACACTCCTTGCAACAATGCCACTCTCGCCCGGACATGCGCAGCCCAACCGAGTGCAAGCAAGCCTATGAGGGTGATCGAGCCATCGCCCAAAAAATCGAGGGCATCCGCCTTGAGTGCCTGGCTGCGAGCAAGGAAACCGCCGACAATCTCGATGACGCCGAAACCGATGTTGAGGACGACGACTGTCCACAAAGCTCGCCGATAAGCGGGATCGTGGGTGGCGCGTTTCTCATCTGCATGGCAGCCGCAGCCTGTTTTTAGTTCTTCGCTCATGGCATGGCGGAGGCGGAGCTAAATCCTTCAAAGGGGATCACTCGTCGCAGGTGCATGCATATTCCGGGTTGGAACATCCTTTGCAGTTGCTCAGATCGAGCTTGATACGGAAATTTTTCGGTTTCGCGTCGGCGGTTTCCTTCACTTGAACCACGACATTGTAGTGCTCTCCCTCGGGAAGGGCCTCCGTCGATACAAGAAGGTTGTCCTTCTTTGAGAACTCGAGCTTCTTCTTTCCAGTCGGCGCTTCTGCCGTAGCAACAACAACCTGATCGGTGGGAGCCAGCGGTTTTTTTTCGGTGTCGTAAAACGCAATCGAAACAGTGCGGTCTGGTTCCACAAAGAATTCGGCACTGGTGTCTCCAAGGTGAAGAATTCGCCCCTTACGCGGGCCTGCCTCGATATTTTTGGCTGCAATAGCAGGGCTGACGATTATTGCGATGGCGACAAGTGATGTGATGAGTTTTTTCATGGTGTTACGGGTTCAGGAGTTTCGGGTTCGGTGATGGTTGTTGTGTGTTTGTTTTTTCGGTTGGTTCTTCGCTCGATCCATTCGTAAAGCGTGGGAAGCAAGACGAGGGTGAGGAAAGTGGAGGAAATCACCCCGCCGATAACGACGGTTGCAAGCGGGCGCTGAACCTCAGCGCCCGCACCCGTTCCTAGTGCCATAGGCACGAATCCGAGTGACGCAACAAGGGCGGTCATTAGCTTTGGGCGGAGCCGGGTTAATGCGCCTTCAACTACCGCTTCTCGAAGCTCTCGTCCCTGCTCACGAAGTTGATTAATGAACGAAATCAGCATGATCCCGTTGAGCACAGCTATACCTGACAACGCGATAAATCCGACTCCGGCGGATATCGTGAATGGCAAGCCGCGAATATAGAGTGCCAAAATCCCGCCCGTCACCGCCAGAGGAACGCATATAAAAATGAGCGTCGCCTGCCGCAGCGATCCGAAACTCATGAAAATCAGAATATAGATTAACAGAAGCGCAAGCGGGACTACGATATAGAGTCGTTTTTTGGCTTCGATGAGGTTCTTAAATTGACCGCCGAATTCAAAATAGTAGCCGTCAGGAAATTTGACCTTTTCTTGAATGTTGCGTGTCGCCTCTGCGACAAAACTCGCCGTGTCACGCTCCCTGACATTTACCAAGATGGAGACGCGCCGTTGCGCATCCTCACGAGCAATTTGGTTAACTTGCTCGACGATCTTGAGCTTTGCGATTTGTCCCAGGGCAAGCAACCCGCCGTCCGGTGTGGGAACCGCAAGGCGCTCCAATTCTTTGAGATCGGCGCGGCGATCCTCGGCAAGTCGCACAACGATTTCTATGCGGCGATTGCCTTCGATTATCATTCCAACTTCGCTTCCTGCTAGAGCAGTTTCCACGATGCGGTTCAAATCTTCTGCCTGAACATTGAATTTCCGCATCGCTTCGCGATCTGGTTGAATTTCGACCATCGGCACCTTTCCGATGGCGTCGAATTCTGCTTCGCGACCGCCCGGTGTGTTTTCAATCACGCCGCGCACCTCGCCCGCTATTCTTTCCAACTCGTCATAATCTTCGCCGAAGATTTTACATACGAGGTCGGCCCGTGCTCCCGCCATGATTTCGTTGAAACGCATCTGGATCGGTTGCGAGAGAAGCAGATTTTGGCCCGGAATTTCCTCAATGAGCTTCTGACGCATAAGAGCGCCGAGTTCCGCTTTCTGAATACGCCGTCCATCCACCGACCGCCATGTGTCCGGCGGGTTTAACATGACGTAGGTATCGGAAACATTCGGCCCCATCGGATCAGTTGCGACTTCGGCTGTGCCGATGCGGGAAAAGATGTGCCGGATTTCGGGGAATTCTTTTCGGAGGACTTTTTCGGACCGCTTCTGCATTTCAATAGAGGCTGACAGCCCGGCACTCGCGCTTCGGATGAATTGGAAAGTAAAGTCCCCTTCATCGAGTTGCGGGATGAATTCCGCCCCTGATCGTGAAAAGAGAAAAATGGAGAACGCAAAAAGCGCCACCATGGGGACTACCGTTGCCCAACGATATCGGAGGCTGAAATGGAGTAGAGGGGTATAGATCCGTTTGGTGAAGGTAACGAGCCAGTTGTCTTTTTCCCTGATATTGCCACCAAGAAGGAATGAGCAGAGAACCGGCATGAGTGTCAGCGCAAATACAAGTGCTCCACCAAGCGCCAGCATGACTACCACCGCCATTGGCTTGAACATTTTGCCCTCGATTCCTTCCAACGCGAGAATCGGCACATACACCACCGTAATAATGACGACTCCAAAGAACATTGGACTCGCCACTTCTTTCGCCGATCTCAAGACCTCCCTCGTGCGTTCAACAGCCGTAAGTCTTCGTCCAAGTTGATGTTGTTTTTCCCCAAGGTGTCGAATGATGTTTTCCACCATCACAACAGCGCCATCCACGATCAGGCCGAAGTCGATTGCGCCAAGACTCATCAAGTTCCCGGAAAGTCCGAGATGGATCATGCCTGTCATGGCGAAGAGCATCGAAAGTGGTATAACGAGGGCAACGATAATGGCGGCGCGCCAGTTACCGAGCAGGGCAAAAAGGACGACGACCACAAGAATTGCTCCTTCGACCAGATTCTTTTCGACGGTTTGAATCGTGCGATTCACTAGATCGGAGCGGTCGTAAAGAGGCTCAATAACGATGCCGACCGGTAGCTTTTTCTGAATGCCGGTCAGTTTTTCGCGGACGGACTGCGCAACGAGGCGTGAATTTTCGCCAGCAAGCATGATTGCCGCTCCAACGAGTGCTTCGTCCCCGTCGAAGCTGCTCGCTCCCGTTCGGAATGCGGAGCCGATCCCAACAGTGGCGACCTCACCAAGCAGGATGGGACGTACGGCTCCGGCAAACTTTAGGGGAAGCTTCGCAATTTCCTCGGAAGTCGTAACGCGGCTGGGAGCGCGCAGGATAAGTTGCTCGCCGCCGATCTCCACAAAACCGCCGCCGGCATTTCGGGTGTTTTGCTCGATTACTGCGGCCAGCGTGTCGAGGGAAAGTCCTGCGGATGCGAGGCGAGCCGGGTCTGGCTGAACGACAAACTGTTTTTCATAGCCCCCGCTGGTATTTACTTCTGCGATTCCTGGCGTGGCACGCAATAAGGGCTTAACCGTATATTCCTGAATCTGACGTAGCGCCATTAACTGCTCTTCTCGTGAAGCTGGCTTCTCTTTCGCGTCGGCTGCGTAGTCGAGGCGGTAGTAGAAGATTTCGCCCAATCCCGTTGCGATGGGCGACAACTTGGGCGTGAGACCAGGAGGCAATTCATCCAGCACGCTTTGCAGGCGCTCGGTCACGAGTTGACGCATGAGATAAAGATTCACCCCATCGCGGAAGGTCATTGTGATCTGTGACAGTCCAAACTTGGACAGCGACCGCAATTCGACCATATCGGGGAGGCCAGCCATCTCGCTTTCGATCGGGAAGGAAACGAGCTTTTCCACTTCTTCCGGTGCCAAAGCCGGGACCACGGTATTGATTTGAACCTGCGGGTTGGTGATGTCCGGCACCGCGTCAATTGACAAGTGCAGGGCCGACCAGATGCCGACACCGACAACAACGAGGGTCGCCAGCAAAACGGCGGCCCGCTGCCGCATGACGAATTCAAGAAAGTGATTCAACATAGGAATGCCTTGCGGAAATCAATGACCGCAGGTGCAGGACTTCCCACCTCGAAGAAGCTGCAGTTCGGCCATCCAAAGCGAATTCACCGGCGAACTGACAATTTGATCGCCGCTATATAGGCCGTCCTTGATCTCAACGAACTTATCGTTCATCGCCCCTACCGTGACCGGAGTGCGGAGAAAGGAATCGTCGTTGATGGTATAAACGAAAAATCCTTCTGCGGTCTTGAGTAACGCGGATCGGGGCACGACCGGTCCGGCCTCGCCAGCCGGGGATTGAATCGTGGCGACTAGCCGCGTTCCGGTATCGAAGGGCGTGGCTGTTTCCACCACGATTTCAAAATCACCAAGCATGGCATACGGTGATTTCTCAATTCGCTTCACCACACCGCTTTCGAGAACCTCGCTGGCAGGGGAATCCTTTCGCAGCAATACTTTCTGTCCGGGTTGGATGCGGGCGGCTTTTTCTGCCGATAACCAACCGTTGGCTTCAACCCCCGTTCCGGCGTTTAGGGATATTTTTTTGATGCTTGTATCCGCTCCTTGAATGACATGGAGATTAACGGTGAATTCCGGTTCAACTTGCTCCTCCGCAACTTCCGCAGTTTCAAGGGCAATGGCTTTCCGAAGTTTTGGGTGAAGAAAGAGGCCAAGACCTTCATTTAGCTGAATGGCTTCTCCGGCTCCGTCGCCATCGGATTCGGTTGCCTTGGCCGTTGATTCAGGTGCGTTTGTGGTGGGTTGCTTGCTGCAACCGGAAAGGGTGGCCACGATGATGATGGTCAGAAAAAAGTGTTTCATGGTTTGGTGTTGGGAATTTGCGTTCCGGTTAGAAGTTCGAGTTCGGCCAGTTCTTGTAAGGCGTCTGCCCGCGTGGAATAGATGGCATCGAGGGCTTCGAGGTAGCTGGATTGCACTTCGAGATAGGTGGCGAGCGGAACGGCTCCCAACCTATAGTGGCGATCTGCCAATTCCGCGGCCTCGCGCAATTCGTCCGCGACCTTGGGATTCCACCGCTGCATTTCTTTTCGATGCAGCTCGTATGCTGTCGCGGCTTTTCGGATATTGCGTTCAACTTCGCGCTGACTGAGTTGCAGGACGGCTTGCGCCTGAATTTCGCGCGCTTTTGCCGTTTCGATATTCCCTTTGTTTTGATTCCAAAGCGGCAACGGCAGGGAAACAACCAGTGCGGCACGGGTTTCTTGATCCCCTGCATTTTCCTGCTCAATGACTGGCCCGGTCGTGATGCTGGGCCATGTCTCGTTTTTCGCGAGACGGACTTTGAAGCCCTGTTGCTCAAGCTCGGTTTGCCGTTGAAGCAATTCAAAATTCCCAACAGTGGACCGTTTCAGGAGTTCGCCCAAGGAAGGGAGAGCCGGAAACTCAGTTGAGGGAGGAGCAACTGTTACCGGTTCTGCAAGGAGCCGACCACGAAGAGCATTCAATTCAAAGAGCGCCGCCTGTGCTTCCTTGGCCGCCAGAATGCCGACGCGCTTAAGCTTTAGCACTGACGCTTCGATTGCCCGTGTCTCCAACAACGGGGCTACCCCTGCCGGTTCGCGTTGAACCAATGTGGCAACCAATTCTTCACCCCGTGCGGAGACTTGACGAGCCGCCACTTCCTTTTGCTGAGCTGCGAGGAGTGCATATGCCTTTTGCCGGACCGCTGCGGCGAGCGATGAACGGAACTGTTGTAAACCATGCTCGGCGAGCTTTACTTGCCGGTTTGCGATAGCCTTCCGCAGGGATACACGACCAGGCCATTCAAATGTCTGCTGAACAGACGCCGCCCATACGACTCCGGCAGCGTCAAGTCCGTCGCCAACCGTTCTTTTCGCGCCTAATTCGCCGGTAATCTCCGGGTTCTGCCAAGCGCCCGTCGTGCGCTTTTCTCCCTTGGCAGCGGTAATTTCAGCCTCATAGAAGCGCAGTTCCGGATTTTCCGTGAGCGCCTGTGCGACGAGGGTTTCAATAGCTACTGGCGGCAATGGTTTTGACGGTTCTGCAACCGCTAGTCCCGCCGCGCAAAGCAGGATAGTCAGCGTGATGGATGTTCGCATGGATTTAGCCTTGGCCTACTCTTGATTGAGAGTTGGCAAAAAAATGGGTGGAGAGCAGATGGGTAAGCGGGTCGAGATTCGAGAAGTTCATGTGTGTCCGAGGTGCTTGCCGGAAATACGGTATTTCCGAGGCAGGGATTACTAGCGTCCCAACAGCGAGTTCGGACGACACCGGGCGATAAGCCCGGTCAGGCAAAGAATCGCGGGCACACTACGCCCACGATTCGTCAGGACAACTGAGGAGGATATTCGATCTCGTAAACCGGGCCATCGGGCGCGGTTTCATCAGGTCGCAACGAGACGACTGCGACAGAGCTTCCAGAGGAAAACGCTGGGTCTTCGCCCGGCATGACGGTTCCGTGGAAACAAACACAGCCGCCACAACCCGAAGAGGGGGCTGAATCGTGCTTGTGGCCGCCATCAGGCGATTCGGTTTGCTCGGCTTGATCGCAGCACGGAAGGGCTCCGATCTCCTGTGCAAAACACAGCATCGACTGCGCAAAAAAGATGAGCACGGTGCCAAGGCACAATGCGAGAAGTCCATTTTTGCGGGTTATTGCCACGGGTTGTCCTCCATATCTCAGGGGTCCAAGCCTGTCAACATTGCATTGCTTGGCGTGGCGGTGCGGACTCCCGCTTTCGATAATGACACGGGGGAGGGTATCACCCTCCCCCGTGCTTTGAATGAATGCCTCAACACTCTTTGCAGGGTGGGCATTTCTGCTGTTGATCAGGACAGTTGCTGGTTCCCGGACAATCTTTTGTCGGCGGGCAGTTCTCGCCAGCCTGAACATTGACCGTCCAAACAAGCGCAGCACAGCATACGATCCATCGCATTGCTTTAATCATCGGATTCACCTCCTTTCTTCATCCAGTTGATCGAATCCAAGGTGGCAGCGCCCGGCATCACGCAGGGCGAGGCGTTTCTCGATTCGTTCTCTGTCTCGTTTCATTCGCTTGTCGGCGCCCATGGCGTCCTGATCGTAGGCGAAGAAAGTCTCTAAAAGTGGCATGACCCGATCATCAATGCGGTAATAAACCCAAGTGCCCTCTTTACGGGTATCGACAATACCAGCTTGCCGAATGACTTGCAGATGGGTCGAAAGTGTCGATTGGCTAATCTCCAATGCATCGCACAGCTCACAAACGCACGATTCGGTTTTGCGGAGAACGTTCAATATTCTGATTCGTGTAGGATCAGCGAATGCCTTTGAGAGCAGGATGAGGTCATGCATCTGTATATCGGTAATTACCGATATATCGCGTTTTTTGTCAAGGCTACTACTCGTCGGTGCAGACATGACTGAGAGGAAAAATGCGACCCTTCAACGGGGGTGGAAATTCTCAGGCGGTCGCTGGTCGAACAAACGGCGAGTATCCCCGAGAGGGGGGCGTCGGATTTAAGAGCGTCCCAGATAGCATCGCCGATGAATTTCTGCACAGTCCTCTTCATAGCTCGTGCCCCCAGAGCCTTGTGAATGCCGCGCCTGACAAGGAATTCAACAGCAGGTTCCGAAACGGTCAGTTCAAATCCCTGCGCACGGAAGCGGGCAAGTTCTTCCGATATGGCAAGCTGCCCGATTTCGCGTTGTGAATCCGGGGAAAGAGGTTTGAAGACGATTTTTTCGTCAAACCTTCCAATCAATTCGGGACGAAAAAAGCGATGGAGTTCCGCCAAAACTGCCCGTTCGAGCGTGGCGAATGGCAAGCGGGTCGGGCGCAAAAGCTGCTGCGAGCCGATATTGCTGGTGCAAACGATGTAAAACCCGGAGAGGTCGTAGGTTCGGTGATCGGCCAGCGTGATGCGAGCTGCATCGAGCATCTGCAAAAAGAGATCCCATATCAGCCGATGGGCTTTTTCGATTTCATCGAATAAAAGAACACCTTGCCGGTGTTCGGCGAGCACCTTGCCGAGGCGTCCGGGGCTGCCGGTCTCGTCTCCCATGAACAACTTCACCGCGTCCAGGTGGAGAAATTCGGACATGTCGAACCGGAACACGGAATTTTCCCCGAAAAGGTAACGGGAAAATTCGAGCGTCAATTCCGTCTTTCCTACGCCGGTCGGCCCGAGAAACAGGAACGAGCCAAGCGGCTTGCCGGTGGGCTGCAAACCAAGCTGGCCGCGTTCCAGCACAGAACACACACGAGGAATGACATGGCCTTGGCCTTTGATCTTGGAAGCAAGATGAGGCTCAAGATCGGTGAGTTTTTTAATGAGATGATTCATGGTTGGGTAACGGGTTGAGGTTTGCCCCTGAACCACTGGCGTAAACCGTAGTCGGGGCGAAAGCAGGTGAACCATTTTGGAAAACTGCCGTCCGGGTTGATCGGCGGGATGAGTTTTTTGCGGAACGGCTTTTCACAATGCCGGATGATGGCCGTGAACTTCGGCAGCTTGCGCAGGCGGTATGCCTCGAAGAACGGTTTGATTTTTCGCTGATAGTTGTAGGAGCGTTTCCCGGCTGACCAGCCCCACGATTTTTCCACGACTTCCCGCTCGCCGATATTTTTGGAAGCAATGACGGCCGAATCGTGATTCGCCACGGTGAAAATCAATTCGTTGCTGAGATTCAGCAAGAGAACGTCGGCATACCGTTTATCAAGCGAACCGTGAATGGATGTATAAGCTTGCGTGGCAAGCACGATGGTTGCGCGGGCCTCGCGGATAACGCCTGCGGCTCTATGATCCGCAAAGGCGGATTCCGCCCCGGTGATGATCTCCTGTCCCTCGTCGGCGAAAAGAATCAGAAGGTTGTTTTGCTCCCGTTCCTCGGCGGATTGGTCGAACCGGCTCAGGGCATGGAAATAATAGGAGAGTTTGAGGATGGTATTGATGTAGAGACGTTCCGCCTGGAATTTCTGTGGCATGGCGAGGCAGACGATTTTTCCGGCGTCTATCTCGGAAATGGAAAACGTCGGTTCGTCCGCGCAAAAGACTTCGGAGATTTCGGGGTTCAGGAAAAATTCCAAATACGTGCTCAGCGTTCCCTGCACACCGCCAAGCTGTTCCTCGGGCTGGTCAAGATAGCTGCGAAAGGCTGTCACCAGTTCGCGGGAGCGTTGATCGCCCCGGTTCATTAGTTCCTCAAGCGCGGCGTTGGAATCCTCGGGAACGAGCAAAAGCCGGTGAACATTCGGAATGGTGACATACGCCTCGATGTGCCGGAGAATTTCAAAGGCGGTTTGAATGGCGAGTTGGGCCTTTGTGGGGAAGAACGGATTGCCGCCGCGCCCCCCGGTCAATGACACCGCCGTATCCACGATGACTTTTGCATAGGTGGAGGCGGGAACGTCCGGGTTCCCGGTGATATTGATGGTATGCGGGGGACGCCAAAGCATATCTTCGCCCGGTGGCCGGGTTTGCAGCAAAACCAAGTCGTCGCTACGCCCAAAGTGCGCGGCCATCCGCACCAGTATTTCCCAATACAGCCCTTTTTGGTCGAGGCAGATCCCGCCCCAATTTTTGACGTTCTGGAAAATCTGAAATGTAATCGCATTGATCGCGGATTGCGTTTTCCCGCTACCCGTTCTCCCGGTAATAAGCCAGCCACGAACGAAATCCTCCATTGTCCACGCCAAGCCGCCGAGCCGGAGGACGATCTTGCCGGAATTGTCAGCCGCGCAAAGCGTCCACGCGGCGAATGCAGCGCACAGGCCAAAAACGACGAAGGAAAGTGGCGGCGCGAGATAAAAATATCCGGCCAGCGCGCTGGCTGCGCACAAAGCATAAAGAAGTGAATCAAGAATTTTCATCGGTGGGTTTGGGGTTGAGCTTGGAAATCAGGAAATCGAACAGGCGGCGCTCCGGGTCGGGAACGCTCTGCGTGTAGGATTTGAAATTGACGGTCGTAACGGCAGTGCCGTCCTCGAATTTCTGATGCGAAAAGCCGTCCACGTTCGCGGGACGGAACGCGAAATTTTCGCAGAGGACGAAATCAGAGTTTGTGTCCCTGCTGCCGATGGACGTGTGCCTGGGTGCTTCGATTGCCATAAGAATTGAATCCGTGGGTTTGCGCGTAGCGTTTGTGAGCGGCGCAGTAGTCGCGTTTGATCTTGAAGAGGAGATTTTGCATTTCCCGCAGCGAGCGTCGGTCCACGGCATCCGCAAGCCTTTCCGCAGTGCGTGTGAGCTTGGGTTTTCGCCGTCCCCACAAGCGCGAAACGAGATTTACATTCCGTTTTGCCGCGAGAAATTGCCGCTTTGCCGCGATGGCCGATTCCAGATTGCGGATGCTTTGATAGAATTGCTGGAGCCGGATTGCCTCGGCGGTCTGCGCGCTTCGCAATGCCTGCATGTGGGCGGTCGCGAGCTTTGGCGCAAACACCAGTTTGTCCGAGTCGATTTGCTTCGACAGGTGCTCTTGCAGTTTTTCCGGCGATTCCAAAATCTGGCTCCAACGATTGTTCTCCTGCTCGAAACATTTCATCAGATAGGCCATCTGGTTTTTGTTTCCCGAGGCTGCGGAGCTGGACATGCTGCATCCGACGTACGCGCCTTTGGCGGTGCGCGGGCACAGTGCGACGTGGACGTGAAGATTGTCCGTGTCGTGGTGCAGGCCGTAGGCGTAACCAATCGCATCGTGCGCGTGAAACCGTTCCGCGAATTTGCGCATCACCTTTTTCATGGTGGTCTGCAAAACGCGGTCGGGATTGATACCGGACTGCACCAGCTTGTCGTGAAACGGCTGCGACATTGTGAAGATGAGCCGGTGTTGTATGACCGGATTTTCCGACGATGAGGGGAACTTCCGAAGATGTTTGAACCACGCATCGGAAATCCGGCGTTTCCGCTCGGCGTTCGTGAGTTGCGACGGCGCGGAGCGCGAGCCGTCCGCGTTCGCCAAAATCATGTGATGAAAAAATCCGCCGGCGTGAACCTGCCCGTGCGTTTCCTTCGACGCATAATCGGCGAATTGTTTCAGCCGCTTGCCGACGCCGGAGTTTTCCAGGCGTTCGCCCGAGCGTGCCCGCAGCGAATGCTTCCGCTCGGAAGTTTCGTCGAGATATTCAAGATCGAGGCGGGAGCGCCACGTCGTCTTGAACGGAAATATCATTCCGTTTTTCACGAAACGGACTCCATGATTTCCATAAAGTCATCGAGCTTGCGTTCGATGCGTTCGACCATGTGCGGGTCGATTTTGTCCTGCATGGATACGGCATAGACCACGGCCTCGAACGTCTCGGCTTTTGTTTTGAAGCCGAGGGCTTCGTGCAGAGCGTTGAAACGCAGTTGCGCTTGAATGGCGACATCAAGGTCAATACGGGCGGTTCCGGGTTTGGAGTTGCGTGGCATTTTAGTTAATGGGGTTAAGTATTTTGGGATTTGGAGAGAAAATGGATTTTGTTTCGGAGCGTGCCTGACACGCGGAGAAGAGGGATTTTTGCGCAGCAAGCGCGATGTGATTTCCCCCGGGGAAATCACTTTGCTCACGGTCATTTGACAGAGGAAAATGAACGAGGATGTGGGGAAGCCCGAATGGTCGGGCCGGGTGTTTGAAGGAGGCCCGGAACCCGTTTCCGGGGACTCCGCTTGAGGGGTCGAAAGAAGTCACGCCGCCGATTCGTTCCGTCCGGAGCCGGCGCTCGGGGGAAGGCGAAGACGGGCGGGCGCAACCCGGCTGCTCGGCAAAGGTGCGCTGATTGGGGGCCGACGTGGAGGGAAGCGGGGCGAGAGGTCGAAGCCTCGGCGAACCGGCGCGGCGGTGCCCAATGAGCGCGGCCATCGCCGGGGTGCGAGATGGAAAAGCAGCCGGTCGGCCTCGGGTGCAGCCGCCGTTTGAAGAATGGCGGGGAGCGAAGCGTTTGCCTTTCTTCAATGGGCGGCCAAGGCGGGGGTCGGCCTGACAGGTAAGCTGGTTGGCTGGAGACGGTAGGCACGAGGGGCAAGCCTGCGCCGCCCCCGGTGCCGTCAGCGGCTCGGGCCAACGAGCGGAACACAAGCGCGTGTGCGCCATGTGGAAAAGGAAAGCGTTCACAGGCCGATTGCGCGTTTCTGCGATTGCCCAGGCCGCAGCTTAAAAAGCTCCTGCTGGCTTTGGGGGAGCGGGCCGCGTGGGGTCTGAATCCCGCTCGGAATGGCCGGGGCTTGGGCAACCTTTGGTTCCTCCTGAACGGGCTGCGACGGTTCGCTCACTGTCTCGGCCTGGCTCGGTTTCGAGCGGAGAAAGAAGCCGAGAGGGCATTCTCCCGCGAGCAACCCCGCTTCACGGGCGGCGTCAACCTCGGCCCGGCTCATTACGGCGGTGAGCTTGTGAAAGGGAATGGTGCGGGTAAAATCGTCCCCGCCATTTCCCCAATTATCCAGCACGGTCACGGATACCTTGTTAACCTTTTGAATCAACGACCAGCCGCCGCGAGGCGATGCCCAACACTTGCAGGCACCGCCGACTTGCGGCGCGTTTTTGTCGGCTACAATGCCACCCTGCACGCCGAGCATGGCACGTTCGTAAGCGATCCGATTGGTAAAATGCTCGTGCCAACGCTCATGATATTCGGCTGATCGCGCGAAGCAAATCTTCCCGTTTTCGACCACTTCCGCCAACGAGCGGGGCGCGTAGAGGCTCGGATAACTGCCATCCAAGGCCGTCGAGGCGCTCGGCGATTGGTGGAAATCGGGGCGGTCCCCCTGCTTGCGCGGAAGGTAAAAATTCGCCCAGCCGGCGATTTCCAAAGCCTGTTCCTGCGTAACTCCCTCCGCGCTCCACGCCGTGAGGGCCTTGCGAGCATGAGTCAGGTAACGCTCTTGTTTTCGCTGCTCTGCCTCCAATTTTTTTATGCGGCGGGCGCGAACATCTGGCAACTCCTTGTATTCAGCATCGGCCAATGCGGCCTCTGCGCGCTGCGTCCAGTATTTCGACGTGTCCCACATTCTGCTGCTCTTGCGCATTCCTTCGCCGATGCGCTCGGCGTCTCTCCGGGCGCGTTTCTCGCTGTGGTGGCCGATGAGGATAGGCTGTCCAAAGGGGATGTGTTCCACGATGGCATCCACCTTTTTGCGGGCGTTCTCGGCGTCCTTAGCCCGGTTCTCGCTGTAATTTTCAAAGCGTTCGGCCCGTTCCTTGGCTCGCTGGGAAAGGGATTTGTTTTCGTCGCCGATCTCGCCGCAAAGCTCCATGAGCAAGTCGGCACGTTGTGGCGTCCACATGGGCGCGACGAAAAGCTGCTGTCGGGGTGCCCATGAAAAACCAGCGGCTTTCAGCCGGGAATAGGTCTCGGTATCGAGCCGGGCGCTGGAATACAGGCGCAGTTTATTGTCTTCGGGGGAATAGGTGGCGGTAAGTTCCATAGTGACTTTACGGAGGGCTAGGAAGGAGTGGTTACAGGTGAAGCGAGTTTCGCGGACCGTTGGTGATCCGCTGGGAGGACATCAAATCAGCGTTCCAATCCTTGAGACGGGGGCAGGCAGAAGAAATTTTGAAGCCGGTCCAGTCGGTGGTGCCGTCCCAGGCTTTCTGCCATCCAAATTCCCCTGCATCGTCATTGTTCAAGGCCACAACAAAGCTTTGGCGGCGGTCATAGGCTTGAAACATCAGTTCCTCCGGCACGAAGGAACCGGAGCAACTGACGATGGCCAGCGGGTCATTGCGGCCCGCAAAGAGCGTGTGATAACTCAATGCCTCGATGGGTGATTCCACCGCCACGACGGTTTCAGCCTTGGCGAGATCTCCAATGGAGAACCAAGCTGAGAGCTTATTGCCAAGGCAGGGCCGGAAGCTGGATTCGTGGCGTGTATCCCGCAACGTGGCTCCTTCCACCTTGCCGTGCGGCGTGCGGTGAAGAAAGACGATGCCGGGGTTGGGCTGGTGGTTGTTGGCGTAGATCGAACCGCGTCCATGCAACTCATGCACGATGGCAGGTTCGATTTTGCGGGTTTCGACAAGGTAGTCGCGGGCTATCGGCCAGTTAGCGAGACTTGGAACGGCGTATTGCGCGGCCAGTTCTTCAAAGGGCCTGCGCCTGCTGTCTGGGTTCTTGTCTGGAGGGAAAACCAGCCCTGCCCCGGTGGGGCGGAAGCCTTCGGCCAAAACGTGACAGGTGGTTTGGAAATCCCCGCCGCAAAGGTGCATTTGCAGGTCAATCGCGCCTGCGCCACCCGTGCCGGTTTTGTTGTCGAACCACTTGCTGCCGGTGACGACGATGTTGTGACGGTCACTCCGAGCACGGATGCTGACGCCCTCTTGCCGGATTTTGAAACCGTGCCAGCGGAGCAATTCTTGCAGGGGAATACCGCGCACTTGCTCGGCGGTTTGCTGAGTCGTCGCGCTCATGTTACCAGCCAATGCTGTGGCAGAATTCGGACACCAATTCGTCCACGGCGGCCTGTGGAGTGCCGATGGTTGCGCCTATTTGTTCAAGGGTGGCCGTGCCAAGAAGATCGGCCCGGACGCAATACAGAACCACGGAAGCCCGGAGTCCCTTTTGCTCAACCGTGGTAGCTTCGGCCACCCAACCGAAGGTGCGGCTCAGAACTTCACAAATGCGGTGGAGCTGATCTTCTGGAGTCGGGAGGGGTTCTAGAAAATCGACCGGATGGCGGCGGTCGGAGTGGCGGATGTCATTGTCGAGGGTGGCATGTGCTTTCATGCCGCGACATTCGCACGGAAATTCACGGCCCTGGCCCCGAGTCCGGGGCAACTTTTCCGCTTATTTTCGGAAAGAAGCGGGAGGCTTCTTAAACAGTAGTCTGCTCTGAGACGGACGGTTTCAGGCCACCGCGCAGTTCGTTTCAAACTTCTGCCTGAACGCAGGTGGCCAATGAACGGCGGTAGAATTCTTAGCAGCAGCCGGAGCCATCAATGCCGCATTTTTCCTTGGCGAGACAATCGGTGTGTTTGTCGCCAAGTTCAAAGGCAATGGCATCCGCCGTTGGCTCCGCGCTGAGAACAAGGAATTGGGAGATAACGCGGCCTTCGTATTCAACTTCAACTTCCAAGTCGGAGATTGGGAATTTGGTTTCGGCAAGCGAAATGATGGAAAGGAGCTTGGTAGAATCAAGGCGGTGCTCCTTGTCATCTTCATGCGTCCAGGTCTGCAAGAGACAGGCGGAAATCGAGCGGACGGTTCCACCGCAGTCGATGAAATCCTTTTTCACATGGCCTACCTCGGTGACGTGGTAGTGGGCGGGAATGGCTTCACCGTCGTCGAAAACGAAACGGACGACCTTGTTCGGATGAGCTGACAGATGGGACTTGAATTCGGCGACGTTCATAGGATGGCAATATGCGCGCGCCAGTATATCCGTCAACATGAATATAGTCGTTGACAGATATATCTATCTCAAGCAGTTTCCAAATCATGGAACTCATCCAGATTTACCAATGCTTCTGCGATGCGACCCGGCTCCGCATCATTCACCTGCTGACACAAGGCCCGCTCTGTGTCTGCCATTTTCAGGACATTCTGGAAGTGCCCCAAACCAAGGTATCCCAACATCTGGCCTACCTGCGGAAACGGGAGATGGTCGAGACGACCAGGCGGGGTACTTGGATGATTTATAGCCTGCCATCGAAGCTTTCGCCGGAATTGGAATCGAATCTCAAGTGTCTGCAAGATTGCGCCCAGACCGACAAGCGGTTTCGCGATGACCTCAAAAAGCTGGGGAAGGTGAAACAGGGCACCGAGTGGATTGGGGAAACTCTCTCTCAAAAATCAACCTGCTGCTAAAATGAATCCAGAAAAACCCCGCTTCAAAATTCTCTTCCTCTGCACCGGCAATTCCGCCAGGAGCATCATGGCTGAATACCTGCTCAAGCGGATCGCTCCGCACCGTTTTGAAGTTTATAGCGCCGGAGCCAACCCAAAGCCTGCACCGCATCCGATGGCGCTGGCGGTATTGCAGGATACCTTTAAAATCGACGCAACGGGTGCCCGCAGCAAAACGTGGGAAGAGTTCCATGATTTGGAGTTCGATTTCGTCATTACGCTCTGTGACGATGCCAAGGAAATTTGCCCGGTCTGGCCGGGGCAGCCGATCCTTGCCCATTGGAGTTCGCCCGATCCTGCCGCTTTCGAGGGGGATAACAAGGCCGCGCATCATGTGTTCTGGCAGGTGGCCCAACAAATCAATCGCCGTCTCGAACTGCTGGCCTCGTTGCCCTTTGAAAAACTAGACGCTCTGCGTCTGGCTGTCGCCACCAAGGAAATCGGTGAGCGTGAGAAAATTCAAATTAACCCGCTTGCCACGTCGTAACTCGTCCGATGAACACGGCTAAACGCCTCGATTTTTTCGAGCGGTATCTTTCCTTGTGGGTTCTGGTCTGCATGGTTGCGGGCATTGCCATCGGGGAGCTTCTGCCGGAGTTTACCCGGCAAATCAGCGAATGGGAGTTCGGCCAGGACTCCCATGTGAATGTCGCCATCGCCGTTCTCATCTGGCTCATGATCTATCCGATGATGCTCAAGATTGATTTCGGCGGCATCAAGGCGGTATTCGCAAAACCGAAGGGACTCGCGGTGACTCTGTTCGTAAACTGGCTGGTCAAACCGTTCAGCATGGCGCTGCTCGGCTGGCTTTTTATCCAGTGGCTCTTTTCGTCCGTGCTCGGCTGGATTGACCCCAAGACAGCGGCAAATTACGTGGCGGGCCTCATCATTTTGGCGGCGGCTCCCTGCACTGCGATGGTCTTTGTCTGGAGTTACCTGACGGACGGAGACGGTTCCTATACCCTTGCGCAAGTCGCCATCAATGATCTCATCATGATTTTCGCCTTCGCGCCGATTGTCATGTTTTTGGCCGGGGTCAGTGGGGTTCATATCCCGACTCAAGTTCTCATCACCTCGGTAGTGGTCTTTATCGTCATTCCCCTTGGGGCGGGGTGGTTAAGCCGAATGGCGCTCATCAAAGCGCGTGGCCTCTCGTGGTTTGAGAAACGCTTTCTTCCGAGATTTCGCCCCGTGGCAATTTTTTCATTGCTGGCAACCTTGACCCTCATTTTCGCCTTTCAGGCGGAAAACATTCTATCGAATTGGACTGCCGTGCTGCTGCTGGCCGTGCCGATTCTGATTCAGGTCTATTTCAATTCAGGACTCGCCTACGGGCTAATGCGGCTCTTTCGGGTTAAACACAATGTCGCCACTCCCGGCGCTTTGATCGGGGCGAGCAACTTTTTTGAGTTGGCGGTTGCCGTTGCCATTACCCTGTTTGGACCGACCAGCCCGGCAGCTTTGGCAACAGTCGTCGGCGTCCTAGTCGAAGTCCCTGTCATGCTGTCGGTCTGCCGCATCTGCGTTTCCTCGAAGCGGTGGTATGAACGCCCCGCGAGGGCATAAGGACCGCGTGGCCCCGCCAAACGCTTTTGTCCGCCAATCAAATCACCATGAACAAACCTACTGTTTTAATTCTCTGCACGGGAAATTCCTGCCGGAGTCACCTTGCCGAAGGAATCCTCCGTCAAGCTGCGGGCGATCTGCTCGATGTCCGAAGCGCCGGTTCCAAGCCTGCGGGATATGTCCATCCCAAGGCTATCGCCGTCATGAAGGAAATCGGCATCGACATTTCCGGCCATCGCTCAAAACACATGGATGAATTTCTCGGGAAGAGCGTCGAAACTGTCATCACGGTATGCGGAAATGCCGATCAAGCCTGCCCGATGTTTCCGGGGCAGGTAAACCGGCATCATTGGGGGTTTGATGATCCCGCCCATGCCACTGGTTCCGATGAGGAAGTTTTAGCAGTCTTTCGCCGGGTGAGAGACGAGATTTTCAAGGTGTTTGAAGCTTACGCGGCGGGGCGGCGCGAAGGATAGAATGCCAGTCCGCCCCAGAACTGAGACCGGAAAGGTAGGCGGGAAACTCCGGGCGCGGGCACCGTGTGGATTTGTGAAAGCGAGCCGCGCTGCTCGCTGCTCAATCACCCTCGACAGCTTTCACAATTTTTTCAGAAGGCGATGGTTTTGGCAGAAACAGGCTGACACCCAAATTTCGATATTGCTCCTCCCTTTCAGCCTCCATGAATGCGGAACTGACAATGATTTTCGGAATGGAACGGGTATTTTGGAACGCACGAATCAACTCCAAGCCCCCCATGCGAGGCATGTCATTGTCTGTGACGAGCACGTCATACGAAGCCCGTGTAATCTCCTCCAAGGCTGTCTGCCCATTGTCGCAGCACGTGACGGAATGCCCTCTCCCGGAGAGCAATTCAGACAACCTTTCTTGGTCATCTAGGTTGTCTTCTGCGTAAATTATACGGAGTTTTTTTGACGGGGCGGAAACTGACTCGGGGAAAATCTCCTCGCCGGATTCATCGGTTTCCATTTCTGAAAGCCGCAGATCAAGCATTCCTTCTTTCCAGTCGATTACGAAAGGCACGATTTCGGTAATCCGTGCAAGGCCCCCGATCATGAACCGGATACGTCCTGAGTCGCTGTCCCAAATTTCTATCGCATGGTCTTCGGAGGGAACGGAAACGGTCAACGTCCTGGCTGTTATTGCCTGTTCCAGCTTGCCGGCATTTTCCGCAAGAATTCGTCTGATGAGGGCGGCCAGTTCCGAAGACCGCGACGGTTTGGCGAGCCGGTCGATCGGAAGTAACAGATTGGTGCCCATTGGGAGTTCTCCTGCTCTAGAGTAGATAAATCGCCTCTGTGAGCAATAGAAATCGTCCATAAATATGGACGGCATTCCCGGTATGGATTGGCTGTGTCCAATCCCATCGCCAAATCGTTATCTGAAAACTTGCGGAGGCGGCGCGGGGAACTGAGTTATGCACAATTTGCACTGAAACTCGGCGTGTCAAAGTCCCTTGCCCACAAGCTGGAAACCTCGGGTGAAGGGGTCACGCTGGCTACCGTCTATAAAATCGCTTGCGCCTTGGGGTGCAGCGTCGAGGAATTGCTTGGCGAGGAAGCCGTGCGGCAAAAGCGGTCACGCCGGGGATAACCGCTTTTCATTCGACAGAGGGAGAGGGCGGGTTCTCAACTCAAGGCAAGGACACGATGATGACTGATGTTAACGGCAATTCCAACTTCCAACGGATTACACTGGATAAAAACCTAGATAGATGTGAATATATGCCTTGGTTTTTATCCAAGGTGATCTATGAACGCATCCATTCAACGGGCGGAAAAGCTTTTCAAAGCGAACGGCGGCATCATTCGCACCCGTGACGCGATCAAGGCGGGGGTGCATCCTCGCACACTCTATGAAATGCGGGACGCGGGACTCGTGGAACGAGCCGACCGGGGGATTTTTCGCCTCGCGGGGCTTCCCCCGCTGACGAATCCCGATCTGGCGCTGACGGCCAAACGAGTTCCTTCGGCGGTGGTTTGCCTCATCAGCGCACTTGCCTTCCACGAGCTGACTACCCAGATCCCCCATACGGTGCAAATCGCGCTGCGCCCCGGAAGCTGGACACCCAAAATCGAGCATCCGCCGATTGAGGTATTCCACTTCTCCCCGGAATCCCTATCCAGCGGAGTCGAAAATCATCTCATCGACGGCGTGACCGTTCGGGTCTTCAGCCGGGAAAAAACTCTGGCCGATATATTCAAGTTCCGCAACCGAATCGGAATGGAGGTCGCAACGGAGGCGCTTCGCAACTATGCCCGAAGCAAGCGAAGGCGCTTTGACAAGGTTCTGGACTTCGCCCGCGTGTGCCGGGTGGAGTCCATCATGCGGCCCTATCTGGAGGCCGTGGCGTGAGCGCACTCAAAAACGTCGGAGCGTCGGTTCACCAACGCCTCAAGAATGCGTCGAAGGAATCAGGCCGTTCGTTCAACGATCTCGTCCAATATTATGCGCTGGAAAGGTGGCTCTATCGGTTGTCGCAGTCCCGGCATCAGAATCTCTTCATTCTCAAAGGGGCCTTGATGCTCGTCGCTTGGCATGCGCCAATCCTACGCGTAACTCGCGACATTGATCTGCTGGCCAGAACCAGCAATGACCTCGAAGCCATCAAGTCCACTGTTTCTGAAATTTGCCAAACTGAGGTCGAAGAGGATGGCGTTGTCTTTGACCCGGAAAGCGTCACAACCATCAGAATCGCCGAGGACGCCGATTATGAAGGGGTGAGGGCAGCTTTCACCGGACGGCTGGCAACCACACGGCTTGCGATGCAAATTGATATGGGGTTCAGCGATGTGGTGACGCCCGGCCCGGTAGAAATCAACTACCCGGCCATTCTCGACTATCCTGCGCCCGTTCTCCGCGCCTACAACCGGGAAACGGCCATTGCCGAAAAATTCGAGGCGATGATTTCCTTGGGACGACTCAACAGCCGCATGAAAGATTTCTTCGATGTGTGGATGCTGGCGAAAACCTCGGATTTTCACGGAGCCGATCTGAGCGCGGCCGTTCTTGCCACTTTCCGCAAAAGAGGAACGGAGTTTGCCGCCGCGCCGCAGGTGTTTGAGGAGAATTTTGCCCTTGATGCCTCCAAGCAATCGCAGTGGGCAGGCTTTTTGAAGCGGATGCGGCCCTCGGAAGTGCCGCCCGCATTCCCCGATACCCTCACGTCGATCCGCATGTTTCTGGAGCCCATTCACCTGTCTTTGCACTCAGGAGCCGCCTTCGATAGAACGTGGAAACATCCAGGCCCTTGGACATAAAGACCGCGAAACACGGCTGAAAACTGTCTTTTTTGGGTAACAAAGGGTAACAGCGGAACCAGCTTTTTCCGTCATTTTCCATACCCGGCATTTCGACATTAAAAAGCCCGCAGAGCCTTTATTTATCAGGATTTGCGGGCGAAAAGAGGGGTAATAAAAATGGTGCGCGATACAGGGTTCGAATACGCCCCGACAGAACGGAATCCGCATCCGTTCTTGCAGGACAAAGCAGGACAAATTTTCCGCCAAAACTGCCCTTTTCTGCACTTTCGGATTTTCACCCCTGAAGGCTCGCGGAGCCTGTATTTATCAGGGTTTTCTGGCGATTTCGCCACTAAAAAAGGTGGGGTGACCGACGGGACTCGAACCCGCAACAGCCAGAACCACAATCTGGAGCTCTACCATTGAGCTACGGCCACCATTGCGAACCAGCGCCGTGAGGCGATGGGTTGGGCAGAATCCTGTGTTTACGGGCGATTGTCAACGCGATGTTGCGGCTGAGACGCAAAAAAGAGCGGCCCCGTCGAACGTACCGACGAGACCGCTTCTACTCGGGGGAAGTCAGCGCCGCCACCCGAAGCTCGTCGGATAAACCGTGACGGGCTGGGTTTGAATCACCGGCGGCGGCACTCGGTAGACGGGTTGAGTGGCCGGGGTGTAATTCGTGACGGTGGAAAATCCCGTGTTGCCGGGCTGGGAGACGACGACGACTGACGGGCCCCAGGCATAAAATGCCGGGGCGGGGCAGGCGTAGTAGGTTCTGACCGGGCGGCAGACGATAGGCACCGGAGCACAGACCGGCGCGGGTCGACAGACGGGGCCGGTATTGATCGAAATCGCGAATTGAGGGCCGCCGGCCCAGCTGGTAGCTGTGGCTGCTGCGAGCGTCAGAATCCCGAGAATCGCCGATTTCGTTTTCATGGATGTCTCCAGTTGCGTATAATAAACACCATGGCAGCCCGCTTTTCAACCGGGTTCTCGGTCGCCCTGGCCCTCGCGCTGCTGGGCTTCCTCTCCGGGTGTGCCTCGGTGAAATCCACCGAGCAGTACTACATCCCGTACACGATGAAGACCTATCCGCCCAAACCCCCGGATGCTTTCATCCCGATCGTGGGAAAACCGCCCCGGGAAGGATATGTCACGATCGGGCGGCTGGCCTTTCAGAGCTACAATGGGTGGAATTTCATGCGCAAGAGCATGATTTACAATGCCCAGATCCATGGGGCCGATGCCGTGGTGCTCAAGGACGTCAGCAGCAACACTCAGACGGCCTTTTACCAGGTGCCGCCGCAGTTCAACTACGTCCCGGTGACGGGTACGTATTGCAAGAACGGGAAGTCCTATACGTACACGAATTTCGTCCCGGTGTATCAGCCGGGCTATCTCCAGCCCTACACGAGTACAATCACCGCGATTGACGCGGAGATGATCGTGCTGAAAAAATAGAGCCTTAGTCCCATGAGCCAGAACCCACTCGACCGCAGTAATTTCAAACGACCGCATCTCAGCCTGCCGGGAGAGGCCGACAAGGTGCTGCTGCATTCCTGTTGCGCGCCGTGTTCCGGCGAGGTGATGGAGGCGATCAAGGCCTCGGGCATCAACTACACGATCTATTTCTACAACCCGAACATCCATCCCCGGGAGGAGTATGATCTGCGCAAGGAGGAGAATATCCGCTTTGCCGAGAAGAACGGCATTCCCTTCATCGATGCCGACTACGACGTTGATGACTGGTTCGAGCGAGCCAAGGGCATGGAGTGGGAGCCCGAGAAAGGGGCTCGGTGTACGATGTGTTTTGACATGCGGTTTGAGCGCACGGCCCTGTACGCCTACGAGAATGGATTTCCGGTCATTACGAGCTGCCTCGGCATTTCCCGATGGAAGAGCATGGAGCAGGTCAATGAAAGCGGGGAGCGCGCTGCGGCCAAGTACCCAGGGGTGACCTACTGGACTTATAACTGGCGCAAGCAAGGCGGTTCCCAGCGCATGCTGGAGATTTCCAAGGAAGAGCGATTCTACATGCAGGAGTATTGCGGATGCATTTACTCCCTCCGCGACTCCAACAAGTGGCGCGTCGCCCAGGGGCGGCCCAAGATTGTCATCGGAGAGAAGTATTACGGGCCGGAACCCGCAACTGACAGCCAGTCCGCAGCCTGAGCATTGCCCTCAGCCACTCGATTTGATAAGGCCTGCGGCGCATGAAGCATTTCACCGCGCTTTCGTTCCTCGCACTCTGTCTTGCCCTGACGGGGTGTGAGACTGTGCAGCCCGGGTCTCATCAGGCAGGAGAGCAATTCGTTCGCGAAGTCAACCTGAACGGCCTGAAGATCGGCGAAAACGAGAAGGCAATTAAAAAGCTGTTTCCCCAAGCCCAGAAGATGCCTTTTGGTCGGCCGGGCCGGAATGTTTACGAGATCGAGAATCCCAACCCGTACATCACCCGGGCGATTGCCTATTTTGTCGATGGCAAGCTGGTGAAGCTGGAACTGCGGTATTTCAAGGGGCCTGGGGTGAACAGCCTGACTACGGCTGGAGGTTGGGATGGCTTGCGGGATTACATGATCAAGAAGTTCGGTCCTCCGACCCAGACCGGGCCAAATGTCCCGCTTCAGACCGAGATGGGCGATCTTCAGCCCAAATATGCGAAGTTTAACGGGGAGTGGAACTTCCCGAAGCAAGATCGTCTGGTTCAGTATATTGCGCTGGCGGATGACAAGGGCGGGGTGGGCGTGGTCACCTTTGTCGACGCAACGCCCGTGCGGAGTTACGACATGTCGGGCACGGTCGTGCAGCGACCAGTCCCGGGAGCGAGTGCCGCAGTTTATGCCCCGGTCGGAGGGCCTCCGAACCCCGGTTTCTAGACGCAGGGCGATCCGTTCGAAAAATTTGGTTTTGGCAAATTCCTCGAGTCTGCCAATACTGGCTGGCTTTGCGTACGATGGAGCCTATTGGAATCGGTTTGGCGGGATTTGGGACGGTTGGAGCCGGGGTTTACAAGAACCTCGCGGCCAACGGCGATTTGATTTCGCAGCGCATGGGTGCCCGGTTCGAGGTGCGGAAGGTCGCCGTGCGCGATCTCTCCAAGCCGCGATCCGTGGATGCCCCTGAGGCGTTGTTTACGACCAACCTCGACGACCTGCTGACCGATCCTTCGATTCGTATCGTGGTCGAGCTGATGGGCGGCATCGAGATTCCGCTGGAGTTCGTCCGCAAGGCGATTCGTGCCGGCAAGATCGTCGTCACCGGCAACAAGGCCCTGCTCGCCGAGCATGGGCAGGAGATTTTTCACCTCGCCCGCGAGCATCGCGTCCCCGTCTTTTACGAGGCGGCGGTGGCGGGCGGCATCCCGATCATCAAGGTCGTCCGCGAGTCGTATGTGGGGAATCGCATCCTCAGCATTCACGGCATCCTGAATGGCACGAGCAACTACATCCTCACCCGCATGACGGATACGGGGATGGATTTCGCCCCGGCCCTGGAGGAGGCCAAGCAGCTCGGGTACGCCGAGGCCGACCCCACACTCGATATCAATGGCTGGGACGCCGCGCACAAGGCGCTCATTCTGGCCTCTCTCGCTTATGGTTTCTGGCTCGATCCCAGCCAGATTTTCGTTTCCGGCATCGACCAGGTGACGGCGGCGGACATTCGTTTTGCTGATGAACTCGGCTACCGCCTCAAGCTGCTCGCGACCATTCAGGCTGGTCCGGAAAACGCGATCGAGGTGCGGGTCTGCCCGACGCTCATTCCCAAGAGCCACGTACTGGCTTCGGTTAACGGAGTCTTCAACGCCGTGGCAGTGAAGGGCGATATCGCGGGCGACTCTCTGTTTTACGGGCGTGGCGCAGGCCAGGACCCGACTTCAAGCTCCGTCATCTCCGATCTGGCCGAGGCCGCTGCCTCCATCGAGAGCCCGCGTTTCTGCTACGGTTTCACCTCGCACGATCTGTATGGCAGGTGCCAGCCGGTCGACGATTCCATCTCCCGCTACTACCTGCGCCTGGCGGTCAACGACCAGCCGGGCGTGCTCGCCGCCATCGCCGGGGCGCTGGGCGAGGCAGGTATCGGCATTCTTTCCGTCATTCAACCCGAGGGCCAGGAGGGCGACTCCGTGCCGCTGGTGTTGATGATTCACGACGCTTCCTTCGGAGCGATGCGCAAGGCAGTCGAGCGCATCGCGGGATTGGACTGCGTCCGTGACCAACCCGTGCTCCTGCACGTCGAATCCTTCTCCTAAATGCCAGCTCCTCTCCATGACCGCGGCGTCATCAGCCGCTACCGTGAATACCTGCCCGTCAGCGATGCCACTCCCGTCATCTCGCTGAACGAAGGATCGACTCCGCTCATTCACTCGCCACGCCTCAGTGAAAAGGCCGGGGCCGAGGTTTACATCAAGTACGAGGGCCTCAACCCGACCGGTTCCTTCAAGGATCGCGGCATGACTGTCGCCATATCCAAGGCCGTTGAGGAGGGAGCCCAGACAGTGATCTGCGCCTCCACCGGCAATACGTCGGCTGCCGCCGCTGCGTATGCCGCTCGGGCGGGCATCCAATGCGCGGTCATCCTCCCGGCGGGCAAGATCGCCTCCGGCAAGCTCGTGCAGGCCTACCTCTACGGAGCCAAGGTCATCGCGATCAAGGGCAACTTCGATGACGCTCTCCGCCTCGTGCGCGAACTCGGCGGCGAGAATGGCATCGCCATCGTCAACTCGATCAACCCGCACCGCATCGAGGGGCAAAAGACCGGTTCCTTCGAGATCATCGAGGAACTCGGTGATGCTCCCGACATGCACATCTTGCCGGTCGGCAACGCGGGCAACATCACGGCGTACTGGAAGGGCTATCGCGAATTTGCCGAGGCCAGGCGCTCCACCCGTCTGCCGCGCATGGTGGGATTCCAGGCCGCCGGATCGGCTCCGATTTTCTATAACAAGGTCGTCGACCAGCCGAATACGGTGGCTACCGCCATTCGCATCGGCAACCCTGCCAGTTGGGAAGGCGCGAGCAATGCCGTCACGCAAAGCGGTGGCAGCATCAATATCGCCACCGACGAGGAGATCCTCGCCGCCCAGAGCTGGCTGGCCAAGAACGAGGGCATCTTTGTTGAACCTGCCAGCGCCGCCTCGGTAGCAGGCCTTTTCAAACTCCTCGAAACCGGCGCTCCGCTCAATGCGTCCTCGATCGTGCTCACCGTCACGGGCCACGGGTTGAAAGACCCGGATACCGCGCTGACCACGGGTGATTACCACCCGATCGAAGCCGAGGCCGACCTCGACACTGTCCGCAGCGTCCTCGCGCAGTCCTGATTTTGCCATGCCCTTAGTCGTCCAAAAATATGGAGGAACCTCCGTCGGCACGCCCGAGAGGATCCTGAATGTCGCCCGGCGGGTGCTTGCCACCCAGCAGGCCGGGAATTCGGTCGTGACCGTTGTCTCCGCCATGTCCGGCGTGACCGATAGCCTTATCAAACTGGCGCGGGACGTTTCCAACAAACCGACCGAGCGAGAGATGGACGTGCTCCTCGCCACGGGCGAGCAGACGACGATCGCGCTCACGGCCATGGCCATCAATGCCCTCGGCGGCAAAGCCGTTTCGCTCACGGGCGCCCAGGCGGGCATCATGACCGATGGCATTCACACGAAGGCCAAGATCGCCAACATTTCGCCCCGCCAGATCCGAAAGTATCTCTCGGAAGGGTACATTTGCATCGTGGCCGGTTTTCAGGGCCAGACCGTGCAGGGCTCCATCACGACCCTCGGACGCGGTGGCAGCGACCTCACGGCCATCGCCATTGCGGCGGCGCTGAAGGCCAACAACTGCGAGATCTACACCGACGTCGACGGCATCTACACCTGCGACCCGCGCATCGTGCCCAATGCCCGCAAGATCGACGTCATTGCCTATGACGAGCTCCTGGAAATGGCCAGCTCAGGCTCCAAGGTCATGCAGTCGCGGTCGGTGGAGTTCGCCAAGAAATTCAAAGTCCCCTTCGAAGTACGCAGCAGTTTTAACACCAACAGAGGAACCATCGTGAAAGAAGAAACTCCCGGACTGGAAAACGTCGTCGTTCGCGGCGTCTCCGTGGAACGCAATCAGGCCAAGGTCACCATCACCCACGTACCGGATCGCCCGGGTGCAGCCTCCCGCATCTTTACGGCCCTGGCCGATGCGCATGTGATCGTCGACGTGATCGTGCAGAACGTCTCCGCCGCCGGCACCACGGACATTTCCTTCACGACGAGCCGTGACGAACTCGAGAAACTTGGTACGCTGCTCAACCCGATCGTCAAGGAGATCGGCGCCAGCGATGTGCTCAAGCAGGAAGGCATCGCCAAACTGAGCGTCGTCGGTATCGGCATGCGTTCGCACTCCGGCGTGGCTGCCCGCCTTTTCGAGGCCTTGGCCAAGGGTGGAGTCAATATCGAGATGATCTCCACTTCGGAGATCAAGATCGCCGTCATCCTCGACGAGGCCAAGATCGTGGAAGCCGCCAACCTGGCCCACGAAGCCTTTGGTCTTGCCCAGGCTTAGTTAGTTTTTTGCTTTCGGGTTGCGCCGTTTATCCGGCGCGGCCCGGGCCGGTTGATGCGTTGGGAATTCCGGTTATCTTTCGGAAATGAACGACGACCATTATCACCACCCGGAGCAGCTTCCGGAAGACCTTAAGTCACGCGTGACTCATGCCGCCATGGGCGGGAGGGATGTCAGTGTCATCGGGACGGGATCAGTCGTGCTCGAGCCCGAGCGGGCGAGGGGCGTGTTCTGGCCCGAGGGTGAGATGCGGCGGGAGGGCGTGCCGCATGCCGGGTTCATATACCTGCCATCACGTCGGCGATGGGAGGTCCAGGGTGCCCGCTGGTGTGAGGAGGGCGGCGTGGGGCATGTCCACTTTCGTCTCCTTGCGGTTCCTGCCCATTAGGGTTTTTCGCAAACGATCCTGCCTGGCCGGGATGCACGGAGGGCGTGTTGAGCCTGACGCAGCTGCGTTGTCGGCTTGGAAAGTCCCTTGGGATCGGTCGATACAAAAGAAATCCGGCGGCAGTCGCACCTGCGACCGGACGCCGGATGTTCCTTTGTTAATAGTTATTCCGGTTTGGCGGCCGGCTTTTGATCCTGCTGTTTGTCTTTCAACGCTTCGCGGGATTTCTCCAGAGCCTTAAGGTCGTCGAGGACCTTTTGCTGCTCGGTGGTAAGGGTGGGGCGGAGTTGCGATTCCACATCGGCCATCACGGCATCCATCTTCTGGCGGGCTTCCTCACGGATGGCTTTGATCTTTTCCTTCTGACCATCGAGGATGGTCTTGAGCTTTTCGCGCTGTTCCTTGGTCAGATCCAGCGCTCCGGCGAGACGGAATCCGGGCCCGCCTTCGCGGTCGCCGAAGCCTCCGGGGCCGCGGTCTCCATCATGTCCGCGGAAGTCGCGGGGGCCTTTGCCGCCGGGGCCGCCAGGACCGCCCGGCCGATCTCCTTTTTCGAGCTTCGGCGGGGGCGGAGGTGAGTCCTGGTCGGAATTATCGGCTGCGATCACCATGGCGGCTCCTGCGAGCGCGCCTGTGGCTACGAGGGTTAGCAGGGTGCGTTTCATAATATTAGCTGTTGAGGGGATGAACCCTCCGCACCCGCAAAAGTCGCAGAATATCTTAACGAAATGTGTCGAAGCCTAAAGGGTATCCCAGGCGTCGACGACGATCTGCGACCATGTTTCGAGATTCTCCCGGCGCTCGCGGAGCTGCTCGATGGTCAGGAAGCCGAGCTCGGCGATCGCTTTTTCTCCGGCGCTCACCTGGTCGCTCTCCAGCGTCACGATATGCACGACGCCGAGATGCACCGCACCCACTTCGTTGCTGTCGTCATTGATCAGAGCCACCGTGCGTTCGCTGAATGATCCGGTGAGCGACAGCTCCTCGGAGATCTCGCGCTTTACCGCGATGTGGTAGGCCGACTCGTCAAAGCTCGAGAGGCTTTCGTCCGTATCGTTGATGTGACCGCCGATGCCGATCGATCCCTTGGCGACGAGGCGCTTCTCTCCGGACTTTGAGCCTCGGACATAATGGAGGATGCGGCCGGCGTGGGTGAAGACGCAGTAGGGGATGATCTGTTTGAACGACGGATCATTCTCCGCGAGCGATCGGGCCAGGAAGGAGTTGTTTTTCTTGAGGAGGAATTTTTCCAGATAGGGTTCGGCCGGGCGGCGCAGTCCTTGGAATGAGCCGAGCTCGTCAAAAAGGCTGCGGGGAACGACCAATACATTCTCTTCGGGAGTAGCCATGGCGGCGAATGCTGCCTGCGCATGACGTTCTCGCCAAGTTGATTCCGGATAAACCTTGCGCATGGGAAAAAAATAGGTCACCGTGCAACTGTTGCGCTGTGAAACTTCAAAGAATTTCCCTCGACCACATTGCGAAATTGGCAGGCGTCCATAAAGCCACTGTCTCGCGAGCACTGAGAAATCACCCCACGATTCCCAAGTCCACGAGGGATCGCATCCAGGAGATCGCCCGGCAGGAAGGGTACCGTCCCAACCCGCTGGTCGCGATGTACCAGGCGCAGGCCCGCGCGAGCAGGCCGACGTCGATGCAGGCAGCCATGGGCTGGCTCAACGACTATCCGCATGTTGCTTCGTGGCACGAATTTCCGTGGCTGCGCGGTTACCTCGCGGGAGCCCGGCAGCGGTGCGCCGACATGGGCTACCGCCTGGAGGAGATCAGCCTCTCCACGGCCAACAGCAGCTTCGAGGACGAGGTCTCCCGCGTCTCGAAGTTCCTCAAAGTCCAGGGCATCTACGGCATCATCCTGCCGCTCATGCTCAATCATCAATACCTGCTGGCGGAGTGGGAGCATTGCGTCGTTTCGCTCATCGGCAGCGGACACCTGCGGCAGCCCTCCGGTCTCAATGGGTTGCACGCCCAGTTCTATCCGCAGCGCTTTCCCATCGCGGATCGCGACCTGTTTTTCAACATGCGCCTGGCCTACCAGAACCTCCTGCAACTTGGCTACCGGCGCATCGGTCTCGTCTACAGTCGATACATCGACGCGGAGGCCAACGGGCAGGCGCAGGGAGCCTACCTTTCCGAGCAGGCCGCCCTGCCGGAGGATCAGCGCATACCGATTCTGTTCCTTGAGCGATTCAAGGAAGGGCGTCCGCAGGCCTTCGATACATGGCTGGAGCAGCAGAAGCCCGAAGCCATTCTTTGCATCAACCCGGTCATCCGCGAGTGGGTGGAGCAGTTGGGCCTGAGCGTGCCCAAGGATATCGGCCTGGCGAACCTGAACCTCGTGGCCGACGTCTCCGAATGGAGCGGCATTAATGAAAAGCACGACGAGATCGGCGCCTCCGCCGTCGATCACCTTATCGGCGCGCTGAGCCGCAACGAACTCGGCCTGCCCCGCCAGCCCCGCAAGATCCTCATCCCGGGCGAGTGGGTGATGGGGTCGACTCTCCGCGCCGTGGGGAACGGGCCGGATCTCGCGGACCTGGGTCGCCGTTAACCGGTCGTTTCGATGAGATACTCGCTTCTGATTTTCCTGGCGGCTGCCGTGCCGGTCCTCGGTCAGCAGACCAACCAGCGCAACAGCCTGATCTTTGCCCCGGGGGCGAAGGAACCGACCGTTCTCAACACCCCGACGCCTACTCCCGCGCCGGCGGCTCCGCTGGGAAAGACAGCGGCTCCCGATGACATCATCAGCGCCTTCTTTCTCGCTCTCAAAGCCGATCAGGTCGATGCCGCCTACGATGCGCTGGTGCGCAATACGATCATCGCCGAACGCCAGAAAGATGTCGACGGCTTGAAGGCGAAAACCAAGGAGGCCATCGATGGATATGGTCCCATCTCGGGATTCGAGATCGTGGACGAGCGCGAGGTCGGCACCGTCCTCATGCGGCGCACCTGTATTTCCTTAAACTCCGATCTGCCTTTGCGCTGGCGCTTCTATTTCTACAAGACGCAGGGCGAGTGGAGGCTTGTCGATCTGAGAATCGACGACGGTCTGGTCGAATTGTTCGAGGATAGTGCGCGGGTACGTCGATGATATCGAACCTGCTTCGATTCATCCGTTTCTCCCACACCATTTTTGCCCTTCCCTTCGCGGTTGGCGCGATGGTCGTTGCCGCGGACGGGTTGCCGTCGGTGAGGGTGATTTTTCTCATCCTTCTGGCGATGGTTTTTGCCCGTACGGCGGCGATGACCTTCAATCGCATCGCGGATTGGGAGATCGATAAGCGCAACCCCCGCACGGAGGGACGCCATCGCCTTGTTTCCAAAGGCGCGGCGATCGCCACCTGCGCCGGTTCCTCGCTGGCTTTTCTTCTGGTGACGGCGTTTTTGAATCCGCTCTGTTTCGCGCTTTCTCCAGTCGCGCTGGCCGTGGCCCTGGGTTATTCCTATGCCAAACGGTTCACCCACTTTGCGCAGTTCATGCTCGGGCTGGCCCTGGCTGTCGCGCCCGTCGGGGCGTGGCTGGCGGTGACCGGAGCATTCGCGCTCGCTCCCCTCATTCTTGCCGCGGCCGTCTGCGCCTGGACGGCGGGATTTGACACGATCTATGCGACGCAGGATTACGAGGTGGATCGTCGCGAGGGGTTGCGCTCCATGGTGACGTTACTCGGCATTCCGGGCGCCCTGCGGCTCGCGGTCGTGCTACACCTTGTGGCCTGGGCCGGGCTGGTCGCGTTCGGATTTGCCGCCCATCTGGGCGGGATTTATTTCGTCGCGGCAGGGTTGATCCTCCTGCCGTTGGCGTACGAGCACATCCTGGCCAGGAAGGGCAGCGTCGAGGCCATCAATCAGGCATTTTTTCAGGCCAACGCCATCGTCGGCGCTCTTTTCGTCCTGGGAACCCTGGCCGACCGGCTGGTTTCCTAGGAAACCTGTTTGTCGATATAGAGGGCGAGGGCAAAGCCCGCGGCTGTCGCGAGGAGACAGGCGACCATGGAAAGCGACACATTGCCGAGGGCAAGCCAGTGATGGCCCTGGCGGAACAGCGCGACAGACTGAAGGCTGAATGACGAAAAGGTGGTGAACCCTCCGAGGATGCCGATGATGGCGAACGACCTCAGGACCGGCGGGGCATTCCAGGGCCCCTCCGGCAGGATCAGGCCGCTGAAGAGCCCGATGATAAAACACCCGATGATGTTGACGATGACGGTTCCCCAGGGAAAGAGAGCCCCGGAGATACCGTCGATCCAGCTGGCCAGCAGGAATCGGGAAAGGCTGCCGATAGCACCACCCAGCATCACGGCAGCGTAGATCTTCATATCCGGGGAACGGTAATACCGCGCTGACCCATGTATTTGCCGCCGCGATCCGCGTAGCTCGTCTCGCAGACGTCGCTGGCGAGATAAAATACGACCTGGGCTAGGCCTTCGTTGGCGTAGATCTTGGCAGGCAGGGGAGTCGTGTTGGAAATTTCGAGGGTCACGTGTCCCTCCCACTCGGGTTCGAACGGCGTCACATTCACGATGATGCCGCAGCGGGCATACGTGCTCTTGCCGACGCAGATCGTGAGCGCCTCGCGCGGGATGCGGAAATACTCCACGCTGCGGGCGAGCGCGAAGGAGTTCGGCGGCACGATGCAGACATCGGTCTCGATGTCGACGAAGGACTTCGGGTCGAAATTCTTCGGGTCGACCACGGTGTTGAAGATGTTGGTAAACACCTTGAACTCATTCGATACGCGCAGGTCGTACCCGTAGCTCGAGAGACCGTAGCTGATGAGACGCGAGCCGTCCTCCGCCGCCTTGACCTGACCGTCCACGAAGGGCTCGATCATCCCGCGTTCCTTCGCCATTCGGCGAATCCACTTATCCGAACAAACGCTCATGGCTCTGGCTCCTTAGAATGGCATTCCGGGAATGTTCAGGCCGCCCGTGGCCTTTTTCATTTCGCCCTCGGCCATCTTGCGGGAATCCTCGATCGCCTGCTTCACGCCTGCGAGGACGAGCTCCTGGAGAAACTCGACGTCCTGCGGATCGACGATCGAGGGATCGATCGTGATGGAAAGGATGTCGCCCGTGCCATTGGCGGTCACGGTGACTTTGCCGCCGCCAGCGGTGGCTTCCACGGTTTTGTCGGCGAGGGAGGATTGGGCTTCGGCAATCTTGGCCTGCATGCGCTGGGCCTGTTGCATCATTTTCTGAATATTCATTTTGTCGCTGTCTGGATTTCACCCCGGAAAATCTCCAGGGCTTTCTTGATGAGAGGGTCGTTTTTAAAATCGTCCATCGGATCCCCGGCTGGCGCTTGAGGAGCGGCGGGTTCGGGCTCGGGAGCCTTGGCCTCCGGGGCGGGCGTGGGTTCCGGCTCGGGCTCCGGGATTTCCTCGACCACGGTGAGATGTTCTCCGATCTCAAGGCGCAAGGTCAGCTTGCGATTCAGAGCGGCGGAGAGCTTTTGCTCGGCGTCCTTGCGGCCCATTTCTCCGAGGAAGGAGGCAAGTTCCTTGGCTTCGGAAGGCGGGAGCTGAACGAGCACGGAGTCTGCATCGATGAGGGCAAAGACGCCCTTGGTCAGCCAGCGGTATTTGATGGAGGTCTCGTAGGTGCGGGCTACGTTTTCCCAGGCGATGGCGGCATCGATGGATTTTTCCTCCCGCTCTTCCGACAGGGTCAGAAGCGGTTCCGATACGGAAACCGGCGGAGCAGGGGGCGCCGGAGGAGCCGACGCGGCAGGGGCTGGCGCCGGGACGGAGATGGGGGCTGGAGTTGGCTTGGGCTCCGGTTTTGGCGGAGCGGCTGGAGCCTGTGCCACGGGAGCCGGGCGCGCCGGGGCCGCTGATGGGGCGGGGCGGGGCGGAGCGGGTGGTAACGCCTCTCCGCGGCTCAAGGCGGAAAGGGTGGTCAGCACGTCATCGAGGCTGGCCTGATCGAGAATGTGGACCGCCTTGATCGTGGCGACGTCAAACTGGAGCTTCTTGTCCGTCGCCCAGCGCATGCGGGCTTCGGTCTCGGCAAAGAGATCGAGGAGGAGCAGGAGCTTCTCGCGTGGCGCGGCGGAGGCTCCGGCGACTCCGGCCACCAGCTCGTCGCGGATCAGCGAGATCAGATCGGCGAGGAGGCGGGAGAGATCCCGGCCCGCCTCGGCCTGTCCGGCGATGACCGCCAGCGCGGCGGCGGCGTCGCGAGCGAGGACGTGGTCGAGCAAGGAATGAATCACCTCGCGAGGGGTGAAACCAAAGACCGACATCACATCGGTGGCGGAGATGTTATCTCCACAGAAAGCCACGGACTGGTCGAGCATGCTCTCGGCGTCGCGCAATCCACCCTCGGCCGCACGGGCGATCGCATCGGCGGCAGCGGGTTCCATCGTGATGTTCTCCTTGCGCGCGATGTCCTGGAGATGCGCCGAGATCGAGTCCGTCGGGATGCGACGCAGGTCGAATCTCTGGCACCGGCTCGTGATCGTGGCCGGAACCTTCTGGGCCTCGGTCGTGGCGAAGATGAACTTCACGTGCTCGGGCGGCTCCTCGAGTGTCTTCAGCAGGGCGTTGAACGCACCGGCGCTGAGCATGTGCACCTCATCGATGAGGTAGACCTTGAAGGGTCCACGCGCGGGGGCGTAGGCGGCGTTGTCACGCAGTTCGCGGATGTTCTCAACGCCATTGTTGCTGGCTCCGTCGATCTCCAGCACGTCCAGGCTGCGGCCCTCGGCGATTTCCTTACAGGCGTCGCACACGCCGCACGGGGTGGCTGTGGGGCCGTTTACGCAGTTCAGCGCCTTGGCCAGGATGCGGGCGGTCGAGGTCTTGCCGATGCCGCGTGGACCGACAAAAAGGTACGCCTGAGCGACCCGTCCCGCCGAAATGGCATTTTGCAGGGTACGGGTGATGTGTTCCTGCCCCACCACCTCGTCGAACGTCTGGGGGCGGTACTTCCGGGCGAATACACGGTAACTCACGCCCGGAAAACTACGTGGGACGACCGGGGGAAACGAAGCCTTTTTTCCATCCGGGGCGAATTTCGTTCCCGGCTCCTCGTGTTCAGAGTCGTGGACTACTCGGGCTTGGGGAGAAATTGGATTCCTGCCGCGCTGAGAATGGCAAAAAGGATGCACCACGGGATGGCACCCAACCCGATCCAGAGGATCACCTTGCGAGGCTGCGTGCCGAGGGCGAGCGCCAGCAGAGCGGCGATATAGGGGCCGGTCGTGACCGGAGCCAGCAACCCGAGGCCCTGCATGCCAAAGCGTCCCCAGACACGCCAGAAGACCTTCTGCGGATTGGGCTCAAGGGAGATGTTAAATTTCCTCTGCAACCACTCCCGGGCCGGAGTGCCTATGAGGAGCATGGCCGCAGCGATGGCGGTGTATCCGGCCCATGCGGCAATGGCGGCTAGAGCGGGGTGGAGCTTGAGGGCGACACCAGCAGGGATGGCGGCCAGGAAATAGACGATTCCCAGGCCGAAAACGGCGAAAATGCTGGATATGGTGGCTTTCATCCCCGTGCGAGGCTGGAGGACATATCCTGCACAAGAGTGGTCGTCAAATATTCCAGCGTCTTGCAATCCGATCTCTCTTCGCTAACGTGGCTGGTTCAACATTAATCGAACTTACCATGACCAAGAGCATCCTCGATCCCGCTCGACTCGAAGACATCGAGTTCAGCAATGATGAAATCGCCCGTTACTCGCGGCATCTCATCATGCCGGAGGTGACGCTGGAGGGGCAACGGAAGCTCAAGGCCGCCCGCGTCCTGTGCATCGGCACTGGCGGGCTCGGCTCTCCCATCGCGCTTTATCTCGCTGCGGCCGGTGTCGGCACGCTCGGGTTGATCGATTTCGACGTCGTCGACTACTCGAATCTCCAGCGCCAGGTGCTCCACGGCACCAAGGATGTGGGCCGCAAGAAGCTGAACAGCGCCCGCGACCGCATCAAAGACATCAACCCCAACGTCAACGTCGTCCTGCACGACGTGATGTTCCGCGCTGAGAACGCGATGGAGATCGTCGAGCAGTACGACATCGTCATCGACGGTACGGACAATTTCCCCACGCGCTATCTTTCCAACGACGTCAGCGTCTTCTTGAAGAAGCCGAACATCTACGGCTCGATCTTCCGCTTTGACGGTCAGGCCACGGTGTTTGCCCCGCATCTCGGCGGGCCGTGCTACCGCTGCCTCTACCCCGAACCGCCGCCACCGGGCATGGTCCCGAGCTGTGCCGAGGGTGGCGTGCTGGGCGTGCTTCCGGGCGTGGTCGGCGTGATCCAGGCCATCGAGGCCGTGAAGCTCATCGTCGGCATCGGCGAGCCGCTCATCGGACGCCTCATCCATTTCGACGCGCTGAAAATGAAGTTCCGCGAATTCAAGGTTCGCAAGGACCCGAAGTGCCCCGTGTGCAGCGCCAGCCCGACCATCACCGAACCGATCGACTACGACCAGTTCTGCGGCATTCCCCAGGCTCAGGCCGAGGAAGACGCCGAACCGCCGGTGCCGGAGATCACCGTGGAAGACCTCAAGAAGCGCCTGGACGCGAAGGAAAAATTCGTGCTGCTCGACGTGCGCGAGCCCTTCGAGTGGGACATCGCCCGCATTCCGGGTGCGAAGCTGATCCCGCTGGGCGAGCTCACCTCCCGTATGAGCGAACTCGACAGCGCCGATGAGATTGTCATCCACTGCAAGAGCGGTGTGCGTAGCTCCAAGGCTCTGCGTCAGCTCCAGAAGGCAGGCTTTGGCAAGCTCGCCAACGTGGAGGGCGGCATCCTGGCCTGGGCGGATCGTGTCGACCCGAGCGTCGCCAAATACTAGACCTCCCGAGGCTATGGAAAAACGCCTCCTGGAAATCATCTGTTGTCCCGAAACGCGTCAGCCTCTTCGTGAGGCGACGCCTTCGGAACTCGCGCGCGCCCTCTCGTTCAAGGCGGGCAATTTTGAAGCGGGCTTGATCCGACAGGATGAACAGGTGTTTTATCCGATTCGCAACGGCATCCCTCTGTTGATCTCCGACGAGGCCATTCGACTGGCCTGATCGGGCGACACGGGAGCCGGCAGACTTACCATGACTGAACTCGAGACCCTGCGCCATTCGTGCGCTCACGTGCTTGCCACGGCCATTCTGAAAATCTGGCCCGAGGCTCAATTCGCCGCCGGTCCTCCGGTGGAGAACGGCTTTTATTACGACCTGGAGTTGCCCCACCGCATCACGCCCGAGGATTTCGCGCGGATCGAGGAGGAGATGAAGAAGGAGATCAAGGCGAACAACCGCTTTGAGCGCGTGGAGGTTTCCCGCGAGGAAGCCATCGCCATGGCTGAGCGGGGTGAACTCGCCGCTCTCGGCGGGCGCGGCGAGCCGAGCAAGTTCAAGCTCGATATCGTCCAGCACATCCCGGATGGCGAGGTCATCACGATCTACCGCAACGGCCAGTTTACCGACCTTTGTGCAGGTCCGCACGTCTCGCACACCGGCCGCATCGGGGCTTTCAAGCTCACGCATCTCGCCAGCGCCTACTACAAGGGCGACGAGCGCAACCCTCAGCTCCAGCGCGTCTACGGCACGGCCTTCAAAAACAAGACCGAGATGGAAGCCTACTTCACCATGCTGGAGGAGGCCAAAAAGCGCGACCACCGCAAGATCGGTCGTGAAATGGAGCTTTTCTGCTTCGACGAAGACGTGGGGCCCGGCCTGCCGCTCTGGCTGCCCAAGGGCACCGTGCTCGTTGAGGAACTGGAGCGTCTTGCCAAGGAGACGGAGTTCGCCGCTGGGTATCAGCGCGTCCGCACACCGCACATTGCCCGCGAGAGCATGTACAAGTGCAGCGGCCACCTGCCGTACTACGCCGACTCGATGTTTCCTCCCATGGAGTTCAGCGAGGAGGAGGGCGGGGATTCCGTAAAGTATTACCTCAAGGCGATGAACTGTCCGCACCATCACAAGCTCTTCGGAGCGGTGCAGCGCAGCTATCGCGACCTGCCTCTGCGCCTCGCCGAGTACGGCGCGTGTTATCGCTACGAGCAGAGTGGGGAGCTTTTCGGCCTCATGCGCGTGCGGTCCATGCAGATGAACGACGCGCACATCTACTGCACCGAGGAGCAGTTTGAGCAGGAGTTCCGCGCGGTGAATGAGATGTACCTGAAGTACTTCAAGATTTTCGGAATCGACAAGTACGTCATGCGCTTCTCGACCCACGACCCGGCCAAGCTGGGCCAGAAGTTTGTCGACCAGCCCGAGCTTTGGAAGAAGACCGAGGACATGGTGCGCAACGTCCTCATTCGTTCCGGCATCAACTATGTCGAGGTGCCGAATGAAGCCGCTTTCTACGGTCCCAAGATCGACGTGCAGGTGTGGAGCGCCATCGGGCGCGAATTCACCATCGCCACGAATCAGGTCGATTTCGCTGTGCCGGCCCGCTTTGGCCTGACCTACAAGGATCGCGATAACACGGAGAAAACTCCGCTGTGCATCCATCGCGCGCCGCTCGGCACGCATGAGCGCTTCATCGGCTTCCTCATCGAGCACTACGCGGGAAATTTCCCGCTCTGGCTTGCTCCAGAGCAGGTGCGCGTGATGACCATCGGCGACGAAGACCCGCTGGTCGACGCAGCGAAGGATCTCCACGCGGAACTCCGCGGTCTCGGCATCCGTGCCGAGCTGGACATCTCCAGCGACAAGATCAACGGCAAGATTCAGCGTGCCGAGCAGGCCAAGGTTCACACCATGCTCGTCATCGGCAAGCGGGATCTGGAGGCCGGAGCCGTCAGCGTCCGCGAGCACGGAAAGGGCAACCTGGGTGCGAAACCACGTGCCGAAGTTGTCGCCGCGCTGGCCGACGCCATCAAGAATCGCGCCTGATTTGCCGGGAAAATCTCGATCTCAAATCGCAGCCGGAGCCCTTTGGTTCCGGCTGTGTGAGTCGGTTCTTTCCGGCTTCCATGGGCTGCGAAGTGCAGCACCCGAGGGGATTCCCTCGCTTCAATCGATCATTGCGAGGAAAATTGTTGAAATTTTCCTCTTGCGCCATCCCGTAAGTTCACTAAAAGCTGCGGGTAGTCGTCTACCGGACGGCGCAGATTTCGAACGATTGAAGATGCAATATTTTAACAGCGAAAATTAGTTCATGCCGCGCATGAGCCGTCTTATTTCGCCTTCAATGTTCCTCGCGTAGGTTCTCAGAGTGAGAATGTACTGTTTTCTTCGCATGCAACGTCCAACAACCGGGAGGTCCCATTAACTTAAAAGATATTCGAGTCAATGAACGCATTCGCGCCCGCGAAGTGCGTGTTATCAACGGAGTGAACAACGAGCAGATCGGGGTCATGCGCCTCGACGAGGCATTGCGCCAGGCGCGCGGCATGGGCCTCGACCTGATCGAAATTTCACCCAACGCCCAACCGCCTGTCTGTCGCATCGTCGACTTCGGCAAGTTCCGCTACGATCTCGCCAAGCAGGAGAAGGAAAAGCGGCACACTGCCGGCAAGGTGAAGGAAGTGAAATTCCGGGTAAACATTGACGAGCACGACTATGTGACCAAGATCCGCCATGCCGAGGAGTTCCTCGACAAGGGGAACAAGGTGAAGATTCACCTCCAGTTTCGCGGACGCGAGATGGCTCACCAGGAACTCGGCATGCAGGTCGTCAAGCGAGTGAAGGAAGATCTCGCCACCATGGGCCATGTGGACATGGAGCCCAAGCTGGTCGGCAAGGCCATCGGCATGACGCTCTCGCCGTTGCCCGCAGCGAAGCGGAAACGCAAGTTCAGCAAGGCTGGCGAAGTCGACGTCGATAATCTGCCCGACGATCCCGAGGATGGCGACGACGAATAAGCGTCGTCTCCTGCTCTTCGACATCGATGGAACCCTGATCACCTCAGGGGGAGCCGGGGAGCAGTCTCTCAAGGATGCCATGCAGGATGCCTTTGGCTTTCCTGAGGACTTGCAGGGAATCAATCTCGCGGGTGCCACGGATGGCCTGATCTCGCGTCAGATGCTCGAGAAGTCGAATCTCGCCGTGACGCCGGAGAACATCACTGCCCTCCTCGATGCCTACCTGCATAATCTCAAGCAGCGCATGCCGCTGCACAAAGGGCGCCTCCTGCCCGGTATCATCCAGCTCCTGGAGGAGCTCAAGAAGCACGAGAGCTGTGTGCTTGCTCTCCTGACCGGCAACGTTGCCCGCGGTGCGGAGATCAAGCTGAGCCATTACGGCGTGTGGGATTACTTCGAGTTTGGAGCGTTCTCCGACGACTCGCACGATCGCAATCAACTGGGCAATTTTGCCCGTGCCCGCGCCTTGGAGCGCCATGGAGAGGAGTTTCCTCCCGAGCAGGTTTATGTGATCGGAGACACCCCTCGCGACATCGAGTGTGGCCGCGCTTTCGGTGGAAAAACAGTGGCAATCGCTACCGGTAATTACTCCCTTGAGGAGCTTGAAGCCCACAAGCCCGACTTCCTTTTCCAGGACTTGTCGGAGACTGCTGCCGTCGTCAAAGTCCTGACCTCCTAGCGTCTTTCGCAGGAGGTCTTCGTGTTTCGGAACCCCGCCAGCCCTTCGGCTGGGTGGGGGAGTCAGGTCCCCTGGCAGATATCCAGAATGGCCTGATTCAATGCAACAAATGCCGCGTCCATCTGCGTCTTCGTGATGCAGTAGGGAGGCATGAAGACCAGGGTGTCGAGGACCGGGCGTGTGAGCAATCCATACTCGCGGGCTCGCTGGCAAATCCGTGCTCCTGTCTGCTCGGTCCACTCAAAAGGGGTGCCGTCGGGCTTTCGGATTTCGATGCCGGAGATGAAGCCGACCTGACGAGTGTCAAACACGTATGCGTTATGGCGTACGCGCAATAAGAGGTCTGCAAGGTGTTTGATCTTCTCTTGGAGATGGGCAAGGGTTTGCTCGCTTTCAAAGACCTCCAGACTGGCTAAAGCGGCCGCACAACCCACAGGATTTCCACAAAAACTATGTCCGTAAAAAAGGGTCTTAAGATCCTTATATTCACCGAGAAATGCGGAATAGATCGTTTCGTTTGTGAGAGTTGCTGCCAGGGGGACGTACCCGCCGGTCAGTCCCTTGGCTAAACAGAGGAAATCTGCTCGTACGCCATCATGCTGACAAGCGAACATTTTTCCGGTTCGTCCGAATCCGGTCAGGACTTCATCGAGGATCAGGAGGACGTCATTGGCATCGCACCACTCCCGCAGACGGCGCAAAGTTCCTTCCGGCCAGAGACGAATGCCAGCAGCTCCCTGAACCAGGGGTTCGATGATGATGGCTGCTACATTGTTCGCGTCCAGGCGTTCAAGCGCATCCGTGGAGGCTACGCGGTCAATCGCGAAGTGAACCGGGGCAAAGCGTTGCGTAAAGGCGCTCACTCCTCCGAGGCTGGCCGCGCCTACCGTATCCCCGTGATAGGCATTGTCGAACGCGACGAACCGGTTCTTTTCCGGTCTCCCGATCAGTTGCCAGTACTGCAAGGTCATCTTCACTGCGACTTCGATCGCAGTCGATCCATTGTCGGTAAAAAAGACGCGGGAGTAATCGCCCGGAGGCAGCAGATTGACCAGTTTCTCCGCCAGCCGGATGGCCGGTTCGTTGGTGGTTCCGAGGAAGGAGACGTGAGCCACCTTGTCGAGCTGGGCTTTCATCGCGGCAGTGATGGCGGGATGCCGGTGCCCGTGGACGTTTGTCCAGATGGAGGAGTTGCCGTCGATATACTCCCGGCCCTCGGAATCGCGGAGGATCGCGCCGTTCCCCTCGACGAGGACCAGCGGCTCGTAGGCCGGATCGCACCAGCCTTTCATCTGGGTAAAGGGATGCCAGAGATATTGGCGATCGAGGCGGATGAGGGATTCGGTGCCGGGTTTCATGGAAAGTCCGGATCATGGGACGATTGACAGGATGCCCTCCACAACTTTTTCTCCCATCCGTGACCGCCATCGGAAAAATCCTCCTTTATCTCCTCATCGTCATCCTCGCGGGGATCCTCCTGGCTCCGCCGATTTACTGGGGGATTCAGGCCCTGGCGGATCATGGTCTTCTCACCGGGCTGGCGAAGCACCCCTTCCACAGGTACTTCAGCCGCATCACCCAGGTTTCGGCTCTGGTGCTCATTGTGCCGCTCTTGTTCTGGCTGGGGATTCGCAATGTCCGGGAGTTCGGTCTTGAGAAGAATCCTTCCTGGGCCAGGGATCTCGGGTTTGGCCTCGCGGTTGCGCTCATTCCGGTAATCGTGCTCGGGGTGAGCTATTTCTTCTTCGACGTCTATAAGGTCAAAAAGGAACTCGGCCTCGGTCACCTCTTCCGCATCCTGATGACTGCCGGGGTGGTCGCGACGGTGGAAGAGTTTCTCTTCCGCGGGGTGCTGCTTGGCCTGGCGGCTCGTGCCTTTGGGCGTATCCCTGCCTTGCTTGGCGTTTCGACGCTTTTTGCCGTGATCCATTTTGCCAAGCCCGCCAAGGCTGTCACCGAAAAGGTCGAATGGTACAGTGGAATGCAACAAATCGCCGCCATCGTGGACGGACTGCCAGCAGTGCACGTCCTTGGCTTCGGCATTTTGTCGCTCTTTATCGGCGGGCTCATTCTGGGAACGGCAGCGCTGTGGACTCGCTCGCTCTGGCTGCCGATCGGGATTCATGCCGGGTGGATCACCGGCCAGCAGGGAATCCAGTGGTTCGGGAAATTCCGGGCCAAGCCCCCGGAGGAGTTTCTTCCCTGGGTGGGACCCAATCTCGTGAGCGGCGCGGTGCCGACCGGGCTGGCTCCAGTGATTGTCCTGTTGATCACCGGGGGCCTCGTCTGGTTGTATCTTCGCCATGCCAGTGCTCGACGCGTGCCGGATCGGGCTTGAGACCCTCCGGGATCTCTTCTTTCCGGCGCATTGCTCCGGGTGCCTGTGCGCGGTGAGCGGCGACGATCTCTGCCCGGAGTGTCGGGCTGATCTGAAGCCGATCGCCCAGCCGAGGTGCCCGGTCTGCTCGCGGCCCTTGCGAGGCACCTTGGGTTCCTTCGTCTGCACGAACTGTGGAGATCGTGATTTTCATTTCGACTACGCCGTGGCCTGTTGGGAAAGCCGGGGCGTCATGCGAGAGATGATTCACCGCCTGAAATATGGTCGCGAGCTGACCCTTGCCTCAGTTTTGGGGCGTCTTTTGAGCGAGGGGCTGGCCGACGAGCGCATCCGGGAACGCACCTTTGACGGCCTCGTTCCCGTGCCGCTTTTCCCCACGAGGGAACGGGAACGAGAATTCAATCAATCCGAAATTTTGGCCCGGCAGTTGCAAAAGCAGTGTAAGGTGCCTATTGTAAAAGCCTTGCGGAGAATTCGCTCTACCACGACCCAAACGCATTTCGATCGCCGTATGCGCATGCAAAACTTGCGGGATGCCTTCGCTCTACGGCAGAATGTCTCCGTGCAAGGTCAAAAGCTTCTCCTGGTGGACGATGTGTTCACAACAGGCTCCACACTCGATGAATGCGCCCGTGTCCTGCGTGAAGGCGGGGCCTATTCTGTTTGCGCTCTCACGCTCGCCCGCGGCTAATTCCGTACCCATCCTACTCCATGCCCATTTTTCGTAAGCCTTTTCTCAAGAACATCGTCAGCAAAACCCGCGAGATGCCTGAGGGACTCTGGACCAAATGCCCTAGCTGCGCCGAGGTGATTCACAACCTCGCTCTGGAGGAGAATCTCCGCATCTGCCCGAAGTGCGAACACCACTTCTCCATGGGATCGAAGGAGCGCATCGCCTCGCTCATCGACGAGGGGACCTTTGAGGAGACGGATGCGAACATGACTTCCGTGGACACGCTGGAGTTCAAGGGCGTCGCGACCTACACGAATCGCCTCAAGAGCTATCAGGAAAAAACCGGTCTCACCGATGCTGTGGTGACAGGCACCGGAAAGATCGACGGCAGGCTGGTGGGCATCGCCGTGATGGATTTCAGCTTCCTTGCCGCCACGATGGGATCGGTGGTCGGGGAGAAGATCACCCGCATCATCGAACTCTCCACCAAGAAGAAGATGGGCGTCGTCATCGTCTGCGCCTCCGGTGGCGCCCGCATGTATGAGGGCATGCTCAGCCTCATGCAGATGGCGAAGACCAGCGGCGCTCTCGCCCGCCACTCCGAGGCTCGTCTGCCGTACCTCACTGTTTTGACCAATCCCACCACCGCCGGTGTGATGGCGAGTTATGCTTCACTCGGCGACGTGCTCATCGCGGAGCCGAAGAGCATGATCGGCTTCGCCGGTCCGCGCGTGATCAAGGAGACGACGCACCAGGATCTGCCTCCCGGCTTTCAGACCGCGGAGTTCCTCGAGAAGCACGGGCTTATCGACATCGTCGTCTCGCGGACGAAGCTGCGCGGCGTGATCCGCCAGCTTCTCGACTACCTCGCTCCGGCCAGCAAGTGACCTCCGTCGAGGCGCTCGCGTGGCTCTACTCCACGCAGCAGTTTGGGATCAAACTCGGGTTGGACAACACCCGGGCCTTGCTCGCGCTCCTCGGTAATCCCGAGAAAAATCTACGGTTTCTCCATGTCGCGGGAACCAATGGTAAGGGGTCGGTCTGCGCGTTTCTGGATTCGCTTTGCCGGGCGCATGCTCTGCGCACCGGGCTTTATACTTCGCCGCATCTCGTGGAGTTTGGGGAGCGCATTCGCGTCAACGGCACGATGATTCCGGACGAGAAGGTTTTGGATGTATTGACTTTGATCCGCCGGGAAACTACAGAGTGGCCGCATCCGCCGACATATTTTGAGATCGTGACGGCTCTGGGCATTCGCCATTTTGCCGACGAGGGTTGCGACATTGTGATTCTGGAGACCGGGATGGGCGGCAGGCTGGACTCGACCAATGCGGTGACCCCGCTGGTTTCGGTCATCACCCCGGTTGACTTCGATCACATGAAATGGCTGGGCGATACGCTGGCCGCCATTGCCACGGAGAAGGCGGGTATTATCAAACCGGGCGTCCCGGTGATCAGTGGCCGCCAGCAGACCCCTGCGGAGGAAGTCCTTCGGGTGACTGCGCTGGAGAAGGGAGCGCCGATCGAGTTTGTGAATGATCCGCTGGAGGGTTACGCACTCGGCATTCCCGGCTCGATCCAGAAGCTGAATGCCGCGCTGGCCCTGCGGACCTTAACTGCGGCGGGAATATCTCTGACAGACGCCGAGATCCGGGCGGCACTGAAATCCGCCGCATGGCCCGGACGCTTTCAGGTTCTGGCCGACGGGACCGTGCTGGATGGCGGGCACAATCCCCAGGCGGCGGAGTGTCTGGTGCAGCACTGGATCGAGCGCTTCGGAGACGAGAAGGCGGTCGTGGTCTTCGGGGCTCTGAGCGACAAGGACTATTCGCAGATGCTGGCTTCGATTGAGCGGATTTCCCGTGAATTTTACTTTGTCCCGACTCGCAGCCAGCGAGCGGAGGCTCCGGTGAATTTCCATGTTGGCGTGCCGTCCCAGATAAAGGAATCACTCTCGGCAGGCATCGCCGCCGCCCGGCGATCCGGCGACCGCGTTTTGATCACGGGCTCGCTTTTCCTCGTAGGCGAGGCGATGGAGCTTCTCGGCGTCCAGCCTTAGCGATTGCTATCCACGTTCCTTGCCGCGCAGGGCGAACCACGCAACCCAGTAGGAGACCAGCACCCAGAGGGCGAGGGAGCCAAGCCCCTGCCAGGCCGGGGCAGAGTTGGTAAAGACTTGTCCGTTCCGCAGCGAACGGTCGCGGTTCAGGTTGGAAAATGACGAGGGATAATCCACCCGCATCGATCCCGTAATTTTCTGATCCCAGAAAAGGCTGACATCCATCACGGACTGCACCGCTGCACTCGGCATCAGGCGGGACACAAGGTACGGCCCATCCTTCATGTCGCCTGCTGACGGAGTGAACCCGGAGAAGAGAATCTGGGGGATCAAGACCAGCGGCACGAGCATTACAGCCTGGAGCACGCTGCGGGAGAGTGCAGATATGGCGAGGCCGATTCCGACGGATGCAGTGGCGGTGAGGACCAGACCCGCGATCTGCCATCCCATGGAGCCTTTCAATCCACCCGCAGCGATCTGCATCACCCCATAAAGGAGCAGGCTTTGGATGATGGTGATGCGGGCGAGGGAGATGAACTTTGCCAGCAGGTATTCGTGGCGACCGAGCCCGATGAGACGCTCGCGGCGGAACATGGGCAGCTCCTTCACGATCTCCTGCGCCGCATTGCCGCACCCGAACCACAGCGTCGCGATGTAGGCAAAGAACAGGGCGAGAGGCGATTCCTTCGATACCCAGGTGACCAGCAGCGCGATGAAGATCGGCTGGCCGAGGGCGAGGAGCAGATTCTTCCAATCCGAGCGCAGGATGGCCCATTGGCGCATGAGCAGGATGGGCAATGCCGCAGGCCTCTTTGCCCGGGATGTGATCGCTGGCTCGGACGCCGGTTCTTCTTTCCGCGGAAACGATGGCGAAACGCTCTCCGGATCGAGAGACTCCAGGCGCTGGTAAAGATTCTCCAGATGCTCGACGCCGAAGTGACGGAGCGCGGCGGCGGGTTCACCGAAAAAGACCAGCCGCCCGGCATTCACCACGGCCAGCTTGTCAAAGAGATAGGCATTTCCCATCACATGCGTCGTACAGACGATGGTGCAGCCATTCGTGGACAGCTCGCGCAGCGACTGCATCAATCGTGTCTCCGCCGCCGGATCGAGGCCGGATGTCGGCTCGTCGAGAAACATGAGACGAGGACGGCAGAGCAGCTCCGCGCCCACGCTGACGCGCTTGCGCTGGCCTCCCGAAAGTTTTCCCACGGGTGTATTGGCTCGATCCGCGAGGCCGATCTGCGTGATGGTGTGATCGACGAGGCGGGCGATTTCCGCGCCGGGAGTTCCGGCCGGCAGGCGCAGTTTTGCGCCGTACCACAGGGCATCGCGGACGGTGAGTTCCAGCGGAACGATGTCGTCCTGCGGGACGTAGCCCAGTTCCTCGCGGAGGCTCTCGTAGTGCTTGTAGAGATCAATGTGGTCGATCCGAACTGACCCGGACGTGGCCGGGCGCAATGCGCAGAGCGCGTCGAGCAGCGTGCTTTTGCCCGCCCCGCTGGGGCCGATCACGCCGACGAACTGGCATGGCTCCACGGCCAGCGACACATCGGAGAGAATGGTATGGCCCGATGCGACCTTGCCGAGGCTGATCGCCTCCAGCCGCGCACCTGCAGAGCCAAAAGTTTCTCTCAGGAAATGCCCATCATATTTCAGCGAAAAGGGCCCGATGCGCAGGACATCGCCAAGGATGAGGCGTTCCTGCTGGAAGACCCTGCCGTTCAGAAATGATCCGCTGCGGCTGCCGAGGTCCTCGATGATCCAGCCTTCCGCAGTGGATCGGAGCTGGGCATGGCGGCGGGAAACTGCGGGATCAGGTAATAAAGCGCCTGCCTCCGCGCCGCGCCCGAGAATGAGTCCGTCACTGAGCGGGATGGGCGCCAGGCCTTCCCGGGTCTCGATCTCGCTGCTCACGGCAGGGATTTAGGGGAGGACGGCCCAGACCTCCACCACGCGGTTCTTGTCGAGATTTTGAGCGTCGAAGATTTCCGAGCTGCCCATGCCGACAGCGTGAGTGATATTGAGGACGCCTCCGCGCTTGAGGGTGGACACCACGCTATCGGCCCGCTGAAGCGAAATGGCCTGATTTTTTGCCGGGTCGCCTTTTTTATCAGCGAAGCCGAGGACGACGAAAATCACGGTAGGGTCCGAGGCGAACTTCTGTACTTGCGGAAGCTTGACCGCTTCCTGCAGGGCGGCGATTTCCATCGCGCCGACGGTCGTTTTTCCTGAAGCAAAAGGAATCGTGATGATCTTGCCCATGCCCCGGGCGCGCTCCACCTGGACGTAGAGCTTGTCCTTTTCCTCGGGCGTGAGGTTGGGCATGACATCGATGCGCGCCAGCACCTTGGTTTTTACCGCCTGGTTTTCGGTGTTGGCGGCGTCGGTATTGACTTGTTCCGGAGCGACGACCTTTCCTGCGGGAGCCTCGGCGACAGCGGGGCTGGCGGAGGCTTCAGGAATTCCGGCATAGCCCGGTTCGTTAACCGGAGCCGGCGTCGGGGTGCCTGCCGCGACCGGTGCGGCCTTGCGGTCGCAACCGGTGAGAGCGATGGCTGCCAGCAGGCAGGCGAGTCGCAACGGAACAGCCATGGTAAGGCCTATAGGGTGAGGGTGCTGAGGACCTGCTCGATCTTGTCGAAGCTCGGGAGCTCCTTCGGGCTCGGGGTCTGCTCGCTGTAGTAGATCACGCCATCCTTGCCGATGACGAAGGCGGCGCGAGCCGACGTGTCACCGATTCCGGCGAGGGCGGGGAAGAGCACGTCGTAGGCCTTGGTGGTCTCCTTGTTGAGATCGCTGGCGAGCTTGATGGTGATCTTTTCCTTCTTGGCCCAGGCGTCCTGCGCGAACGGACTGTCCACGCTGATGCCGATCACATCGGCATTGAGCTCGGCATAGCGGCTCAGGCCGGCGGTGAGATCACAGAACTCCTGCGTGCACACGCTGGTGAAGGCGAGCGGGAAGAAAAGGAGGACGGTGGCCTGGACGCCGAGGTTGCTGCTCAGTGAGATGTCTTCGAGGCCATTCGGGCCGGCGGACTTGAGGGTGAAATCGGGGGCTGTTGCGCCTACGGGAAGTGCCATAAGATAATAGTTGGTTACCTTCCGACTCTGACTCTCCCGGCGGATGGTGTCAAAGGCGGAGTGTTTTCGGAGCTTCGTGCGGGAAACGGTCAGCGGACGGCTTCGACCACGACTTTCTCCCCCTCGACCCGCAGGACGCGGATCGACGCGCCGGGATCAATGAATTCTCCGTCCGTAACGACATCAACCAGCAATCCCTCAATATCCGCCTTTCCCGCCGGGCGAAGGATGGTGCGGGCTTTCCCTACGGCGCCGACGCTGAGAACCGGCGCACGAACCACGGCATCCACCGGCAGGGCCGGACCTGCCGAGGTGGACGGGCTGAGAATGACCCGCCGGAAGAAAGGCAGGTGCGGGAAATATTTCGCGAGCAGCACCATGCCGATCACCGTCAGCACGAGAGCGATGCCGAGATTGGCGAGCGGGCGGGCCACCAGTTCCCAATCGAGGTTAAGCGGCTGGGCGGGGTAGTAGTCCACCATCGCAAAGAACAGCGAGCCAAGCATGAGAATGAGGCCGAGCGCGGCGAGGATGGCGATGCCAGGGAAAAAGAGCAGCTCCACCACGATGAGGATGACGCCGAGGAAGAAGAATGCAGCCACCTCGAAGCCCGTGAGTCCCGCAATATAGTGGCCGAAGAAAAAGAGCAGAAAGCAGATGGCCGCGATCACGCCGGGCACGCCGAAGCCCGGGGACTTGAACTCAAGGTAGGCCGCGAGGATTCCCGCCATCATGAGAAATGGCGCGAACATCGTGATCCATCGGGCCACCGTCTCGAATCCGCTCGGCGCGATCTTGACGATCTCCTGCGGATTGAGCCCCGCCTTTTTGGCCAGATCATCGAGCGAATCTGCGATGCCGGAGGCGAGGAGCGGCTTGCCATTGTATTCTTTCACGGCCTCCTGCGCGCTCAGGGTGAGGAGTTTTCCAGCAGGATTGATGACCTGGTCGCCGATCTTGACCTCCTTGTCCTTGTTGATGAAGGCCTCTGCGAGTTCGGGGTTGTAGCCGTTTCTCTCCGCTGCGCTGCGGAAGTAGCCGGAGAAATACGAGACGACCTTGGCGTTCATCGTCTCCTGAAGATCCTCGCCTCCACCCATCACCGGGGCGGCAGCGCCGATGGCGCTGACCGGGGCCATGAAAACCCTTCGTGTGGAAAGCGCGATGAGCGCCCCGGCGGAACCCGCGTTGGGGTTTACATACGTAATGGTCGGGATGGGCGATTTCATCAGCGCATCCTGCATTTTTACCGCTGCACCGAGGCTGCCGCCGTAGGTATCCATGTCGATAACCAAGGCCGCCGCCTTGGCCGACTCCGCCTCCTTGAGGATGCGGCGCATGAAATAAAACTGCGCCTCGCTGACCTCTCCCTCAATGGGCAAGACGACCACGGAACCCTCGCGGATTTTGGGTTCAGCTGCGTGGACGGGGAGGGCGAGCAGGGCAAGGAGAGGGATGAACAGCCACTTCACGCGCCTACTGTCCGGCGCAATCCCTCTCCCATCAAGACCAAAGCCTCTTATTTGCTGCCAGGCTTGATCGCGGGGATGCCTGCGAGATCGGCGGGAATATTATCCGCCTCAAAGGTCTCAGGCGTCATCTGGACCAGCGAAACAAACGGGCAGCCGAAGTCGGGCAGATTTCCTCCGCTGCGATCCACGATGGACCCTGCGGCCACGACCACGCCGCCGTGGTCCTTGATGATCTGGATGGTTTCCTGCACGCGGCCGCCGCGTGTGACTACGTCCTCGGCGACGAGGAAACGCTCGCCCGGTGTGATGGTGAAGCCGCGGCGCAGCACAAGGCCGCCGTTGCCGTCCTTTTCGACAAAGATGTGCTTCTTCCCGAGGTGGCGGGCGACCTCCTGGCCCACAATGATGCCGCCGACCGCCGGGGAAACGACAGTCGTAGCGTCGTAGCCCGAGAGCTTCTCAGCAAGCATCCCGCAAACCTGCGAGGCGATGGTGGCATCCTGAAGGAGCAGGGCGCACTGGAAGAACTCCCGGCTATGCAGCCCGGAACGCAGGATGAAATGGCCGTTGAGGAGCGCGCCGGTCTGGCGGAAGAGATCGAGGACTTCGTTCATGTTCAAGAATGGTGAGTGGTGGCTCCGCTGACAAAGGCGACGCCCTTTTTCTGGCGCTCGAGGAATTCCCCGGCGAGCGCACGATAGGCCTCCGCGCCTTGTCCGGCGGGATCGTGCTCGATGATGGTACGACCGTGGCTTGGAGCCTCGGCAAAGCGAACCGTACGCGGAATGAGGGTGTCGAAGACGACCTCCTGGAAGTGATCGCGCACTTCCTTGACCACGGCGGGGTTCAGATTCGTACGACCATCGTACATTGTCATGAGCAAACCGCAGAGCGACAGGTCGGGATTGGCCCCGGAGGCGCGGATCTGCTCGGTCACCTGCATGAGGAGGCCGAGACCTTCCAACGCGTAATATTCGCACTGGATGGGGACGAGGATTTCGTCAGCTGCCGAGAGCGCGTTGGACATCAGGATGCCGAGCGAGGGAGGGCAATCGAGGAAAAGGTAATCGTAGAGGCCGAGCTCCTTGAGCGGGGTGAGTACACGGCGAAGCTGGGTCAGATGGCCATCCATCCGGGCGACCTCCACCTCTGCTCCGGCGAGATCGAGCGTGGCCGGGATCGTCCAGAGGTTCTCGATACGGGTGGGGTAGACCAGGTCGGCCGCGGGTTTCTCGCCGATGAGGGCATGATAAAGGCTGCCTTTTTCCCCGGAGGCCCCGAGGGCGCTGCTGGCATTGCCCTGCGGATCGACGTCCACGAGCAGGACGCGCACGCCCTTTTCGGCGAGTGCGGCGGAGAGGCTCAGCGTCGTCGTGGTCTTTCCGACTCCGCCCTTCTGGTTGGCAACGGCTATGATCTTCACAGGGAACGTTTGGAATAATACGCCAGAAGCCCGTCGACAATCCCATCCGCATATTCGCGGTAGATACTTTTTCTCATTGCGCCGCCAAACTCCTTCCGTCCGTCGTAATCCCCCGCCTGGATGCGGTCAAAGACGAGCTTGTTGTTCATCACGTAGGGCTCCACGTAGACCACCGGGCAGGTGAAAAGGCGGTTGGCCAGCAGATTGCGCGCCCAGAGATAGGGGTTGCCATTGATCCGGATCGCATTCGCCTGCCGATACAGGTAGGGAGGCAGACCCGTCTGTGCGGTCATGGATTTTGAGAGGGCGTTGGTCACGGCGACTTCCTCGGAGAGCGAGCGGTTGAGCAGCTTGGTGAGCATTTCAAACCGCTGATCCTCGTAGTCCAGCTCGGAGGCGCTGAAGGAACCTGTCACAAGAAAATGTAAGTGATTTTCATCCAGTAGCTTGGGATTTTTTTCATCTCCCCAGGCCTCGGCGTTGAAATGGAGGCACAGCACGAGGTCGGGCCGGAAGGTTTCGTTGACCAGCTTGGCGCGGCGGCGAATCTCCGCGACGCGGTAAAACAGCCGCTCGCTTTCTTTTTGCAACGATTCGGCGGTGATGTCGGCCTTTTTGTCCTCCAGGGAGGCGCGGGCGGCTTTGGTCAACTGGCCCGGACGGGTTGAGGTCACCGGCCATGCTTTGGACCGGGTGAGCATGACCTCTGCGCCGAGGGCTTCCAGGCGGGGAACCAGGAGCTTGGCGACCTTCAGAGTCATGTCGCCTTCGGTGACGGGCTTGGTGTTCCCGATCTTGAACCACCTTTCCTCCATTTGAGCCCAAGGACCGCCGATATGGCCAGGATCGATGGCGATACGCAGCCCCTCGAGCGGTTTGCCGGGCTCCTCATGCGGCAAGCCGCCTCGCGGACGCCAGGAATTCACGGGGGCCTTGGCGCTGGCGCGATCCGGCGCGAAGCGCAGGACAAAGGGCTCGCCGCTCGTCCGGATCACCGCTCCGGCCTCTGTCACGGTGATGTAGTCATGCCAAGCGCCATTGGGAGCGTAGACACGATCGAGCAAATCCACGAAATCCGTCCGGGAAATCGTCCCCTGATAGACGTTGAGCCGAGACCAGTCCGGAGGGGTGGCCAGCGGGCTCAGGCGGGCTTCGGCGGGATGGAGGGAGACCAGAAGCAGGGCGGAGAGCAGGAGTCGCTTCACAGGGGGGATTTAAGCACACCTCATCCCGCCGGGGGGGAGCAAAATCGAGGGGGATGGTGAGATTTTTTTCGAGAGGTTTGTCATCGGCTTCCCATGTGATTTACTGGAGGGCTGATGATCCGCATCCTCTTTCTCGGAGATATCGTTGGCGAACCGGGCCGCAAGGCAGTGATTCGCAGAGTGCCTGTATTCCTCAAGGAGCGAGGAATCGACTTTGTCATTGTGAATGGTGAGAACTCAGCGGCCGGCCGCGGGATCACCGCCAAGATCGCCATCGACCTGCTTCGCTGCGGGGTGGCCGTCATCACCACGGGCGACCACGTCTGGGACCAGCGGGAAACGGCTTCTTATATCGAGACGGAGCCGAGATTGCTGCGCCCGGTCAATTACCCAGACGGTGCACCGGGCAACGGCAGCATCATTCTTGATACCGCCAAGGGCAAGATCGGGGTGCTGAACGTCCAGGGGCGCACCTTCATGCAGCCGATTCTGGATAATCCCTTCACGGCTGCCTCGATCGAGGTGAACCGCATGCGAGTGGAGACCCCGGTGATCATCGTCGATATGCACAGCGAGACCACGAGTGAAAAGATCGCCATGGCCCGCTTCCTGGATGGACGGGTTTCCGCCGTGTTTGGCACCCACACCCACGTGCAGACGGCAGATGAGAAGATCCTGCCCAATGGCACGGGATTCCTTTGCGACGCGGGCATGTGCGGGCCGGAACATTCCTGCCTCGGCCGTGAGCCCGAGCCGATCATCAAACGCTTTATCGACAACCTGCCGGGCATGTTTCCCGTGGCAAAATGGCCGGTGCGCCTTTGCGGCGTAGTCGTGGAGGTGGACCCCCATACCGGTCGCGCCCTCGGCATCGAGCGTGTCAGCGAAATGGTCGAGGAGGTCGGATAGCTAGACCGAAAGGCCGTGCAGGGAATAACGGCCCTCGGATCGGCGGACCCTCATCTTTGCGGAAAAGGTGCGGCTCAGGGTCGCCGAGGTCAGCCCTTCGGTGATCGAGCCGCTATATTCCACCTTGCCGTCCTTGAGCGCCAGGAGATGGGTGCATTCCGGCAGCACCTCTTCGATGTGGTGCGTGACGAGAATAATGGCCGGGGCGGTGCGTTTGGCCGCCAGATGCCGGAGATCCTGGAGAAATCGTTCCCGTGCCACGGGGTCCAGCCCCGAGCAGGGTTCGTCGAGGATGAGCAGCGGGGGAGCGGAAATCAGCGCCCGGGCGATGAGCACCTTCTGGCGTTCTCCCTGCGAGAGGACCTCCCAGCGGCGGTTTGCCAGGTAGCGCGCCCGCACGAGCCCCAGGGCGGAGAGGGCTTTCTTTTCATCGCCCGCCCGGAGCCTGCCCCAGAGTCCGATCATCGCCTGCAAGCCTCCCGCGACGATTTCCAGAGCGGGATCCTCGTCGTGGCAGAGGTGGGAAATGCTGGCGCTGACCACGCCGATACGTTTGCGCAGCTCCCTCCAGTCGCTGGAGCCAAACGTCTCGCCGAGCACGGAGATGTCTCCGTCCGTCGGCGGCATATATCCGGCGATGGCCTTGAGCAGGGAGGTTTTACCTGATCCGTTGGCGCCGAGGATGACCCAGTGCTCCCCCTTGCGCACGGTCCAGTGGACATGGGAGAGGACGTAGGAGGATTCGCGCCGGATGGTAAGGTCGCTGACGTCGAGAAGCGGGAGATTTACTGAGGGAGATGCCATGTTGCGTGATTGAGAAATCCTTTTGCGGTGAGTTTTCCGTCGGAGAGAGTTAGCACAACCGCCCCGGTTTCGTCTTGTCGGATCAACGTGATACCTTGTCTGGCAAGTTGCTCAGCCCAGCGCCCGGGGATGCGTTCGGTCTCGGGAAAATCTGCGGCGGTCGCGATGACGATGCAAGGGCTGGCTGCTTCCAGGAAATCCGGGGGAGTCGTCCTGCCGGCATGGGAGGTTCCTTGCACGAGAATGTCGCAGGCCAGGCGTTCGCGGGCATTCTCAAGCAGCCAGGTTTCCGCGAGCGACCCGATGTCGGAGGCCAGGAGGATGCGCCGCCCATCCAGCGTCAGCAGCGCGACGATGGCGAGATTGTCCGCCACGGCCTTGGGCGGAACGGCGGGAGGATAGAGGATCTCCAGGGATGCCGCCGGGGAAATATCTTCGCAGTGTCCGGCCCGGACGAGGACGGGCGCGATGCCGCGGGTCTCCAGGGAGGCGAGGAGCTTTTTGCGCGTCGGGGATTGCTGGGACGTGCCGGAGTCGAGGACGAGTCGAGGCTGGGTGGCGAGGATGAGATTTTCCGCGCCTCCCATATGATTGGCATCCCCATGCGTAATGATCAGCCCGTCGAGGCGGCGAACGCCCTGGGACCGCAGGTAGGGAACGATGACGGAATCGGTGAAGTATTGAGGCCCGCAATCAATGATCCAGGTCCGCCCCTGGGATTGGATGCAGGCCGCTCCTCCGGCTCCCGCGTCGAAAATGACCACTTGCTCCGGTCGATGCAGGGGAGGGAGAAACACATGCGACGCCGGGAGATGCGAGAATGTCTGAACGCTCACCAGCAGGGCCTTGGTTAGGAGCCAGTTTGTCTGGTTGAAAATCCCGGCCAGCCAGGGGGACACCAGGAAGGAGCAGACCGAGAGGGCGGTGAGGCACATGATCCCAAACGAAAGCGGAACGGCGATGAGATTGGCCGGCAGTGCGGAAAACGAGACCAGGTGAAAGTACCCTGCAGTGAGCGGAAAGGACCCGAGCCACGCCGCCAGTGACACGGCGGTCAGGCCTGCAAAGAACTGCGTCGTCCGGAGGCCGAATCGCCGGGCGGGGGAGAGAAGCTTGTGCGGGATGAATGGATCGGGCGCCAGCGGTTCCTCGAGCCTGCGCTCAAATATCGCGCTCAGCAGGAGGATTGACGCCACCACACCGAATGAGAGCTGGAAGCCTGCGTTGAACAGCTGGTTGGTATCAGTCAATAGAATGAGAAACGCAGCGGCGCAAAGATTGTTGAACAGCACCGGCCTGCGCTCGGCCATGAGCCCGATGAGAATGATCGATCCCATCACCGCCGCACGGATGCTGGCGGCCTTCAGCCCCGTCATGAGGACGTAGAAAAAGAGCAGGGGAATGATGAGGGCGGCCGTGATCTTGCGAGGAAGCCGCAGCGTCTTGAGGGCATACCAGAGAATGATCGCCATGATGCCGACATGGAGTCCGCTGACGGAAAAAAGATGGTAGGTGCCGGTGGCGCGAAAGGCTTCCTGGATGCTCTGCGAAATATCGGCCGTGTCGCCGAGGATCATCCCCGCCAGCAGGTTGGAAACCTCGGGATCATCCACAGAGTAGGTGATGGCCGAGATCATCCACTCCCGGATGGAGATTGACAGCCGGACCAGAGGGTTTCCTTGGTTGCGGTCGAGCAATTCCGCCGTACCCGGCTGCAAGACCTCTATCACCTGGCGGATGTTCTTTCGCTGCGACCATGCGGCTGCGTCGAACTGGCCGGGATTCCGGGGAGGCGTGATATTGGAAAGCTGGCCCGAGATCCTCAACCGGTCCCCGTACTGCGGAGCGGCTCCTCGCCAGCGGACCTGGATGGTGATCGGGGCGGCAAGACGGGCATCGCCCATCGTCAGCGAGTCGAGACGGAACTCAAACCGAGCGCTTCTGGGGGAAAAGACGGACGGCTCGGTAACGACTGTGCCTTCCGCCACGGCGGGGACCCGGTGATCGCCGAGCCAGTGGGCGAAGATCGCCGCCGGGCTCTGCGTGCTCTGGACCAGGTGGACGACCGCAACGGCTGCGGCCAGGAAAAGGCTGAACCACCAGCCGCGCATGCTTTCGGTCCAGCGCACGCACGATATCCCGAAGAGTAGGAGCGACAGCGCCGCCACGGTGGCGACAAAGGCGAGCGCCGGCTGAAAGAGCTGCGAAAACACGATGCCTCCCGCCACAGGAACCAGCAGCGAGGCAAAGGGCAGGCGCTGGCGGAGCGGGGAGACGGTTTTCACGGCTGGCCGTCAAACTTGAACAACACCAGCAGCGTCGAGAAGTCGTCGCGGAAGTAGAACTGCAGCGCCCCGTCGCGTCCGCGCAGGTCGACCGGCACCGCGCGGCTGGCCCGGCGGCTGTGAATCTGGTGAACCCCGATGCGCGGCCTTTCGTAGGGCGTACCCCACACCTCCAGCATGGACGCCCGGTAGCAGGCGCGCCTGAGCAGGCTCTCCACCTGCACCCGGGCCATGGGTTCAAAGACGATGTTTGCGATGTCGGGGAGCGACGCATAGTCAAATCCCCGGTGCGCCTGCACGATATGGGGCGGCAGCTCGGTCCAGGACCCACTCAGCGTCCCGATGCGCACCCTGCGATCGAACCCCGCCAGGAGGCTGTTGCGCGAATCGGTATTGACCGATATGCGAATGCGCCCAAACTCCTCGGTATCGATGGAGATCCAGACGTGGTCGATGCGCTCGGGATCAGGGTGATCCTCGACGCGTATTTCGATGTCGCCGCCCGCTGCGTAGATAAACGGCGCGGCAAACGGCGATTCCTCCACGATCTACTTCTTGAGCCCGACCGACGAAGCGCGTTTGGCCAGTTTGCGGGCGGGCTTTTTCTTCTTTTTGTCGAGATTGGTCCGGTGCTCGATCTTTTCCACTGTGCCTTTCTTGAAGTACTCGGAGCGGATCAATTCAAGAGTTTCTTCGCGGCGATCGTAAAGGCGTTTCGGCTTGCGCTTCGGGGCGCGGCTGAGCGCGTACGCTGTAATGAGCGGCAGCGTGATCGTGGAATCCGCGTAGCACACGACGCAATCCGGCAGGCTGTCGGGATCGACCTTGCCCCAGGAGACGGCTTCGGCCGGAGTGGCACCGCTGAGTCCGCCCGTGTCGGGGCGGGCGTCGGTACACTGGAGGAAGAAATCGTGCCCTCGTTCCTCGATGCCCATGACCTCCTGGATCTGAGGCTCGGTCTGGAGCATGAAGTTCTTCGGCGATCCGCCGCCGAGGATGAAGACGCTGGAGGTTTGCCCCGAGCGCTTGGCGTTGTAAACGATGGAGGCCGTCTGGTTGACGTCGCGGTTGACGTCAAAGGCGAGCTTCGAGTCGCGCAGCGACATCGCGGCGACGTTCATGCCGATCGAGCTGTCGCCGGGCGAACTGGTGAAAATCGGCACGCCGAGGCGATAGGCGGCGCTCAGAAGGCTGTGGCCCTTGATGCCGAGCTTCTGCTCACGGGCGTAGACGTATTTGCCGAGCAGGTAGTGAAACTCGTCGGTGCCCATCGTCTTCTGAAATTCCGGCCCCTGGATGACCTGTCGCACGAAGGCGTCGGTATCGAGCAGCACGTCGTAATCGAAGAGCACGTCGTAGATGCGGATCACGCCTTTGTGGCGGAGATCCACGTCATTGAGGAAAGGCGACCCGGCAAAGAGATCCATGCCGAGGCCAAAGTGAAGATCGTGATAGAGGTTCGCGCCGGTCGAGATGATCCAGTCGACGAAGCCCGCTTCAAGCAGCGGAATGAGGCACGATTTGCCCAACCCCGCCGGGGTGAGGGCGCCGGTGAGCGAAAGACCCACGGTGCCTTCGTTCGCAATCATGCGCGTGCTGAAGAGACGGCAGGCTTCGGCGAGGCGTCCACCGTTGTAGGCCTTGAATGCCGTGTCGATGAGGTCGGCTGCGCCGATGCCTTTGCGAACCGCGTCTGGAAGCAGGCGCGGGAATTTGCCTTCGAGCTGTTTGGCCATGATGGAAAGTCGCTAAAGCTTAGTTGAACGAGAACGGGCTGTAGAGCGACTCTTCGTACCCCGAGTCATACCAGTCGTCGACGATCGGCGCATTGTAGGCGAACGGCTGTTCGTCCTGATAGTACGGCGTCCGGTAGTAGCGGTCGGCCTGTTCGCCCTTGGTACGGGCCACCTGGGCCGGGGTCGTTTTGCCGTAGAAGCCCTGGCTTTCCGACAGGAAGTTGATCACCTGCGGCGATGCGCCCGCGCTCTTGAGTCCCTGAAGCTGGGCGGTGTTGAAATCGTACACCTTCCGGGTGCTGGCGAGGTAGCCGACGATGATGTTCGACGGCACGTCTTTCTGCACGAGGTTGAGGATGTCGTCATAGTCGAGGACCTGACCATGGCTCATCTTCAGATAGGTGCCGGAGTTTACCCCTCGGGAGGATACCGCGGAGGTGATGGCCGGGTTGACCGAAGGGCCGGATGATGCGCATGCGCCGAGCATGACGCTGACAGCAGCGAAGAGGGAAAGGTGCAGGAGACGCCTGGACATGCCCCAGCACTACCCAAGCCCGCCGGGGCTGGCAACTCTTTCTGAAACTCCTTGCCCGCATCGTTTCTCGTCTTACTCTCCCCTCATGAACTACGCTTTCCTTGGGGCCGGAAAGATGGCCTTGGCCCTCATCCATGGAATGCTCCGGGCGAATCTCTGCACCCCGGGACAGATCACCGTCTCCAGCCGTTCCCAGGCTTCCCTTGAAAACGTGGCTGCCGCCACATCCGTCAATGTCGTGCGCACCAATGCCGATGCCGTCCGCGCCGCCGATGTCGTGATTCTCTGCGTAAAGCCAATCGACGCCCTCGACGCCATCGCCCAGGCGAAGGAGGAATTCGCGGGGAAGTTTCTCATTTCCGTCGTAACCGGCCTCACCATCTCGGCCATGGAGGCGGCAGCTCCTGGCGCTCGCGTCATGCGGGCCATGCCCAACACGGCGGCCATGATCGGCAAGAGTGCCACCGCCCTGGCGCCAAGCCCTACGCTTTCGCATCAGGATATCAATCTTGCCTCGGATATTTTCGAGGCGGTGGGTGAGGTCTTCCCGGCCAATGAAAAACAGCTCGATGCCATCACCGGCCTGAGCGGCAGTGGCCCGGCCTTCATTTACTTGATCCTGGAGGCTCTTTCCGATGGTGGCGTGGCAGCGGGATTGCCCCGCAAGATGGCGCTCGATCTCGCCATTGAAACCGTGGCAGGCGCGGCGGAAATGGCTGCCTCGACCAAGGAACATCCCGCCATCCTGCGGGAAATGGTGACCAGTCCGGGAGGGACGACCATCGCCGGGCTCACGGCTCTGGAAAAAGGCGGCGTGCGCGCTGCCTTCATCTCGGCGGTGCTCGCGGCGGCGGCGCGTTCCAAGGAACTTTCCGCCAGCTGATGCGGCTGCGTTTCCTGGCCTTCGCGTTTCTTTGCGGATCAGCCCTGGCTCAAACCAAGGCGCCGAAAGGCTCGCCGACTCCGCCTCCCGCGCCGACGCCTTTGCCGTCCGCCACCCCGGAGGCGACGCCGTCACCGACCCCGAACGCCACCGGCCCCGATGCCAACTACGTCCCGGAGATGGCCAGAGAAGCGGCTGCGGATGGCCGCGCAGCTTTTGCGCGGGGCGATTACAATCGGGCCCGCAAGGCCTACCTCAAGGTGCTCAACCTCGCGCCGGACAACCTGCTTGCGTTGATCAATATCGGCGTCGTTGAGTTTTCCGCCGGGAATCACGCCGAGGCGGAAAAGTATCTCAAGCGGGCTGTGCAGATTCGTCTCGATAACCCTCCGGCCTGGCTCACCCTCGGCATCATTGCCCTCGATGAGAACCGCCTCGACGAGGCCCTCGCGGCGTTGACCCAGGCAACGCTTTACGATCCGAAGAATGCCCGCGCTCATGCCTTCCTCGGCGTGGTGGTCGGGAAGAAGGGCTGGATCGATGGCGCACAGGCGGAACTTCGAAAGGCGGTCGAGCTTGCTCCCGACAATGCCGATGCGAATTTCAACCTTGCCGCCTTCTATCTGGAAAGCAAACCGCCCGCCATCGAACTCGCCCGACGCCACTATTACCGGGCGATCGAACTCGGCGCGGACCCTGACCCCGACATCGAGAAGACGCTGAAGGAAAGCAAGTCTTCCGAGTAAAAAGAAATGCCGGCCCCGGAGATCTCCGGAAGCCGGCTTTGACCTGGCAGCGGTTTAGCTCTTCGGCGCAGCTCCCGCGATGGCGAGCGACAGGTCGATGGTTTCGGAGACCTTGTCCTGATACTGGCCGGGCTGGATGTTATAATCACTGCGGTTGATCTGAAAGGCGGTGCGCACCACCAGTAGGTCGCCCTGCACCTTGCCATTTGTGCGGTCACCGAGTTTGCCTGGCAGATAAGCGATCTTGGCGGGTACGGTGATGTCCTTAGACACTCCGTTAAGCGTGAACGTGCCCGTCACGTCGGCAGTGCCGGAGCCATTCGTCGCCTTCACGTTTTTCACTTCCTTGATCTCAAAAGTGATCGCCGGGTTCTTCGGTGCATTGAGCCAGTTCTCGCCGAGGAGGTGCTCCTTCATCATCGGATTGGGAACGGTAAGGCTCGAGGTCTCGACCGTGATCTTGCCCTTTGCCGTGGAGAAATCCGCGGGATCGACCGTGACCGTGCCGGATACGCCGGTGGCCGTGCCGTTGATGGACTCCAGGGGGGCGTCGAGCTTGAAAACGACGTTATTTACGCCCTTGGGGTCCTTGAAGTCGAAGCTCGTGGAGGATGCCCAGATGGACGACGTAGCCAGGACCGTGGTTGCAATGAGGACTGCTTTTTTCATGGTTTTTTTGTGGATTGGATCTTCGAAATCACGAGGCCTATCACCCCAAGGGCCACCGCGCCGACCAGCCCGACGGCCAGGAAATCGACTCCGGGCACGAAGCGGCTTTCATATTCCGTGTAGGAGATATCCGTCACGGGATCGACCTTCTGGATGCCGACCGAGGTCTTGGTCCATCCGCGGTTCGCGCCGAGGAGAGCCCACGCGCCTATTACCGCCACCGCGGCAGCCACGGCGAGGAGCTTGAGGATTTTTGCCATGGGCGAAAGATACGCATCTGCCGCGAAACGCCTAATGCCTTCTTCGCACTTCAGCCATACCTCTTGATTATGGCCGAAAAAAGGGCGAGGGGGGTTAACCCTCGATCGTATTGATCTCGACGGGCTCCACTTTTACGCCCTGCTCCTCGAGCCAGTTGATGGCCTTCTTGATTTCCTCGCGATCCCCATCGAGTTCAAGGGACACAATGCCGATTTCCTCGGTGACGCTGGCCTGGCGGATGTTTGTAACCACCGCAAATTCCTTCCCGAGGTCATAGACGATGGGACGGGTGATGAGCCGTGCGGGATACATAAGCCAAAGGCGCGTCACTTGCTGGGACATGGGGAAACTATAGCAGACCATCCGCCCGGAGTGGGAGGAAATTTGCTCCTTATTCCGAATCCTGCGAGATCATGCGCACCCGGATGGCGTCGGGAGTGTGCAGGCGCAGGTCCTGGTTGGGCGCGGAGATCTGGATATCCTGCTCCTGGCAAAGCTGGGCGATGCGCGTGCGGATATTGCTCCCCACGACACGGTTGTCCGTGCCGCGCAAATCAACCCAGTAAGACACACGGAAGATCAGCGCCTGACTGCCAAAGTCCTCGAAGAAGACGACAGGCGCGGGACTCTTGAGGACCTTGCCTTCGGCGTCCACCGCGCTGTGCAGCAGGGCGATCGCCTTGCTGATATCGGTGCCGTAGGAGAGCCCCACGGCAAAATCAAAGGCGTGCCGGTAGTCGGTCAACGTCCAGTTCACGACGTTCTTTTCCAGTAGATAGCTGTTGGGAACGAGGACCTCGGAGCCATTGCCTTTGCGCACACGCGAGCAGCGGGTGCCGAGGTTCAGGACGCTCCCGGTATGGCCATCGACCTCGATCGTGTCGCCGACCTTGATGCGTCGTTCCGCCAAAAGAATCAGGCCGCTGATAAAGTTGTTTACCAGCGTCTGTGCGCCGAAGCCGATGCCGATCGCCAGAGCACCGCCCATGAAGGCAAATGCGGTGAGCGGGATGTTCAGCCAGTTCAGGATAGTCAATAACGCTATCGCGAGGATCGCAACGAACAGCGCCTTTTCGAGGGCGGAGACCCGCACAGGATCGAGGGAGAACCGGGTCTGGATGCGATTGCACACCGTCCGCGAGACAACCTTGGAAAGCGCGAAGGCGAGGACGAGCCAGACGAGGGCGGAGAGGAGTTTGCCGAGCGAAACTGCATGCTGCCTCGTCGTCACGTTGCCTGTGCTGTCGGTGATTTTGTCCGTGGTGATGAAGAGCTCCTTGTTCCAGGCATTCCTGATCAGGTTGCCGAGATTCTCCGCCGAGAGTGCTGCTTTTTCCGCGATGCTCTGGCTGGCCAGCCGCTCGCGGCTCTCGGAGATCATCTGCTGCTGGAGCGCGATCACGCTGTCGACGGTTGGCACTAGTTCGCTGAGCTGGGTGGCGCGTTTGCGCAGGGCATCCAATCTTGCCTCCTGCTGCTTGCGCAATTCCGCATCGCGGGCTGGAGCCTCGGCCTGGGCCTCCTCCAGGCGGCGCTGGGTGTCCTGAAGGCTGCGGCGAAGCTGTTCGCGCCAGGGCTCAATGTCGGAAAGCGCCTGGGTGGATTGCGTCTTGATGGCTTCGTAGGAAGTGGATTCCGGTTTGGCAATGGCGGCCAGGGTGAGTTTCCAGATCGCCTGAATCTTGGCCCATTCCGTCAGGAGTCCCTCCTCGGTCTGGATGATCTTGTTGGCCACGCTGGCGGCCTCCGTCACGACGGCCTCCTGTGTTGCCAGTGAGATGGCCTCTTTTTCCCGACCGGCTTTCTTTGCCTCCTCTCGCTGTTTGCTCAGGTTCGCGATCGAGTCATTCAGTCCGGCGGCAATCTTGCGCATCGCCTCGATGCGAGAGCGGGTCGCATTTTGGGTCTGCTCGATCCGGGTCAGGGCGGATTCGGCGCGCTGGCGATTGAAGATCGTGTCCTGGCCGGCGGCGGCGAGCGCCTTTTCGGTGCGAGAGAGATTGAGGGAAACTATGGAGCGGTCGATCTGGTCGAGCGTTACCCGCCAGTCGGCGAGGGACACCGCCGAAGCTGCCGCATCGCGACGCAGTTGGGCCAGTTGAACCTGGAGGGCCGACCGTTGTTTCTGGGCCGGGTCCGTGATGGCGTCGGCCTCCTGCTGAATCCGGCGCAGGTCCTGCTCGGCGGAGTCGAGACGTGTCTGGCTGCGGCTCAGGATGGACTGGTCGAGCTGCACCTGCGTGTCTTCGGTCTGGATTTGCTGCCGCAGGGTATTGATCTTCTCCCGCATCGCATCCGACTCCTGATCGTTTGCCGGAGCCTTTGGAGGCGGCTCGGTCTGCAAGGCTTGCAGCGCGCGCTCGTTATTCTGGATCAATGTCAGGGTGTCGGAGGCGGTCTGGTAATTTCTTACCGCCTCATTGGCCGCAGCCAGAAAGTCGGCGGCCTGCTCTGTGGGCAAACCGTTTTTTTGCAGTGCCTCGGTCAGCGTTTTCTCGTTGAGAGCATTTTCTCGTTGTCTGGCGGCTTCGAGCTGGTCGGCCAGCCAATCCTTCTTCTCTGCAGCCGATGGCGTGGGCGAGGGTTCGGTCGGGGCAGGTTGAGCCACGGCCAGGATCGCTCCGTAGAGAAGGGAAAAAACGAGGAGCAGCGAACGCTTCATCGCACGGGGATGGTTCCGAGTTCCTCGAGAATCGCCTGACTCAGCTTGATGCCATTATAGAAGTTCTCGATCGGGAAATTCTCATTCGGCGAGTGTGCCTGACAGTCGGGCGAGGCGAGTCCCGGGAGCAGCGCCGCCGGGCCGAGGATGTTTCGGAACGCGACGACGATGGGAATCGAGCCGCCTTCTCTCATGAGAGCGGGTTTGTGACCGAAGACACGTTCCAGCGCACGCTGAACCGCCAGTCCATCGGGTGAGGTGGGATCGGCAAAATACGGCTCCCCCGAGTGGCCCTTGGTGATCTCCAGCTTGATGCCGGGCGAGCAATGGCTGACGAGGTGGGCCTCGGCGAGGCGCAGGATTTCCTCAGGCTGCTGGTTCGGCACGAGGCGGAAGGTGAGCTTGGCAAAGGCCTCGCGCGGCAACACCGTCTTGGTGCCTTCACCCTGATAGCCCCCGCCGATGCCATTGACCTCGGCGGTTGGGCGTCCGCCGATGCGCTCGATGGAATTATAGCCCTTTTCGCCGAAAAGCTCATTTACTCCGGTCAGTTCGCGAATGCTCTCGTCGCCAATCGGCAGAGCCGCTGCGGCATCGCGTTCCCAAGGCAGCAACTCGGCTACTGCATCATAGAAACCCGGAATCGTCACCCGGCCATCCTCGTCGTGCAGCGAGGCGATCAGCCTAGCCACGGCAGTCGCGGGATTCATGACCGCTCCGCCGAATACGCCGGAGTGCAGGTCGAGCGCGGGGCCGGTGGCTTTGAATTCCAAAGCTGTGATACCGCGCAGGGCATAGGTCAGGGTGGGGTAGCCATGGGCGGCCATTCCAGTGTCGGAGATGACGATCACGTCGCAGGCGAGCTCCTCCTTGTAACGCTCCAGGAACGGGGCGAGATGGTCGCTGCCGATTTCTTCTTCGCCCTCAATGAGGAATATTACGTTGACCGGCAACGGCTTGCCGCTGGCGATGGCCTCTCCCACGCCGAGGATGTGGGCGAGGATCTGCCCCTTGTTGTCGGTCGAGCCCCGGGCATAGATGCGCTCGTTGCGGATGGAGGGTTCAAAAGGCGGGGTTTCCCAGAGCTCCAGCGGTTCAGGCGGCTGGACGTCGTAATGTCCGTAGATCAGTAGGGTGCGTTTCGCCGGATCATGCGGGGTGCGGCCGATCACCGCTGGGTGACCTCCGGTTTCCCGCACCTCGGCACTCATTCCCAGGCTCTCAATCTTCTGCCTCAGCCATTCCGCGCAATTGCGGAGGTCCACCGCGTGTTCGGACTGGGTCGAGATGCTCGGAAAGCGCAGGAAATCAAGTAGATCGTTGAGACGGGAATCGGACATAAAACTCAATAGGTAGCGCGAGCCTCAAAAGGAGACCACAATATATAGTGTTTTTACTTGCCAAGGTTTTTGCCCACTCCTATTGGTGGGCGGACCTAACCTAGAGGAGGTCTCATGTATCTTCAATCCCTCGAAATGCTCGGCTTTAAGTCGTTCGCCCCGCGGACGATTTTGAATTTCCATCGCGGCGTGACCGCCGTCGTGGGGCCCAACGGCTGTGGCAAATCGAACGTGCTCGATGCTATCCGCTGGGTGCTGGGTGAGCAATCGGCAAAAGCTCTCCGTGGCGGAGAAATGGCCGACGTCATTTTCAGCGGCACGGACAGCCGTCAGGCCCTCGGTATGGCCGAGGTGTCGCTGACCTTCGCCGAGTGCGAAAAGGAACTCGGTGTCGACTGGAACGAGGTCTGTATCACCCGCCGCGTCTATCGCGATGGCAAGAGCGAGTATTTCCTCAACAAGACCGCGTGCCGCCTGAAGGACATTCACCAGCTCTTCATGGATACGGGCGTGGGCCGTAGCGCCTACTCCATCATGGAGCAGGGAAAGATCGATCTCATCCTGAGCAGCCGCCCGGAGGATCGTCGTGCGATTTTCGAAGAGGCCGCCGGTATTACCAAATACAAGGCGCAGAAGAAGGAAGCGCTGCGCAAACTGGAATTCACCGAGGCCAACCTCCTCCGCGTGCAGGACATCATCAAGGAGGTCCGTCGCCAGATCGGCTCGCTCCAGCGCCAGGCCTCCAAGGCCCGCCGTTATCAGGCCTTCATGCAAGACCTGCGGATTTTCGACGTCCATCTTTCGCACAAGAACTACCGCCAGCTTTCCGATGAGCTTGGCTCCATCCGCCAGCAGTTGGAGCAGGGGGATTCTGCTCGCGGGATTCACGAGACCGAGATCGCCCAGCAGGAGGCGGAGCTTTCCGGCTACCGCGCCCGTATTGACGAACTCGACGGCCAGATGGGCGAACTGCGCGAGGGCATTCAGAACCTCCGCAACCGCGTCTTCTCCGCCGAGAACCGCATCTCAACAAATGCCGAACGTTGCGAGGAGGCATCGACGATGATCGACCGCCATCGCCTCGACATCGCTGGCGCCGAGGAAAAGATCCGCGCCCAGCAGGAGCAGATCGAGCAGACAGACGTCATGCTCGAGCAGATGATCACGACGCTCCAGGCGCACGAGACGACGCTGAACGAATACACCGACCGCGTGCGCATGGCGCGCGAGGAGCGCATGATCGCCGAGCGGCAGATCCAGGAGATCAACTCCGAGATTTCCCGCCACGAGGGTCGGCTGGGGTCGCTCCGTAATGACATTTCCGCCGCCGCCGGTCGACGCGAGGCTGGCGAGACCCGCCTCCGCCTGTTGCAGGGTGAGGCCGAGGCAGCAGCCCAGGCCGTGGGCGAACTCCAGGCCCGACTGGAGGAGATTCGCCTTCGCGAAGAGGCCTCGGTCCACACCGTCGAGTTTTCCCAGATCGAGCAATCCGAGGCGCAGTCGGCTTATGAAGCCGCCCAGCTCGCCCGACAGAATGCCGAGAATGCGATGAACTCCGTCTCCCGCGAGGCGACGGGCATCGAGTCCCGCCTGGAGGTCTTGCGTCAGCTTCAGGAGCAGGGCGAGGGGTACGACGAGGGCACTCAAACGGTCCTGCGCGGGCTGGACGATCCAAATTTCTACCGCCCGGCCATTCAGGGCGCGCTCGCGGACAACATCCAGGTCGAGCAGCGTTTCATTCCGGCCATCGAGGCCGCCCTTGGTTCTGCGCTCCAGACGATTCTCTTCAAGGACTCCATGGTGGCCGAGGCCGCACTCGCCACGCTGGCGGGCAAGAAGCTCGGCAAGGCTGCACTCATCCCGAGCGAGTGGATTCGGCCCAGTGAGCAAAAGGGCGACATCTTGCCGGAAGGCGCGATCACCTGGGCATCCGCCTGCGTGAGCGCCGAGGGTGAGGCCCGTACGTTTGCCTTGGCAATGCTCGCCGATATCGCCGTGGTGGAAAACCTCGAGACGGCTTTCCGCATCAAGGCGCAACACCCGTACCTCGGTGTCGTCACGCTCGCTGGCGAGTTGATCACTCGCGAGGGCATAGTGCGCGGTGGCGCTTCCGGGGAAAACTCGGGACAGTCGACTCTCGTGCGCAAGGCCCAGATCGCCGAGCTGGACGAGGCTCTCACCGGGGTCATTCAAAAGCTGGAGGTCCACGCGAATACCCGCGCCGCCGCCATGCAGGCGCTCGATGATGCGCAGGATCGCCTGCTCGCTTCCCGCGATGCCTTGCAGCATGCGCAGGTCGAAAGCGCCGCCATCCAGAACGAGAAGAAGCTCGCCGAGCGTCAATACACCGATCTCGAGACCCGCCGCGAATCCTTTGCCCGCGAAACCGTCCAACTCAGCGAATCGCTCCGAGCCAGTCTCGCCCATGTGCAGAACCTCGAGATGAACATCGCCGAGGCGGCTGCTACCATCGAGCAGGCCCGCGTGCGCCGTTCGGATGCGGAAAACAACGTCCTCGTCGTTCGCGAGCGGGAAAACGTGGCCGTGGAGCAGTTGAACGAAGTGCGCGTCCGCGTGGCCACCGAGCGCCAGCAGCAGGAAAATCTCAGCCGCCAGCGCGGGCCCATGGCCGCGCGACTCGCCGAGCTGGCCGAACTGCTCGACGCGCGCCGGCAGGATATCGCGAATTACGAGGCGCGTATTGGCTCTCTCCAGGCGGAAAGCGCCACGCTGCAATCCTCCATCGGGGAGTGGCAGGAGGAGGTACTTTCTCTGGAGACCCAGGGCGCTGCGCTGGTCGCGGCTCGCTCGGAGGTTTACAGCGAGGCGGAGGCCATCGAGATCGCGCTGCGCGCCGCCAGGCAGAATCTCGTGCAATTGCAGGAGCAGAAGGGCCGCCTCGAGGTGCGCATCGCCCAGGTGGAGATGCGGCTGGAGAACCTGCGCAACCACGTCTCGCAGCGCTACCAGACCGACCTGGAGGCGTTCGAACCGGACGCCTACGGGCTGGTCTGCGCCTACCGCGAGCGCATCAAGAAGCGCGGGGCCGGTGGAGACGCTGCCGCGCCCGATGGCGGCGAGGTCGCGCCGGAAGAACCCGTCGCGCAGGCCCAGCCGGAAGCGGAGCCTGAATTGCCCACGGAATCGCAGGAACCTCTGAACTGGGATCGCATCGAGGAACTCGTCGCCGAGCTGACCGAGCGTATCGACTCCATGGGGCCGGTAAACCTTGAGGCCATCCAGGAGTACGAGGAGCTGGAACAGCGCCAGATTTTCCTGGAGAAGCAAAACGAGGATCTCGTGAACTCCAAGGCCGAGTTGCTGGAGGTGATTTCCAAGATCAATCGCACCACCAAGGAGCTCTTCGCCGAGACCTTTGTGAAGATCCGCGAGAACTTCCAGTTCATGTTCAACGAGCTCTTCGGAGGCGGTCGCGCCAACCTCATGCTCGTGGACGATAGCGATCCGCTCGAGTGCGGCATCGAGATCATCGCCAAGCCTCCGGGCAAGCAGCTCCAGAGCATTTCGCTTCTTTCCGGCGGTGAGCGCACGATGACGGCGGTGTCGCTGCTTTTCGCCATCTACATGGTGAAGCCCAGTCCGTTCTGCGTGCTGGACGAAATGGACGCGCCGCTGGACGAGTCGAACATCAGCCGCTTCGTCAAGATTCTCGACCGCTTCGTGGGGCAGAGCCAGTTCGTGGTCATCACTCACAACAAGCGCACCATCAGCCGCGCCGACATGCTGTATGGCGTGACGATGGAAGAGCACGGCGTCAGCAAGCTCGTGAGCGTGAAGTTTACGACCAAGGACGAGATGAAGGCCCAGGGCGCCGAACAGCCCAAGAGCGTGGCCGAGGTCTTTGGCAAACACGGCGATCTGCAAAGCGAGCGCGAGAAGACGGATTTTAGCGAAGAGCCGGGCAACCCCGGAGAGGAGCTGGAGCAATCCGTGCAAAGCGACGTGCTCGTCGCCGAGGCGGAGCCGGAGGAGTCCGTCGTGGTCGATCTGTCCGTCGATCCCGCGACTGAGGAATCTCCGGAGGAGGAAAATGTTCTCGTTGATCTGTCGGCGGTTCCGGTCTCCGAAGAGTCCGAGGAGACAGTGCTGGTCGACTTGTCTGCGGACCCAGTGAACGAGCAAGACGAGGAGACCGTTCTTGTCGATCTTTCGGCGGAGCCTGTGTCGTCCGAGCCTCAAACCGAGGAAACCGTGCTGGTGGACCTCTCCGCCGACCCGGTCGGCGAGGAGTCTCAGGAGCCGGTGCTCGTTGATCTCTCGGCCGATCCGGTTTCTGCGGAGCCTGACGCGGAGGGAAATGTCCTCGTGGATCTTTCCGTCGAGCCGGTGGTGGAAAATGCCGAGCCGGAAAATCCGGATGACAAACCAGAAACGATTTCCTAGGAAATCGTTGCCATGATCATTCGAATAGCTCTTCTCGTTTCCACGCTGGCCCTGGTCGCTTGCAGCGGCCCGGGCGGTCCGGCGCAGCGTGCCGGTCGATCAGTCGATAACGCAGTTTACGATGTCGGCTCTGGCATCCAGAGCGTCGGCCAGAAAATCGAGCGGGCCGCTCAGTAACGACCCGCCCGGCGCCTGATCAGGCGTTGGTGAGGGATGCGGCGGAGTTTTTGCGCAGCCACTCCTCGTAGGCGATCGGAGAGATTTCCGACGGCTTGATTTCGCTGCGGCCACCCCAGAAGACATTGGTGTAGGTGACGGGAATGCCCGCCTCTTCGAGGTGGCGGTCGATGGCGGCCTTGTGCTCCAGGACGCGCTCGCGATCCGTTCCGTGGGCGACGGCCATGATATTGACGTTGTTGAACTCCGGTCCGCCATCACGCCAGTAGCAATGGGTCAGCACCTCGTGCCGTCCAACCTCGCTGCCCGCTTCGATCTCGCGTCCTGGCGGCACCGCCCAATGGAAGAGTGCGTTGAACCGGGTTACGCGCGCGCCGGTCTGGTTGGGCTTCACATGTTCGAGGAAGGTGGAGAAACGTCCCACCAGCTTGCGGGCGGCTAGCGACTCGGCGACGGCGAAGAATTCCTCCAGGCTCACGCCTGCTTCCGCCGCGCGGCTGTCCCAGGCGGGTTCGCGGATTTCATCCGGAGCGAACTCCCGCTTGAGCGCGGTAAGGATGCGCCATTCGTGATCGGTAAGCTTGATCGTCTCGACCTTGAGCATTTTGGCCGGGCCCTCGCAACGGTCCCCGGGCTGGATTTTGGAACGGCGCACATGGCCGACCCCGAGAGCGAAGATGCCCTTGGCCGGCATGAGGCGATACGCATCCGCTCCCGTACGGCGCATCAGGATTTCACAGTGGGCGTCGAGCGAATACCCTGCCGGTACCTTCAGTGTGGTCCACAGTTTGAAGGCTTTACCAGGAATGTTCGCCTCGGTGGACCGGACTACGACGTGGCCCGTATAGGGGTCGCTCTGGAACATATCCTCAAAGGCGGCGTCGAGCTTGTCCTCCGGCACGCGCCAGGCAATGAGCGCTCCCTCGGCGAGATTGGTGGCGAGAAGGGTCTGGCGCACGCGGCGGATCGTTCCCGCCGCCAGCATCGTGCGGATGCGCTCCAGCACGGTATCGAGAGGGAGGTCGCAGCGATTGGCGATTTCCCGGAATGGCTCCCGGACGAATCCCGTGATTTTGTCCTCCGAAACGGAGAGAATCTTCGTATTGACGGGATCGGTATGCTCAATGGGAATCATAATATTTTCTAATAATGCGCGCAAGATGGCCAGAGCGCAAGGTCTTTGACCTGTCGGTATCGTGAGCTAAGGTGCCGGGGGAATGGTAGAAAAAATTGAGACGCTCCTGATGCTTCTCGGCCTGGTCGGGGTGCTCTCGGTCGTGGCGGAGCGGTTGCGTTTTCCTTTTCCCATCTTGCTGGTGATCGCCGGCTTGGGTATCGCCTTCCTGCCGAATTTGCCGGTCGTGAAACTCGATCCGGAGCTGGTGCTGCTCATCTTCCTGCCGCCGCTGGTGTTCTCGGCGGCGTGGAATTTTCCCTGGGAGGACTTTCGCGCCAACCTCATCCCGATTTTTGCCCTGGCGGTGGGGCTGGTCCTCGCGACCATGGTGGGGGTGGGGTATGCGGCCCAGTGGCTGGTGCCGGGTATGACGCTGGCGGTCGGGATGGTCCTGGGGGCGATTGTTTCTCCTCCCGACGCCGTGGCAGCAAACTCGGTGCTGAAGAATCTCCGGGTTCCCAGGCGTCTGTCGACCATCCTCGAGGGGGAGAGCCTGATCAACGACTCCAGCGGACTCGTAGCCTATCAGTTTGCCGTCGCCGCCTTGGTGACCGGTTCGTTTTCCCTCTCCCAGGCGGGAGCGGATTTTGTCTGGGAATCCCTGGGCGGGGTGGCCTTTGGCTGGGTCGTGGGCTGGGTCGTGGCCTATATTCACCGGGAGCTTTCCGACGCAGCGGTCCAGGTCACGCTGACGATATTGACTCCCTACATTGCCTACCTGCCGTGCGAACACTTCGGGTGTTCCGGCGTGCTGGCCGTCGTCACTGCGGGATTGCATCTCGGCCATCATGCCTGGGAGACGCTCTCGCCCGAGACCCGCCTCCAGCGGGAGACGATCTGGCGGTTCATCGACTATCTGCTCAATGGCGTCGTCTTCATCCTGATCGGCCTCCAGTTCCCGGCGATCTGGGCGGGGCTGGCGGGGGACTGGAATCCTGTCATCCTCATCCTGCTGGGCGTGGGGATTTCGCTCGTCGTGGTGGCGATTCGCTTCGCCTGGATCTTCCCGCTCGCGCTCTTGCAGCGAATGCTGTTCTCCGCGATCCGCCAACAGGAGCGTCTGCCCTGGCGGGAGCTGGTGGCCGCATCTTGGGCGGGCATGCGCGGCGTGGTTTCTCTCGCGGCGGCAATGGCCTTGCCGGAGACCACGAGCACGGGCGAGCCGTTTCCTTTTCGGCAACTTATCCTGTTCCTGACGTTTTTTGTGATCTTCGTGACGCTGGTATTTCAGGGGCTCACTCTGCCCTGGCTGATGCGCAGGCTGCGGGTCGAGGAGCCGGAGGAAACCTATCTTGGCGAGGCCCGGGCCCGGCTCGTCCTCATGAGGGAACTGGTCGAGGAAATCGAGCAGATCATCGCCGCGAAGACCGACGAGGCCGAGAAGGCCTCGTTGCGGCTGTGGCGCGATAACTACGCCCAGCGCGCTCATCATTTGCAGATCCGCATCGAGTCGCCGCAGCTTCAGTCCGAGCGGATCTTCGATTGCGACATGACTGTCTTTCCCGCGCTATTCCAGAAAATCCGCGCCCGGCTTGCCCAGATGCGATCCCGCGGGGAAATCTCCGAGGAGATGCGGAAGAGGATCGAATACGACTTCGACCTGGAGGACCGTCGGCTTCATCGCCTCATCGGGCGCTATGCCAGGTCGTCATCTGCCGGAAGGAACTCGCAATGAGGATGCGCGGCTTACGGTCCGACGGGAGGTAAATGTCAATACCAGCACCCAGAATGTCTGGATGAGCGCGGCCACGGGGATTTGCAGCTCGGAGTGAACGAAGTAGACGAGACTGACCCCGGGAATCCAGATCATCCAGCCCGCGACCTGGGAGGGAATCGCCCGGTCGGTGATGAATGAGAGGCTGAAAATCTCTCGCGCCGCAGGAGCGATGCGGAATCCGGCGTCACGCCAGATGAAATAGGACAGGGTGAGCGGGAGACAGAGGAACGGGCTGAAAATAAACTGATCCACCACCATCTTTGTCAGCACGGTGCCAAGGCTGTCACCCGGTCCGAACCACGAAATTTGCAGGCGATAGAAATAATCGATCAACATGCCGATGCAGCCCCAGAACGGGGCCGCGGTGAGGAAACTCCAGACATTGGCTCGGGTGAGGCGTCCGTCTTGAAAGAACGCGACACGAAGCAGCTCCGGAAGAAAGGCCGCCGCAATGATGTAGGAGAAGAAGGCAAACTGGTACCCGGCCTCTCGCTTGATATTTGCGATATTGGCCAGGAAGTGGCGGGTGCCTTCATGGCTGATATAGAGGCAGAAGAAAACCAGCATGAGGGCCTGGAGCAGCAGGCCGGGCAACAGGTTGGCCTTGGCTCCTGCCAAGGCTTTGTGGAAAGCGTCTCGGAAATTCATGGGGTCCTCTCGAGAAATATGAGCTTGGTCCGACGCCTTGCATGCCACCCGCCGGGGAGGTTTACTTTGGCCGGGCCATTCAAATCGAGGAGACTGAGCACGCGCTCGGTTTCGACAAATCCCGGCTCGGGGACATCGTGTTCGCGAAGCCACCGAAGCACAGTCCGGCGGCGAAGCGCGACAGGCATTGCTCTCAGGGGATCGCATGTAAGCGACTCCGCCGGAGAGGGAACGAGGCTTTGCATCCAGGCATCTTCATCCTGGAGAATGATGGAGGTGCGGAGGAACGCGTCGTCGATGGCGTCACCGAAGAGTTTCCGCAAGCGAGGCAGAGCCTTTTGGCGGATGCGATTGCGGGTATGCTCGGTGTTTTGATTGCTGGCATCCTCGCGGAACGGGATGCGATACGAGGACACGTAATCGGAAATCGATTGGCGCCGGATGCCGAGCATGGGTCGATGAAGGATAAACTCAACTCTTCCGACTCTCAATGGGGTTTGTAGTCGCATGCCGCCCAGGCCGGCGGAGCCGGTCCCGCGCAGGAGATTCAAGAGGACAGTCTCGATCTGGTCGTCGGCATGATGCGCCAGAAAGATGTCGTGGCATTGCTCCGAGCGGACGCAGCGGGAAAAGAACTCGTGCCGGAGGTGCCGTGCCCCGGTTTCGATCGACATGCCGCGAGCCTTGGCCTCGACATCGGCCTGGGCGGTTGCTCCCAGATAGCGATATCCCAGCTTCTCCGCGGTCTCTTCGACCAGCCGGGCATCGGCGCGCGAAGCCTCGTCGCGCAGGCCGTGATCCAGGTGGCAGACAACCAGATGGCGGAATCCCATGGCGCGAAGCCCATGGAGCAATGCCATGGAATCCCGGCCTCCGGAAACCGCGATCAGGTACTTCCGGCGCGGGGAAAACGCCCGCATCGCCGCAGCCAGATCGCGAAGGAAATCAGGAGATGCGTTGTCCGCCGAAGTAGTCATGCAAGGGCTCGGGCAGGAGCACGGAGCCGTCGGGCTGGAGACCGTTTTCCAGCAGGGCCACATAGAGACGGGCCAGCGCCGTGCCGGAACCATTGAGTGTATGGCAGAAGCGGTTTTTGCCGTCCTCTCCCTTGAAACGCAGGTTCATGCGTCGGGCTTGGAAGTCCTCAAAGTTCGAGCAGCTGGAGACCTCGAGATAGGCGTTTTGACCGGGCGACCAGACCTCGATGTCGTAGGTCTTGGCGGAGCCAAAGCCGATGTCGCCGGTGCAAAGTTCGATCACCCGATAGTGCAGGCCGAGAATCTGGAGGACGCGCTCGGCATCCGCGGTCAGGAGCTCCAGCTCTTCGCGCGACCTCTCCGGGGTGCAGATTTTGACCAGCTCGACCTTGTCGAACTGGTGCATGCGGATCAGCCCGCGGGTGCCAAGACCTGCCGAACCCGCCTCACGCCGGAAACACGGGGTGTAGGCGGTGTATTTGATCGGAAGCGTTGAAAGTTGCAGCGTTTCTTCACGGTGCAGGTTGGTCACGGGCACCTCGGCTGTCGGCGCGAGATAAAGGTCGTCGCGATCGATGCGGTAAAGCTGCTCCTCAAATTTCGGGAGTTGCGACGTGCCGACCAACGCCTCGGGTTTCACCACATATGGGGTGCTGATCTCGGTGTAGCCGTGGTCGCGGGTGTGAAGGTCAAGCAGGAAGTTTAGCAGGGCGCGTTCCAGGCGAGCCCCGACGCCTGTGTAGCAGACAAACGCGCTGCCGCTGATCTTGGTGGCGCGTTCCTGGTCGATGAGCTTGAGCCGCTCGGCGATGGCGACGTGGTCCTGCGGGCTGGCGATGGCGGGCTTTTCCCCCCAGAGACGCAAAACGGGGTTTTGCTCGGCTGTCTCGCCGACGGGCACCTCCGGCTGCGGGAGGTTTGGCAATACGAGCAGCATGTCGTGCTGGCGGCTGTCGAGTTCCGTCGAGAGCTGCGAGAGCGTCTGCATTTCAGCGGCATGCGCCTTGACCTGGGCCTCGATGGCCGAGCTGTCCTGCCCCTGGCTGCGGAGCTTGCCGATCTCCTTGCTCAGGCGGTTGCGATCGGCCTGGAGGTTTTGGAGCCGGGTTTCGGCGGAACGGCGTTCGGTGTCGATTGCGAGCAGTTTGTCGATGTGCTCGGAGAAACACGTCCCCCGGGTGGCGAGACGGTCTTTGACGGCTTGGGGCTGTTCGCGGAGCAGGCGGAGATCGAGCATGAAGAAATTGGCTTGGAGAGCATTTGACTGTGGTGCTTCTTCGGTTTCGTGTAAATCTCCTTCAGAAGTATGCCGGTTCAATTTCGCGACTACTACCAGACATTGGGGGTCACCAAGACCTCCACCCAGGATGAGATCAAGAGTGCTTTTCGCAAGCTCGCTCGCAAGTTTCACCCCGACACCGCCGAGGACAAGAAGACGGCGGAGGAAAAGTTCAAGGAGATCAATGAGGCCTACGAGGTGCTCGGAGACCCGGAAAAGCGGGCCAAGTACGACGAACTCGGGGCCAACTGGCAGCAGGGAGGCTATGCACCGCCACCTCAGGGCCAGACCTGGCAGCAGGCCTATGGACGGGGTGGCGACGCCGGGGGCGCGGAGTTTCATTTTGGCGGCACGGGGTTCAGCGATTTCTTCGAGCAGATGTTCGGCGGACGACGCGGAGGATTTTCTCGCGGTTTCTCTGGTGGCTACGATTTCGACGAGGGCCCTTCGCGTGGTCAGGACGTCGAGGCCGATCTGCTGGTTTCACTCGAAGAGGCCTTCCATGGTTCCACCCGGCAGATTTCGTTCCGACGTGGTGATACGGGCAAAATCCAGACATACACCGTGAAAATCCCGCGTGGGGTACGGGAGGGGCAGCGCATCCGGCTCGCCGGGCAAGGGTCCGAGGGACAGGGCGGGGGAGAATCGGGGGATCTTTACCTCCGCATCAAGTTTCAGAAACACCCGGATTACGAGGTGCAGGGCGAAGATCTGGTCTATGAACTCGAGATTCCGGCCTACGATGCCGTGCTCGGGGCGGATGTCGAACTCCCGACTCTCGAAGGCCGGGCTCGCCTGCACGTTCCTCCGGGGACTCAGAATGGTCGGCGATTCCGGCTGACTGGCAAGGGGTTGCCGGGGAAAGGTGGAACCAGGGGGGATTTCTTCGCAGTTGTTTCGATCACCGTGCCGAAAGATCCATCACCTGCGGAGAAAGTTCTTTGGGAGCAGCTAGCCGCTGCATCTCGATAACTGCCCGCAGCGACAAAGAAAAAGCGCCCTCAAAAGAGGGCGCTTTTCAAAGGAGATAATCTGACCTCTCGGGACTAGGAGGCAGAGGACGGAGCGGGCTGGTTGCCCGTGGCTCCCGGGTTGCTGTTGGACCCACTGCCGCCGCCTGAGGAATTCGGAACAGGAGCTGCACCGATACCGCTATCGGTACCCTGATCGCCGCTTACGAAGCTGTCAGCCAATTGGTCGCTGAGGGTGTAACGCTCGGTGCCGGTCTGGTCGTTGTTCTCGACGATCTTGATATTATTGTCTTGGGCTACCTGGTCGAGGGCTGCAACGAGAGTGGAGTTCGTCCCCACGGCATCCTTTGCGCCGTTGAGGACAGCGGCTTTGGTTGCGGGTGTGCTGACAGCTGCAATCGCTTTGTCGACCATTGCCGGTACGACCGCACTCTTCATGGCGGCGGGTACAGCTTTAACCGCCGAATTTACGATCGGCTGGGCGGCGGCAGGATAGGTGGACACCACTGCCGCAACGACTGAGGAAATAACACTGGCTGCGGTTGTGGGATTGCTAATGAGGGCAGGACTCTGCGTGACAAACTTGATCGCTTCGCCAGTGAAGAGCGGCGCCAGCGAGGGATATTGGGCAATAATCCCAAGGACAGCCTTGGTAACCGCTTCCGAATTGGTCACATCGACCTTCGAAAGAGCAATGTTCAGCTCGGCTCGCTGCTTGTTGGTCAGGTAAGCCTGAGCCGGAGCCTGGGTTTGCTGCTGTTGCTGGCCTTGCTGCTGGGCAGAAAGGGGAGACACGGCGACGACAGTCACCAGTGCGGTGGAGAAAAGGACGGTGAGACGTTTCATGAAAAATTTGTCCGCGTTTTTCAGAATGTTTCAGATCGAAGCCAGTAAAGCAAGCTCAATCCCGGGTACCCTACGGGCGCGTCAGACGATGTTTTCCCACTCGGATTCCTTGAAACCCACCAGATAACCGGAACCCGTCACGACGAACGGGCGTTTTACCAGATTTCCGTTCCCTGCCAGAAGGGAAAGGGCGGCGGACTCGGAGAGGGTTGGGAGCTTTTTGGAAAGCTCCATTTCCTTGTAGTCTCGACCCGACGTATTGAAGAGCCGCCGGATCTCGCCACGAAATGCCTGAAGCGCCCCCTTGAGCTCCGCCAACGTGGGCGGATGCTCGCGGATCGGGATTTCCTCAAAGGCCACGCCGCGATCGCGGAGGAAGCGGACCGCCTTTTTGCAGGTTCCGCATCCCGCGTACGTATAAGCCTTGAGGATTTTCACTTACAGGTCGCGCAGAAACGCGAACGCCTTGTCGCCGAACAGCGGAAGGCCTTCGTGACCATAATCGGGGTAGATGATGGAATCCTTCTTGGCCGAGATGTTGTTGAAAGCGGCAAATTGGGTCGACGGCGGGCAGATCGTATCCATGAGGGTGATCGCCATGAGCACCTCCGCCTTGATGCGCGGCGTGAGGTTCTTGATGTCGATGTATCCCAGCTTGGTGAAAATCTCGTCTTCGCGCTCGTGGAGCGGATCGAAGTGCCGGAAGAACGTGCGCAACTCCGCGTAGGCGTCCTTGCACAGGTCCATCTCCCAGGTGCGGCGGTAATCCGACAGGAAGGGGAACACCGATACGCATTTCTTGATGCGCGGTTCGAGCGAGGCGCAGACCAGCGAAAGGGCTCCGCCCTGCGATCCTCCATAGGTGGCGACGCGGGAGGCGTCGACCTCCTCGAGGCTCATCACCACGCGGGCCAACTGGGCGGTATCGAGAAAGATGCTGCGGAAAAGGAGCTTCTCCGGAGCGTCATCGAGGCCGCGGATGATATGGCCGTGGTGGGTGTTGCCCTTCACCGCGCCGGAATCCTCACTCTTGCCTCCCTGTCCGCGACAGTCCATCGCAGCGACGGCAAAGCCCTCACCGACGTAGTTCAGCTTGTCAGCCCATTCTCCACTGTTGCCGGTGTACCCATGGAAATGAACGACAGCCGGGAGCTTGCCCTCGCGGTTTTTGGGGCGGAGATACTTTGCGTAAATCCTCGCGCCGCCAACGCCGGTGAACCAGAGGTCGAAAGCCTCCGCGTTGCGCGGGGCGATCGCTGTCGACCGCTCCAGCTTGGGCGCCGGGTCGGTCGCGTCCAGCTCGGCCAGAGCTGCATCCCAGAATTCATTGAAATCATTGGGACGCGGCGAAATGCCGTAGTATTCCTTGAGATCGGCGAGAGGTTTGTCGACGAGAGGCATGGCTGGAGGAGACTGGTGAGTTAGCGAACTTTCAGCAACTCGACTTCAAAGATCAGCGTCTCGTTGGGGCCGATGTCCGGACCCGCGCCAAAAGGACCGTAGGCGAGCTGGGACGGGATGAAGAACTTGTATTTGGCCCCTTCCTTCATGAGCTGCACGCCCTCGGTCCAGCCCGGGATCACGCGGTTGAGCGGGAACTCGATCGGCTGGTTGCGGCTGTAGGAGCTGTCGAATTCCTTGCCGTTGAGCAGGGTGCCGCGGTAATGGACGAGCACCGTGTCGGTGGCCTTGGGCTTCTTGCCCGTGCCTTCCTTGAGCACGATGTACTGGAGACCGCTGGACGTCGTGACGACGCCTTCCTTCTTTGCGTTTTCGGCGAGGAACTTCTTGCCTTCTTCGAGTGCGTTTTGAGCCATGGTAGGGATGATGGAAACTACGAGTGCCAGTGCGATGGCGAGTGGGGTGAAGCGCATGGGAGCGAGTCTTATGGCAAATGCGTTCCTCCCGCGCAATACGGTTCGTTGAATGATTTGAGGAAACACGGCAGAGGTTGCTTCTGTGCCCCCCTAGTAGGCCCCCCGGATGAAGGGCTCCACCTCGGTTTTGTAATAGCGGGCGAGGCGCTCGTGGAGGGAGGCAGGGAGCTCCGGCAGCCGCGAAACGGAGGCGTTCTCCCGGGCCTGGGCCGGGGTCCGCGCGCCGGGGATCACCACGGTGACCTCCTCGTGATCGAGGATCCAGCGTTGTGCCATCTGCACCATCGTCAGGCTTTCCGGGACGAAATGCTTCATCTCATCGGCGAGTTCCACGCCCTTGTCGAAGGGAATGCCGGAAAATGTCTCGCCGACATGAAAGGCCTGTCCGTCGCGGTTGAAATTCCGGTGATCGTTCTCCGCGAAATGGGTGTCCTTGGTGAATTTCCCGGAAAGCAGTCCGCTGGCCAGGGGCAGCCGGACGATGATTGCCACGCCTTTTTCTTTGGCCGCGGGAAGGATCGTCGTTTGCGGCGTCTGCCGGAAGATATTGAAAATGATCTGGAGGCTGGCGAGGCCGGGTTGGTCCAGACAGAGAGCGGCCTGCTCGGTGTCCTCCACGCTCGCGCCGAAATGACGGACTTTCCCCTCTTTCTGCAAGGTTCGCAGCCACTCGAAGATCTCGCCCCGGCGCAGAACCTCCTCCGGCAGGCAATGGAGCTGAACCAGGGAAACCGCCTCCAGCCCGAGACGCTGCAGGGAAGCCTCGAGGGCGGCCCGCACTCTCTCCTCCGAGTACTGGTCAGGATATAGATCGGCGGTGCGGCCCAGCTTCGTCGCGACGAAGAACTCCGTCCCGGGGCGGGACTTCAGAAACTTCCCGATAAGGCTTTCACTCCGGCCTGTGCCGTAGACATCGGCTGTGTCGAGGAAGTTGACGCCTGCGTCGCTCGCCGCCGAAAGGATGTCGAGGGCCTTGTTCTCTTCGATATCCCCCCAGGCGTTGCCGCTGAGCTGCCAGCAGCCGAGGCCGATTTCCGAGACGGGCTCGCCTCCTTTTCCGAAGCTGCGATATTTCATGGGAGCCGAGGGAGAGAGGATTTCTTCGCGATCAAGTCTGAACATGGGTAAAGGCTATTTGAGGGCGGATTCGACGGCGGAAACGAGGGCCGCATCATCGGGCTTGGTCTTGGGTTCAAAACGAGCGATGACTTCGCCGTTGCGGCCGATGAGAAACTTGCCGAAATTCCACGCGATTTCACCCGGGAATTTGGCGTCCGGTCCCGTGAGGGCGGCAAAAAGTGGCGCCTTTTCCGGGCCGAGCACGTGGACCTTGGCGAGGACGGGGAAGGTCACGTTGTACCGGGTCGAGCAAAAGGCGGCGATTTCCTCGTTGGTGCCCGGTTCCTGCCCGGCAAAGTCATTGCAGGGAAATCCCAGCACGATGAACCCCTGAGGGCCGTACTTTTGCTGAAGAGCCTCGAGCGCCGCGTACTGGGGCGTCAGCCCGCACTTGGAGGCGACATTGACCACCAGAACGACCTTTCCGGCGTAGTCGGCGAGTTTAGACGTCTTGCCGTCCATGGTTTCAAAGGGGATTTCCGTGAGTGTGGAGGCTGGAAGCATGGTGAAGGAGAAAAGAAATATCGTGGCGGCAGCGAGGATTTTTCTCATGAGTGAAAGGCTCGATGATGCCGCCCCTGTCAAGGTGTGGGGGCGGACTCCCCCGGAACGACGAAGTCCGGATTCACCAGCCACATCCGATGGCTGTAGTCCGATTTCTTGATGAACCGGGCAGAGCCGTCGGCGAAAAGGTAGTTCGAGCCGTTGTCATACAGCTCAAGGTTCAGGACGTCGATGTGGTTGCCGTTTTGACCCTCCAGCATGTCCATGTAAAAGTGGGTGCTGCCCGCCTTCGGCGTCCCGAGCAGGATGACTTGAGAGGGATGGGTGATCTGAGAGATGCGCACTTCGACGCCGGAGTTCTGGTAGGCTCCGACATCGTTGTAGCCATTCATGATGTAGCTCGTGTTGTTCCGGGTGTTGGAGAGCAGCTTGTCCCGGTCAAATCGATCCACGTTCGTATCACCGATGGACGCATAGACCTTGATGTCGTCGAGGTAGTCCGCAAGGGTTTGGGGCCATCGGTCCGCCGATCCTGTCGTCCGTTTGGGCAGCGCCCCGTCGTGCTCGCTGGCAAACATGTGAAAGGCCGCCCCGATCGCTCGCATGTTGTTCAGCGCAGTGGACCGCTGGGTCAGCAGGCGCAGGTGCGGCCAGTTGCTCGCGATCAGCGCCGCCAGGATTCCCACGATGGCGACGGCGATGAGGAGTTCCAGCAGGGTGAATCCTTTGTCCCCGGACTGGCTGGGTTGACGGGATGCCGACGGGCTTGGCATCGCGGGATGCCGGCGATTCCCCGCAGCGGTCTTACCAGCGGGAAAGCGGCCATCTTCTCGGGAGATGCGGGCAGTCGGGCGCATCGGCTTGCGATAGCACCATCGGACGGATGATTCAATGTCGGCGCCTCGATGGCGTCCGCGAGGAGGACTTCTTGTTCATCACGGCGCGGATCGTTACGCTCGGGGAATGGTTGAGGATGGCGAGGAGCGAAAGGTCCGGTGTCTGCTGCTCGGCGGGGCCGTTTTTTGCGCGGCGACTTTCGTCGTGATCGTGCTGGCTTGCACCGTCCTTCTCGCCACGCAGTTCAACCTCCTCGAGTGGTTGGAGTGACCTCCACGGGTCCATTCCATTCTCGATCCAGCGTGACGCAAAGGCAGCCGCCCAGGATGATAAGGATGCCGGAGATGTAGACCCAGAAGAGCAGCAGCATCAGGCCGCCGACTGCGCCATAAATACCGTAGTTGAGCAGGTGGGGGAGGTAGTTCACGAAAGCCACCTGGCAGGCCTGGAGCGCCACTGTCACGATGATGGAGGCCAGCCAGACCTGGCGAAAGTAAACTCTCCGGCGCGGGGCCAGCATGTAGAGGAGACTGAAGCAGTAAAAGAGCACCAATCCGCCAAGGAGGTAACGGGACAGGTCAAGCGTCATCGAGGCGACGCCGAGATTGAACTGGGGGTAGTAATGGAGCACCCATTGCTCGGCGCTCACGAGGATGTTGCGCACGGCCTGGAGGAGAGCCGGTATCAGCAGACCGACAAAGAGTGCGCTGCCGATGATCAACAGCATCAGCATGTTCTTTAGCGGTACCTGCCACCAAGGGATTTCCACCGTGTGCCAGGCCCGGTTTACGCCTCGGACCAGCGCTTGAAAGAACCGCAGCGAGCTCCAGAGCAGGATTGCCACCGAGATGGCGCTTACTCCTCCGCGAGCCTGTTCCAGCCGGTGGACGTTTTCCCAGATGAACTTCTGCTCCTGCTCGCTGATCGGCAGGAACCCCTTGACGGTCTCGACGACATCCGCCGTGCCGAAGACCGCCGAGCCCGTGGTGAGGATGAGCGCGCAGAGCGGGAAGATGGAAAACAGCACGTAATAGGCGAAGGAGGCGGCCCGTTGTTCGCCGTCGATCTCGCCATAGAGGTGGACAGTGTTCAGCCCCGTCCGACCGCCGAAGCGCAGCCAGCCCCCGATTCGCTTGCCGAACAGGCGGTCGATCGAGGAGCCAAGGCGTTGCAGAAAGGGTTCCATGGATGCGGTATGACAGCTTGGCGATGAGTAGTCGTTATCGGCCTGGGGGAAAACGAAAATCCGGTTGCGGGAACAAGTTGTTTGATGGAGCGGCCTCGGTATGATGGGGGCATGTTGTCAGCACGGTTTTTGTCGGAAGGCGATGGAGGAAAACGGACCCCCCTGCGTTCGGAGGTCAAAAGCGAGGATACCTGGGACCTGAGTCCGCTCTACGCGAGCGATGAGGAGTGGGAGAAGGATTTTGCCGTACTGCAGGCCGAGTACCCGAGGGCGGCCGATTTTCGCGGCAAGCTCGCCGAGGGTGCGGAAAAGCTCCGCGAGGCGCTGGAGTTTGAAAAGTCGGTCGACCTCCGCATTGAGCGGCTCAACCAATATGCGGCGCTCAAGGTCACCGAGGACAGCTCCAATGCCGGGGCGCTCTCCAGGGAGGCACGTCTCGATGGTCTGCTTGTGCGGGTGGGGGAGGCGTTTTCCTTTTTCCAGCCCGAGCTTCAGGCGCTTTCCGACGAGGCTTACGAGGCGTATCTCGCCGACCCGGTGTTGGCCGAGTGGACGATTCCGCTGCGCAAGCTGCGCCGCCTGAAGCCCCACACGCTCTCCGCCGCCGAGGAGCGCCTGATCGCGCTGGGGTCCGCCGCGACGCGCGGTCACCGCGACACCTTCTCGCAGTTGACCAACGTCGACATGAAGTTCGGCTCGCTGCGGGACAGTCGGGGCCAGGAGCGGGAACTGACGCAGAGCTCGTTTTCCTCGTTCCTCCAGGATCGTGATCCGGCGGTGCGCAAGGAGGCGTTTCACAAGTTTTACGCCGAATTCCGCGACCACCAGTATACAGTGGCTTCCTCGCTGGCGAACTCCGTCCGCGCCGACGTCTTCTACGCCCGCGCCCGCAACTATCCCTCGGCGCTGGAGTCCGCGCTTTTCTATGACGACGTGCCGGTGAGCGTTTACGACAACCTCATTGGCTCGGTACGCAACCACCTCCAGCCGCTCTATCGCTACTTCGCCCTGCGCAAGCGCGTGCTGGGGCTCGATGAGATTCATCACTACGACACCTACGTTCCCATGGTCGGTGACGTGCATACCGAGGTGCCTTGGGATGGCGCAGTGGAAAAGGTGCTCAGCGCCCTCGTACCGCTTGGCGACGAGTACCGCGAGGTGCTCGGCCATGGCCTTCGGGATGGTCGCTGGTGCGACCGGTACGAGAACAAGGGGAAGCGCAGCGGCGCCTTCAGCTACGGCACGTATACGAGCCCTCCGTACATCATGATGAACTACAAGGAGGATGTGTTCTCCGATGTCTACACGCTCGCCCACGAGGCCGGCCACTCGATGCACACCTGGTACTCCCAGCGCGCCCAGAGCTATCAGAATTACCATTACCCGATCTTCCTCGCGGAGGTGGCGTCGACCTTCAACGAGATCCTCCTCACCGAGCATCTCCTGAAGACCACGGACGACCCGCGTATGCGCGCCTACATCATCAACCGCCAGATCGACGATCTGCGCGGCACCCTCTACCGGCAGACGATGTTCGCCGAATTTGAGAAGGCGATCCATGAAACTGAGGAGCGTGGCGACGCGCTCACGCTGGATACTTTCCAGAAAATCTACCGTGGATTGCTGGAGGCGTACTTCGGTCCCGACTTTGCCCTCGATGAGGAGCTCAACCTGGAAGGCCTGCGCATCCCGCACTTCTACGGAGCGTTCTACGTCTATAAATACGCCACCGGCATCTCGGCGGCGGCGGCGCTGGCCGATCAGGTGCTGACCTCCGGCGACGCGTCGAAATACCTGAACTTCCTCAAGAGCGGCGGCAGCCGGTTCCCGATCGAAACCCTCGCCGAGGCCGGGGTCAACATGGCCACGCCTGCTCCCGTCGACGCCGCGCTGGCGCTCTTCGAACGCCGCGTTAATGAACTCGAAATCCTGCTCGACGCATGAACGAGCCGGTTGTCTGGACAAATCGATCCCCGGGGGACCTGACCGTTTCCCTGCCCGAGTCGCAGGCCGGAAACGTGGAGGACGCCGTCTCCCGTTCCGTCAAAGCCTTCGCGGAGTGGAAGCGCGCGAGTCTGGACGACCGGATCACGGCTCTGAAGGGGGCGCAGGAGGCGGTCAAGGCGCGGCAGGAGGAGCTTGCCGTGCTGATCGCGACCGAGATGGGCAAGCCGTTGCGCGAAGCCCGTCTGGAGGTCGGAGCAGTCATTGCCAAGTTTGACCTCACTTTCGAGGACGCCCGGCGTTATCTGGCCGAGGAGGCGGTGGAAAAAGGGCCGCACCCGGCGGCGGTGAGGCATCGTCCTCGCGGTCCGGCCGCTGTCATCTCGCCGTTTAACTTTCCCCTGCATCTCGGCCATGGCGCGGCGATGGCCTATCTGGTGGCAGGGAATACCGTGCTCTTCAAACCCTCGCCGCTGGTCGCGACGACCGTGGCCGCCTATGCGGAGGTGATGCAAAGCGCGCTGCTGCCCGGCGTTTTTGAACTCGTGCAGGGCTGGGGGGCCATCGGGCAGGCCGTCTGCGTGCATCCTGCTGTTCGGTCCGTGTGCTTCACCGGTTCCGTGCCAGTCGGCAAGGCGCTCGCCCGGGATCTGGCTGAGGATTACTCCAAGTCGGTCGCATTGGAACTGGGGGGGAAGAACGCAGTGATCGTCCTGCCCGATGCCGACCTGGCGCTTGCTGCTGAATGCACCGCCGATGCGATGTGTCTGACCACCGGCCAGCGTTGCAATGCGACCAGCCGCGTCTTGGTGGCTCGCGAGGTGGAGAAGGAGTTTTGCGAGCTTTTGAAAACCTCGCTTCAGCGGTATCAGCCCGGCTATCCGCTTGATGAAACGACCATGCTCGGGCCGCTGGCGACGGAGCGTTCGGTTCAGCGTTATGCGGGTTTTCTTGCCGAGCCCGCCGAGTGGATCGTTCCTGGCGAGGTACTGCCTCAGGTGAATGGCCGCACGGGATACTACGTGCGTCCAGCCGTCGCAAAATTTGCCGCGGGTGCTTCGGATCAGGAAATGTTTTGCCCTATCGTGTCTTTGCAAACTTTTGACGGCGACGACGACCTGATCGCCCTCCACGACAGCGTACCCTTCGGCCTTACGGCCTCGATCTTCACCGCTGCGGAGGAAAGGTTCCGCACGATCGGCGACAGGTTGGAGGTGGGGAATCTGTATTGGAATCTCCCGACGACCTTCTCACCTTCGACGCTTCCCTTCGGCGGCTTCGGAGCGTCCGGCAACGGAAAACCGGGCGGCAGGGGATTCGTGCGCTTTGCTGTCGACGAGCAGGCAGTGCAGTGGAGGGCGGCTAAATGAAGCGCGGCTTCCTGGAAAAACTCATCGAGCGCATCCGGCTGGTGCAGCCCGGAGATGTGCAGAATTACCTCGTCGAGATTGCCCGTGAGAAGGGGTTTCTTGAGACCATCTTCAACGCCATCCTCGAGGGCGTGATCGTGACTGATCCCTCGGGCCGTATCATTTATCTCAACCGTGCGGCGGCGGGATTTTTCGGCATTAGCGTCGAGGCCAGTCTGGGCGAGCTTCTCGGCCACGCGGTGCGCGGGCTCGATTTCGAGCAGCTTTCCGCAGGAGCAGGAGTCATCAGCCGTGATCTGGAGGTTTTCTACCCGGAGAACCGGCATCTGAATTTTTACACCGTTCCCCTGATGAGCGAGGACAGCCATGACGAGGTCGTCGGCCACGCCATCATCTTGCGTGACATCACGCAGTATCGGCGCGAGACGCAGGAAACCATCGAGAGCGAGCGATTTTCCGCCCTCACTTTGCTGGCCGCAGGCGTGGCTCATGAAATCGGCAATCCGCTGAACTCGCTCGACATCCATCTGCAACTCATGGAGCGGCGGGTGCGCAAGCTGCCGTCCCGTTCGCGCGGCGAGTTTGAGGAATCGATCAACGTCGCTCGCCAGGAGGTGAAGCGCCTCGATCACATCATCACTCAGTTTCTGCGGGCGATCCGGCCGCAGCCGCTCACGCCGAGAGCCGAGAGCCTGAATGCCATCGTGGAGGAATCCGTCTCGTTTTTGCAGGCGGAGATTCGCGACCGAGATATCCTCGTCGAGGTCGATCTCGATCGTTCGCTGCCGACGCTCAGCGTCGATCGCGACCAGATCAAGCAGGCGTTTTACAACATCATTCGCAATGCCTTTCAGGCGATGAAGACGGGAGGCATCCTGCGCATTCGCTCTGGGGCGGATGAGACGCACCAGTTTATTTCCTTCGCCGACAGCGGAGGAGGGATTGCGCCCGAGAACATCACCCGGGTCTTTGAGCCTTACTTCACGACCAAGCAGAGCGGGTCCGGGCTGGGATTGCTGATCGTGCGGCGCATCGTGCGGGCGCATGGCGGCGAGGTGATCATCGAAAGCGCCCCAGGGCAGGGACTCACGGTCACGATCCGCCTGCCGAGCGGCGACCGGCGTGTCCGGTTCCTGGAGCAGGGGAGTCCATCCGAGGCCAAGTAAGAGCTTGGCGAGACCTCCCGGGCGGTTTATTCGCAGGGGGTGATCCTGGATCAACTCAAAAGCGCGGTCGAGTTTGCCAACAATCTTCCGCGATATCGCGAGATTATCGGCATCCTTTGGAAATATGGGTTTGCCGATGTCCTCAAGCTCGTCGCCCTCCAGCGGGTCCTGGGAATTGAGGATGCCACCATCACTCTGCGCGAGGATGGGGTGCTTTCCAAACCGCTCCCGGTGCGCATGCGCATGGCGCTGGAGGAGCTCGGACCGACGTTCATCAAGTTTGGCCAGATCATCAGCTCCCGGCGTGACTTGGTCGACGACGAGTATTTTGTCGAACTGACCAAGCTCCAGTCCCAGGTTCCGCCGTTTTCCTCCTCAGTCGCCCGGACGATCATTGAGTCGGAACTCAATATCTCCATCGACGATGTCTTCTCAGCCTTTGAGGACAAGCCGGTCGGCAGCGCCTCCATCGCCCAGGTCCATGCCGGCACCTTGAAGGAAACCGGGGCGAAGGTGGCGATCAAGGTTCAGCGCCCCGACATTCAAAAGGTCGTGGAACTCGACCTGTCCATCCTGCACGACATCGCCCGGTTCGTGGACAAGCATGTGCCCGAGATCTCCGGTCTGAATCCGGTTGGGGTGGTGGACGAATTTGCCTCCACGCTGGTGAAGGAACTCGATTTCAGCCACGAAGCCTCCAATGCCGAGCGCTTCGGCAAGCAGTTTGCGGACAATCCGACGATCCGCGTCCCGAAGATCTACCGCGATCTGACAAATACGCGCGTGCTGACGATGGATTTCCTCGCCGGGGTCAATGTCTACGACGAGAAGGGGCTGACGAAGAATCACGTCGATCCGGCGGAACTCGCCCGCAATATCACGGAGCTGATTTATCAGCAGATTTTTGAGTTTGGTTTCTTCCACGGTGACCCGCATCCCGGGAACATGCTGGTGATGAAGGACGGCGCGATCGGCCTGCTCGATTACGGCATGATGGGTTCCTTTACCCCGCCGTTCCGAACCAGCATTGCCCAACTCATCGCGGGCCTCGCGGAAAAAAACCACCAGCAGGTCATGCGGTCCATCCTCGACATGAGCGAGGAGGGGTTTGCCTCCAATACGTCCAAGATGCTGAACGATGTGGAGGAGTTCAGCGGTACGCACCTCAATCGCCCCCTGCGGGAAATCCGGCTGGAGATTGTCCTCAACAAGCTCCTGGAGATGCTGCGCAAAAATCATCTGCGCATGAAGGGCAGCTTTTATCTCGGCATCAAGGCACTGACCCAGGTCGAAGCCGTCGGGCGCACGCTCGATCCGGACCTGAACTTCATCAAGCAGGGCGAGCCTTATGCCATCAAGCTCATGCAGGGGAAATACCACCCTCATCGGTTGATGATGCTCCTGCAAAGGTGGGCGAGCGAAGGCCTCGATTTCCTCGATGTCTTCCCCGGCGATTTCCGCAATCTTTACCAGCAGATCAAGCACGGAAAGGTCAGCATCCCGCTCCAGCACAAGATCGATCCCGAAGGATTCGAGCCACTGCGAAAGACTTTGGATTCAATCGCCAACCGGTTGACGATCGCCATTCTGGCCGCATCCGTATTGATTTGCTCCAGCATTCTCATTCACTCCGGCATTCCTCCCAAGATCGGGGACGTACCGGTCATCGGCCTGGTCGGGCTGATCTGGGGATTTTTCATGTGCCTCCGCATGGTGCTTTCCATCTGGAAGCACGGCGGGCTTTAGAATCGGGCCAAAAAAAAGCGCCGGTGAAAACCACCGGCGCCAGAGAGATTTGAGAGTGTCGGTTAGATCTTGCCGATGACCTTGTGCAGGGCGTCGGAGCCACCCTCGAGGATGCTGCTGAGCGAGGAGGTCGCTTTGTTCAGCAGGCCATGGGCGCGTTTTTTGGCGGCGAGGCGGTTCTTTTCCGACACGTCGGCCGTGGTGTTGATGCCCTTGCGAAGGAGCGATGCCGCTTCGTCGACGAGCTTCAACGCGCTGGAAGCGAGCTTCTGCTCACGGGCGCCGAGCGGGCGGGTGGAGGGCTTTTTGGCGGCGGGCTTGGTGGTTTTCTTTGCCGTCTTGGTCTTCGGAGCAGCTTTGGCGGCTGCGGGTTTCTTGGGGGACTTGGAGGCGGCTTTTTTCGTGGGTTTCTTAGCCATGAAGAGAACGTAACCTCTTGTCGTGCGCTTGCCAAGCAGCGTTAGGGGCGTAATGATGCCTCCTTTCCATGCAAGCATTGATCGATATCCTGCAAAAGAACGCCCTCACTCCACGTGAGGACATCGCCCGTATGCTCGACCTTTCCGTCGAACAAGTGCAGGCCGAGATCGCCCGCTTGGAAAAGGAAGGCATCATCCTTGGTTACCAGGCCATCGTGAACCACAACAAGTGGGACACCGATTCGGTCACGGCGGTCATTGAGGTCAAGATCACTCCTGAGCGGGACGGCGGCTTTGACCGTATCGCAGCCCGCATCGCCAAGTTTGAGGAGGTGCAGGCCTGCTACCTCATGAGCGGCGGCTACGACCTGCTCATCGTCCTGGAGGCTCGCAACCTGCGCGCCGTCGCCGCCTTCGTGGCTGAGAAGCTCAGCACGGTCGAGGCCGTGCAGTCGACCGCCACCCATTTCCGACTCAAGACCTACAAGGAAAACGGAGCCTTCCATCAGGTCGAGCTCACACCGGAGCGCCTCGCGGTCACGCCATGAGTATTCGCATCGCTGACACTGTGCGCGAGATCCCGCGTTCCGGGATTCGCGATTTCTTTGAGGTCGTCCAGACCATGGGCGACGTGATTTCGCTCGGCATCGGCGAGCCGGATTTTGCCACACCGTGGCACATCCGCGAGGCCGCCATCTACTCGCTGGAAAAGGGCCGCACCGGCTACACCTCCAACCTGGGCCTGCCCCGCCTGCGCCGCACGATCTCGGACTACGTGTATAACCACTTCCATGTCCGGTACGAACCGCTGAGCGAGGTGCTGGTCTCCATCGGCGTCTCCGAGGCGATCGACATCGCCCTGCGCGCGCTGCTCAATCCTGGCGACGAGGTGCTTTATCACGAGCCGTGTTACGTTTCCTACGCGCCGAGCATCACGCTGGCCGGAGGCGTGGCCCGGGCCATCCCGACATACGCCGAGGACAATTTCATCCTCAAGGCCGAGGCGATCGAAAAGGCGATCACGCCGAAAACGCGCGTGCTCATGCTGAACTTCCCCACAAATCCCACCGGCGCGGCCATGCCGCCCGAGGAACTCGAGGAAATCGCCGCCGTCTGCATCAAGCATGACATCGTCGTATTGACTGATGAAATCTACAGCGAGCTGACCTACGACGGGAAGCAGCACTTCTCCATCGCGGCCGTGCCGGGAATGAAGGAGCGCACTGTCCTGCTGCATGGCGTCTCAAAAGCCTATGCCATGACAGGCTGGCGCATCGGATTCGTCTGCGCTCCGGTCGAGCTGATCGAGGCGATGATGAAGATTCACCAGTACTCCATCCTCTGCGCCTCCATCATGGGGCAGGAGGCTGCGGTCGAGGCTCTGGAGCGCGGAGAGCAGAGCATGGTCTCCATGCGCCGCGAGTATGAGCTGCGCCGCAACTATATCGTGCGCGGGTTCAATGATCTCGGGCTGGAGTGCTTCCGGCCGCGCGGGGCGTTCTACGTCTTCCCCAAGATTTCCACGATGGGACTCTCCAGCCGGGAGTTCTCACTGCGATTGCTGCGGGAGAAGAAAGTCGCCGTTGTGCCAGGCAGCGCCTTTGGACCGAGCGGCGAGGGGCATGTGCGATGCAGCTATGCCACGGCTCTCGATCAGATCAAGATCGCCATTGAGCGAATCGGCGAGTTCTGCGAGGAACTCCGCGTGAGCGAAGCTGCCGCCTGATTTTCTCAGGCGCGGCTTAATACACTGTCAGCCAGTTGGAATATGGCGCCGTTCATTTCCGAACGGTGCCAGTCCAGCGTGGTGGACGTAATGATTTTCTGCGCCTCGGGAGGCAGGGCGGCCATGAGGTTATTGCGCCGGGCCGGATCGAGCTCTCCAAAGACGTCGTCGATCAGATAGAGCGGGGGCGTCTGGGTGGATGCCTCCAGCTCTGCCGCCTGGCCGAGTTTCAACGCCAGAGCGACCGACCGTTGCTGGCCCTCCGAGGCATAGATCGCGGCGGGTTTTTCTCCGAGCAGGATACGGACATCGTCGCGATGCGGGCCCGCGACCGTGTTGCGGAGGCGAGATTCTTCCTCCAGGCTCGCGGCGAGCGCGGATCTCAGGTCGCCGTTGCAGCCGGGCACATATTCGATCTGGATGGTTTCGGCTCCGCCTGAGATCCGGGTATAGGCCGATGCAATGAGGGGTTCCAATACGGCACAAAACTCCCGCCTCCAATCCAGCAACGCCTGGCCGTATTCGACAAGCGGCTGGTCGAATGCCGCGATTTCCCGGCGAGGGCGGTTGTCTTTGAGCAGCGCATTGCGGGATCGCAGTGCTCGCTCGTAGGCGCGGAGGGTCTTGAGATAACCATCCGCCACCTGCGCCCCCAGGAAATCGAGGTAACGTCGCCGATGCGTCCCGGAGCCTCGCACAAGCTGCAAATCGTCATTGCCGATCCAGGCGACCCTCGCGACCGAGAGATAGTCCCCGGATCGCGATTGGTTCTTGGAATCCAGGGCGAAGGACTTCAGGGCATTCTCATATTTCAGATGGAGGTGCCGGGTTTCCCAGTGCCCATCGAGACCAAAGGCGGCATGCCCGAAGCGCACGGTCTCGCCGAGAGAGCCCGCCTTGGGAGACTGGAGACGCAAAAGGACGCAGGCGGCTTCGAGAATGGAGGTCTTCCCCTGCGCATTGGCGCCGATGATGAAGTTCAGCCCCGGCTCAGGCGTGAAGTGCAGGGATTCAAAACAGCGAAAATCTCGCAGCCGGAGGTCTCGGAGCATCGGGAATATCTAGAGGGTTGCCGCAGGGGTCGCAAGCGGACTGATTGCGGACGACCTCTTGGGATTGTTACGGAAGCGTAACTCTCCGCTATTTGACCGGCGTGGGGAATTTCCCGGAGACTCGCCAGAGCGTGGGGATATGTCCGAGACAACCAACGAGTCGCAACGTCCGGGACGTCGCTTTGAAAGAAGCGACCGCTCGGGGCGTTCCACGCTCTTCCGGCCCCGGGTACTCGCCTCGCACGAGGCGCTGAAGCGTTCTTTCGCCGAGGCAAAAGAAGCTGCTTCGGAAGGTGCCGGGCCAAAGACTGCCTCCGCGGAGTCTGGAGCGGGGGAAATCAAAGGGCAGAGACCGGGTTGGATGGTGATCGGTCTCGGCGTGGCGGCGATTCTTATCGTGGCATTATTTGTTGGCGTTGGCGCCTATGCCATGGGGCAGGCCAGCGGCCGTGCGATCGAGCGAACCGCCCATGAGCGTGTGCCTGCGACGTATTCTCCAGAGCAGATGACGGTATTGAATGCCGCACTGGAGAAATTGCGCGGGGGGGATCCATCCGCCGCGGTGTCGATGCTTTTGAACCTCAAGGCAGCGCTGCCGTCTGTTTCCTATCTGATTGCCCTTGCCGCCCTGCAGGATGGGAATTCCTCACTGGCGACTGCCGAGGCAGAAAAATCGATTTCGTTGAAGGAGAGGGTTTCCGACTCGCTGGCATTGCTGGCTGTGCTGGAAACGCAAAAGGCGAGCGACCGGACGCAATTGGCGATGGTCGATCCCCGCAGACGCGCCGAATCCCTACTTCGCGAGGCCATAGCCGTCGATCCGGCAAATCCGTACCCGCATTTCGAATTGGCGACGCTGTTGCGCTACCAAGGGAATCGGCAGGAGGCGCTTCAAGAGATCGAGGCTGCCAAGGCCCGCCTGAATCCCATGGACAGCCACCTCGTGATGGACATCACCTCGCGACTGCTGCGGCTGGAAAGTCTCGCAGCAGCCGACCTCCCTCCCCAAGAACCGTCGACCAATGATCCTCGCGAACTTCTTCCCGCCGCATACGCAGCGATGAAGCGAGGGGATTTTGATCAGGCAGCCGAGTTGCTGCGCAAAACTCAAGCACTCATGGATCGGGAGCTATTCACCTACCTGATCAATGATCCGGCCATGCGGCGTTTTGCGAGGGAACCGAGGTTGGCGGCATTTTACCAGGAGAAGTGAAAATTCTCTTGCTGATTTCAATAATAACGCCTAATTAAGTCGTTATTCAGTTTGTCCGAGCCAGGGAAGGGGAAGAAAAGGGCAGGGGAAAGCTCGACTAGGAGGAACCGGATAATACCGGGAGGGAAAAGTGTGGCAGGCGCAACGGACGAGGGTGCGCCTGCCACGCATCTTTTTTCTGGAAGATGTTTCCAGTGGCTTGATCCAAAAGCCGGATCGAAACGGAAGCTCCTGCGTTCAAGACAAGGGCTGAACGCGGCCCGCCATGACCTCATCCGTCGCCCGGCGGGCGAGGTCGGCGACATGAACACCTTCCTCGGCGGTGGCTAGCAGGTCGGATTTCCCGGAATGAAGCGCGGCGGCCCACTCGCGATAAAGTCCGATGAAATCTTTCTCCGGCGAGCACGGGAAATCGTGACGCCCGGAAGCGTTCTCCATGAAGAAACTTTCCAGGTCGCGGTCGTAGCGAATGATGCCGCCGGTGCCAATGAGTTCATAGATGAACTCGGATCGGCGATTCTGAGCGGTGTGCGTGTAGGCGTAGCTGATCTCCACCACGGTGTGCGCGCCATTTTCATGATCGAGATGGAGCCACATGTGATCGGGAGCCAGGTAGTCATCTATCCAGGCTCCGTGGGCGGTGAATCGCGTGACGGGAGAACCCAGCCAGAAATGAGCGAGATCGATCTGATGAGTGCCGCAATCGACCATGGGACCGCCTTCCTCCATACGAGCTTCGCGCCGTCTCTGGAGGATTTGCGATCCATCGTGGGAGATTTCGTATTTTCCGTGCAGGTGCCAGTTGTAGATAAGCCGGAGAGAGCGCACGCGCCCGATGGCGCCCTCGCGGACAAGTTCACGGATCTTCAAGGCGACAGGGCTGAAGCGATAACAAAAGCCGCTATGAAACGGCTGGCCTGCGCTACGCATGGCGGCAACCATCTCGTCACCCTCCGACTTGTTGATGGCCAGGGGCTTTTCGCAAAGGGCGGGGAGACGATGCCTCGCGCAATCGAGGACATTTTCCCGATGACATGGAGCTGGCGAGGTGATGGTGACGGCTTCGATGCCCGAGGCAAAGAAATCCTCCGTGCGGCTGAAGGCATGCGGGACGCCAAACCGCTGCTGAATCTCGCGAGCCCGGTCCGGGTCGGGCTCAAATATCGCGAAGAGCTGCAAATCCGGAGTTTCCTGGATCGCTGGGATGTGTCCATACACAGCTACCTGGCCACAGCCCATCAGACCGATACGCTTGCTCATTTCCCCGCGAGTGTACCCGAGGTCGGGATGCAGAAAAAGCGCCTCAAACGGTTGTTGCAACAACTCGATGAAGGAATCGCAAACTCCGAGAGGATGACCGCTTGATGGGCGGCCATTCTCACCGGGTAGGTTTTTGATCCGAAAAGCCTAGAGTCGGCCTTCGTTACGTGCCTGCCGAACGGCGTGGGCGAGGCTCAGGATAAGGCCGAGGCCTTCCTGGGCCTGGTCGTAGGTGTCACGCGCACCGGGCAGACCGATGATGATCTCGGCGGGCTGACGCTCCGCATTGGGAATCGGGGTGAAGCTGCGCGGATAGACCGGGCGCACGGGATTGGGCTTCCAGTTGAAGGAATGTCCCACCGATGCGAGGTTGTCGAGCGCGGCGGAAAGGACGGATTTTTGCTCGTCCTCGACCAGCCAGGCTTCGACCTGGGCCTCATGGGCGCGAAGGTTCTCGCGGAGAACGATGACGAGGTCAAAATCGTAGCGCTTCAACTCATTCTCCAGCACCTTGATGTGGTTGAGCGAGGAGTCTTCCCAGCACTTGGCGCTGTCATTCTGCTGGTCGCGAGTGACGTATTCGCCTGCACGATGGGCGTCGAGGTTGGCGACAGGGTAGGCTGTGATCTCGATCCCGGCCACGAGGCGGAGTTTGGACTCCAGAGCGGCCACGACCCGGGCGGCCACGTAAGGGGTAACGGATTCCGTGCCAGCCCATCCTCCGATGAGAAGGACGCGAACCGGCGCCTGGTCGGTGTAGGAGCCGCAGACGTGAAAATACGGGATCATCTCCTCCCGGGAAGCGCTTTGGCCGAGGCCATAGCCGACGACCAGGGATGACGACTCCTCGGAGAGCTCGATAAGCGGAGCTATCAGACTTTCCAGGTCCTGTTTTCCAGACTCGTAGTGATGCGAGATTTTGCGGTCGGTCAGTGTTTCCATGGTAGTTCCTCCAAGGTTAGGGTTGGGGTAGATACGTTCCAGACGGGCCCAAAGCAAGGGCGCATCCGCAACGTGGCGAGTTTGTTACAATACCCTATACGAGCCCGGGCGCAAACATGCGTTGCCGTTTTTTTCACCCGGACCAGTTGGCCGAGGGGGAGATCAGGCCGGGATGTACAGCATGCGACCACACTGCGGGCAGTGGATCACATCGGTATGGGCCTTGACCTGCACGACGGTCTGTGTGGTCACCTTCATGTGGCAACCCATGCAGACCTCGTGTTCCAGAGCCACGACGGCGGAGCCGTTCTTGGTCTTGAAAAGGCGCTGATACCGGTCGAGGACGTCCTCATCGATGCCTGCGGTGGCGGCTTCGCGCTCTTTTTTGACATCACCGATCCGGGACTCAAGGTTGACCTTCTTTTCGTCGAGGCTCTTGATCACGACCTCGATCCTGGCCTTTTCCTCGGCGTGGGTCTTCTCGGCTGCGGCGATTTCCGGCTTGAGGCGGTCGGCTTCGTCCATGAACTCGAGTTCGCGGTCCTCGATGGAGGAAATGATCTTCTCTGCGGCCTCGATTTCATGGGCGAGAGCGGAGTATTCTTCGTTTTTCCGGGTCTGGAGCTGCTGCTGGCGGTAGCGGGCTATGGCGTCGCGCTTGGATTGAATCTCGGTTTCCAGGTTGCGTTTCTCGACCTCGATTTCCTTGGCGCGGGTCTTGGCCTTCTCAAGGCGGGCGGCGGAATCAGCGATGAGCTTTTCCTTGGCGGCGCGTTCCTGGGGAAGGTTCGCTAGTTCTGTCTGGAGGGAGCGCAGGCGCTGGTCGCGATCCTGCAGGGTGAGCAGTTTTTCAATCAGATCGAGCATCTGGCCGGATATGATGAACGCTGGCGCAGCAATAATCCAGCGTCTTGATGCAGTGCGACGAAATGGTCTCAGGCCTCTGGAGTCTCCCGCCAGCGGCAGGCATTCGGCGCGTCGATGCCGATCTGGTCGAGGATGCGCCAGACCACGGTATCGGCGAGATCATCGAAGGACTTGGGCAGACTGTAGAAGGAGGGCGAGGCTGGCAGGAGGATGGCTCCCGCCTCGACCACTGCGACGGCGTTGCGGGCGTGGATGAGATTCCACGGAGTCTCTCGCGGGACGAGGATGAGCTTGCGGCGTTCCTTGAGAAACACGTCGGCGGCGCGCAGGATGAGGGACTCGCTCGTGCCGTGGGCGATACGGGCCATCGTCCCCATCGAGCAGGGGACCACGATCATGGCGTCGAACTTCGCGCTGCCACTGGCGAACGGGGCGTTCATGCTTTTGTCCGAGTGCTCGATGGTTCCCTCGGGCAGCGTGAGCGTGCCGAGTTCCTCGTGAATCACCTGCCGTGCGTACGGGCTGGCGATGAAATGGACCTCATGTCCGCCGTTGCCGAGGTAATGAAGCAGGCGCTGCAGATAGATCGAACCGCTCGCTCCTGTAGCTGCAACGACGAGTCTCATGGGGGTCAGGCTTTCAGCGCGGCGGAGCGATCCGAGGCGAAGGTCAGGAGAGGCTTGAAGCCTGAGATGTCGAAGACCTCAAGGAGCTGAGGGCTGGCTCCGACAATGACCAGTCTGCCTTTCGCCGCCTCCAGCCGCTTCATGGCTTGAAGAAACGAACGGAGGCCAGCACTGCTCAGATAGGTGACCCTGGAGCAGTCCCATATAAAATCGCGGGAGCCTTCATCATAGCAGGAAAAGAACTCCCGATCGAGGGTGACAGCATTCGCGGCGTCGAGGCGACCATCGATTTCAAAGATGACGCGGGATTCGTGGGAGAGTCGGTTTACGGTCATGGCAAAAACAGATGCGAGGAGTGCAGGCTCGTCAAAGAGAAAACGTGTCGCGGCAGGCGAGGGCGGTATTCACGTGGACCTGCACGACCTGGGTGACGTCCTTGGTGTAGCCGCCGGCCAGTACCCAGGCCACCGGGAGGGCGTGCTGGCGGGCAAACTCAAAAACCCGGCGATCACGGGCGGCGAGGTCGTCGTGCGTGAGGTCGAGCGGAGAATAGGGGTCGTATTTCAGCGGATCGGCTCCGGCTTGATACAGCAGGATGTCGGGTTTTCCCGCGTCCACCAGCCAGCCAATCTCGCGATCCAGCAGGGCAAGCATGGCGTCTCCATCGGGTCCGCCGGTGGGAATGATGGCGGCAGATCGGTGATTTGAGCCGTCCTCATGGTGGCGCTCGGACACGTCGAGGTACGGGATATTGTCCCAGTAGTCATTGCCGTACAGCGAGAGCGACCTGATCCAGGGCCGCGTGGCAGTCAGCAAGGCCGTGCCATTCCCGTAATGCAAGTCCATGTCGAGGATGGCGGCAGTCTGGATGTGGCCATGGGCTTTCAGCCACTCCAGGGCGACGATGAGGCCGTTGAAGGTGCAGAATCCCTCTCCGTGATCGGGGCAGGAATGGTGGAATCCGCTAGCCAGCGCTCCGGCGGCTCCGGCTTTCAGAGCATGGCGCGCCGCATCGCGTACAGCGCCATTGGTCAGGCAGACGCTCGGGAAGAGTTGCGGCGACCAGGGGAATTTCTGAGACTCGGCTAACTCTCGCGGTTCGCCGGTTTTCACCGCCTCGATGTAGGCGGGGGCATGGACGCGTAACAAATCCTCCTCCGTAACGGGGGTGACACCCGCCAGAGCCATGCCGGGGAGATCGGCCGCCTGCTCCGCTACCAGGCCAAACTTGCGGATCGGCATGATGTGATCGCCGATCGGCGCGGCAAACCCGGGATCGTAGAAAAGCTGCAGGCTCATTGGTGAACGCCCCGCGTCGGCGGCACGAGGTCGATCATTTCCTCGTCGCCAGGGTAGGTCTCCAGCGTCTTCCAGATACCTGCCATATCGCGGGCGCGGAACGTACACTCGTACATCTTGTAGAGGGCGGTGACGATGGACTTTACCTCACGACCCGAGATCCGGGTCTCGGCCTCCCGACCGACGCGGCGAAGCATGAGGGTGAGGGGAAGCGGCTGCGGGCCGCCGGCCAGGTCGATCTGCTCCGGGGAACCAAAATCCGGCTGGACGTACGAAATGCGGCTCGGATCGACCTTGAGATACCCCGACTTTTCATAGGCCGCGAGTCGGATCGCGGTGGCGGCGACCGCCGGGTCGGGATACTCCATCTCGGCAATCAGGGTGATCGGCGAGTTTCCGGGTTTTTTCAGCGCCTCCAGACCATGTCTCGCCGTTTGGATGGGGAGGGCTCTCAACCATCCCGCCACCCCGGTGCGTCGCCACTCCGGTGAGACGAGCACGTGGGAAAGATGAACGTAGGAGGCGTCTTCATCGCTCGGCACGATGGCTGTGTGATCGCGAACGGCCACGAATTTCCCGCCGGAGGTGACGAGCATCAGGCGGTAGCGGAGGCCATATCCATTGTCCTGCAACTGGCCGTGCCAGTGGAGGCGCTTGGAAAGTACGGCAGCCTGCTCGATTTCCCCCTTGGCGCCAAACTCCGCCCAAAGCGCGCCAAAAGCCAGGTCGAAGCCAGGGTCATCGGCACTCTCGACGCGGGCAAGCTCAACGTCCGACCAGTCGCGTTCCAGGCACTTGCAGTCGCCTGGTGCGAGATCGCCGGGAATCATCCAAGGTTTTAACATCCGTTCCGGAAAAACTATACATCGCATCCCCGGCTCTGGCGAGGGCGGAAATGTTACTTCTGTCCGGCGGCGATTTCTTCCAGCTCGGCCCAGCGTTGATAAAGCCCGGCCACCCGGGCTTTTGCCGCCTCGAGTTCCTGCACCTTGGCGGGAGCTTCCTGCGCGCGGCTGACGAAGAACTGAGGGTCACCGAGGAGGTTCTCCAGTTCATCCACGAGAGATTCTGCCGTGAGAATGGTGGCTTCCATCGTCTCGTATTCGCGCTGCTCCTTGAAGGAAAGCTTCCGCTGACGGGTGGTTCGCAGTGTCTTGGCTTCCGCCGGGGCATCCCATTGGGCGGGACGCTCCAGATCCTTGCGCTTTTCGAGATAGTACGAGTAGTTGCCGGGTTGGACGTGAACCCGTCCATCATCCTCAAAGGCCACGATCTGATCGCAGACCCGGTCGAGGAAGTAGCGGTCGTGGCTGACGACTACCGCGCTGCCATCGAAGTGAACCAACGCTTCCTCCAGGATACGCAGGCTTTGCAGATCGAGGTCGTTTGTCGGTTCATCCAGCACGATGAGGTTACCTCCGCGCTTGAGGGTTTTCGCGAGGAGGAGCCGTGCGCGTTCGCCTCCGGAGAGCCGGTCGATGCGCTCGCGCACCCGGTCGTCGGTGAAGAGAAACCGGCGGAGATAGGCGCGAACACTCAGCTTGGTTTCGCCAAAGGTGACGGTTTCCCCGCCGAGATCGGCGACTTCGTCGATGACGGACTTGGTGCCATCGAGCTGGAGGCGGCCCTGGTCGATGTAGTTGAAGACGACACGTTTCCCGATGGTGACATCGCCCTCGGCGGCAGCGGCTTCCCCGAGACAGATCCGGAGCAGCGAGGTCTTGCCGACGCCGTTGCGCCCCACGATGCCCGTGCACTCGCCGGGCTTGATGCTGAGATTCAGCCCCCGGAAGAGCCAGCGTCCATCGCCCCCGGCCCGGGCTCCCACGTTGGAGAGTTCGACGCCGGTGTTGCCGAGTTCCGGTGCGGGCGGGAGGATGAGATCCATCTCGCGCTCCTCGGGAGGAGCCTCCAGTCCGGCGATTTCGTAAAAGGTGTCGAGACGGTGGCGACTCTTGGATCTTTGGGCGCGCACTCCGGCTCGGACGTACTCCAGCTCCGCCCGGAGAAACCGCTGCCTGCGCCGCTCGGTCTGCTCGGCGATCTGCTGGCGCAGGGCCTTGGCTTCCAGATAGGCGGTATAGTTGCCCGGATGAGAAAAGGCCCGTCCATCGGCCACCTCAATGATGCGGGTCGCGATGACATCGAGGAAATACCGGTCGTGCGTCACGAAGATGACCGCGCCCTTGAAGGAGGTCAGAAAGTTCTCCAGCCAGCGGATGGATTCCGCGTCGAGGTGGTTGGTCGGCTCATCAAGGAGCAGGAGATCGGGTTGGGCGACGAGGGCCCGGCAGAGTGCGACACGGCGCTTTTCTCCGCCGGAGAGCGGGCCGACCGGCAGGTCGGGATCCGGCACCCGGAGGGCTGTGGTATCGGCCCGGATGCGGGTATCGAGATTCCATCCGTCCGCCGCTTCGATGAGTTTCAGGTCCTCGGCGAGTTGAGCCTCGGTCCCGGCTCCGCTGCCGTAGCGTTGCAGGGCGGCGACGAGATCCGCCGCACCGGACTCGATATTTTCCCTCACGGTGCGCTCGTTATCGAGTTCGAACTCCTGCGGCAGATAGCCCACACGCAATCCCCGGCGGCTGGAGACTTCTCCCGCATCAGGCGCCTGGTCGCCCGCGAGGATCTTGAGCAGGCTGGTTTTACCGCAGCCGTTGCGTCCGACGAGCCCGACCTTCTCGGCAGCTGCCACGGCGATGGTGACGGACTCCAGCAGGCGCTGGGAGCCGTAGGAAAGCGACAGGTCAGTGGCGGAGAGCAGCGGAATACTCATGGGACGAATCGACGACCATGCCCAGAGCGACCTGCAAATGCCACAGAAAAGCGGCGGACGTCTTGCGCGGGCGAATCGAAGCGGGAATGATGGCTCGCTCCCATGCTCCACATCACGAACATCGCCGCCTACAAGTTTGCCCGGCTGGAGAACCTCAAGCCCCTCCGCCAGCGGCTCCTGGATTTCTGCAAAGCGCGCAAGCTGCGCGGTACGATCCTGATCAGCGCCGAGGGGATCAACCTGTTCGTGGCTGGGGGACGGGAGGGAATCGAGGAATTGCTCACCGAACTCCGATCCATCCCCGGGCTGGAAGAGCTTACGGCCAAGTACAGCGAGAGCGACACCCAGCCGTGCAACCGCATGCTGGTGCGGATCAAGAAGGAGATCATCGCCTTTGGCGTGGAGGGCATCGACCCCGCGACGCGCACCTCGGAAAAACTGCCGCCCCAGACGCTGAAACAGTGGCTCGACGAGGGACGCCCCGTGACCCTGCTGGACACCCGCAATGACTATGAGGTCAAGCTCGGTACGTTTCATGGGGCGAAGACTTTCGACCTCGATCATTTCCGCAACTTCCCGGCGGCAGTCGATACTCTCCCCGAGGAAATGAAAGATGAGCCGATCGTGATGTTCTGCACCGGCGGGATTCGCTGCGAAAAGGCGGGGCCGTACATGGAGAGCCGGGGCTTTCGGAAAATCTTCCAGCTGGAGGGCGGTATCCTGAAGTATTTTGAAGACTGTGGTTCCGCGCATTATGACGGCGAGTGTTTCGTCTTTGACCAGCGGGTGGGGGTGGACCCGGCGCTGCACGAGACGGGAACAGCCCAGTGTTTTGCCTGCCAGGCTCCGCTGACCGATGAGGAGCAGGGTGATTCACGCTATGTGCCGGGAAAATCCTGCCCGCATTGTTATCGGGCGCCGGAGGAGCTGATGCGTGAGGCCGCGCAGGCCGGAACCGGCCGACTGCAGCAGGTGGCAACTCCGTTGCCGGGAAGCACGCCCTATGAAAACCGGCGGCCCTTCATCGTTCCACAAGAGCATGATGGCGAGACATTGCTGGGCGTATTGACTGGTCTTTTCGCTCATGAGCCTGCCGAACGCTGGCAGGAGATTTGTGCCGAGGGGCGCATGGAGGATGCCAATGGAGTCGTCCTGATGGCGGATACGGCGGTCTTCGCCGGGCAGCGCATTTATCACCGTCTCCCCATGGCGGCGGAACCGGATGTCGCTTCGGATGTGACCGTGCTGCATGAGGATGAGGCGCTCGTTATCCTGAACAAACCCGCGCCCCTGCCGATGCATCCCTGCGGGAGGTTCAACCGCAATACACTTCAGTATTTCCTCGACCGCGCCTACGATCCGCAAAAGATTCGCCCGGCGCACCGGCTCGACGCCAATACGACGGGCGTGCTGGTGTGCGCCCGCACGCGACATTTTGCCCGTCTGCTTCAGCCGCAGTTCGAGCGCGGCGAGGTGGGGAAGGTTTATCTGGCGCGTATCCAGGGGACGCCATTGGAGGAAAGCTTTGTCTGTACGGCTCCGATCAGCGCGGAGCCGGGCGAGCTTGGCTCCCGCGTTGTCGATGAAAATGGGTTGTCGGCCCGGACGGAGTTCACCGTGAAAGCGCGATTTGACGATGGCACGTCGCTGGTCGAGGCGCGACCGCTCACGGGACGGACCAACCAGATCCGCGTCCATCTCTGGAGTCTCGGGTGGCCGGTTGTGGGTGATCCTGCTTATTTGCCGGAGAGCAGGCTGGGAAACGCTATGACCCTTGCGGTGGGCGATGCTCCGCTGTGTCTCCATGCCTTGCGCATGGAATTCATGCACCCGATCAATCGCAAGCGAGTGACTTTTGAGGCCCCTGCGCCGGATTGGGCGGCTTAGCCGTTGAACGGAGTCTCTGCGAGCCCTCGGACGCCGGGTTCGCAGCGGAAGACGCTGCCAGCGAGCGGCTGGGCGGCGATCTGCATCTCGTCGAGGCACTCGCGCGCGGTGGTGATGTAGAGGTGCTCGTAGTTCGGCCCGCCGAAGGTGCAGCATGTGCCGCGGGTGGCCGGGAAATCCACGATACGCTCCAGGTTTCCCGCCGGGTCGAGGCGTAGCATGCAGCCGTAGTTTACAAGGGCGCTCCAGACATGGCCTTCCGAGTCAACGGTGAGGCCGTCGGGCAGGCCTTCGCTGGCGGGCTCGATCTCCAGGAACGGACGGCGGTTGGAAATCGTGCCGGTTGCTGTGTCGAAATCGTAGGCGAAAACGGTGTGTCGGAGCGTGTCCGTGTAGTACATGATGCGACCGTCGGGGCTCCATCCGGTGCCGTTGGAGATCGTGACCTCGGGAACCATCTTTTGCAGGCGGCCCGGTCCTTCGAAGCGATACAACCCCGCATCGGGTTGGCCAATATGCACCTCGTTCATCGTCCCGGCCCAGTAGCGGCCCTGGCGATCCACCTTGCCGTCGTTGAACCGGTTTTCCGGCTGGTCTCCCTCGACCACGTCGAGTTCTTCCAGCTTCCCGGTGGATGGATCGAAGAAGCCGAAATTTTTCTTCAAAGTGACAGCGAGTCCCCCGGAGGCGCGCCGAACGATGGAGCTGACCTTGGTCGGCAGAGTGTGCGTCGTATTGGTGCGCTTGGCGGGATCGAATCGATGAATCTGCCCGCGGTCGATATCGACCCAGTAGAGAACCTGGTCGCGTTCCTCCCAGAGGGGCGATTCGCCGAGGATCGAGTCATGCTGATGCACGAGATCTGCGCGCAGGGTGGGAACGGAGGGAAGCGAGCGAGGGTCGAGTTTCATGAGGTCTTGGGTTTGCCGAAAAGATGCCAGTGGCCACTGCCAAACGCGTGGCCCCGGCCTTCCGGATGCCCCGCGCGAATGCTGAGAATGCCTCCGGCACAGATCAGGAGCGTACCGAGAAGGGAGATGAAGTCCGGGACGTTGCCAAAGAACATCCAGCCGAGGATGCCGGAGAAGATGACCACGGTGTAGTTGAAGGGCGAAATCTGGGCCGCGCTGGCGTGGCGATAGGCGAGGATGATCAGATACTGGGTGAGGGCATACGAAAGGCCCACCGCGACCAGCAGCATCCACTCGTAGGCCGTGGGTGGTTTCCAGACAAAGGCGCAGACGGGGGCCAGGAGCACGGTGGAGATGCCGAAGTTATAAAAGAGGATGCGCGTTGGCGGCTCGGTTTCTGAAAGCTTGTTGGTCGCCACCAGTGCGATGGCTGAAAACACCGCCGCTGCCAGAGCGATGAGGGATGCGGGATTGCGAAACATCTCCGGCCCCGGCTTGATGATAAGGCAGATGCCGACCAGACCTATGAAGAGGCTGACCCACACGAGAGGCTGGACGGTTTTTCGGAACCAGATCAACACCACAATCGGAATGAAGAGCGGCGCGGCATTCGAAAGCAGCACGGCGTCGAGGAGAGAGATCGACTTCACCGCGATGAAAAAGAGGAGCTGGCAGATCGATCCCGCGACGCTGCGAAAGGCATGAAGCCCGATGTGCGAGGTCTTGAGCAGGCCCGGTCCCTGCTTGAGGACGGGCGGGACGAAGACGAGAAAACTGATGCCGTACTGGAGGAAGAGCAGGAGCAGGGGAGACACGCCGGTGGCCTCCTTGCTGAACGCGCTCATCACCGATGCGCAAAAAAAAGCGGCAGTGATCAGCGCGATTCCGGACTCCAAGTCCCCCTGTGACTTCTGGCGGTCGTCTCCCATCGCGGGTGATACATGGGCCGCTGGGACGGGAATGGCAAGCGGTAAGATTCATTTTCAGCAAGCCCTTGCCTTGGACGGTATTCCACAGCATATAAAGCCATGGACCAGTTCATCGAATCCCTGAGCGCCCGTCTCAACGTGGCTCCCGATACGGCGCGTGAAGCCGTGAAGGTTCTCCTCCAGTTTGCCCAGAAATATGCGGCCGGGACGAATTTCGAGACGCTGATCGCCCAGATCCCGGGCGCGGCCGAGCTGCTAGGCGAGCCGGTGAAATCCGAGGGTGCCAATCCCCTCGGCGGGCTTCTCGGGAGTTTCCTCGGCGGCCAGACCGCCGACGCGGCGAAGGCCTTTGCCAATCTCCAGGCGGCGGGCCTTTCCACGCCACAGATCACAGCTTTCGTCCAGGCCTTCGTGGAAAAGGCGCGAGAGGTCGCAGGCTCCGAGGTGATCGACGGGGTGATCGCCAAGATTCCCGCCCTCCAGACCTTTCTCAAGGCGGCCTGAGCCATGAGAGCGTTTGGCATCGTCATGATCGTGGTCGGCGTGCTGTCGTTCATCACGCCGCTGGTCCTTTCCACCGTGAATCACGATAAGCAGCGGAAGCTCGATCCCCTGGAGATCCGAGCTGAGAACGGCGAGAGCATGTCGCTTTTTCCGTTGCTCGGGGTGGTGGCGGTTGCCGCGGGCGGAGCCATGATCTTTGCCCAGGTGATCACGAAGAAGCGCTAGCCGGGGCTTGCCAACGGGAAAAATCCTGTCAATACGTGCGGCCAGTCACCCTCCGGGCGACGTAATTTATCAACAGGAGTCGGTTTTCAGCATGATGGGTGACATTTTTTCGATGCGTTGGGTCGCAAGCGTGCTAGGGGCGTTGATGCTTTGCTCGTGCGCCTCGGAGCAGATCGCATATACCCCGGGAGTCTATGCCGAGCCCTCGCAGGCCGATTTGTTTGACTGGCAGGGGTACGGGCTGACCGGTCCCGTGAAAATCGTGATAAACCTCTCCTCTCAGCGGGCGGATATCTATATCGGCGGGCAATATGCCGGCTGGACGGCCGTCGCCACTGGCAAGGCGGGCTTTGGAACGCCTGCCGGGGAATACACCATCGTGGAGAAAGTGGCGGACAAGCGGTCGAGCATCTATGGCAAGATCGTCGATGCCCAGGGCAATACGATCAACCACGATGCGGATGCCCGACGGGATCGTCCTCCGCCGGGCGGTCAGTTCATCTACGCACCGATGCCGAATTGGATGCGCCTCACCTGGGGCGGCATCGGCATGCACGCCGGGCCGATCCCGCAGCCGGGGACTCCAGCCTCGCATGGCTGCATCCGGCTGCCGGACGAGATGGCAGCGGCTCTCTTTGACCGGGTACAGATCGGCACTCCGGTCGAGATCGTGCGATAGCAGACCAGGCGACTCTCGGGTGCCGTGAAGCATTTCCTTGGTTGCCGGGGGAAAATCTGCGATGCCGGAGCATGGCTAAAATCTCTGGTTTTCATCACGTCGCAATTCCGTCTCTCGACTTCGACGCGAGCGTGAAGTTTTACACTGACGTGCTGGGGATGACCCAAAAGATCACGTGGGGCGAGAAACCCTCCCGTGCGATCATGATCGATGCGGGCGATGGAAATTACGTCGAGATCTTCGAGCGGGTCGAGGCCTCGCGCGAGGAGGGGGCGATCCTGCATTTTGCGCTGCGCACCGACGACTGTGCCGCCATGCTGGAAAAGGCGCGTTCCGCAGGCATGGAGGTGACGATGGAGACCAAGGATCTCGACATCCCCTCGAATATCGGCGCGGTTCCCGTGCGTATTGCCTTCTTCAAAGGCCCGAGCGGCGAGATCATCGAGCTTTTCCAGAACGAGGTGCTCTAGGCGCCTCGCTCGCGGAGGGTGGAACCGATCAGGAGTTTCTTCGGCGGCGCACCACCAGCCACAAGGCGGAAAGTCCCAATGCCAGCGACACCGCTGTGGAGGACTCCGGCACTGCCGTGATCGTAAGGACGAGGTCGTTGCCGTAACCGCCGAGGCCATCGCTGCTCACGGAGAAAAGGAGACCGTTCCCCGCATTGAATGAACTGCCCGCCGCAAGATTGCTGAACGTTCCGGAAATCGAACCCGAGCCCGTATTGTCGAGGATGACAAACTGGTTGCCGATAGAGAGTCCGCTCACTCCGCCGAGCAGTGTGAAGGAAAAGTCTGCCGCGGCATTGATCGAGATGCCGTTCGCAGCGACTTTGTCCGCCGCTCTCGTGGCGCCATTGAGTTCAAACTGATAGACGGCATCCGCAGCGAGGGACAGCGCACCGCCGATCGTAAACTGTCCGGCGCTGTTGCCCGGAGCGAGATTGCCGCCCGTTTCGATCGTGACGTTGCCGGAGGTGCTGCCCGATCCGGAGAGCGTGGCCCCGTTTTTCACGGTGACGCTGCTGGCGAGCGATCCGGCGCCCGATACGCCGATCACCAGCGTGCCGCCGCTGACCGTGGTCGCCCCGGTGTAGGTGCTGGTGCCGGTGAGGGTGAGCGCATGGCTGCCAGCCTTGGTGAGTGCGATCAGGCCTCCTGAGGAGCCATCCTGGATCGAGCCTGAGAATGTCGAGTCCGCCGCAGTGCTTCCGCTGTCGGGATTGATGGTCAGCGTGGCGGTGCCTGCGCTGGAGCGGTTGTTGGTGATGAGAGCCGTGCCTGTTCCTGCGGTGGCGAGCCCCGATATGGTCTGGCTCGTGCGCAGATCGATCGTGGTGTTGTTGGAGGTTTCGGCTTTGCCCATCACCACGGTGGTGCCCGTCGGCAGCGCACCCGGGGTATCCAGCCTCAGGTTGCCATTCTGCACGAGGGTTGCGCCCGTGTAGGTGTTGACTGATCCTAGAGTGAGCGTGACCGCGGAGCTCCCGGTTTTGATCAGGCCATTGGAGCCTGTAATGCTCGCCTGGATGGTGGAGCTGCGGTTTACCGTGATCACGCCGCTGGATACTGTAAGCGAGTTCGATCCGCTGCCGATGATGGTATACCCGTTGCTCCCTCCGGCGCCGAAGGTAATGGCATCAACGGAGATGGGCTCCGCCAGGGTGATGGCCGCATAGGCCGTGAGATTGCCCAGGAAATACGCGCTATTGACGGCGCTGTTGTTCCAGGCGGTATCCGACGTCCCGTTGCTCCAGTTTGTGCCTGTGGTGTTCCATGTTCCCGCCCCGCCAGTCGGCGCGGACGGACTGGTGCCGCTCGCGTCCCAGGTAAGCGTCGAACTATGCAGGGATGCCAGCGGCAGGGAGGCGATGGCGAGGAGGAGAGGGATGTGGAAGGAGTTCATGATCGGAGTTTTTTGAAGGCTTCCGCTTTTCCCTGCTTGAAGCAATGAATGCTGAACTCTATGTGTAGAGTAATGTCCTCTCCAGACGCCTCAGGGCCCGCCAAGCGAGTCACCATCCGCGATATCGCTAAGGTGGCGGGAGTCCATTTCACCACGGTGGGACTGGCCCTGCGGGGCAGCGCCCAACTGCCCGAGGCCACCAGGGCGCGCATCCGCGATGTTGCAGATCGGCTGGGCTATCGTCCTGATCCGATGCTTTCCGCGCTGAATGTTTACCGGAGGGCAAACCAACCCCGGCGCTACCAGGCAACGCTCGCCTGGATCAACAACTGGCCGGATCGCGAGGCTCTGCACAGGAATGAGTGCTTTCAGGAATACTTTGCCGGGGCGCAACGCAGGGCGGAGAAGATGGGCTATGTGCTGGAGGAGTTCTGGCTGGCCGAGCCAGGCATGACGCCGGAACGCCTTGTCAGCATTCTCAAGGCACGAAACATCGAAGGGTTGCTTCTCGCGCCGCAGCCAGCGCCCAAGATGTTTCCAGCACTAAGCTATGAAAATTTCGCCGTGGTATCCTTTGGCTACAGCCTCCAGCCATCGGTCTTTCACGTGGTGACGAATCATCACTTTCACTCGATCAACCTTACCCTAAGCAGCCTGTTTCAGCTCGGCTACAAACGGGTGGGATTTTTCGGAGAGCAGGCCTGGGACGACAAGGTCGAACACAGCTGGGTCGGAGGGATGGCCATGGCCAGAGCGCTGAATCCCGGCATGATGGAGGTGACTCCTCTTCTCAAGCGAGAGCCGAGCGATCGAGAGTTGCGCCAATGGCTCAAGGGCAATCGTCCGGACGTCGTGATCTCCTACACCGGGGCCAGCGACTGGTTCAACAAACTGGGATACAAGATCCCGGAGGATCTCGGCTTCGCCAGCCTCAGCCTTCCCCAGGAGATCTCGAGTATCTCCGGGATTTATCAAAACAATGTCCGCATCGGAGAGGTTGCGGTGGATTTCATTATTTCCATGCTTCACAGCGGCGAGCGGGGCATTCCGCGCACGCCGACTCGCATCCTCGTGGAAAGCGAGTGGATTCACGGAACGACTCTGCGCGACCAGCGGGCCGCACCTCCGGCGGGTCGGCGTAGGAAATCTAGCGTCCCAGCCGCCGCTTGAGCTGATCCTGGTAGAGAGACGCAGGCTGAAGGGTGTCACCCAGTCCTTCGCCTTCCAGGAAGTTGCTGGTTTTCACCTTCGATGCGGGCCCGCGTGTGCCGATGACGTAGCCGTCGCCGCATTGCTCGGATTCGACAAGAAACTGCGGACGGTCGTGCATGGTGCCGCCGAACTCAAAGGGAGAGGCGATGTAGCGCAGCCCATTCGTGTTCCAAAACACGGATTGCGTGGTGGTGACGCCGTGCACGGGATTGCCTCCCCAGCGGCGATAGATGGCCTCCAGGAAATCGCCATCGCAGGTCATGTTGTCGAGGAGGTTGGTGACGGAAAAGAACATGTGAAAGTCGGAGCCGAGCCGCCCATCCTTGGCCAGATTGTCAAAGAGCACGTTGCCTGAGGCAGACATCGTGCCAAAGTCGTAATTATGGCGTCCTCCGACGGCCTTGCATTTGGTAATGAGGCATTCGTTTCCGTGCAGCGTGTAGAGGTAGCCATTGCCTCCTCCCCCGCGATATTGGGGGTATCGCCAGTCGCAATCCACGGCAGTGATCTGGCGGCTCTTTTCAAACTTCACGCCATTGGAGAGGATGTGGACGCTGGGCGGATTGTCGGGAGGGTTCCAGGAGGTTACCCGCTTCATCCAGCAGTTCTCCGCCGACGTAAAGACGATGGCGTGCGACTGATGGACGTCGTAAGCGGCAGTACCTTCCTGCGCGAAATCCTCCTCTCCCCAACCCTCGCCCGGATGGAAGGCCATTCCCATGGAAAAATCCTCCAGGCCGACCTCGGAGACGGAGTGCCCCCCGAGCTTGACGACACGCGCCCCGTCGTCCTTGCGCAAGCCATAGCGGATCGGCGTATCGATGGTCACTGTCCCGGCTGCCGGATCGACCGAGACGAGACGACGGAAGAAAACGAGCGCGCGATTCTTCAGGTTTTGACTCGTCCATTTCCCGGTCATTCCCAGTGAGGCGATGAAGGCATCCGTGGGATCATTCCGCACGGCGACGGCGTCTCCCGGCTGGAAGACAGACACATCGGCGACGGGCAGCGCGAGAGCGCCATTGGCGAAGTCGGCGGTGGCGGCTGACTTTTTCCCATCGGCATACCACCATGCCGCGTCGCGGGCTTTGACCTCGATGACGGTCTTTTCCCGCATTTGGAAGGTATCGTTGAAGATGTGTGTCTTGTCGGCGCCGGCGCCGCGCAGGATGATGTTGTCGCCTTCGACGCGCAGCGCGACTTTCTGGTTTTCGGGCGGGAAGACGCGATAGGTTCCGGCGGGGAGAAAGACGATGCCGCCTCCGGCGGAGGCTGCTGCGTCCAGCGCGGCCTGGATGGCGGCTGTCGAATCGGTCATCCCGGTGGGATCGGCATGGTAGGGAGCCGTAGAGACGTCGATCACTTCCCCGGTTCGATCAGGAATGCCGGTCTCTCCGCGACGGTATCCGGCATAGGAGAAGTCATGGAGAAACCGACCATTGGCGTCATGATATCCCGGTATCCAGTCTTCCGGATACAGGCTCGACCTCCATCCAGCCTGGAGAGAGGTGGAGCTCAGGACGACAGTGGCGGCAAACAGAATGCCGGTGAGAATGTGGGCGTGCGGCTTAGGTTGCACGGTCGTAGATATCGAGGGTGACACGGGCTTCAAGGGGGAGGTTGTCCATATAGCGATAGATGTTCTCCACCGCGAGCTTTCCGCAATAGGGAAACTGGTCGCCGGTCGGCCCGGCAATGTGGGGAGAGTAGATGACGCCGGGCAGCGTAGCCAGGGGCGAATCCGCGGGAAGCGGCTCGTGCGTCACCACATCGATGGCCACGGCGATCCGGCCGGACGCGGCCTCGCGTCCCAGGGCGTCTTCATCGACAATGCGGCCGCGGCCGACATTGACAAAGACTGCTTTGTCCGGCAGCGCGGCCAGGAGTTCCTTCGACACGCTGCGTTCCGTCTGCTCGTTAAGCGCCTCGCAGTCGAAGAGCACCTCGCTTTCGGAAAACAGCTCGCGGAGCGAGGCTGCGGGGGTGACCCCGCGACTCTGCATCATGGCGGGCGGCACGCCGAGAGAGTACGCGCGAATGCTGACTCCGAAGGGGCGCAGCAAATCGACAAGGAAACGGGCGACTTTGCCAAACCCATGGATGCCGACAGTTCTTCCATAGAGAGTCTTGGTCTTCGGCACCTGGGTTTTATCCCATTTTCTCCAGTCGGAAAGATTGCGAAGGGCGGCGAGCGCCAGCAGGAGAGCGTGTTCTGCGACCTGGGGGGCGGCGATGCCACCCCAGTTGGTCACCAGCTTTCCATCCTCGAGGAATCCGCGCGGCACGACGTGCCGCACCGAGCCCGTGAGGTGGCAGACGTATCGGAGCGGGCAGTCCGGCCTTTGTATCCACTCCTCGGGCAGACCAGGCGTTTTCCAGCAGGAAACAATGATCTCGGGCTGTATTTCCTCCAGCGCCGAAGACCATTCGTCAGCGACTCCCGCACACCGGAATATCTGGATGCGATCCTGATCAAGGGCGGGTAATGCTCCGCGAAAAAAGATGCCCAGCTCGGTGTCTGTGAGTGCGAAAAGAGTCCGGACGGTCCGCGTGGGGGAGAGTGTGTGCACCGGCTCGACCACGAGGCTTTCCCCGGCCGGAGTGAGAAGGCGTGTCATACGGTTTCCTAATCTCCGACGGATTCCGCCGATGCCCAACGGTTCCGCCACTGTAACTGTAGAGCGTATTTTACTATACAGTGAGAGCTAAGCAGAGTTTGCGGGAGCCCGGGAACAGGACGATAAGCGAATTCATCACCCCCCTCGCCACAGGCAGCTTTTTCCTATGATTCGATTCCTCTCCCGCTTCGTTGTTGGTCTTGCGCTTCTACCCTGCGCGATGGCCATGCCCATGCAAAACCCCGGCTTTGAGAACGGCCTTGATGGCTGGATTCTCCTGGAGCGCGATCTGCCGGATCCGATGACCTCGGTGGCCGCCGATGCGGCACGGGAGGGAAGCGCAGGCCTGCGGGTCGAGGACGCCGACAAGCAAAACGGATCGAGCCTGGTCAGCCAGCCGCTGCCAGCCTCGCCCGGGTTGACGTACAAGCTCGCATTTTACGCCCGGGCCAAGGGGGCGAACAAAGGCGCGGTTTACCTCCGGTTCTATGATAGCTCGCGCAAGATCATCGATCCGCAGAATCTGCCGTCGGTCGCGATAAGCAAGGCGGGTGACTGGGAGAACTACGCTCTGGAGGCCGTCGCTCCGGCGGGAGCAACCGCCGTGGCGATCTGGATTCACAGCTGGAGCGGCGCGACCGGCACCATAGAGTTTGATGATTTCTCCCTGGAGGAAGCTGGTGCGAGCGGAGCCTCAGCCGCTCCTGCCGCTGCCGTTTCTCCTGCTCCCGAAAGGAAGTCGGCGGAGCCTCCTGGCGCCGTCGCCCGGGAAAAACCCGCGATGATCATTCTCAAACTCGACGATCTCAAAGTCAGCGGCGGCGGACGGCTTCAACCCGAGTGGCAGCGCGTTTTGGACATCCTCAAAGCCCGCAACATCAAGGCCAGCTTCGGCATCATCTGCGACTCGCTCGCGAAGGCCGATCCCTCTGTCATCCAGTGGATCAAGGAGACTCACGACAGCGGACTTGTCGAGTTCTGGTTCCATGGACTCAACCACGATGTGCGCACGGAAAACGGTGTGCAGATGGCGGAGTTCAAGGGGCGTCCGTATGAGGAGCAGAAACGGCGTTTCGAAGAGTCTGAGGCGCTGGCGCGCGAGAAGCTCGGGTTTGCGTTTAGCACGTTCGGGCCTCCCGGGGGCGGCTCCGCGGGCAGTTTTGACGAGGTGACGGTACGGGTGATGAATGATGTGCCTGAGATGAAGGTCTGGCTGTATCCTCAGCCGCTTGACGACGCCGGGCGGCAGCTCGCCGAGGATGGAAAAGTCGTCATCCTCGACCGGGAATGGCCCGTCAATATCGAGCAACCGCTGTTTGTCCCCAATGCGGAGAGGCTGGAGCGGGGATATGCGAAATATCCTCGGAGGGCATACTTTGTCCTCCAGGGGCATCCGACTCATTGGAAGGACGAAGGATTTGTGCAGTTTGAAAAGATCCTCGATTTTCTTCAGCAGCAAAACGCGGTATTTGTCACCCCTCAGGAGTGCGCTGCCGCGGTTGAACAAAAGACCGCCCAAGCCAACTGACCGCAATGAACAAGAGCCTCCACCCCAGCGGCTTCACCCTTCTGGAACTCATGGCCGTCGTTTCGCTGGTCTTTGTCCTGGCGATGCTGCTCGTGCCGATGCTGCGCCACTCCCAGCAGCAGGCGGCTTCCGGAGCCTGCATGAGCAATCTTCGCAATCTCGGCTCTGCTTTCCAACTCTACGCGGCTGAAAACAACGGCGTGCTTCCCGCGATGCGATATCGTCCCTCTTCCGTCGGGGCCAATCCCAACCCGGGACAAAATAACTGGCAGTTTGAAATCATCCCGTATCTGGATGTGGAGAGCACCTCCTTTAAAGCGATCTCCCAGAAGTACGGCGGCCAGGGGGTGTTCTGCCCGGGTTATATTCGGGAATTCAAACAGAACACCAGTGTGCAGGCTCTCAAGACCGGGGGGTATGGCATGGCAAAGATCTCCAAGGACGCTTATGACAGTCGCACCGCCATGGCGACGATCGCCAACCCTTCCTCGACCATACTCGCCGGGGACAGTGACGATTATCACCTCGCCATCGACTCCAGCACGTGGGCGAGCGGCCCGGATGCCCAGGGGAGATTCTCCTCCGGCGATCCCATCCGGCATGGCATGACGGCCAATTATCTCTTCGTGGACGGCCACATTCTCCGGCTCACCCAGGAGCGAGCCGAGGCGGTACTGCTGGGCAGGGAATCCCCATAGCGAAATGCCTCCCGTCGGGTGAACTGACTGGGGAGTTCGCGTTGCCAAATTTCGCCGGGAGGATATCCTCGGGATATCTTCCATGGGCATTTTCGAAAACTGGCTCCTGACCATTGCCGACTATACCGGAGTGGCGGTTTTCGCAGCCACGGGGGTGTTGGCATCATCGCGGCGGCAGATGGATTGGATCGGTGCCATCGTGCTGGCCATCGTGACCTCGATCGGCGGAGGCACCCTGCGCGACGTGCTCACCGGGCAGTTGCCCGTTTTCTGGATTCGCCAGCCGCTTTATCTCTGGGTCGCCGTGGGCACCGCGCTGCTGATGCTGCCGGTGCTGCATCGGATACGTTTCCCGGAGCGGGTCCTGGTGTTTCCAGATGCCGTGGGACTGGCTCTCTTTACCTGGCTCGGATGCGAAAAGGTCGCCTTGCTTGGGTTCTCCGGGATCGTGGTTGCCCTTTTTGGCGTGATCACGGGAACCGCTGGTGGATTGATCCGCGATGTGCTAAGCGCGCAAATCCCGAATATCATGCGCAAGGGAGAGCTCTACGCGGCGGCCAGCATCCCAGGGGCCGTGCTTTACGTGATGCTGCATGCGTTCAAGGTGCAGCCGGTCTGGGTGACCCCAGCGGCCTGCATGGCGACCGTGCTCGTCCTGCGCCTCGCCGCGATCCGCTGGCGGTGGATGGTGCCGGTGATGGTTGCCCATTCGGATTCGTCGGATAAACCCGAGTGATGGCTAGAGGCTATCCCAAAACCGTTTTTATGAGGAGGATGGAGCAGGTGAGATGAACAAAGCCTTGGAACATGGCGGTGGATTTTTCCCAGCGGATGCAAAGGCGGCGGTAGTTCTGAAGCCATCCGATGG
>Ga0209935_1000260_pt1 | contig 160600 bp, 164 predicted proteins | sample ThiBio_1000_plan_2_FD_183958 | JGI IMG/M metagenome (GOLD analysis project Ga0209935, IMG submission 183958) | Wastewater bioreactor microbial communities from Cape Town, South Africa - Thiocy_cont_1000_plan (SPAdes) | ecosystem: Engineered > Bioreactor > Thiocyanate-remediating >... | reverse complement strand
AATGGCAAGTTCAGCAGCTCGGGTTCGGTGACGGGCGCCATCGGCGGTACCTGCTTCGGCACGCCGGCCGATCCGGGTGACCAGACCGCGCGCCAGTTCACCCATTCGCTGATCGACCCGATCACCCGTGGCAACGTCTATGGCCGCATCTCCTACGACCTGAACGACAACACCGAGATCTATGCCACGATCAACATCTCGAACGTGCGCACCCAGAACATCCCGGCGCAGGGCAACTCCAACAAGGGCGGCATCGGCATCAAGTGCGATAACGCCTTCCTGCCCCAGACCGGCATGTTCGGCGTGGGCCTGAGCTATGCTGCAACCATCGCGGCCTGTAACGCGGCCTATGCGAATCCCCTCTATAATTCGAATGCCACAGTGACGGCGACGGGTGCTCCGGTGCAGGGCTTCTCGGTCACCACCTCCAACGGCAACATGAACCTGGACCAGATCGTCGACATCCAGCGTGACATGCGCCGCTATGTGGTCGGCGGCGACGGCGCCTTCAATGTGTTCGACACCGACTTCACCTGGGACAGCTATTTCCAGCACGGTGAGAACGACACGGCATTCCACATCCACAACATGCCGCTGAAGAACCGCTTCAACCTGGCGATGGACACGATCCAGCTGGCCGATGGCTCCATCGTCTGCCGCGATCCTGCCGCCCGAGCCAACGGCTGCGTGCCGTTCAATCCCTTCGGCACCTCCATGCCCAGCCCGGCGGCCATCGCCTATATCGACAACCAGGCCAATGGCGCCAAGGTTGGCGGTCCGGAGATGCGCCAGTATCTGCGCCAGGAAGCCTTCGGCCTCAACATCAACACCAACCCGATCAAGGATTGGGCCGGCGATGTGTCGGTGGCCTTCGGTTACGACTATCGCGAAGAAGCCTTCACCCAGTGGTCCGACCCCTATTCGGGCGGCATCACCGCCTCCAGCCCGGCCAACGCCCTCTATCCCTGCACCGATCCGTCGATCGACTGCCAGGCTTCGGGCGGCGCCACCGGTCACGTCAATCCGGGCAACTGGAATGCCGGCAACTTCACCGCCGGCCAGGGCAACTACCATGTGAACGAAGTGTTCGCCGAAACCGGCATCCCGCTGATCAACGATGCCACCTGGGGCAAGGCCGACCTGGATCTTGCCGGTCGTTTCGAGCGCTACTCCACCGCCGGCGACATCATGGCCTGGAAGGTGGGCCTGACCTGGGATACGCCGCTGCCGGGCGTGCGCCTGCGCACCCTCATGTCGCGTGACGTCCGCGCTCCGAACCTGGCCGACCTCTACCTGCCGCGCCAGACCCTCAATGGCGGCTTCTGCAACAAGTTCGCCGACCCGAACTGCACCCAGAACCAGGTCATGGGCCAGACGAATGCGGGCAACCCCCTGCTGAAGCCCGAAAAAGGCCAGACCACCCAGATCGGCGTGGTCTACCAGCCCGACTTCCTGCCCGGCTTCCAGGCCTCGTTCGACTACTACCGCATCATCGTCAAGGGCATCATCGCCTCGTCCGGCCCGCAGACGGTCGAAGATCTCTGCTCGCAGGGCATCTCGAGCTACTGTTCGCAGCAGTTCATCCAGACCGCCAATGGCCAGCCGCAGACCGGCGCAGTGGGCAACCAGGGTCTGGCGGGCGATCCCAACCAGGTGCTGTCGATCACCGCGATCCCGTTCAACTCGGCGGGTCTGCTGACGGACGGCTTCGACGTCGAAGCCAGCTACCAGTTCGACCTGCAGGATTGGGATGTCCCCGGCGACTTCGTGGCCCGCCTCCTGGCCAACCACACCATGAAGTTCATCTCGGACCCGTTCCAGCCCGGACAGTACGCTTCGGAAAATGCGGGCGTCCTGGGCGGCGGCTTCAACAGCGACACCTACAGCGGCACAACCGGCAACGTCCTGACCTGGAAGGTTACTGCGCAGCAGAGCTGGCAGGGTGACAAGCTGGGCCTGACGCTGACGGAGCGCTGGTTCGCCGATGGCGTGATGCGCGGCAAGTGGCTCGGCCAGGGCATTACCAGCCCCGGCAACCAGTGGATCGTCTGCACCACCGGCTGCCCGACCGACAGCAACCAGGTCCATACGATCAACTACCAGTATGTGCCGTCGGTCCTCTACATGGACATCGGCGCCACCTACGATTGGACCGACTCGACCCAGCTTTATGTGAAGGTCAACAACGCGTTCAACACCAGCCCGCCGAACACCGGCAACAACGAAGTGAACAACACGCTGTATGACGTGATTGGCCGCTTCTACCAGGTCGGCATCCGCATCAACAATTGATGTGCACCGCGCAAGGGCCCCGAACCGGGGCCCTTGCCGGAGGCGATCGGGCCGATTCCCAGTTCCACGCATATCCCCCCTAGGGCATGCGTGTTTCCTCAGCCCCACAGGTTTTCACCTGTGGGGCATTTTTCTGCCTGCTCCGGCAATTTCCGCGTCCGACCGCCTGCTTGGCGGGCCACAGGACGGGAGCTATGCTTTCGCCGATAACAAGTGTCCGGGCGTGGGCCTGGGCCGAAAGAATTGGGGGCAGCGATGACGGCCTTTGTCCGTTCAATTGGCGCGGCTGTAGCGATCATCGCCGCGTCGCCGGCTCTGGCCGCCGACATTTCCGGGACCTGGGATGTCGCGGTGCGTGAAGCCGGCGCCAGGAACTTCTATCTGCCCATGACCGACGGCCGCCTGGTGATCGAACCGGGCGGGCAGGCGGCCCACTTCAACGCGCTCACTTTTGCCGCCAGCCGGGGCGCGGACGGCTTGCACCTGGCCTGCATGGCGCGCGGCAAGCCATGCGGCAGTCTGGTTCTGCAGCTCTCGGATGATCGGCTGACCGGCAAGGGCACGCTGAACGACGGCGACGGTCTGGCGCGGCCGGTAACACTGCAAGGGGTGCGGCCGGCGCCGCGCCGCGCGCCCCGCACGATCGACTTCGCGCCCACACGGTTTCACAATGTCTATTCGCCCGCGATCGCGCCGGTCCTCCATATCCAGCCGGGCGACACCGTGCATACCCGCACGCTGGACAGCCGAGGCTATGATCGTGACGGCACTCCCCGCGCACCGCGCGGCAATCCGCTGACGGGCCCCTTTTATATAGAAGGCGCAATGCCGGGCGACACGCTGGTGGTGCACCTGGACAGGGTGCGCACAAACCGCGACAGCGCCTATCAGTCCAACCTCATCGCCAGCTCCGCGCTTGAAGCCGGTTACCTGCGCAGCATCGCCCATCTGGAGGGCGGCTTCACGCAATGGAAGCTCGACGCGGCGGCGGGCACGGCCAGTATCGTTGATCCGAGCGCCAGGATGAGCGGCTATACCGTCAGGCTGTCGCCCATGCTGGGCTGTGTGGGCGTGGCGCCGCCGCGCGACGAGGTGCTGGGAAGCGGCCACCTGGGCCCCTTCGGCGGCAACATGGATTCGCCGGAGGTACGCGAGGGCGCCTCTCTTTATATACCGGTGTTCCAGCCCGGCGCGCTGCTGTTCCTGGGCGACGGCCACGCCCAGCAGGGCGACGGCGAATTGCCGGGCCAGGGGCTGGAAACCTCGATGGATGTTCAGTTCCGCGTCGACCTGATCCCGGGCAAGGCGCTGGGCCAGCCGCGCCTGGAAAATGCCGATTCGGTGATGATCATGGGCACCGGCGGCACGCTGGATGCCGCGATGAAGAGCGCCACGACCCAGATGAGCCGCTGGCTCGCGGACACTTATGGCCTGACCCCGCATGACATCGCTCCGCTGCTGGGCACTGCGATGCAATACCGGATCGCCGAGGTGGTGGATTCCGAATTCAACGTCGTCGCCAAGATCAGCAAGGACGCGCTGGCAAGGATTCGCAAATAGACGGACAGGGGAAGATGGGCAAAATTGCAATTGCGGGCTCCGGCTTCATCGGCCGGGCCTGGGCGATCAGCTTCGCGCGCGCCGGCCATGACGTGACGCTGTGGGACCAGCAGCAGGACGCGCCGGCCCGGGCGCTGGACTATATCGACGCGCTTTTGCCCGACCTGGCCGCCAATGATCTTCTGAACGGCGATAGCGCCGCGGCGGTGCGGGCGCGCCTGCACCCGGCGGCCGGACTGGATGAGGCGCTGGCCGATGCGGCTTACGTCCAGGAAAACACGCCCGAAGACCTGGCGGTGAAGCGTGCCGTCTTCGCCCGGCTGGATGCGGCCAGCCCGAAAGACTGCATCCTGGCCAGCTCGACCTCGGCCCTTCTGCCGTCCAGCTTCACCGAAGCCCTTGCCGGGCGAAACCGCTGCATCGTGGTGCATCCCATCAATCCACCCTATCTGATCCCCGCCGCCGAAGTGGTGCCCGCGCCCTGGACCGACCCCGCGGTGGTCGAACGCACGGTGGACTTCCTGAAGGCTGCCGGCCACGCCCCTATCGTGATGGCGCGCGAAATCGACGGCTTCATCATGAACCGGCTTCAGGGGGCGCTGCTGGAAGAAGCCTTCCGGCTGGTGGCCCACGGCTATGCCAGCGCCGCCGACATCGATACCGGCATCCGCGACGGCCTGGCGTTGCGCTGGTCCTTCATGGGCCCGTTCGAGACCATCGACCTCAACGCGCCGGGGGGCGTGCGCGACTATGTCGAACGCTACTGGCCGGTCTATCGACGGATTGCCGAAAGCGCGCTGGACCATCCCGATTGGGATGGCCCGGTGCTGGATCGGATCGAGGCGGAACGGCGGACGGCGCTGGCCGCCGATGACCTGCCCGGGCGCCAGGCCTGGCGCGACCGGCGGCTGATGGCGCTGGCAGCGCACAAGCGCCGCGCCGAAAAAGAGATCGGCTCATGAACAAGGTCATCATCACCTGCGCGGTGACGGGTGCGATCCACACGCCGTCCATGTCGCCCTATCTGCCGGTGACGCCGGACGAGATCGCCCAGGCCGCCATCGGCGCCGCCGAAGCCGGCGCGGCGGTCATCCACCTGCATGCGCGCGATCCGCAAACCGGCAAGCCCGACCAGACGCCTGAGGCTTTCGCCCGCTTTCTGCCGCGCATCAAGCAGGCGACGGATGCGGTGGTGAACCTGACAACGGGCGGCGCGCCCTGGATGACGGTGAACGACCGCATCCGCCCCGCCGCGACTTTCAAGCCGGAAGTCGCCTCGCTCAACATGGGCTCGATGAACTTCGGCCTGTTTCCCATGCTGAACCGGTTCAAGACCTTTCGTTTCGACTGGGAGAAAGAGGCGCTGGAGGGTTCGCGCGACCTGGTGTTCCGCAACACCTTCCGCGACATCGAATATGTGCTGCGGGAGCTGGGCGATTGCGGCACGCGGTTCGAGTTCGAATGCTATGACATCTCCCATCTCTACAATCTGGCACATTTCCTGGAACGCGGGCTGGTGAAACCGCCGCTGTTCGTCCAATCGGTGTTCGGCATCCTGGGCGGCATCGGCGCCCATCCCGAAGATGTCGCGCACATGCGGCGCACGGCCGACCGGCTGTTCGGCGGCGAATATCAATGGTCGGTCCTGGGCGCGGGGAAAAACCAGCTGGCCGTCGCCGCCCAGGCCGCGGCCATGGGCGGGCATGTGCGCGTGGGCCTGGAAGATTCGCTGTGGGCCGGCCGCGGCAGGCTGGCGCAATCGAATGCCCAACAGGTGCGCCTGGTGCGCCAGATCATCGAGGGCCTGGGCCGCGAAATCGCCAGCCCGGACGAGGCGCGCGCCATCCTGTCGCTGAAGGGCGGCGACCAGGTAAGCTTCTAGGCCGGTCTCCCGTCAACCCGGCCGCGCGGTCATCAGGAAGATCAGCGCCAGCACGCTGACCGCGCTGACAGCGGAGGCGATCTTGTGAATGGGTGCGGCCAGCGCCGCATCCAACTCCGGCCCCGGCGCCGCCGCCAGAACCCGGCGCTGCCAGGGCAGGTGCAGCAGGAAACCGTTCAGCAGCAGGACGGCGAAGATCGCATAAGTGCAAAGCAGCCAGGGTGCGGCGGGGTCATAGCCATAGGCCTGGGCCAGGGCGCCGCCCACCACACCGGTCAGGATCCAGCCGATGCCGCCGGCTTTGGAAAGCGGATTGGCGGCCCGGAACGCGGCATGGATCGCCCCGGCGTCACCCGTCCGGGCGATCCGCTGCAGATAGATGCCCAGCCCGCCGGTGAAGGCGAACGAGAACATGAAAAGAAGAAGATGCAGAAAAAGCAGACCTTCGCTCATATGGCCCCCCGCCTGTTTTTCCGGAAACTCGCGCCATCGCGGCCCGGATTTCCGGTCTGTCCGGTCCGCCGACCGGCCTTGCGAGCGCAAGTTATGCTCCCTCCTTTCTCCTTTCAATCCTGGTCGCCGCCAGCCTCGCCTCTGCCAGGTGGCGGAAATTGTGACAGTCTGGCGGCAGGTTGTATTCGGGTGCTCCCCCCCGGCCCGCCCAATTGACTCGGGCTCCGGGGAAGAAGAATACTAATCGGACTTGGCTCTCCCACTGCGGAGGCTTGACATGGGCAGCAAGGTACCCGACGCCGAAACGACCCAGGCGATCTGGATCGCCAAGGCGAACATTGATCGCTTCCGTGATCTGCTGGAGTCATCGGCGATCGACGCCGACCGTCAAAAGACGATCCGGGATCTGATGATGCGGGAAGAAGCCACGCTCAAGCGGCTGTCCGCGGAATAGTAGCCTGCCGCTTTTTCCGATCTTCGATCGGTCCATGCGGAAATGGCTTTGCAGTCTTGCTGCAAACCGGCCTGAAAAGCCTTTCAGGCTTCGGGACTCCTCCGGCGCTACCGCCCCTTGGCGATGCGGATTTTCGGCGGCGGCGGGGGTTCGGCGGCTTTGGCTTTGGCGGCGGCTCTGGTGACCGCGGAAGCGGCGGCGCGCTTCTTCACGGCGGCCTCGGACATGTCGTTGGGGGTCTTGGGCATCTGGTCGCTCCGGGGGTCGGCGGACCATAAGGCCGCGTCCGCGATGCGGCAATGGCTTCAAGGCGCAAACTTCCGGGTACCGAAGCGCGGCCGCGGCGCGGATTTCTCCTAGCTATATCAAAGGCTTACGTCGTTGCCGGCAGGACATGCCAAGATGACGTGAGATTAATACAACGTCTTTAGGATCGCGGCGTCATCCAGAGGACGCCACGTGACCAAGGGCATGAACATGGCAGCGGCGCTTTTTATGGCTCAAGGCGCAGAATGCTTCTATTGCGCGTGCGAATTTGAAGGGAATGTCATGGTCGGCAAGAGCGCCCGCGCATGGACCAGGGATCACGTAAGGCCGGCCAGTGCCGGGCACAAATCTGTCCGAAACCTGGTTCTGGCGTGCCTGGCCTGCAATCGCGAAAAGAAAAATCGCGAGCCGACGAAACAGGAACTGGCCCGCGCCCAGAAGGTCTGGGTTTCAGCGCTGAAGTATTTCAAGGCTTTCAACGGGCATGTGCCGCCGACCTTGACCCAGGTCTGATCCGGCCGGGCAACGAGACATTCGGAAAAGCCGAAACTGCACCAGTGCCCCAACGGGGGGCACTGTTACAGTTTGACCGGGGGTTGTGGTGATTAGGCTTGGGCTGGGCCGTCTCCGGGCTTTCCTTCGGCCATATTCTTTGAGGCTTTCAACACGCGAAGAAACTCCGTTTGGACTTCAAACGCACGCGCAGCCTGCTGAGCGTGGGCATCTGGGACATAGAACTTATCTATGTCCGTCTGCTGAAGCCCTCCATAGCCGAGAGCCTTCGCCATTTCCGATAGCAACTCTAGGCGCTCATGCTGTACACGAGAATCTGGCGGATTGGTTGTGCATAGGGTGTCGTACAGATCATGCCAGCGCTCTACGACTTTGGGATGATCTGCATACACCACATCAATCACGTTCAACGCTTGGGCCCATTCCAGGGAAATTGGAATGGATTTTCTATGGGCCATAAGTTGGATAAAAAGCCGCTCTTTGGCGGAGCGGCGTTCCTTTCTGTCTTGGTGATGCAGCGTCCACGCGACAGCAAGAATTGGCCCTAGAACCAATGCAATGAGAGTGAGCCAATCTTTGGTGTACATAATTGTGCCGGGATCGACCGGCGCAGAAGCGCTCATTTACACCCCCTAAATGCCCTTAAACGGTAGCCTCCCACTCCTCGATCAAATTAACAATATCGCCAATTTCCCAAAGGCGCTGTTCGAGGCCGCAAGCCATGGCCGGGGACATACGAACGGCGCTGTTGATCCGGGCGAAGTCGCAAATGGAAGCACCGGCACGATTTGAGCTAGGGTAGCAACCACCTGACCAAATACAAATGGTTCGCCACCCCATCCAGGACAAGGATCAGGGCCGCAAGGCAGAGCGGGCCGAGCAACAGGCGGAAAACGATCCTGGCGTCGATCTCGCCCGCATCGCCTCCCGCATTTGGGAGCAGCGACGTCACCGCCATGCCAAGGGAAAATACTATTCCTGCCATTAACAGAGGGTCAGTGATCGCTGCCATGGCTTTCCCTTCCTCGATCAGCTTCACGATGTGCTACTGTATCATGCGCATCGCGTCGGCCTTGCGCTTTTCGCCTTTGGGCCCGCATGGGCGTATGGTGCCTTTCTGGCTTGCATTGTGGAGGTCACCATGAACCGCCAAAGCGTCAATCGCATCTGTGCCGCCGTTCCGCTGATCCTGTCTCTCGTGGCCTGTGTCTGGGTCCTTGGCAACGTTGCCGGGGGTGCCAAGACCGGCGGTGATGAGGGCTTAGGGTTCAAAGTCTTTTGGCTCCTGATCCTGGCTCAAATGCCCTTTATCGTGGGGTATCTGGTCACGGCGGACTGGAAGCGCCAGGGCTCGGTAGCCGCCCGGCTGGTTCTCCAAGGGGCGGCGCTCGTCTTGGCTTTCAGCCCGGTAGCCTATTTCAGGCTATAGGCCGGATTCGTGCAATCCTACCTTTCGGCCAACTGCACCAGTGCCGAACAGCGGGCACTGGTACAGTTTGACCTAGGGTTGCGTGACCAAGAGCACGATTCCAAGAACGAGCGAGATGATCGCCGTCCATGCGGCCGTCTTTTCCCAGACGTCAAAAAAAGCCGGATAGGTTTCTCTGTCAAAAACCTGGGGGAAGCCCTTAATCCTCATTTGGTCAGTCTTTTTCAGGCCCCAGCGCGCGATAAACATGGTCGCCGCTAGCACCAAGAGACCGAACCCAAGCAGCCCTAGCTGTGTCACGCTGCTGCCTCCCAATCTTCAATCAGCTTCACAATATCGCAATGTCCCAAAGCCGCCACTGAGAGCCACAAGCCATTGCCGGAGACATACGAACGGCCCTGTTAATCCGGGCGAAGTTATACCAGCAGGCTAGAGGGTGACCATGTGCACATGGTTTTCCAGCGTTTCGCCTTGAGCCTTCAGGCGGGAAATCCACCTCCCTGTCCACACCGGTTCGAGCCACACTTCCTTCTTGGTGATGGAAGGCAAACCAATGACGCAGGGCGTGGATAAAGGGGGAGGGGGCAAAAAAACCGTCCGGATTTCCCTGCGGAAAAGCCGGAAAAAGGATGCCGCGCCTGTGGCACAAGTCACCGAAGCCGCGGGTGCCCAAACCCCGCGCCCGCCTGCCCGGCCTTCAGGCCAGATCGCGTCCGCGCCGAAACGGGGGCACTGCATAGAACAAGCCATTGATTTTGCTATAGGAGAAAGGGGTCGCTAAACTTGTGGTTGTGACCGTTTGACTTGGACAGAAGCATCCGTATAAGTGCGCGCCTTCCGGCGGCCTCGATGGCGTGTCCGGTCCGAAATTCGACGAAAAGAGACAAGCATGAGCAAGCGCGCCAATTCCAAGTACAAGCTCGACCGCCGCGTCGGCGAGAATCTCTGGGGCCGTCCCAAGAGCCCCGTCAACAAGCGCTCCTATGGCCCGGGCCAGCACGGCCAGCGCCGCGCCAAGAAGCTCTCCGACTATGGCACCCAGCTTCAGGCCAAGCAGAAGCTGAAGGGCTATTACGGCAACATCACCGAGCGGCAGTTCCGCAAATACTACACCGACGCCTCGCGCCGCCCCGGCGACACCGGCGAGAACATGATCGGCCTGCTTGAGACACGTCTCGACACCGTCGTGTATCGCGCCAAGTTCGTGCCGACGCCCTTCGCCGCCCGCCAACTGGTCAGCCACGGCCATGTGAAGGTCAATGGCCGCCGCGTCACCATCGCCTCCTATCACGTCACCGACAAGGACCAGATCGAGCTGTCCGACAAGGCGCGCGAGATGGCGCTGGTGCTGGAAGCCTCCAAGTCGGCCGAGCGCGACACGCCCGACTATCTGGAAGTCCATGAAGGCCGTTCGGTCAAGCTGCTGCGCACCCCCAAGCTGGCCGACGTGCCCTATGCCGTCCAGATGGAGCCGCACCTGATCGTCGAATTCTACTCGCGTTAATTCGCTTTCACATGCCAGACAAAGCCCGCGGGCATGGCTCGCGGGCTTTTTCTTTTGCACAACCGCGCTAGGCTTTCCCCGAAGCGATCGGGCTGGGGCCGCGCATGTACACGCTGTACGGGGATCTGGGATCGGGCGCCTTCAGTGCCGAAGCCGCGCTGGCCGAGGCCGGGGCGCCTTACGCCTTCGAACTGGTGTCGCTGGAGAAAAACGAGCAGAAACAGCCCGCCTTCCTGGCCATCAATCCGTCGGGCAAGATGCCGGCGCTGCGCCTGGCGGAAGGCGAGATCGTCACCGAATCCGCCGCGATCCTTCTGACCATCGCCGACCACTTCCCCCAGGCGCGGCTGTTGCCGCCGCTGGGAAGTCCCGCCCGCGCGAAAGCCTATCGCTGGCTGGCCTTCATGGCGGGCGAGGTCTATCCGATCGTGGAGATCGTGGATTATCCCGAACGCTTCGCCCCGCCCGGCTGCGATGTGGAGGGCGTCCGCCGCATCGCCCGCGACCGCATCCGCGAGCGGCTTTTGATCGTGGAGCGGATGATGGCGGGTGAGACGTTCCTGGCCGGCGGTTTTTCCATCCTGGACATCTATGCGGCCATGTTCAGCCGCTGGAGCCTGGAGCCCGACTGGAAAGAGGCCCACCTGCCGCGCCTGATGGCGCTGGCCAGGAGCGTCTCACGCCGCCCGGCCATCGGGGCAGTGTGGAAACGGCATTTTCAGAGAAAATGAAGCCCCGTTGTCATCCCGGGCGCACTGCAGCGCGCGGCGATGCCGCGCAGACCCGGGACCCATCGGGCCTGCTTGCGAAATGGGTCCCGGCTCGCGCGCTGCTGGCGCAGCGCTTGGCCGGGATGACAGGAAGTTTTCTAGGCCGCAGGCTCGAGCGCGACACCACGTTCTTCAAGGAAGGGCACCAACTCTTCCTGCTCGAACATCTCGCGCACGATGTCGGCGCCGCCCACGAACTCGCCCTTCACATAGAGCTGGGGAATGGTCGGCCAGTTGGAGAAGGTCTTGATGCCCTCGCGCACTTCCTGGTCCTCCAGCACATTCACGGCTTTGAACTTGACCCCGACATGGGACAGGATCTGCACCGTCACGGCGGAAAAGCCGCACTGGGGAAAGGCGGGCGTGCCCTTCATGTAGAGCAGCACATCGTTGCTCTTAACATCGTCGGCGATGCGGGCCTGGACGTCGGACATGGGGCACCTTTCTGAAAGCGTAGGCTTGATCTAAGCATGGGGCGGCCACGGGTCAAGACGGCCCCAAGGCCTTGGAAAATACATGCAATCCAGCCTGCCGCCCGCGCTCCCATCCTCTTTGGCCGCCGCCCTGGATGCGGCTCTTCAGGGCGTTTCGCGCAAGGATCTGGCGGTCCGGGCACAAATCCAGTCCACGGCCTATCGCGGCGGGGGAACCAGCCGGCCCATCGTCACGGGTGCCGACGCACTGGCCTATGCCCTGGCGCGCATGCCCGCCACCTTTGCCGCCTGCACGGCCGTGTTCGCGCGCCTGGCACAGGCGATGCCGGAATTCGCGCCCGCCAGCCTGCTGGATGTGGGGGCCGGACCGGGAACCGCATCCTGGGCGGCGATCGCGGCGTGGCCGGGGCTCGGCGCCGTGACCATGCTGGACCACAATCCGGCGCTGCGTGCGCTGGCGCAGCGGCTGGCCGATGGCGGACCGCTGGCGGCGGCCCGGATCGCGGCGGGAGATGCCGAAACGGGTGATGGCGCCGAGCTTGTGGTCGCCAGCTATGTGCTTGCGGAACTGCCGGAGGACCGCGCAGCCGCGCTGGCGCTGAAGCTGTGGCAGCGGGCAGGCAAGGCGCTGGTGCTGGTAGAACCGGGCACGCCGGCAGGCTTTGGCCGTATCCGCGCCGCCCGCGCCGCGCTGATCGAAGAGGGCGGCATGATCGCCGCACCCTGCACCCACGACAATGCGTGCCCGATGGCCGGTAATGACTGGTGCCATTTCTCACAGCGGCTGCCGCGCACGCGCGACCATATGGTGCTCAAGGACGCCAGCGTGCCATTCGAGGACGAGCGATACAGCTATCTGGCGGTGACGCGCGCGGCGCCGTTGCTGCGCGGCGCGCGCATTCTCTCGCCGCCGCTGACGGAAAAGCCCGGCCTGACCTTCAAACTATGCGACGGCGACGGCTTGCGCGCCCGGTTCGTCGCCCGCCGCGACAAGGATGCATACCGCCGCGCGCGGCGGCGAAGCTGGGGCGATCTGCTCTGACCGGATTCAGGGTGCGTGCCCGTATAATGCCACCTGGCCTGATGCCGGCTGCTCCAGCAGCGGCGCCGATCACGAATCAGATTGAAACAGAATGTAACCGGCGCCGGTCAGTCCTTGGCGACAGTGGTCAACTGCAACGCATGCAGCACGCCGCCCATGTTGCCCTTCAGCGCGGCATAGACCATCTGGTGCTGGGCGACGCGCGTCTTGCCCTTGAAGGCGGATGATCTGACCGTGGCGGCCCAGTGATTGTCGTCACCGGCCAGGTCGCGCATCTCGACCTCCGCATCGGGGAAGGCGGCCTTGATATAGGCTTCGATCTCGTTGCCCTTCATACCCATTGCGACACCTGTCAGTTGGTCATCGGGATTTCTTCGCCCGACATGAAATTGGGGAACCAGCCTTCATGGGCCGCCTTCAGGGCGGCAATGGACACACTATTGCTGTCTTCCAGTACCAGGCGGTCGCCGCCGGTTTTGCCCAGCGCGGCAACGGAAATATAGGCGGCGCGCGCTTCCTCGATGATCCTGTCCGCTTCTTCGAACGGCGCGGCGATGACATAACGCGCCTGGTCTTCGCCGAACCAGAAGGGAATGGGCTCGGGAAGCCCGGCGACACCGATGCTGGCGCCGATGCCGCCACCGATGGCCATTTCCGCCACCGCGACCAACAGGCCACCATCGGACACATCATGGCAGGTATCCACGCGGCTCTGTTCGATCAGGCCGCGCACGAAATCGCCATGCTTCTTTTCCAGCGCCGGATCGACCCTGGGCGCGGGGCCGTCCTCACGGCCCTCGATCTCGCGCAGGTAGATCGACTGGCCAAGATGGCCCTTGGTCTCACCGATCACGATCACCACGTCGCCCTGCCGCTTGAAGGCGACGGTGGCCATTTTGGTGACGTCCTTCAACAGGCCGACTCCGCCGATGGCGGGCGTGGGCAGGATGCCTTCGCCGTTGGTCTCGTTATATAGGGAACAGTTGCCGCCGATGACCGGATAGTCCAGCGCCCGGCAGGCCGCGCCGATGCCGTCGATGCCCGCCACGATCTCCCACATGATCTCGGGTTTCTGGGGATTGCCGTAATTCAGATTGTCGGTCACCGCCAGCGGAGTACCGCCGACGGCGGTGATGTTGCGATACGATTCCGCCACGGCCTGCGCGCCGCCCTGGTACGGATCAGCCTTGGCATATCGGGGCGTCACGTCGGTGGTGATGGCCAGCGCCTTGCTGGAACCGTGCACGCGCACCACCGCGGCATCACCGCCCGGATGCTGCACCGTGTCGTTCATCACGCTGTTGTCATACTGTTCCCAGATCCAGCGGCGGCTGGCCATGTCGGGCGCGGCCAGGATGGCCTTCAATGATGCCAGTACGGATTTCGATTTGTCGAAAGAAACATCGCCGCCTTTGGGTTCGCGCGGCTGATAAGGCCGCTCATAGACCGGCGCCTCGTCAGACAGGGCGGTGATGGGCATGTCGGCCACCACTTCTGCCTTGTGCTTCACGACCAGGCGCCTGGTATCGGTGGTGACGCCTATGACGGCGAAATCCAGCTCCCATTTTTTGAAAATGGCTTCGGCCTCGGCTTCGCGGCCGGGCTTCAGAACTGCCAGCATGCGTTCCTGCGACTCCGACAGCATCATCTCGTACGCCGTCATGTTCGCTTCGCGCTGGGGCACCTTGTCCAGGTCCAGCTCGATGCCGCTGCCGCCCTTGTCGCCCATCTCGGCCGACGAAGACGTCAGACCCGCCGCGCCCATGTCCTGAATGGCGATGATGGCGTCGGTCGCCATCAGTTCCAGGCAGGCTTCCAGCAGCAGCTTCTCGGTGAAGGGATCGCCCACCTGCACGGTGGGGCGTTTTTCCTCGGATGCGTCGTCAAATTCCGCGCTGGCCATGGTCGCGCCATGGATGCCGTCGCGGCCGGTCTTGGAGCCGATATAGACCACGGGATTGCCCGCGCCTTTCGCTGCCGAATAGAAGATGTTATCGGCCTTGGCGAGCCCGACGCACATGGCGTTGACCAGGATGTTGCCGTTGTAGCTCTTGTGGAAATTGACCTCGCCGCCCACGGTGGGCACGCCCATGCAGTTGCCATAGCCGCCGATGCCGCTGACCACACCCGAAACCAGATGGCGGGTTTTCGGATGCGACGGCTCGCCGAAGCGCAGCGCGTTCATCATGGCGATGGGGCGCGCGCCCATGGTGAAGACGTCGCGCATGATGCCGCCCACGCCGGTCGCCGCGCCCTGATAGGGCTCGATGAAGCTGGGGTGATTGTGGCTTTCCATCTTGAAGATCGCGGCGTCGCCGTCGCCGATGTCGATCACCCCGGCATTCTCGCCGGGCCCCTGCAGCACCCAGGGTGCCTTGGTCGGCAACTTCTTCAGATGCGCGCGGGTGGACTTGTAGGAGCAGTGCTCCGACCACATCACCGAAAAGACGCCCAGCTCCACCAGCGTGGGCGTCCGGCCCATCAGGTCCAGGATCTTCTGGTATTCGGATTCGGAAAGGCCATGGTCCTTGACCATTTCCGGCGTGATCGCGGTCATTTAGGTTCTCAGGAAAGCGTTTCGATCAGGCTATGGAACAGCGCGCGGCCGTCTGTTCCGCCGGTGACGGGGTCTACCACCCGTTCGGGATGGGGCATCATGCCCAGCACATTGCGCTTGTCGTTCAGGATGCCGGCGATGTCGCGCGCCGATCCGTTGGGATTGCCCTTGTAGCGGAACACCACGCGGCCTTCGCCTTCCAGCCGGTTCAGCGTCTCCTCGTCGGCATAGTAATTGCCCTCGCCATGGGCGACCGGAACGGTGATCTCCTGGCCCTTTTCGTAATGGCGGGCAAAGGCGTTCTGCGTCTCCTCCACCGACAGCGTCACCGGCTTGCAGACGAATTTGAGGCCCGCATTGCGCATCAGCGCGCCGGGCAGAAGCCCCGACTCGGTCAGCACCTGGAAGCCGTTGCAGATGCCCAGCACCATGCCGCCCTTGTCGGCATGGGCCTTGACGGCCTGCATCACCCTGGATTGGCTGGCCATCGCCCCGCAGCGCAGATAGTCGCCATAGGAAAACCCGCCCGGCAGCACCACCAGATCGACATCCGGCAATTCGCTGTCCTGGTGCCAGACCATGGCGGGTGCCTGGCCGGTCATCTGCTCCAGCGCGACCTTGGCGTCGCGGTCGCAATTGGCGGCGGGAAAGACGATGACGGCGGATTTCACTTTACAACCTCGTCATGGCCCGCCAGCGAGCGGAGCGACGCGCGTGCGGGCCATCCAGTTTCACGCGCGACCCTTGCAAGTCTCAACCCTTCAACTCGATCTCGTATTTCTCGATCACCGTGTTGGCCAGAAGCTTGTCGCACATGGCCTTGAGTTCAGCCTTCGCCTTGCCGGCGTCGGTTTCGTTCAGTTCCAGGTCGATCACCTTGCCCTGGCGCACCTCGCCGACCGAGCCGAAGCCCAGCCCGTTCAGGGCATGGCCGATCGCCTTGCCCTGGGGATCGAGAACACCGTTTTTCAGGGTCACGAATACGCGCGCTTTCATTCGTCCTCCTTCGTGGGCCGCGGCGCGGCCACCTCAGGATGACGAATCCCTGCAGAATGGAACATGTCGGTCATTTGCCTTTTTGAAAGCCGCGGTAAGGATTTTTGCTTTCCCGATCCCCGCCTGGAAAGTCTCATTAGCTCTTCGATGTCGCCGCGGATGAGTGCCATCTTTTTTCCGCGGCTCCAACCTTTGATTTGGCGCTCCTTGATATGCGCGTCCCGCAAGTCATCGAACCACTTGGACCAAACCAGATTCGCGGGGCGCCGTGACGAGGTATACCCAACATACCTGGCTTCGTTGTGCTCCGCGACGCGGATATTCACGTCACCATGCGAAGTCGAACCTACGTAAAAGCTGCCATCCGCGCATCGCAGCATATAGGTCCATCCACCCATCAGGCCTTCGTCATGCTGAGGTGTGAGCGAAGCGAACCCCGAAGCATCACTGAACCAGCACCGGCCCCTTGTTCTCGCCCTGCACCGATTCCGGCATGATGCCAAGGCGGCGCGCGACTTCGCTATAGGCCTCGACCACGCCGCCCAGATCGCGGCGGAAACGGTCCTTGTCCAGCTTCTCGTTGGTGGCCACATCCCACAGGCGGCAATTGTCCGGGCTGATCTCGTCGGCCAGCACGATCCGCATGAAGTCGTTTTCCCAAAGCCGGCCGAATTCCAGCTTGAAGTCGACCAGCTTGATGCCGGCGCCCAAAAACAGGCCCGACAGGAAGTCGTTGACCCGGATGGTCAGGTTGACCATGTCGTCCAGGTCCTGTGGCGAAGCCCAGCCGAAAGCGGTGATGTGTTCCTCGCTGACCCAGGGATCGTTCAGCGAATCGTTCTTGTAGTAATATTCGATGATGGATCGGGGCAGGGGCGTGCCTTCCTCAATGCCCAGCCGCTTGGACATGGAGCCGGCGGCGACGTTTCGCACCACCACTTCCAGCGGAATGATCTCGACTTCCTTGATCAGCTGCTCGCGCATGTTCAGGCGGCGCACGAAATGGGTCGGCACGCCGATGCCCTGAAGCTGGGTCATCAGATATTCGCTGATGCGGTTGTTCAGGACGCCCTTGCCCTCGATCGTGTCCTTCTTGGCGCCGTTGCCGGCGGTGGCATCATCCTTGAAATACTGGATGACGGTGCCCGGTTCGGTACCTTCGTACAGGATCTTGGCTTTGCCTTCGTAGATGACGCGGCGGCGTTTCATGCGACTGTCCCTTCTTAGAGGAAGGGTCCTCATGCCGGAAAGGCGGCCGCCCGGGACCCAGACTCCAAATCTAATGGATGGAGCAGGCACGCGGCAATGTTGCGAAAGCGCCAGCCCACATCCATATGATGTCATATCGTCCATGGCGGCCCGCCGCACAAGGCGTGACGGCGATTTTGCGTAAATTATAGTGATAACAAGGAGTTATGCCATGCCCATCAGCTTCGATGACCGCCGCAAGGGCTTTGAGTCCAAATGGGCCCATGACGCGGAACTGCGTTTCCAGGTCGAGGCTCGGCGCGACCGGCTGGTGGGGGCCTGGGCGGCGGCCGAAAAGGGCCTGGCCGGGGCGGAGGCGGACAGTTTTGTCTCGGGCGTGATTGCCGCCGACATGCAGGAAAAAGGCGACGAGGACGTCTTTCGCAAACTGCGCGCCGAACTGGACGCGGACAAATATCCGGACGCGGTGATCCGGGCCAAGATGGCCGACTGCCTCGACCAGGCAGCGGCGGAAATCCTGAAGTCCTAACCGCCCCCGCGAAGCTGCCCCAGCGCCGCCTTGTAGCGGCGCGACAGCGGCACGCTCAGGTCCGGCAGGGTCACGGTATAGTCGCCTGACCCTTCGGGGCAAAGGCCCGTGACCAGCGCGCCATTGACCAGCCAGGACCGATGGGTGCGCACGAAGCCGCGCGGGGACAGGTCTTCTTCCACCGCCGACAGCGGCGAGCGCATCAGAAGCCGCCGCCCGTCCCGCAGCACGAATTCGACATAATTGCCGGCCGAGGCCACCGCCGTGATCTGGGCCAGTTGTACCCGTGTCAGCCGCGCGCCGTCGCGGATGTCGAAGGTCAGCGTCTGGCCCGGCGTTGCGATCAGTTGCTGCTGGCGCAGCAGATGCTCGATAAGGGCGAAGCCACCCTGGAACAGGCAATAGCCCAGCCCGTCCTTGCGGAGCTCGTACGCGAAGGTGGGCCAGAAATCCCCGAAATCGTAGTGTCCCCCGGCCAGCCAATAGGCCAGCTCGCGCAGCCACAGGAAACCGACCACGTGCGCCAGCGAAAAGGCCAGCGCCAGCGGCACATGCACCAGCAGCCGCCAGCGGGGGCGGACAAAAGGCGGTGCCAGCCGATATCCCACCCAGGTGATCCAGAACACCGCCATCAGGGTGATCCAGCTTGAGCCCTCCCAGATCAGCGGCTCGCGCCAGTCTATATGGTGCAGGTCGTGATAATCGGTGATCATGTTGAGCGCGTTGATCGCCCCCACCAGCACCGCGGCCACGCCAAAGGCATAAAAGAAGGTCCGGCGCAGGATGCCGCTGGTCCCCACTGCGTCGCCGCTGATCCCAAGCCATTGCCAGACATCACCAATCCGGCGCGCCGCGCCCCCGGGGGCTTTCGCCGGAAGCGGCGGCGGGGATGATGGGGTCAGGTTCGACATGCCGGGACCATAGCCCCAAGGACCGGCAAAACGGGAGAGCGATATGCGGCGGATTTGGATCACCGGCCTGGCGATCGCGGCGGGTGCGGCCCACGCGGCTGAACCGGGCTGGGGCCAGTATGGCGGCGATGCGGGCGGCCAGCGTTTCTCCCCCGCCGCCCGGATCACCCCCGCCAATGTGGGCCGGCTGACCGAGGCCTGGCGCACGACCGTCGACAGCGCCGCCGCGATCGGCCCCGCGGCGATGAAACGGTCCAGCTTCGAGAATACCCCCATCCTGGCAGAGGGGCGGCTCTATGCCTGTTCCCCCTTCAACCAGGTGGCGGCGCTCGATCCCGGCACGGGGCGGCAGCTCTGGCGCCATGACCCGCATCTGGACACGACCGTCCGCTACCCCAACGATTTCGTCTGCAGGGGCGTGGCCTTCGCGCGCGTGGCGCAAAACGGATTGTGTGCGGCGCGCATCTACATGAACACCGCGGACCGCCGCCTGATCGCGCTGGATGCGGCCAGCGGCAAGCCCTGTCCCGGCTTCGGCAGGAACGGCACGGTGACCATCGCACCCGATGGAACGCCCAGCCGAAAGGGCAACGTCCACACCACCTCCGCCCCCGTGGTCAGCCACGGCGTGGTGGTGGTGGGCTCGTCGGTCGACGACAACCAGCGGGTGGGCGAGCTGCGCGGCATCGTACATGCCTTCGATGCCGTCACCGGCGCCCCGCGCTGGAGCTTTGATCCACTCGCGGGCGAGCCCGCAACCTTCCATGGCGGCGCGGCAAATGTCTGGGCGCCGATGAGCGTGGATGAAGCACGCGGTCTCGTCTTTCTGCCGGTCTCCAGCACCAGTCCGGATTTCTGGGGCGGGATGCGCCAGGGCGCGGGGGGCTACGCCAATTCGGTGACGGCGCTGGACATCATGACGGGAAAGCCCGTCTGGTCATTCCAGACCACGCACCATGATGTGTGGGATTATGACGTTGCTTCCCAGCCGACCCTGGCGACGGTGACCTACAAGGGCAGGACCGTGCCCGCGGTGCTGCAGCCCACCAAGCAAGGTCTTCTGTTTACGCTGGATCGCCAAACGGGCAAGCCGGTGATCCCGGTGGTGGAACGCAAGGTGCCGCAGGGCGCCGCGCCGGGCGAGCATCTGTCGCCCACCCAGCCCTTTCCCGTCGCGCCGAAGCCGCTGGCGGCCAGCCACATCACGCCCGAAATGGCGTTCGGCCTGACATTCTGGGACCGGGGCAAATGCCGCGCGGCGATTGCGGGCGCCCGTCATGACGGCATGTTCACCCCGCCCAGCACGCAGGGTTCGCTGGTCTTTCCCTTCACCGGCGGCGGCAGCAACTGGGGCGGGCTGGCCTTCGATCCGGTCCACGATATCGCCTATGTGAACACGTCCAACGTGCTGCATCGGGTGACGCTGATCCCGCGCAAGGACTATGCGGCGGTAAAGAAGGCCAGCCCCGGCATCGAGGTTTCGCCCAACACGGGCGCGCCGTTCGGCATGAAGCGCGAGACGCTACTCTCGCCCTTCGGCATGCCGTGCAATCCACCGCCCTGGGGGCAACTGCACGCCATCGACATGCATGACGGTCACGAATTGTGGGCGGTGCCGCTGGGCACGAGTGAGGACCTGATGCCCTTCAGCCAATATATTCTTGGCAAGACAGGCACGCCCAATATGGGCGGGCCCATCGTGACGGCAGGCGGCCTCATATTCATCGGCGCGGCGATGGACAATTACCTGCGCGCATTTGATGCGAAGACGGGCAGGGAAGCATGGAAAGGCCGGCTTCCCGCCGGCGCCAACGCCACGCCCATGACCTATGTGTGGAAGGGCAGGCAGTATGTCGTGGTCGCGGTGGGCGGTCACGGCAAGCTGGGCAACCGCGACGCCAAGGATGACGATACGCTGATCGCATTCGCGTTGCCGGGTTGAGTCACAAAACCCGATCTGTCATGGCCCGGCCATCCCTGGAAAGGATGCGCCCGGGCCATCCAGGGCCGCGAACGCTGAAGCCCGTAATCCTGGACGGCCCATGTAAGCTGGGCCGTGACGGTTGCGCTATTTCCCGAACACGCGGCTGAAGATCGTGTCCACCGCCTTCAGGTGATAGCCCAGGTCGAACATCGCCTCCAGCTTGTCGTTGCTGAGGGCTTTGGACACATCCGGGTCGGCCTTCAGCAGGTCCAGCAGATTGCCTTCGCCGTTCCAGGCGCGCATGGCGTTGCGCTGGACCAGCCGGTAGCTGTCCTCGCGCGACACACCAGCCTGGGTCAGTGCCAGGAGCACGCGCTGGCTGTGCACCAGGCCGTGGGTGGCATCCAGGTTCTTCTGCATCCGCTCCGGATAGACGACCAGCTTTTCCACCACTTGGGTCATGCGCCCCAGGGCGAAGTCCAGGGTGATGGTGGCGTCGGGACCGATATAACGCTCGACCGAGGAATGGGAGATATCGCGCTCATGCCACAGCGCCACATTCTCCAGCGCCGGGATCACGGCGCTGCGCACCATGCGCGCCAGCCCGGTAACGTTTTCCGTCAGCACGGGATTGCGCTTGTGCGGCATCGCCGATGAACCCTTCTGGCCGGGGCTGAAATATTCCTCGGCCTCCAGCACTTCGGTTCTTTGCAGATGGCGTATTTCAACCGCAAGCCGTTCCAGCGACGAGGCGACCACGCCCAGCGCGGCGAAGAAGGCGGCATGGCGGTCGCGCGGGATCACCTGGGTGGAGACGGGTTCGACCGTCAGCCCCATCGCCTTTGCCACATGCTCTTCCACGCGCGGATCGATATTGGCGAAGGTGCCCACCGCGCCGGAAATGGCGCAGGTGGCGATCTCGGCACGCGCCGTCACCAGCCGGGCCCGGGCTCTGGTGAATTCGGCATAATAGGTCGCCAGCTTGATGCCGAAGGTGGTGGGCTCGGCATGGATGCCGTGGCTGCGCCCGATGGTGGGCGTCATCTTGTATTCGAAGGCGCGCTTCCTGATGGCGGCCAGCAGCGCATCGACATCGGCGATCAGGATATCGGCAGCCCGCATCAGCTGCACGTTCAAACAGGTATCCAGCACGTCGGAGCTGGTCATGCCCTGGTGGACGAAGCGCGCCTCCGGTCCCACGATCTCGGACAGGTGGGTGAGGAAGGCGATCACGTCATGCTTGACCTCGCGCTCGATCTCGTCGATGCGCGCCACGTCGAATTTCGCGTCGCGGCCTTTCTCCCATACCTTGGCCGCCGCCTCCTTCGGCACCACGCCCAGCTCGGCCAGCGCGTCGGTGGCGTGCGCTTCGATCTCGAACCAGATGCGGAATTTGGTTTCCGGGCTCCAGATCGAAACCATTGCGGGGCGTGCGTAGCGGGGGATCATCAACCTTGTCCTGAATAGCGGAGCATCGGCGGGAAAAATGCGGCCGTGCGACCAAAACCAGGAGGGCTTTTAACAGTCGCGCGTGATTGACAACAGGGGGCGGCCCGCCATCCTTTCCGGCAAAAACCACAGGGAGCCGGCCATGGACCTCTTCACCCCGGATCGCCGTGCCGTGTTGGCCGGGGCGGGTATTTCTCTGCTGGCTGGTCCGGCCCTGGCCAGGGCGGCGGCGCTTGGCCGGGCGGCCGGCCCGGTGAAGATCACCGCGATCGAGACCTTCGACATCCTGATGCCGCCGGGCCCCAGGCCCTATGTCCCAACCTATCGCGGCATGACCGGCGGACGCAGCAATGTGGTGCGGATCACCACCGATGCCGGGGTCGCCGGTCATTCCTTCCTGGGCACGGGCGCCGATGAAGCGCCTGCCGCCGCGCCGGTCCTGACCGGCCAGGATCTGTTCGCCGTCGAGGCGCACCTGAAAAAGGGCCTGCTGGGCTGGCCCAGCGTGGAAGAGGCGATGTGGGATGCCATCGGCAAAATCGCGGGCGAGCCGCTGTGCCGGCTGATGGGCGGCGCGCGGCTTCAGACCGTGCCGGTCTATGTGACCTATGTGTGGGGCGGCAAGGAAGACGATGTCCCCGCCATGGCACAGGCCGACCAGGCGCGCATTGTGCAGCAGGCGGGCCTTACGGCCATCAAGATCCAGATCATGCGCAAGGATTATCGCGACGATGTGGCGGCAGTGGCGCAGATGCTGGCCGCGACCGGCGGCGGCTTTCGCGTGATGGTGGACCGAACGGCCGGCGCTGTGGGCCTGTGGAGCTATGACCAGGCGCTGGCCGCCGCCAGGGCGCTGGCCGACGTGGGCTGTTACTGGCTGGAAGAGCCCCTGGCGCGTGACGACTATGACGGCCCGGCCAGGCTGCGTCAGGCGGTGCCGAACCTCATCATCACCGGCGGCGAGGCGTGGCGTGGCCTGACGCCTTTCCGCAAGGGCCTTGAGCATGGCACTTACGGCATCATGCAGCCGGAAATGCGGGTCTGTGCCGGGCCGCTGACCCTGCGCAAGATCGGCGCCCTGTGCGAGGCCTTCGACATTCCCATCGCCCCGCACGCCGCCACCGGCCTGGCGCTGGCCGGACGGCTGCAGGTTTCGGCGGCGATGGGCTCGGTCTATCAGGAAGTGGGCACCATCCAGGCTGGCAATCTGCCCTGGCAGGTGTGGGAGCCCTACAGGCCGATCCTGCATGGGCAATCCGCCTTTACTTTCCGGGACGGTGAGATCGTGGTGCCGCAGTATCCGGGCCTGGGCCTGAATCTGGATGAGAAGGCGCTGATGAAGTACCGCGTCGCCGGCTTCGAAAAGCGCGGCATCAACCCGCAGGCGCACAACTAAAGCAGGTTCAGCGACTTGAAGCTGGCATGACCGCCCCGCCCGATCACCAGATGATCGTGCACGGCGATGGAAAGTGCCCTGGCCGCCTTCTCGATCTCGCGCGTCATCTCGATGTCGGCGCGACTGGGCGTGGGATCGCCGGATGGATGGTTGTGCACCAGGATGATGGCGCTGGCCGAAAGCTCCAGCGCGCGCTTGACGATCTCGCGCGGATAGACCGGCGTGTGGTCGATGGTGCCTCTGCTCTGCACTTCGTCGGCGATCAGGATATTCTTGCGGTCCAGGAACAGCACCCGGAATTGCTCGGCCGGCTCGCGCGCCATGGCGGCGGTGCAGTAATCCAGCAGCGCCGCCCAGGATGACAGGGCCGGCCGTTTGATGACTTTGGTCTGGGCCAGCCGCTGCGCCGCCGCCTCCACGATCTTCAGGTGACATGCGACGGCCTCGCCCACGCCCGCCACTTCCATCAGCCGGGCGCGCGGCGCGGCGATCACCTCGGCGAAGCTGCCGAAGCGCGCCAGCAGCGCCTTGGCCAGGGGCTTGGTGTCCTTGCGCGGCACCGCCGCAAACAGGGTCAGTTCCAGCAGCTCATAATCGGGCATGGCGTCGGCGCCGCCCTTCATGAAGCGCGCGCGCAGCCGTTCGCGGTGGCCCCCATGCGATGATTGTGGTGTGCCGTTGTTGTTGCTGCCGCTATCGGGCGCGAAGAAGCTGCCGGCGTCGGCCAGTTCCTGCTGCTTGCCTGGCATTTTCATTGGCGGGCCCCCCGGCCCCTGCGAATGGCCGTCAGAAATAAGGCGGCTTGTGCAGTCCCTTGGGCGAGAGGGTGAAGATCTCCACGCCGTCCTCGGTCACGCCCACACTGTGCTCGAACTGCGCCGACAGCGAGCGGTCGCGCGTCACCGCGGTCCAGCCGTCGGACAGCACCTTAACGCCATAGCCGCCCAGATTGATCATCGGCTCGATGGTAAAGAACATGCCGGGCTTCAGCGCGATGCCGTGCCCCGGCTTGCCGTAATGGACGATGTTGGGCAGGGCGTGGAACACCTTGCCCAGTCCGTGGCCGCAGAAGTCGCGCACCACGGCGCATTTCTCCTGCCCCTCGGCGAAGCTCTGGATGGCGTGGCCGATGTCGCCGGTGGAGGCGCCGGGCCTGGCCACGGCGATGCCGCGCATCATCGCGTCATAGGTGATGTCGACCAGCCGCTGGGCCTTCCGCTTGACCTCGCCCACCGGATACATACGGCTTGTGTCGCCATGCCAGCCGTCAAGGATCACGGTGACGTCGATATTGATGATGTCGCCGTCGCGCAGCGGCTTGTCGTTCGGAATACCGTGGCAGACCACGTGATTGATCGAGGTGCAGACGGTGTGGCGATAGCCGCGATAGCCCAGACAGGCCGGAACGGCGCCGTTGGACACGACATATTCGTACGCCACCTTGTCCAGCGCCGCGGTGGTCACGCCCGGCTTCACCAGGGGCACCAGCAGGTCCAGCACCTCGGCTGCCAGGCGGCCGGCCCGGCGCATCCCCTCGAAATCGGCGGGATTGTGCACGGTGACGGCAAAATGGGCCTTGCGCGCCGCCTCGAAGATTTCATTCTGGGGAACCACCGTCATAAGGCCAATATAATACGCCGATTTCCATATCCAAAGCCGGTTTCGAGCGTCACATGAGCAAAAGCGCCGCCATCCTGGTGATCGGGGACGAAATCCTTTCGGGACGCACCCAGGACACCAATTCCGGCCATATCGCGCGCGTCCTGGCCGGGCTGGGCATCGCGCTCATGGAAATCCGGGTGGTGGGCGACGACGAGGAGCGGATCGTGGAGGCCCTGAACAGCCTGCGCCGAACCCATGACCTGGTGTTCACCACCGGCGGCATCGGGCCCACCCACGACGACATTACCGCCGACGCGGTGGCAAAGGCCTTCGGTGTTTCCATTGGCTACCATCCCGAGGCCTGGCGGCTGCTGGAGGCGCGCTATCCCCCCGGCGAGTTCAATGAGGCGCGCAAGCGCATGGCCCGCGTTCCGCAGGGCGCCGCGCTGATCCCCAACGCCGTCTCGGTGGCGCCCGGTTTCCACATCGGCAACGTTTATGTGATGGCGGGCGTGCCCATGGTGATGCGCGCCATGCTGGAACAGGTCGTGCCGGAATTGCCGCGCGGCAGGCCCAGCATCGCCATCACCATCGAGGCGGGCGTGATGGAAGGCACGGTTGCAGCCGGTCTTGCCGCCATCCAGAAACGCGAAAGGGAGGTGGCCATCGGCTCCTACCCGTTCTACCGCGACACCGGCTCGGGTGTGCAACTTGTCGCACGCGGACAGGACCCCGAGGCGGTCGAACGCGCTGCCACGGCGATCGAAGCGCATCTGCACGCGCTTGGTGTTGCAGCGCAGCGCATAAAACGGGTTGTTCCGGACGGTCAGTCCTGACAGGCTCCCGGCTAACCAAAAACGCGCACTTTCCAGGGGGAGACAGACATGGACATCAAGAAACGCGATTTCCTGACCGGCACGATGGTGGTCGGCGCAGGGCTGGCCGCCGCGGCCGGCGCACAGGCCGCGGTCACCCACGACCCGAAGGGCGTGCCGAAGGCCACCGGCAAGACCATGCTGGACAGCCCCAACTATATCGGCACCGCCAGCAAGGGCGGCGGCTTCAACAAGAACTGGGCGCGCCAGCTGCCGCAGGTTTCGACCACCGACCCCAACTACAAGCCGCGCCGCATCAACAAGGCGATCGAGCTGTGGGAAGACAATCAGGTCGCCTTCTATCACGTCTACGCCCCGTCGGGCGGCCCCGACGGCTATGAGGAAGGCAAGCGCATGTCGCAGACCTTCGCCGACGCCATCAATTACGAGATGGAAAATGGCTGCATGGATTTCTCCAACCTGCGCAATTTCATGCAGGGTCTGGTCGATGGCGGCCCCACCCCGTCGGGGCATCGCACGCCGATGGTGTTCGTGACCCTGCCGGCGGTCGGCTTCGACGGCCCGTCCATGCGCGCCAATGCCTGGCAGATCCAGCAGGCGCTGGCGGCGGGCGCCCATGGCTGCCTGATCTGCGAAATGCATTCGCCCGAAGCCGGCGAGATCGCCATCTCGGCGGCCCGCTACAAGTTCACCCTGCCGGGCGTGACGGAATATCCCATCGAAGGCAGCCGCGGCGCGGGCTCGCAATATTATGCGCAGCACATCTGGGGTGCGAAGAACTATCTGGAAATTGCCGATTGCTGGCCCGCCAACCCCAAGGGCGAAATCTCCATGGGCTTCAAGCTGGAGAACCGCCACGCGGTGGAGAATGCCGAGGAACTGATGGCCATCCGGGGCCTGGCTTTCGCCGAGCCCGGCCCCAGCGACAACAGCTGGTCGATCCTGGGCTATGACGCGATCCGGCCGATGAGCCGCGAGGAACGGATGAAGGTGCTGTCGACGCCGATCTATGTGGATTCGCTGGAGCGCGTGCGCCAGGCGGCCATGAAGAATCACATCATGTGGCTGGGCACCGGCAAGCACGGCGCCACCATGAACGAAAGCTACGATCAGGGCATGCGGATGCTGCCGGGCGACAATGAAGAGGTCGTCCGCGCCAGCCGTGAGTATTCCAAGCGCAAGATGCCTGCGTGACTTTTTCTAGATGAACCCCCTCCGGGTTCAGCTTCCGCTCGGTTCGTCCGTACGCTGTCGCTACGGACGGTCGAGCTCGCTGAAGCCGGAGGGCGCCCAGCGTCTTTCAATTCTTAACGCCGGCTCAGGTCCGCCTCCCCCTTCGCGTGCGTCAGCACGCAGGAAGGGGGAGGTGGCTTCAGCGTTCGAAGGCGTGGGCACCACGCCGAGAGCAAGCTGAAGCCGGAGGGCGCCGGGCGTCTTTCAATTCTTAACGCCGGCTCAGGTCCGCCTCCCCCTTCGCGTGCGTCAGCACGCAGGAAGGGGGAGGTGGCTTCAGCGTTCGAAGGCGTGGGCACCACGCCGAGAGCAAGCTGAAGCCGGAGGGGGTTTATTAAAAAGACCCGTAATCTTCCGAAACACAATTTCGCCGGCATTCCGCCTTGGCGGAACCAGCTTCGCATGACAGGATGAGGGTCATGAAAGTGGTCTATCTTCTCGCGGGCGTTGCCGGTTTCATCGGCCTGGCTGTGGCCGGCGTGGCCGTGGCCGCGAACATGACCTCCAGCCATCACAGCGATTTCTATTCGCCCGGCAAGCATCAGTTCTATGTCTGGTGCGCGGGCGGCAGTGACAGCATGGTCTGGGAGCAGGGCGCCAATGCGGAAGATGCCCAGTCGCGCCTGTATGCATCCGAAAAGGCCGCCGGTCACGACAAGTGCTGGCCTGTCTGGCAGGGCCGCGTGGCCGACTAAAGCGCGCGGGCCTTTTGCGCCCTGAGTGCGTCGCGCCCTCGCTCATGTACCTCTCGTACACTTCGCTTGGCGCTCCTGCTCAGGATCGCAAAATCGCTCGCGCGCAAAACCTGTCTATTTGAGATCTTTTTCCGCCGTGTCGAACGCCGTCAGCGCGTCCTTGTTGCCGGCAAAAGCCTTGCGCGCCTCTGCCAGCGCACTCCGCGCCTTGTCGTCCTCGCCCAGCACGTGATAGGCGCGCACCAGCCTGATCCAGCCCGGCGCATCGTTCGGATCGGCCTTCAGCCGCGCCGCCAGCATGGCCACCATGGCGCGCGGATCGGGTGCGCCGCCGGGTCCGCCGGCCGTCGCGGTCAGCATGGCAATGCGGTCCACCAGCAACTGATGCAGCGGCGCATCATTGGGCACATCGGCCAGCAGCGCCTGCCATGCCTGGATCGCGCCCGTCCGGTCATTGCGCTGCGCCTTGGCCAGGCCCAGATAGAAACGGGCAGGCACGTTCGATGGCTGGGCCGCGACGGCGGCCTCGAAGGCCGCCACCGCCTGGTCGGGCACATTGCCGCCGTTCTGCATCACCAGCGCCTCGCCGAAGGCCGCGTCCAGCACCGGATCGCCCTTGCCGGTAATGGCGATGGCCCGCGCATAGGCCTTGGCCGCATCGCCCGGATCGCGCGCGGCGGAATAAAGCTGGCCCAGATAGCGCCAGGCGCGCGCGTCATTGGGATATTTGCGCACCCGCTCGATCAGGAAGGGCACCAGGCCGTTCACCTCATCGGTCTTCAGGCCGATGGCCGCGCGCTGGGCCAGATAGGGCCGGCCCAGCACCAGATAGGTGCCCCCGCCCACGCCCAGAACGAACAGCGCCACCGCGCCCATCAGCAGCCATTTGGCTTTGCCCTGTTTGCCGCGCAGCAGCGGCCAGGCGGCAAAGCCGATCGCCGCCAGCGCCAGAACAGCAAGGCCGATATAGGGAAGCGCGCTCACCGGTCGTTTTCCTCGGCTTTCCTGCCCCGATATTTGTTTCTGACCAGCGCCACGATCATGCCCCGTATCGTGCGCACCTCCTGATCGGAGAGACGTGAGCGCAATATCATGGCCCTGATGTTGCGCACCATCGTTTCCCGCTTGGCGGGCGGGAACAGGAACTCGGCGGCATCCAGCTCCCGCTCCAGATGCTCGAACAGGCCGGTCAGCTCGTGGCGGGTGGCGGGCACGGCGGCCGTGGCGCGGGTCTGCACCGCGGGCGTGGAATCAGCGGATTTCAGCCATTCATAGGCCGTCACCAGCACGGCCTGGGCCAGGTTCAGGGACCAGAAATCGGCGGTCGGGATGGTGATGACACCGTCCGCCAGGCTCATTTCCTCATTGGTCAGTCCCGCCCGCTCATTGCCAAACAGGATGGCGGTGCGGCCACCTGCCGCGGCCGTCTCGCGCAGGCGTGCGGCTCCGGCCTGGGGCGTATGGATTTGCTTGACCACATCGCGGCCCCGCGCCGTGGTCGCCAGCACAAGGTTGTAGGGAGCGAGCGCTGCTTCGGTGGTCTCGAACACCAAAGCCCTCGCGATGATGTCGCTCGCACCCGACGCCAGCATCTCGGCACGGTCGTTGGGCCAGCCGCAGCGGGGCGCGACCAGGACCAGGTTGGTCAGCCCGAAATTCTTCATCGCCCGGGCGGCCGAGCCGATATTTTCCCCCATCTGGGTGTGGGAAAGGACGATGGCGGGCGGAGCGATCACGGCCTTTGACGGGGTCCCTGTGCCGGGTTATTTGGGGCCCCGCTATATCCCGTTTCCCGCCCAAATCCGAGGATTTCTGCCATGGACAAGATCAAGGTCGCCAACCCGGTCGTCGAGCTGGACGGCGACGAGATGACCCGCATCATCTGGGACCTGATCAAGAAGAAGCTGGTCCTGCCCTATCTGGACATCGACCTGCACTATTACGATCTGTCCATCGAGAACCGCGACGCCACCGACGACCAGATCACCATCGACGCCGCGAACGCGATCAAGAAATACGGCGTGGGCGTGAAGTGCGCCACCATCACCCCGGATGAGGCGCGGGTGAAGGAGTTCAACCTCAAGAAGATGTGGAAGTCGCCCAATGGCACCATCCGCAACATCCTGGGCGGGGTGATTTTCCGCGAGCCGATCATCTGCAGGAACGTGCCGCGCCTGGTGCCGGGCTGGACCCAGCCCATCGTGGTCGGCCGCCATGCCTTCGGCGACCAGTATCGCGCCACCGATTTCCTCTTCCCCGGCAAGGGCACGCTGACCATCAAGTTCGTCGGCGAGGACGGCAAGGTGATCGAGCACGAAGTGTTCAAGTCGCCGGGCTCGGGCGTGGCCATGGCGATGTACAATCTGGACGACTCGATCCGCGACTTCGCCCGCGCCAGCATGAATTACGGCCTGGCGCGCAAATATCCGGTCTATCTGTCGACCAAGAACACGATCCTCAAGGCCTATGACGGCCGCTTCAAGGACCTGTTTCAGGAAGTGTTCGATGCCGAATTCGCCGACAGGTTCAAGGCGGCGGGAATCATCTATGAACACCGGCTGATCGACGACATGGTGGCCTCCTCGCTGAAGTGGAGCGGCGGCTATGTCTGGGCCTGCAAGAACTACGACGGTGACGTGCAGTCCGACACCGTGGCCCAGGGCTTCGGCTCGCTGGGCCTGATGACCAGCGTGCTGTTCACGCCCGACGGCAAGACGGTGGAGGCGGAAGCCGCCCACGGCACCGTCACCCGCCACTACCGCGAGCACCAGAAGGGCAAGAGCACCTCGACCAACTCCATCGCCTCGATCTATGCCTGGACGCGGGGCCTTTCCCATCGCGCCAAGCTGGACGGCAATGACGCGCTGGCCAAATTCGCCCACAAGCTGGAGGAAGTGACGGTCGCCACTGTGGAAGCGGGCTTCATGACCAAGGATCTGGCGCTGCTGGTCGGTCCCGACCAGAAGTGGCTGACCACCGAGGGCTTCCTGGATGCGGTCGACGAGAACCTCAGGAAGGCGATGCAGTAATCACTACCGTCATGGCCCGCTTCATGCGGGCCATCCATACGGTGAAAGGGTTATGGTTGGCCCGGACGAGCCGGGCCATGACTAGGTGGAAATCAGAAAACAAGGGCCGGACGTCAGTCCGGCCTTTTTGTCATTCCCGCGCAAAGCGGGAATCCAACTTGGGTTATCCACCTCCCCGCCAATTTAATTTCGCCAGCCGCGCCCGCGCCTTGGCCATGAAATCCGCGCTGCGCTTATCCGCGCGTCTTTTCGCGCGCGTATGATCCGTGCGTGACGCAAGGTGCACTCCAAAGGGGGGGGCCAATTCATCGGGATCGAATGGGTACGAAAACCAAGGCGTGGATTGCGGTTAAGAAGAAACGCGGCGGCCAGCCCGGCAACCGCAACGCCCGCGTCCACGGCCTTTACAGCGTCGCGACCCGGGCGCGCGCGGCCGAGATCCGCGCCATTATCGCCAGATGTGATGCCGTCATCGCCTGGGTCGATGCGCACATGGCGCTGAAGCGCAAGGCGGCACGGGAAGCGGCGCGGCGTTGTGTAATTCCTGAATGGCGAATGAGGAAAAACGCCATCCACAAGAGAAGGCGCCTACCCGGCCGCCGTCTTGGCCTGGCGCTTCTGGCGGTACATCGCCTCGTCGGCGCGGGCCATCGCCAGGTCGGGATTGTCGCCCGGGTTCAGCTGGAAGGCGCCATAGGCGAAGCTGACGGGAATGGTCTTGCCCAGCCACCGGGTGGGCGAGCCCTGCAGCGCCTCGGCCAGCGCGTCGGCTTTTTTCGATGCCTGTTCCAGGTTGGCGTGGGAGAGCAGCACGCCGAATTCGTCGCCGCCCAGCCGGCCCACGCTGTCGCTCTCGCGCACATGGGCCACCAGAACATCGGCGAAATGGGCCAGCACCGCATCGCCTGCGGCATGGCCATGGGTGTCGTTGGTGCGTTTCAGGTCGTTCAGGTCGAAATAGATCAGCGAGGCCGGCGTGTTGTAGCGTCCGGTAAGGGCGATATAGCGCGCCAGTTCGCGCACAAAGGCGCGGCGGTTCAAAAGCGGCAGCATCCCGTCCCGGTCGGCGGCCTTTTCCACCTCGTCCAGCCGGCTGCGGGTTTCCTGCAATTCGCGGCGCAGGGATTCGACTTCCTGCATCAGGCCCATCACCGCGTCGCGCACGCGCGGGGTGAATTCGGATTCGGGAATGCCCATCACGCTGGTGACGGCTTCGGCCGGCTCTGTCGCGCCGGCGGCTTCCGCCGTCCCGGTACGGCGGGCATAGGCGGCCGCGGCGACCGAGCGGACCGCGCCGGTGGAGCGATTGCCTTCGATTTTCATCGCTATTGCCCCTGCCTTCTGTGCCCGACCCTAATCAGGGGCCTTTAAAAAGGCGTTTATGATCCCGAATGAAGGGTTAACGGCCAATGGTTAACGCCTCCTAAACAGCGCTTTTCTTGGCCCTCCCACTGCCTATACTGCGCCGCTTCGCCAAACAGGGCCCTTCATGCCAAGCCGAAGCAAATCCTCCCGACGCGCAGCCCCGGGCAAGGCCCGCGTGGGCATCATCATGGGCAGCCAGTCGGACTGGGAGACCATGAAGGCGGCCGCGGCCATGCTGGATTCGCTGAAGGTTTCGCACGAAACCCGCATCGTTTCCGCCCACCGCACGCCCGACCGCATGGTCGGCTATGCCAAACTGGCCGAGGATCGCGGCATCCGGGTGATCATCGCCGGCGCCGGCGGGGCGGCGCATCTGCCGGGCATGGTGGCGTCCATGACCACCCTGCCGGTGCTGGGCGTGCCGGTTGAGAGCCGCACGCTGAAGGGGCTCGACAGCCTGCTTTCCATCGCCCAGATGCCGGGCGGGGTGCCGGTGGCGACCTTTGCCATCGGGGAGGCGGGGGCCAAGAACGCCGCCTTGCATGCCGCCGCGATCCTGGGCCTGTCCGATCCGGGGGTGAAGGCGCGCCTGGACCGCTGGCGCGCGCGCCAGACCCGCGCGGTGGCCAAAACGCCCAAATGAGCCGCCAATGACAAACCTGGAAAAGCCCGTGCCCCCGGGGGGCACTATTGGAATCGTCGGTGGCGGCCAGCTGGGCCGGATGCTGGCGATGGCCGCCGCGCGGCTTGGCCTTCAGACCTGCATCTTCAACGACGCGCCCGATGCGCCGGCCTTTCAGGTGACGCCGCATCATGTGGTGGCGCCGTATGAAGACCTCGCCGCGCTGGAAGCCTTTGCCGATCGCTGCGACGCCGTCACGTTTGAATCCGAGAACCTGCCCGCCCATGCCATCGCCCGGCTGGCCCAGCATGTCTGGGTTGCGCCCGGCGCCGAGGCGCTGGCCATCACCCAGGACCGGCTGACAGAGAAGAGCTTTGTCGAAAAGCTGGGCCTGAAGACGGCGCCCTTCCGCGAGGTGTCATCGGCTGAGCAGGCGCGTGCGGCCTTCGATGATCTGGGCGGTCCCGCAATCCTGAAAACCCGCCGCTTCGGCTATGACGGCAAGGGTCAGGCCAAGGTCACCAGCGCCGAGGAATGCGTGGCCGCGTTTGGCAACTTCAAGGGCGCGCCCATGCAGGGCAGCATGCCCTGCATCCTGGAAGGCTTTGTCGATTTCGCCTTCGAAGCTTCGGTGGTGGCGGCGCGCGCCCGCGACGGCGCCTTCGCCGCCTATGACCCGCCGGAAAATCTGCACGAACATCACATCCTGCGCCGCTCCACCGTGCCGGGGCGCCTGACCGAAGCGCAGGGGCACCAGGCCAAGGCCATCGCCCACAAGATCGCCGCTGCGCTGGATTATGTCGGCGTGCTGGCGGTGGAACTGTTTGTCGGCCATGACGGCGGCCTGACCGTGAACGAGATCGCCCCCCGGGTGCACAATTCCGGCCACTGGACCATCGAGGCCTGCCAATGCTCCCAGTTCGAGCAGCATATCCGGGCCGTGGCCGGCTGGCCGCTGGGCTCCCCCGTCCGCCATGCCGATGCGGTGATGGAGAACATCATCGGGGCCGAGGCGGATGCCTGGGAAAGCCTGGCCAGAAGCGGCGCGCTGCATCTTTACGGCAAGAAAGCGGCGCGGCCCGGCCGCAAGATGGGGCACGTCACCCGGCTTTTGCCGCGCGGCTCAAAGTGACGCGGCCCCATTGACGCCGCCCGGCCCCGCCCATAATTTCCGCGCCGCCATGACCCAAGCCACCAAGCGTGCCACCACCACCAAGACCAAGCCCTCTGGGGCTGGGATTGCGCGCGCTTAAACCAAAGCGAAACGCCGGATACCCCAGCCCCGCCCACCCGGACGGGGCTTTTTTGTTTTTGAGACGGAGAAGACTGTGAAGAACAAGAATGTCGCGATTGTTGGTGCAACCGGCGCAGTCGGCCGCGAATTCGTCGGCTGCATCGAAAGCCGCGGGATTCCGCTCAAGTCGCTGAAGCTGCTGGCCTCGGCGCGTTCGGCCGGGCAAAAGCAGAAATTCCGCGGCGAAGAGCTCACCATCGAGGAGTTGAACGGCAACAGCTTCGACGGCGTCGATATCGCGCTGTTCAGCGCCGGCAGCGGCATCTCCAAGCAATATGCGCCCATCGCGGTGAAGGCGGGTGCGGTGGTGGTGGACAATTCGTCCGCCTTCCGCACCGATCCGGCGATCCCGCTGGTGGTGCCGGAGATCAACGCGCGCCGGATCAAGGATCACAACGGCATCATCGCCAATCCCAACTGCGCGGCCATCACCACGCTGGTGCCGCTGTGGCCGGTGCACCAGGTCAATCCGGTCAGGCGCCTGATCGTCTCCACCTACCAGGCGGCGTCGGGCGGCGGAGCGGCGCTGATGGAAGAGCTGGAGCTTTCCACCCGCGCATATCTCGACGGCAAGACCTATGCGCCCAAAGTGGTGAAGTATCCGTATGCCTTCAATCTCTTCAGCCATAACACCGCCATCGACATGGCGACCGGCTACAATGACGAAGAGACCAAGGTGATCCGCGAAGCGAAAAAGATCTTCGAGGACGAAACGATGGCGGTCTCGGCCACCTGCATCCGCGTGCCGGTGCTGCGCGCCCATTCGGTGTCGATGACGTTCGAGTGCGAGCGCCCGATCGAGCCTTCCGAAGTTCGCGCCCTGCTGGAAAAGGCGCCGGGCGTGAAGCTGGTCGACGACTGGGCGAACAATTATTTCCCGATGCCTATCGACGCTTCGGGCCAGGGCGATGTGCTGGCCGGCCGCATCAGGAAGGACCTGTCCGACGCCACGGGCAGGTCGATCTCGATATTTGTGGCCGCCGACCAGCTCCTCAAGGGCGCGGCGCTCAACGCGGTGCAGATCGCGGAGTTGCTTTAATAGACCCCCATCTGTCGCAGTTCAGGTCGTTTCCACCGACACTTCGCTGCGACACCTTCCCCCTTCTTGTGCTTCGCACGAAGGGGGAAGGAAGCCGGTGCCTGTCGCAGCCGTCTATTTCGCCTTCTTCGCCCAGTCCGCGAACATCGGGAAGGCCGACAGCGCGTCCTTGGCCTTGGCCTTGAACTTCTCGAACTGCATCACATTCTCGATGCGCGCGGCCAGGAATTCGCGCGTGGCCTTCTCGTCTTGGCTGTCGTCGTTGAACCAGCACATCGCGGTCGCGCCATAGACGCCCGCGAGAATCCCGCGCTTGGTGTAGAAATTGAAATCGGTGGAGGTGTCGCCCGCCGCCCGCCACATCGCGTCGACCGTGCGCCAGGCCAGTTTCGCCCCCAGCGCGGCATGCATGGGCAGCGTGAGGAGCGCGGCGGCCCGGCGCGCGGCTTCCTTGTTGAGCCGCAAGACCGAAAGCCGCGCCATCACCGCGCTGGCGATGCGCTCGCGGATCTTCATGGACTTCATGTCCATTTCCCCAAGCCGCTTTTCCATCTCCGCGTCCGCCCACGCCGAATAATATTCCACCAGGCTGATCGGCCCGTCTTCGAACAGCCGCGCCAGGTCGGCTTTGGACACGTCCGCCTCGGCGCTGGCCTTTTCCAGCACCGTATCGGTGAAGCCGTCGAAGGCGACATGGGAGAGGGCGGCGGCCAGCACCGCCTGTTTCATGGCCTCATCATCGGGTTTGGTCATCTTTTCGGCTTTCGGCTTTCGAGGCGCGGCCTTCTTCTTGGCGGGCGCTTTTCTCGCAGGGTTCTTTTTCTCCGCTGTCATTTTTCTGGCGCCATCAGCCGGCCTGCTGGAAATGGCGGATCTCGGATTCAAAAATCAGGCGGGTCAGGTCGCTCATCCGCGAGGGGTACAGCCGCCCCTCTAGGTGGTCGCATTCATGCTGCACCACCCTTGCGTGGAAACCGCGTGCCTCCCGCTCGATCATCTCGCCCTCGATTCCGATGCCGCGATAGCGGATATGGGCCGGCCGCTCCACCCAGCCGCGCAGGCCCGGGACCGACAGGCAACCTTCCCAGCCGCCCTCGGTGGCCTCATCCAGGACCGTGATTTGTGGGTTGATGAGCACGGTGAGGGGGCAGGTATGGTCGAAGCGCTCGACCTCCGACAGGCCGGGGTCAGACCGCGTCCCGGGCGCCTGGAATACCACCACCCGAAGCGGCACATGCACCTGGGGCGCTGCCAGCCCGGCGCCGTTCGCGTCGATCATGGTTTCCACCATGTCATTGACAAGATGGCGTATTTCCGGCGCGCGCGGGTCGGGAACCTCGCGCGCCCGCAAGGCAAGTACCGGGTGGCCCATGCGGGCGATTTTCAGAATGGCCATGCGCCGAAGATAGGGTCTGGAAAGGGGTAAGGCCAAGGCCCGTCGCTGCAAACTCCGGCTTTCTCCCCGCGGCCGAAGGCTCCCGCGGGGAGGTATCCGCCTGCGGGAGTGTTAAAATCCGCGGGTAGACAGGGGATTTTCCCTCTGCTATCACCCCCGCCTCTCATTTCGACCGGAGCCAGAACTTTGCAGATCATCGTCCGCGACAACAATATCGACCAGGCGCTGAAGGCGCTGAAGAAGAAGATGCAGCGCGAAGGCATCTTCCGGGAGATGAAGCTGCGCGGCGCCTATGAGAAGCCCTCCGAGAAGCGCGCCCGGGAGCGGGCCGAGGCGGTGCGCCGCTATCGCAAGCTGCAGCGCAAGCGCATGCAGCGCGAAGGGCTTCTTCCGAGGTAATCGGAATCCGGAGTTCAGGTTTTGGAAAAGCCGCTCTTTTGGGCGGCTTTTTTGTCTTGGCGCCGTTTGGCAACCACATAGGTCGCCGCCGCGCCAACCGCTGCAGCGCCTACCAGAAGCGCCACGCCGCCCCAGCCGATCACCAGCGACTTTTCGGCAAGTTCGGTGGCGGTCTGGGCGACCTCGTCCACCGCCTGCTCCACCTGGCTGCGCTTCTTTTTCCAGAACATCAGACGCTATGTGGGGGCTAGGTGCAGTCCGTACAAACCGCCACTTCAACCGTCACATGGGAAAGGTCGGGGTGCCGGGCGCGCAGGGCCTGCTTGACCGTCTCGGCGCTCACCGGATCGGGCGAAACCAGCGACACGATCAGCCCCTGATGGCCCGGCCCCAGCCGCCACAGATGCAGGTCCGCGACCCGCGCGCCCATTTCGCCGGTCAAAAGGCTGCGGATTTCGTTCGACAGTTCGGGATCGGCGTCGGCATCCAGCAGCACCATGGCGCTGTCCTTGATCAGCCCATAGGACCAGGAGGCGATCACCGCCGCGCCTACCAGCGCCGCTATCGGGTCCAGAAAGCCCCAGCCGCCGTAATAGGCGCCGGCCAGCGCCACGATGGCCAGAACGCTGGTGGCCGCATCTGCCAGCACATGCACATAGGCGGCGCGCATGTTGTTGTCGTGGCCATGGGAATGGCCGTGTTCGTGGCCATGCCCGTGATCGTGGGAATCCTTCAGGATCAGGGCCGAAATCAGGTTCACCGCCAGGCCGATCACCGCGATCAGAAGGGCATCGCCGTAGCGGACATCGGTCGGCGTGATCAGCCGCTGTGCCGATTCCACCGCCACCAGAAGGGCGGTGATGCCCAGCACGATGGCGCTGGCAAAGGCGGCCAGGTCGCCGAACTTGCCTGAACCGAAGCTGAAGCGGGCATTGCCGATATTGCGCCGGGCCAGCCAATAGGCGCCCGCCGCCAGCCCCAGCGCCCCCACATGGGTCGCCATGTGGACGCCGTCGGCCAGAAGCGCCATCGAGCGGTAATAGAGGCCGAAGCCGATCTCCACCACCATGAACACGGCGGTTACGATGGCCGCCGCCCGCGCCCGCGATTCCGCCCTGGAATGCCCGGCCCCCAGGAAGACATGGTCGCGGGTCCAGATGCCGTGGCTGTGCGGCGGGTCATGATCGTGGCCATGATCATGGTCATGTGAATGCAGCGTGTGGTCGTGCGCCATGACACAAATATAGTGCTCCGGCGGGCGAAAGAAAAATGCCCAGCTGCGGGCGGTCGATGAGAATTGCAACAGAAAGACGGCCCCAAAACCGTCACATCGGCTGCGGCGGCATCAGCCCGGGATCGCGGCAGGTGTAGTTCGCCGCGTCCCCGGTGTCGCCCTGGCCGGTGTATTGCGCCTCCCGCGGATAGGCGCAGACCGGCCGGGTGGCGGTGACGTTCCTGTCCTTGTCCATCTGCGCGGCGATCAGGCGGGTGGGCGCGCGCCCCTTTTCCACCCATTCCACCATCGCCCGCACCATGTCGTGATCGGCGTCGTCCTTCGCGGGGGCGCCGGTCGCCCCGCCGATATGGGAAAAGCCCACCCCGCCCGAGCAATGCCCCATGCCGGGCAAAAGGAAGAAGCGCAGGAAGCGGTCGGCGCCACTCTGGCCATGGCGCGCGATCAGCCGGTTGACGAAGTCGACATCCATCAGCGGGGTAATGACGGGATCGGCCCAGCCCTGGAACAGCAGGAACTTGCCGCCGCGCCTGGCAAAGGCGTCGAAGTCGGGCTTTTGGTCATAGACCTCGGCCAGGGTCGAGTTCGACACCCTGGCATTCAGGGCGCGCGCGCTGTCTTTGTCGAAATCGAAACTGGTGTAGACGAAGTCCGGGTCCTGGAAGGCGGCCAGCTTCCAGAACTCCCAGCTTGAGCCGCCGGGGGTGGGGCCGGTCATCTGGCCGATCCAGCCCAGTTCGGTGCCGCGCACCTGGCCGGGCATCAGGCGGGTGCCGTCCGACCTGGTGGCACCGGCATAGATGTGGCGCGCCGCCGCCACTTGCACCGGCGTCAGGCAGCCGGCAGTCTGGCCCTCCCTGCACTGGAACTGCGCGGGATCGACGGTGCAGCGACGTGGATCGGCGATGATGCCGTCTTCGACCCCGTCCAGCTTGTCGCAGGCCCCCACCATCCGCCGATTCAGGACGGCCACGCTGTCCGCCGTCACCGCGCTGACGTCTTTCAGCGCCGGCATGGAATTCCAGGTGTGGCCGAACATCAGCGACGTCCATTTCCAGGGCGCGGCGCCGCCGACGATGCCGTCATAGTCCGCGGGAAATCGCGTCGCCTCCATGATGGCGTGATGGCCGCCCGCCGAGCAGGACAGGAAGTAATTGTGGCGCGCGGGCCTGCCGTAATAGGCGCGCACGACCTGTTTGGCCGCAACCGTCGACAGGTGCAGGCCGCGCCAGGCCCAGTCGATCATTTTTTCGGGATGGCCAGAGGCCCAGGAAAGTCCATGGCCGCCATCGGTCCCGTCCAGATGGCCATTGTCGGTGGACATGGTGGCAAGGCCGCGTTCCAGCGCCGCCGCCATCGGTGCTGGCGACAATGCCCCGGCGCTGCCGCCTGAGCCTTCGCCCTCAAAGCGGCCGTTCCAGGCGGAGACCGGCGGCAGCCAGACCTCGAAACCGATGCGAGAATCGGCAGTGGGTCTGGCCACTCCCGCCACGCGGCAGAACGCCCCCTCGACCTTTGTGCTGCCGACCGTGTCCCCGTCGGGCTTGAAGTCGGCACTTTCGACCACCGTATCGGGCGACAGGCGCTTGCCCACCAGCGCGGCGCAGCTTTGTGCATCGCCCGATGGCGCGGCAGGCGCCGGGCCCGAGGACAGGCCCAGGACCGGCAGCAGGGCGAGAATGGATGCGAACGCCTTCAGGTGCGTGCTGCGCATGGCGGCTTTCCCTTTCATCCGTCTGTCGCGGATTTCGGGGAAGTGTTCAGCGGCGCGGCAGACCCGTCAAGTGGCGGGGGTCAGGTCGGAGGCGGCGAGTGCAGATAACTCTGCACCAGCGAGCCCGCGATCAGCCGCCAGCCGTCGACCAGCACGAAGAAGATCAGCTTGAAGGGCAGGGAGATGATCACCGGCGGCAGCATCATCATGCCCATGCTCATCAGGATCGAAGCTACCGCCATGTCGATGATCAGGAAGGGCACGAAGATCAGAAAGCCGATCTCGAAGGCGCGCTTGAGCTCGCTCAGCATGAAGGCCGGCGCCAGGGTGGTGACGGCAATCTGGGCGGCATCCTTGACCGGCTTCTGGTGGGCCATGTCGGCGAACAGTTTCAGGTCCGCGTCGCGCACATGGTTCAGCATGAATTTCTTCATCGGCACCAGTGCGGCGGTAAAGCCCTGCTCAGTGGTGACCTGGTTGTTCATCATCGGCTGGATGCCCTGGTGATAGGCGTCCGACAGGGTCGGGCTCATCACGAACAGGGTCAGGAACATGGCCAGCGAGACGATCACGCTGTTTGGCGGCGACTGCTGAAGCCCCAGCGCGGTTCGCAGCAGCGACAGCACCACCACGATGCGCACGAAGCTGGTCATCATGATGATGATGGACGGGGCGATCGACAGCACCGTGATCAGGGCGACGATCTGCAGCATGCGGTCGGTGAAGAGCCCGCTGCCGTTGAAATCGATGGAAAGTCCGCCATTGGCACCGCCCGGCGCGGCAGCGGCGGTGGACTGGCCGGCCGTCGCCGCCAGCGGCAGGGGCGCCGCCATGGCGGCATGGGGCAGGGTGAAGCACAGCACCAGCAGAAGCGGCAGGATATTCTTCAGAAGCTTCACGATGCCGCTCCCGAACGACCCGCCGCGCCGGCGGGTGTCCTGGCGGCAATGCCGCTCTCGACGACGGTGGCGCCCTCGGGGCCGGTCAGCACCAGGTGCTCCACATCGTCGCGGCGCAGGATGAACAGGCGCTGGCGGGGGCCGATCATCAGCGTCTCGACGACGGCCAGCCGCTTGTCGGCGGCGGCGCGGGTGATGCCTGGCACTCCGAAACGCCGCGCCACCAGCCCGGCGCCGCCCACCATGGCCAGCACCAGCAGCAGCGCGCCGAAGTAGCGCAGCAGATCAATGAATTCCATGACCACCTTCTTTGTCCGGCCTTCGCCGGATTCCTGATTCGTCCGGCACGGGCCTGGAGCGCGCGCAGAGTTAAGGGCCGTCAAGCTTAATCGGCAGTTAAGCAGGGGAAGAAACTGCCCGGCAAAAACCGCCGGCGTTAAGCCGTGCTTAAGCATGACGGGCGCAGTGTTGTGCCGACTTTGAAGGCTAACAAAGGGTTACTCCCGCGATGAACCTGCCGGACATCCCGCTGATGTCGATGCTGCGCGAGCGCATGAGCTGGCTGAACAGGCGCCAGGACGTGCTCTCCCAGAACGTCGCCAATGCCGACACGCCGGGCTACATCGCCCGCGACCTCAAGCCCCAGGATTTCGACGCGATGATGCGTTCCAGCCAGGTGGCGGGGCGGCTGGCCACCACCAATGCGCGCCATATCGCCATCTCGACCTCGCGCACCTCGGTCGAAGAGGAACAGAGCCCCAGCCAGGAATACACCCATAACGGCACGGCCGTGTCGCTGGAAGAAGAGATGATCAAGGTGGCCGACACCCAGGCCCAGTTCCAGGCCGCCGCCAACCTCTATTCGAAGGCGATGATGCTGATGCGCACCGCAATCGGTCACTGAAGCCGGCGTTATCTGAAAAGGAGACGAAGAATGGATTTCTCCAAGTCAATGGCGGTCGCTGCATCGGGTCTTCGGGCCCAGACCCAGCGCATGAAGGTCATCGCCGAGAATATCGCCAACGCCAGTTCCACATCGCCCGTCCCCGGCGGCGAGCCCTATCGGCGCAAGATCGCCACCATGAAGCCGGAGTTCGATCGCGAACTGGGCGCCACGATGGTGGAATCAGGCAAGCCGATCGCGGACCGGAGCGAGTTTCGCTCCCAGTATGATCCCGGCAATCCCAATGCCGACGCCAAGGGCTATGTGAAGCTGCCCAATGTCGACAGCCTGGTGGAAATCATGGACATGCGCGAGGCGCAGCGCTCCTACGAAGCCGACCTGACCGTGATGGACGCCACCAAGCAGATGCTGGTGAAGACGGTGGATCTTCTGAAATGACCCCCTCCGCCCTCCGCAGCATTGCTCGCCGCGTGCCGGTCTTCGCCGCCGCACGGTTTCGCGCTGCTGCAGGCACCTCCCCCGCCGGCGTGCTGCGCACGCGCGAGGGAGGCGGGCCTGTGCCCGCTTAGAGAAAGGAATATAAGACATGGCCATTCCCGCAGCAGCCGCAGCCGCCTATCGCGCCGCTGAGCAGATGAACACGATTGGACAGGCCGGCGCCCAGGCCGTCACCCCGGCCAATGTCTCGCCGGGCGGCAGCTTCTCGGATTTCCTGTCCGGTGCGGTGAAGGATTCGATCAGCACCATCCGTCAGGGCGAACAGGCCGCCACCGCCCAGGTGCAGGGCAAGGCCAACCTGGTCGATGTGGTCAGCCAGGTGAATGCCGCCGAACTGACTCTCGATACCGTGGTGGCGGTGCGCGACAAGGTCGTACAGGCCTACCAGTCCATCATGAACATGCCGATCTGACCACATCAGGACACATAAACATGGACCCCGCTTCCGCCATCGACTTCGCCCGCTCCGCCATTCTGGTGCTGCTGGAAATCATCGCCCCCGCAATGATCACCGCGCTTGTGGTGGGCCTGGGCATCGGCCTGCTCCAGGCGCTCACCCAGATACAGGAACAGACGCTGGTCTTCGTTCCCAAGATCGTGGCGACCTTTGTCGTCCTGCTGATCGCACTGCCCTTCGCCGGCCAGGCGATGAGCGGCATGATGACGGACATTGCCCAGCGCATCGCGGCTTATTAGATGGCAATGCGACATCACCATTCTTCCGCAAGCCGGCGCTCAAGCAGCGAGAGCGTTAGCGCCGGCTTGCCATCGAACTGATGACCATCCATCTGCCCGCGCTGTCCGGCATCATCCTGACCTACCTGCTTGTATTCAGCCGGGTGGGCGCGATGGTGATGCTGCTGCCCGCCATAGGCGAGGCGGGCGTGCCGGCCATGGTGCGGCTGGTGCTGGCGCTGGCGATTTCCGTGGCGCTGACGCCCACCGTCCAGAGCGCCTATCCCGGCGTCGCGCCCCAGACCATGACGGGCCTTGTGGTCCTGATCGTCCAGGAAGTCACCTGCGGCGTGCTGGTGGGGGCGATGGCGCGCATCATCATGAGCTCGCTGCAGGTTGCCGGCTACCTGATCGCCACCCAGACGGGCCTGGCCTATGCCCAGACCATCGATCCCACCCAGGGCGCGCAGGGCGCCGTGCTGGGCAATTTCATGAACATCCTGGGCGTGGCCATGATCTTCATGACCAACCTGCATCACCTGGCCATCGGCGCCATCGCCGGCAGCTATCGCCTGTTGCCGCCGGGCGGGCACCTTCCCACGTCCGACATGCTGCAGCTTGTCGTGCAGCTGACGTCTTCATCCTTCGCGCTGGGTTTCCAGCTTGCCGCGCCCTTCCTGGTGTTCGGCTTCGCGCTCTACGCCGGGCTCGGCATCCTGGCCCGGCTGATGCCGCAGCTTCAGGTCTTCTTCGTCGCGGTGCCGCTGAACATCATGTGCGGCTTTCTGATCATGCTGGCGTTGATCGGCGCCTTGATGAGCGTGTTCCTGAACTATTACGCCACCTCCATGGCCCAGTTCCTGTGAGCTAGCGCGCCATGGCCGATGACCAGGACAAGTCGCAACAGACCGAAGAGCCGACAGCCAAACGGCTTGAACAGGCGCGTCAGCATGGCGACATGGTCAAGTCGCAGGAGGTCAATGCCTTTGTGCTGCTGGCCGGCGGCACGCTGGCCATCGCCGTGTTTGGCAAATACACCGCGGTGGGCCTGGCCCGCACGCTGACGATTTTCCTGGAACAGCCCGATGCGATCAGTGTCGACGGCCCCGGCCTTGCGGTGATGACGCGCATGCTGCTGTCCCATCTGGCGGTCGCGCTGGGTCCCTTCTTCGGGGTGATGATGCTGGCGGCGCTGGCCGGCCATTTGGTCCAGGGAATGCCGGTCTTCTCGGCCGAAAAATTGGTGCCCGACCTGACCAAGCTGTCGCCGCTGTCCGGCTTCAAGCGGCTGTTTGGCGCCGATGGCTGGATGAACCTCGCCAAGGGCCTGATGAAGATGGCGATCGTCGGCATCGCGATCTGGATGCAGCTCTGGCCCGAGCGCAATGCGATGGGAAATGTCCTGACCCAGTCGGCGGGCGACGTGGTGGGCGACATGACCCATCTGCTGTTCAAGGTGCTGATGACGGCGCTGGCCGCACTCGCGGTGATCGCGGGGCTCGATTATTTCTGGCAGCGCATGCAGTTCCTCAAGCGCAACCGCATGTCCAAACAGGAGATCAAGGAAGAATACCGCCAGAACGAAGGCGATCCCGCCATCAAGGCCAAGATCCGCCAGATCCGCCAGGAGCGTTCGCGCAAGCGCATGATGGCCAAGGTTCCCGGGGCGACGGTGGTGATCATGAATCCCACCCACTATGCCGTGGCCTTGCAATATGAGAGCGGCAACATGGCCGCGCCGGTCTGCGTGGCCAAGGGCGTGGATGCGCTGGCGCTGCGCATTCGCGCGGTGGCCGAAGAAAATGACGTGCCGGTGGTGGAGAACCCGCCGCTGGCCCGCGCACTCTATGCGGCCATCGATATCGACGAGCCGGTGCCGCCCGAGCACTTCAAGGCCGTGGCGCAGGTGATCGGCTATGTTTTCCGCCTCCAGGGCAAGATTCCCCGCAATTAGGCGCGGGTCTCTTGCCCGCTGAGTTCGGCGACCATTCTCATTTTTCATGGCCCACTTTATGTGGGTCATCCAGGGCAGGCATTGGCGCGTCCGGCCTTGGATGGCCCGGGCAGTCCAGGCCACGACGGTGGGACAATGTCGACCGCCGCGAACCATCTCCCGAACGGCGTTAGAAAAAGTGTTAAAAACCCCAATTCCCGATATCCCCCAGTCCTGTGTTAACACTTTGATCCACCGCAACATTTTGTGGTTGAAACCAATCGTTAACCAAATGCTGTAAAGTCGCGTTAATGGATGCGACTCAACCCCTGACCCGCCCGGGCAATCCGGTCGGCAATTCCCCGAGTTTGGGCGTACCGTCCGGCGGCTGGCGCTGGGCTGCCCTGGCCTTTGTGCTGCTGGCGCTTGGTGCGGCGGCCCTGACCGTTGCCGCGCCGCAGATGGCGGGTCTTGCGGGTTATGCCCTGCTCGTGGGGATTGCCCTTGTCGCCGGTCTTTTCTTCTACGCGGTCTGGCCGCGTCCGGGCCGTGCCACCACCGATGCGCTGCGCGTGGCCGAAGCTGCCGCCAAGGCCAATGTCGCCTGGGCCATCACCGGCGAGGGCGGCGCGGTACTGGATTGCAATCACGTCTACCGCCGCATGGCCGGCGTCGGCGACAGCGAGACCCCGCCGCCGCCCGAGCTGGCGCTGGGGGGCGAGGTCAGCGCCGCCGTTCTCTATCGGCTGACCCGCGATGCCGGCGAAGGCCGCGCGCGCGAGGAAAGCTTTCAGGTGCTGCCCGGCCTTGAGATCGTGGCCGCGGTGCGCCCCCTCCCCGAGAACCAGTCGGTGTGGTGGTTCACCCCGCGCCTGGCTGCGTCCGGCCAGCCTCAGCCGGTGCTGACCCGCGCCGCCGCCCAGCAGCAACCGTCCATCGCCCAGCCCGCGGCGGCCGAACCGGTACCCGAACCTGCTCCGACCCAGCCCTTTGTGAATGCAGGCGAGCTTTTCCGCGACGCGCCCGTGGGCGTGGGCTTCGCCGACGCCGCCGGCACGCTGCTGGATGCCAATCCGGCTCTCGCCCGCTTCTTCGGCGCCGCCGATTTGCCCGAGGGCTCGCTGGCCGGGCGCAGTTTCACCGACCTTGTGGATCAGGCCGACCGCGCCCGGGTGCTGTCGCTGATCGGCCGCGCCGCGGCAGGCCAGACCGGCCTTGCGGCCATTGAACTGCGCGGCGGCAACACCGTCACCGGCGAAGAACGCATGGCCGAACTGTTCGCCGCCCCCCTTGGCGGCGACATGCAGGGCAATGTCGTGCTCTACCTGCTCGACGTCTCGGAACAGAAATCGCTGGAGACCAAATTTGCCCAGTCCCAGAAGCTGCAGGCGGTGGGCCAGCTGGCGGGCGGGGTGGCACACGACTTCAACAATCTTCTGACCGTCATCATCGGCAATTGCGAATTCCTCCTGATGCGCCATCCGGCGGGCGATCCCTCGTTCAAGGAAATCAACGAGGTGCACCAGAACGCCCTGCGCGCTGCCAATCTGGTGGGCCAGCTTCTGGCCTTCAGCCGCAAGCAGACCATGCAGCCCAAGCAGCTCGCCCTGGGCGAGGTGATCGGCGAGCTGGCGCAGATGCTGCGCCGCCTGGTGGGCGAGGGCATCGCGCTGGAGGTGGAGCGCGACGCCGACCTGTGGCCCGTCCACGCCGACGAGGCGCAGCTTTCCAACGCCATCATCAACCTGGTGGTCAACGCGCGCGATGCGATGCCCGGCGGCGGCACCGTCACCATCGCCACCGCCAATGAAACCGTGCCCCATTCCAGCGCCCTGGGTACGGCCATCATGCCGGCGGGTGACTATGTGTGCATCGCCGTGACCGATACAGGCACCGGCATGTCCAAAGAGACCCAGAGCAAGATCTTCGATCCCTTCTTCACCACCAAACCGGTGGGCCAGGGCACCGGGCTGGGGCTGGCAACCGTCTACGGCATCGTCAAGCAGACCGGCGGCTTCATCACCGTCGACAGCGAGCTCGGCCAGGGCGCGACCTTCCGCATCTACCTGCCGCGCTTTCGGGGCGAGGCGCCGGCGCCGGTCGAAGTCATGCCCGCGGCCCCGCGCGATGTCACCGGCCAGGATACGATCCTCCTGGTCGAGGACGAGGAAGCGGTGCGCAGCTTCGCGGCGCGCGCGCTTCGGATGCGCGGTTATCATGTGCTGGAAGCGGGCGGCGGCGAAGAGGCGCTGGAGATCGTGCGCGATCCTGCCGTCCATATCGACCTGGTGATCACCGACGTGGTGATGCCCAACATGGACGGGCCCACCCTGGTGCGCCATGTGCAGGAGCTGAAGCCGGGGCTGGCGGTGATCTTCATGTCCGGCTATGCCGAAGAAGCCTTCCGCAAGTCCGACCAGTCCAGCGAGGACATCCACTTCCTGCCCAAGCCCTTCGGCCTCAAACAGCTTGCCGCCAAGGTCAAGGAAGTGCTGTCCGGCGCGCCGTCGGCCAGACGGGGCGGATAGCGCGTCGTCGCGCCGTTCGTTTTTTGCACGCCGATCATTCCGGCGCGAAAATTTTGCTGCATGTGCGAGGATTCACGCCGCACGGAACGGGGATCGGAAGAATCGCGGTCGAACTGGCCATGCCGGCGAAAAATAAATCGCCAAATGGCGAAATATGCCGTCCGCAGCTTTGCCGGATCTTTCCCAAACTGGGACAACAACGTAATATGTAACAGTTAGGAGCACTGGCTCGTAACGTTACGGGCTGGGGAGCTCCATGCGCATCGTCGTCGCCATCATTGCTGGCGTGGTTCTGGCCGGCTGCACGGATTCAGACTGGTCACAGTCGCTGACTCGCCTGGGCGTGAACGTTGAATCATCAGATGCTTCCGCGCCGGCCTTCCTGGCACCGCATCGCGCTAGCGCGGCTTTGGCCGGCACGCAGCCAATGCTGGTTTCGCTGGTCACCGATGGCCGCGAACTCCAGCATGGCGGCGCGTCCGGCATCGAAAGTCTCTGTCAGTCCAGTGCGCGTGACGACGCGGACTCGAGCGGCTTTGACCAGGCCACCCGCGAACGCCTCTATCGGGCACGGCTTACCCAGTGCCAGGACATCGCCGCCCATTCAGTGCCCTGGCACTGAACGCGTTAGCGCGCCGCCGAAAAGCGGAATTCCGTGATCTCGTCCAGCGGTTTGCCCGGCGTCACAAGCGCGCTTGGAAAGCCGGGGATATTGGGCGCATTGGGAAAAGCCTGGGCTTCCAGCGCGACCGCGCCGTGAACCTGATAGCCCTTGGCTTTCGCCGCCGCCGAGGGTGGATAGTTGGCGGTATAGACCTGCACGCCCGCCTCCGTTGTCCATTCCTCGAGCACCCGGCCTGAGACCGGGTCTTCCAGCCGCGCCGCCGGCCTGAGCGTGCCGGGGGCGCCGTTGATCACGAAATTGTGGTCATAGCCGCCCGCCCGCCGCAGCATGGGATCGGGATCGTTGATGTGGGCGCCGATGGGCGTGGCCCTGCGGAAGTCGAACGGCGTGCCTGCCACATCGCGGATCTCCCCGGTGGGCACATTCTTCTCGTCGGCGATGGTGTAGCGGTCGGCATTCATGGTCAGAAGCTGGTTCAGGATTGTCGCACCCGGCCCCCCCGCCATGTTGAAATAGGAATGGTTGGTCAGGCTGGCGACGGTCGGCTTGTCGGTGGTGGCGTGATAGTGGATGCGCAGCACATTTCGCGCCGTCAGCGTGTATGTGACCGTTACCTGCATGGTGCCGGGAAAGCCCATCGTGCCGTCCGGATCGGTCAGGTGCAGCACCAGCTGAGGCTCGGGTCCATCCACCGCGCGGGCATCCCACACCCGCCGGTCATAGGGCATGCCGTCGCGGGTGACATGATAGGTCACCCCGTCCAGCACATAGGTCTGGTCCTTGATGCGGTTGGCGAAGCGGCCGATCAGCGCGCCATAGCGCCCGCCCGCGCCCGGCCCGGCATAGCCGTCCAGGCTGTCGAACCCTTCCACCACGTCTGCGAAGGTACCATCACGCCCGGGCACGCGGATCGACGTTATTACACCGCCGTAATTTGCGATCTTCACTTCCGTGCCTGCGGCGTTGGTCAGGGTGTAAAGCCGAACGTTCCGCCCGTCCCACGCACCCCAATCCTGGCTTGTGATGGCGGCGCTTGCGGGCGCGGCCACCCACACGCCAAGCATGGCCGTCGCCGCGATCACCATTCGGCGGTTCATTGTCTCGTCCTCCTCTTTTTCTCACGCTAGCAAGCCCAGGGGTAAGCGCGCCATGGCTTCGCAACTGCACTCTGTATACGGTGTTTGACCAAAGCCGGCCCGCCTGATTAGCTTCGGCGCGCCGCGATGGCCGACAAGAATATTGAGGGAGAGTTCTGGGATGAGGAAGTTGCTGTTTTCGGTTTCGCTGGGCGCCGCGCTCACGATGGGTTCGCTCGCCGCCTTTGCCCAGGCCAATGAAGACGAAGTCGCCGCCGCGATGAAGCATTACCCACTGGCGGCCAAGGCCGGCGAGGACAGCCACGCCATCGACAAGGCTCCGCCCGGTGCCGTCAACCAGGGCAAGTTCAACGACCAGACCTGGAAGTACGGCCACGCCTGGGATGCGCCCAGCGGCGCCAAGATCTGGAATCCCGTCAAGATCAAGATGATGAAGGGCGAGAAGGTCACCGGCGGCACGCTGTTCGCCGCCTCCAGCCCCGAAATCTATTGCGCCATGGCCAATGCCGGCTACGACTTCATCTGGGTCGAGCATCAGCATGACGCCCGCGACTGGCAGGACACACAGCGCATGTATGCCGCCTGCCCCCATGCCAAGGCGGTGCCCGGTGTGCGCGTCGCCTATACCGACGAGCGCGAGGAACAGCACGCGCTGGACGCCGGCGCGCTGGTGCTGGTTGTGCCCACCGTCCGCTCCTATGAAGAAGCCATCAAGGCGCGCGACTGGGCTTTTTTCCCGCCGCTGGGACGCCGCTCCAATGGCGGCGGCCAGGCCTTCCAGCTCTACAAGGACGTGCCCGGCGGCTACCGCGCCACCGCCAACGACAATATCGTGCTGATCCTGATGATCGAAACGCTGGCGGGCCTGAAGGACGCCGACCGCATCGCCAAGATTCCCGGCGTCACCGCGATCTTCGCGGCCTCGGGCGATCTTGGCAATCACTCGGGCTACAAGCAGAACGATCCCGACTATGAGCGCGAGATCAACATCGTCCATGACGCGGCGATCAAGGCGGGCGTGCGGCTGTGCGGCCCCTTGGCCTGGCGCGACCGGCCCGACTTCACCTGCTTCCAGGCGGGCAGCGAGACCGGCGCCATCGCGCGCGGTGCGAAGGCCGAATTGGGCAATCTCTACGACACCCAGGCGGTGCCCGAAGTGGGTCCCTGGGCTTCTAAAAAGTAACCCCCTCCGGCCTTCGCAACTTTACTCAGGGGCGGCGCACCATGTGCGCCGCCCCTTCGCGTTGCTGCGGCCACCTCCCCCTTCCTGTGCTTCGCACGAAGGGGGAGGGATGCAGGGTCTACGGAGACAGGAAGGTGCTTGCCAATGCGCTAGATTATGTACTGGTTCTTGCCGAGGGTAATCCGATAGGCTTCGTAAAGGCTCGTGGGGTCGTAACACTTAAAAAGCGCACCACTGGAAAACCCGATAACTAAGGTCCCGCCATCTTCTTTCGATGCCTGAGTAATTGTCTGACCGAGGAGGCTCAGGAGCCTGTTGTCAAACGTCGGTATTTCGCGGATCGCCAAGCAAGCGTCCGGCGTCTCCTGAAACGAATACGAAGCTTCAATGGTGAGGAAAAGGTCGCCATCGAAATGCAAATATAATTGATTGATGGTGATACAGACCATTTCCAACAAACGGCCAGAAAAAATTTGAAAATCTAGCTTTTCTGGCAATCCGTGCATCCAGGACACAATCCGTCAGTCAAAATCACTTTCCAGCAGTGCTGAACCGGAACTCCGTCACCTGGTGAAACACCTGCCCGGGCTTCAACTCGGTGGTTGGGAATGACGGAATGTTCGGCGCATTGGCGAAATGCTGCGTCTCCAGACAGAAGGCGCCGCGCGACACATACGACTTGCCGCCCTTGCCGATGATCGGCGTCTTGTTGTTGGGCAGGTAAAGCTGGATGCCCGGCTGGGTGGTCCACACATCCATCACCCGCCCGGTGGTGGGTTCGGTCACCTTGGCCGCCTCGCGCAGCTTGCCCGCCGGGCCCCGCACGATGAAGTTGATGTCATAGCCGGGCGTGGCCACGATCGCCGGATCGGGGCCGTTGATGTCCTTGCCGATCGGCTTGGGGTGGGTGAAGTCGAACCCGGTGCCCTGCACCTTCATCACCTGGCCGGTCGCCATGTGGTTGGCGTCGGTGGGCGTCACCGCGTCCGAGAAGACCTGCAGCCGGTGATCCAGCACATTGCCGTTCCCCGCGCCCTTCAGGTTGAAATAGGAATGGTTGGTGGGGTTCAGCACCGTCGGCTTGTCGGTGGTGGCGCGATAGTCGATGCGCAGCGCGTTGTTCGCCGTGACGGTATAGGTGACGGTGAAATCCAGGTTGCCGGGAAAGCCCTGGTCGCCGTCGGGGCTGACCATGTGCAGCGTCAGGCTGGGCGAGGCGCCGTCGCGCGCCACCGCGTCATAGACGTGATAGGTGAAATTCTTCGGCCCGCCATGAATGTTGTTGGGCCCGGCATTGGCGGTGAGGTGATAGGTCTTGCCCTCCAGCGTGAACTGCGCCCCGCCGATGCGGTTGGCGAAGCGGCCGATCACCGCGCCATAGGTCGTGCCGGTCGTATAATCCTTCAGATTGTCATAGCCCAGCACCACATCGGCCATCTTGCCGCTGCGATCCGGCACCTCAAGACTGACCAGATATGCGCCATAGGTCGCGATCCGCGCGCGCATGCCATTGGCGTTGGTCAGGGTGTAAAGGTCGATCTTCCGGTGATCGGCGGTCTCGCCCCAGGGGGCCTTTTCAATCTTCGCCTGGGCCGGCGCGGCCGCCAGAACGGCGCCCAGCATCAGCCATGCGGCAAGCATCTTTCGCATCGAACAGTCCCTCTGTTGCGTTGGGCTCAGTATTTGCGGGCAAAAAGGCCGCCGATGGTGGCGCTGGCCAGCATGTGGCCGGCCGCCGTGTCCATGAAGGCTTCGCGCGAAAGGCCCTTGGGCAGCGTCGGCGCCAGGTCCAGTGCGATCAGCGTTATCATGTAATGGTGCGGTCCGTCGCCTTCGGGCGGACAAGGGCCCACATAATCGGCATTGCCGCGGGTGCCCGCCCCGCCGGTAAAGCCCTTGCCGGCGGTGCCGTCGCCTTCCGCCAGCCCGGTCGCGGTGGGCGCGATATTATAGGCCACCCAGTGCGACACGCCCGCGCCGAAGCGGCCATCGATGTCGTACATCAGGATGGCAAGGCTCTTGGCGTCCTTCGGCACGCCGTTCCACGACAGTTCGGGCGAGACATTCTGGCCCGGACAGGGGCAGATCTTGTCGGGTGTCTTGGGGCTGCACGCGCGCTTGGGGTCATTGGCCCCGAATTTCACCGGTATGCGCTCTCCGTCCCTGATCGAGGTCGAGGTCAGCGTCATCCAGTCCGCCGCCGACGTCGCCGAAGAGGCCCAGATCAGCGCCGCGCCCGCCATTGCCAGGCCCCTGGCCAAGCGCCTTTTCAGGCATCCTTTCCCGGTCATGATTCCCCCGCTGTTTTTTGCGGGGCAAACCTTATCCGCGGCCCGGGTTGGTGTGAAGCCGCATGGCTAACATCCCCTTAAGCGGCACGGGCGAAAACGCCGCCAATCGCCAAGCGCGCGTCCACCTCTTTGCGCGATGATGGTTCCGGATGCAGCATCAGGCGGAAGGCTGGCCATGCGGGGGTTTGATCGGCGCGGTGAAGCGCGCCTGCTGGCGACATTGCGGGGCCGTCTGGTCATGGCCGGCGGACGGGCGCGCGACTGCACGGTGCTGGACATCTCGCCCGCCGGCGCGGAGGTGCGCTGCAAGCTTGCGCCTGCGAGCGGCCAGGTCACGCTGCATGTCGCCGAGACCGGCAGCATCAAGGCCTCCATCGTCCAGGCGTGCGGCGATATCGTGCGCCTTGCGTTTGTCTGCGACGACGCCCGGCGCCGCGCCATTGCCGCGGCGCTTGGCCGGCTGCTGGAAAGCGGGCACGCCCGCCCGGTGGCACGCCGTCGGCGCGAGCGCATCGCGATGACCAATTTCCACTTTGTCCGCGCCAATGGCGAACAGGTGGTGTGCGATGTGCTGGACATCTCGTTTGAGGGCGTCTCGCTGCGCACGGACCAGCGTCCTCCGGTGGGCGAATTGGTGATGGTGGCGGGCAGGCCCGGCCAGGTCGCGCGCCACCATGATCAGGGCATCGCCATCCGGCTGGACCTGGCCGGAGGCGAGCACCTGGCGAATCCCTATCGGGCGCCCGCCCCGGCCCCGAGCGCCCTGCTGGACGACCGGGTCTGAAGTCGGGCTTTCTCCATGGGCGGGCTTGACCCGCCCATCCAACTTCCTGCGACTGGATCAAGGCGAATGATCGCAGGCCGGATTGCACCGCAATTTGGCGGAGTTTGATTTCCGTTACAGCAACCGCGCGGGCTTATAAGAAGCGCAAGCCGGTCTAACCTTGACTCCCCGTCCAGTCTGAGGCTCGCATTGAGAAATGACACCACGCCAACGACTAAAAATAATCATACTTGGCGTTCTGCCGGTGGACCTAATTAATCGCACACTTGGGACAGAACTTGAGCCCGGCGACGCGATACTGACCGCAACGGCAGACCGACATATTGCTAACGATCACCCGAACGACTACGGCCTCGTGAAAGCCAGCCTGGGATTGGTAATCGAAAGCCCAACCTATATCGGCCAGTCACCGCATCATGCAGAAAGCTTCGAACTTGTCCGCCGAGTGGTGGGGTCGAATGGCATCGATATAGTGCTAGCTGCGATTACGCTAACTCGGAATGAGTATGGAAATTACAATGTGCATTCGGCGTACAGGCTCACAGAGGAAAAGGTAACAGGCCGAATAAAGCGTGGGCACCTATGCTTGCCCAAAAAGAAAGGCCCCGGTTAGGGGGCCTTCGAAAAGCTTGAGCCGGATGCCATCTCGGATCTCTTCACCCTTGCGGGCTAATTACCTGTCGCCAGGTGTATGGGGAGGCCGTTCCCACCTCTGCAAGCTTTTGCTGGAGAGAAAACTACGCGGCCTGGACTTAAGTTTCAATGAAAACTTATAGCCTACTAGCCTGTAAGTCGTTGAATCTAAACGATTAATGGTAATTATCTAACAATTATAAGAACTTACCCTGAGTTCCAATGCCCGCCAATACGCCGCCCTCCATGCCCAAAATTTGAAACCGAGACGTGCGGAAAGGTGGAAGAACACCGTGAGAACAATATGTAGTGTTGCTATTTAAAATCAATGTCTTACTCAGTGTCTTGCCAATGAGAACAAAGCATGTACTGTGGCGGCTTCACACCGCCGCCGGGATTCGCTTGGGGATCAGCGGGCGCTGTGATTAAACCGGGAGAGGGTCATGTCACAGGCGGCTTTGCGGGTAGTGGGCAAGGAACAGAATTCGGATCGTAAAAAGGCGCTCGAAGCCGCCCTCAGCCAGATCGACCGGGCTTTCGGCAAGGGCTCGGTGATGAAGCTGGGCGCCCGCGACCTGGGCGTGGCGACCGATGCGGTTTCCACCGGATCGCTCGGCCTCGATATCGCGCTGGGCATCGGCGGGCTGCCGCGCGGCCGCGTGATCGAGGTCTATGGTCCCGAATCCTCGGGCAAGACCACCCTGGCGCTGCATGTGGTGGCCGAGGTCCAGAAGAAGGGCGGCGTGGCCGCCTATGTCGACGCCGAACATGCCCTCGATCCGGTCTACGCCAAGAAGCTGGGCGTGGACATTGACGAGATGCTGATCTCCCAGCCCGACACGGGCGAGCAGGCGCTGGAAATCACCGACACGCTGGTGCGTTCCGGCGGCGTCGACATCGTGGTGATCGACAGCGTGGCCGCGCTCACCCCCAAGGCCGAACTGGAAGGCGAAATGGGCGACCAGTTGCCCGGCCTTCAGGCCCGCCTGATGAGCCAGGCGCTCAGGAAGCTCACCGGCTCCATCTCCAAGTCCAACACCATCGTGCTCTTCATCAACCAGATCCGCATGAAGATCGGCATCATGTTCGGCAATCCCGAAACCACCACCGGCGGCAATGCCCTGAAATTCTATGCCTCGGTACGCCTGGATATCCGCCGCATCGGCGCGATCAAGGACCGCGACGAGGTGGTGGGCAACCAGACCCGCGTGAAGGTGGTCAAGAACAAGGTCGCCCCGCCCTTCAAGCAGGTCGAGTTCGACATCATGTACGGCCAGGGCGTCTCCAAGGTGGGCGAGCTGGTCGATCTGGGCGTCAAGGCCGGGATCGTCGAGAAATCCGGCTCCTGGTACTCCTACGACGGCAGTCGCATCGGCCAGGGCCGCGAGGCGGCCAAGAATTTCCTGGCCGAAAATGCCGACATCGCCAGCCGCATCGAGAATGCCATCCGCGCCAATGCCGGCCAGATCGCCGACAACCTGGTTCTGGACGCCTCCGAAAAGGCGGACGATGACGAATAGGGGCCTTGGCCCCGACAGATGTTGAGACAAGGGTTCGCAGCCTTTCTCAACCCCTCGGCAGAAGGCGCTGCCCCAGTGAATGGGGGCAGCGCCTTCTGTTTATTCCGGGGGGCCGGGCGTCCGTCATTTTGCGGCTCCGGCTCGCGCCTTCGCCTTCCGTTTTTCCGGCCCGCCCGTTGGACAATGGGGAGGGGGGCACCCCGAAAATGCCAAAACGAATGCCGCGCAAACCCATGCGTGACAAGGTTTTTTGGAGCCGTTACAAGCTTTCCCCATGAAAAGCCTATCCGACGTCCGTTCCGGGTTCCTGGACTTCTTCGCCCAGCGTGGCCACACCGTGGTGCCGTCCTCGCCGCTGGTGCCGCGCAATGACCCCACCCTGCTGTTCACCAATGCCGGGATGGTCCAGTTCAAGAACCTGTTCACGGGGGCGGAAAAGCGGCCCTATACCCGCGCCACCACCGTCCAGAAATGCGTCCGCGCCGGCGGCAAGCACAACGACCTGGACAATGTCGGCTATACCGCCCGCCACCACACCTTCTTCGAGATGCTGGGCAACTTCTCCTTCGGCGATTACTTCAAGGAAGAAGCCATTACCTATGCCTGGGATTTCGTCTCCCGGGTGATCGGCCTGCCCAAGGACCGGCTGCTGGTGACGGTCTACAACACCGACGACCAGGCCCGTCAGCTGTGGAAGAAGATCGCCGGCTTCTCCGACGATCGGATCATCGGCCACGAGTCCAACCTCTGGGCCATGGGCCCGACCGGCCCCTGCGGCTTCTGCTCGGAAATCTTCTACGACCAGGGCGAAAGCCTGTGGGGCGGCCCGCCCGGCAGCCCCGAGGAAGACGGCGACCGTTTTCTGGAATTCTGGAACCTTGTCTTTATGCAGTTCGAGCAGGTGGACGAGAATACCCGCCTGGACCTGCCCAAGCCGTCCATCGACACCGGCATGGGGCTGGAGCGGATCGCCGCCATCCTGCAGGGCGTCACCAACAATTACGAAGTCGATCTGTTCCGCCACCTGATCGCGGCGTCGGAATCGGCCAGCAGCACCAGGGCCGAAGGCGATGCGCTGTTCAGCCATCGCATCATCGCCGACCACCTGCGCTCGACCTCCTTCCTGATCGCCGACGGCGTGCTTCCGTCCAACGAAGGCCGCGGCTATGTGCTGCGCCGGATCATGCGCCGCGCCATGCGCCACGCGCACCTGTTGGGCACCAAAGACCCTCTGATGCACCGGCTGGTACCCGCCCTGGTCGCCGAGATGGGCAGCGCCTATCCCGAACTGAAGCGCGCCGAACCGATGATCGCCGAAACCCTGAAGCTGGAGGAAATCCGCTTCCGCGAAACGCTGGCGCGCGGCCTCAAGCTGCTGGACGAAGCCACGGCAGGCATGAAGGCGGGCGACCGGCTGACCGGCGACGTCGCCTTCAGGCTTTATGACACCTATGGCTTCCCGCTGGACCTGACCCAGGAATCCCTGCGCGCCCGCGACATCCATGTCGATATCGATGGCTTCACCTTTGCGATGGAAAAGCAGCGGGCCGACGCGCGCGCCAGCTGGGTTGGCTCGGGCGAAGGCGCCAGCGAGGCGCAATGGTTCGCGGTGCTGGACGAAGTGGGCCGTACCGAATTCCTGGGCTACGACACCGAGGAAGCCGAAGGCCAGATCCTGGCCATCTTCAAGGATGGCGGCCGGGTGATGCAGGCCAACAGGGGCGAGGTGGTGGAAATCCTCACCAACCAGACGCCATTCTATGCCGAATCCGGCGGCCAGGCGGGCGATTCAGGCCACATGACCTCGCCCAAGGCGCGCGGCCAGGTGACCGACACCCAGAAGAAGCTGGGCGCCCTTCACGTTCATCTGGTGAAAGTCGTCGAAGGCAGCTTCGCCCCCGGCGACGCAGTGGATCTGAAGGTCGATCAGGAACGGCGCCGCGCCACGCGCGCCAACCATTCGGCGACCCATCTGCTGCATGCCGCGCTCAAGCGCGTTTTGGGCAGCCATGTCAGCCAGAAGGGCTCGCTGGTCACCGCCGAGCGCCTGCGCTTCGACTTCTCGCACCCAAAGCCTGTGACGCCTGAAGAGCTGGCAACGATCGAGGTCCAGGTCAACGCCATCGTCCGCCAGAATTCCGATACCACCACCCGCCTGCTGCCGACCGACCAGGCCATCGCCGCCGGTGCAGAAGCCCTGTTCGGCGAAAAGTATGGCGACGAGGTGCGCGTGCTCTCCATGGGTGACGACCTGGATGCGGATAAGCCCTATTCGGTCGAATTGTGCGGCGGCACCCATGTACGGCGGCTGGGAGACATCGGACTTTTCACCATCGTCGCCGAATCGGCGGTGGCCGCCGGCGTGCGCCGCATCGAGGCGCTGACAAGCGAACATGCCCGCCGCTATCTGGCGGGCCAGGCGGAAATCGCGCGCGATGCCGCCAATGCCATCAAGACGCCGATCGGCGAATTGTCGTCTCGCGTGACGCAACTGGCAGAGGAACGCCGCAGGCTGGAACGCGAACTGGCGGAAGCCAGGAAACAGCTCGCCCTGGCCGGTCCCGCCAGGGGCGGCGACGACAGTGAAACCATCGCCGGCATCAAGACCGTGCTGAAGCTGGTCGAAGGTGTTAGCCCCAAAGACCTGAAATCCCTGGCCGACGGTGCCAAGCAGCAGATCGGCTCGGGCGTTGTGGCCTTCGTCGCCGCCGCCGACGGCAAGGCCTCGGTCGTTGTCGGCGTGACCGACGACCTGACGGGCAAGATCAGCGCGGTCGATCTGGTGCGCGCCGCGGCGGAAGCCCTGGGCGGCAAGGGCGGCGGCGGGCGTCCCGACATGGCCCAGGCCGGCGGCCCCGACAATGGCGATGTGAAGCTCGCTCTCAACGCCATTCGCGCAAAGCTAAGTCAACTTACGCCAGCCTAACGCAGGATTCAGTCCGCACGAGCCCGGCGTTTCGCCGGGCGACCATCAGCATCCGACGGATGGGGGTAAATAGATCAGGCAATAATATCCGGCAGCAACCGGTTGTTGATGTCGGTGATCTCGTCCTTCAGGTGAAGCTTGCGCTTCTTCAGCCGCGATAGCGCCAGCACGTCCAGCGTCCCCGACTCCTGCAATGCCGTAATCGCGGCATCCAGGTCGCGATGCTCCTGCATGAGTTCGGCCAGCTTGGCGCGCGCCGCAACCTCTTCCGGCCCCACAACCCTCGTCATGGCTTGCTCTTGTTGCCGCGCCGCCGGCTCTTGGCGATGTCCTCGCCCCAGCGCTTCACGTCCGGCCATTCGAACCCAAGAAAGTCCAGCGCCCGTCCCACCATCTGGTCGACGATATCTTCCAGCGTCTTTGGCGCGGCATAGAAGGACGGCACCGGCGGCATGATGATGGCGCCCATCTCGGCCAGTTGCGCCATCGTGCGCAGATGCCCCAGATGCAGTGGCGTCTCGCGCACCATCAGTACCAGCGGCCGGCGTTCCTTCAGCATCACGTCGGCGGCGCGGGTCAGCAGCGAAGTTGTCACCCCGGTCGCGATCTCGCTCATGGAACGCACGCTGCACGGCGCCACGATCATGCCCCGGGTCCTGAAGCTGCCGCTGGCGATGGGCGCGGCGATATCGTGCGCCGCATAGGCATAATCCGCCTTGGCGGCGACCTGTTTGGGGGTGAGGTCCGTTTCATAGCCAATGGTCATTTCCGCCGGCCTGGTCATCACCAAGTGGGATTCTATCCCCAGATCGCGGGCCGCTTCCAGCAGGCGAATGCCATAGGCCACGCCCGACGCGCCGGACAGGCCGATAACCAGCCGTTCGTCCTTGCCTTTTCGAAGGTTCCCACGTGCCATGGCGTCTTCGTTAGCACTCCTTAGGGCCAGCCAAAAGGGGCCGGTCTGGCAGAGGTTCAGGATGACAGGCTCCCCGGTTGGTGCTTTACTTTTCCTTGCCAGGCGCCCCCCCCGCTTGGGGGTGCGCCAGCCGACCGATCGCTAACGATGAGGTGCTTGCATGGCGCTGGAAGGGCAAATCCTTCACCTGTCCATTCAGAAGAAGAAGATTGAAGATATCATAGAGGCCGAAATGGCCAATCCCGACTGGGATGAAATGCGCGTCGTCGCACTCAAGAAGCAGAAGCTTCGAATAAAGGACGAGTTGGAACGCCTCAGATCGAGCGTGCACTAGCTCACGCGGGCCATCTTTCACGCCGCAATCGCGAATATCGCCAGCGCGCCAAGTTCGCACAACGCGGCGGCCGGAAAGGCTGCACCTGGAAAATAACTCGGCGCTTCCGGCGCGGTGAACCAGCCGAACAGGTTCGGCATGGCCCACAGGGCCGCGACCGAGGTCGGGCTGGTGATGCTGGACGACGTACCGTGAATCTCGCCCTGTTCGTCCGCCGGCATATCCCGTGACATGATGGCGTTGAGCGCCGGCTGCCCCACGCCGCCGGGCGCGAAGACGATCATCCGGGCGTAGGGTTGCCAGCCCCCGGAAGCCTGCCTGTCACAGGTTCCTGGCGCGTTCACGCAGCGCGAATTTCTGGATCTTGCCCGTCGACGTCTTTGGCAGTTCGGTGAAGACGACCGTCCTCGGTAACTTGAACCGGGCCAGCCGCTCGCGGGCGAAGGCGATGATCTCTTTCTCCGTCGCGCTGCGCCCGGGGCGAAGCTCGACAAAGGCGCAAGGATGCTCGCCCCATTTGGCATCGGACCGTGCCACCACCGCCACGAACAGAACGGCGGGATGGCGGGCGATGGCGTCCTCCACCTCGATGGAGGAGATGTTCTCCCCGCCGCTGATGATGATGTCCTTGGCTCGATCCTTCAGCTGAATATAGCCGTCCGGATACATCACCCCCAGGTCGCCGGAATGAAACCAGCCGCCCTTGAAGGCCTCGCGGGTGGCCTTGGGATTCTTCAGGTACCCGCGCATCACGATATTGCCGCGGAACATCACCTCCCCGATGGTCACGCCGTCGGCCGGCACCGGCGTCATGGTGGCCGGGTCCATGACGCAAAGCCCTTCCAGCGTGGCATAGCGCACGCCCTGGCGCGCCTTCTTCGCCGCGCGGCCCGCGCCATCCAGCCTGTTCCACGCGCCGTGCCATTCATTGACCACGGCGGGGCCATAGACTTCGGTCAGGCCATAGACATGCACCACCTCGAAGCCCGCGTCCGCCATGGCGGCCAGCACGCTTTCCGGCGGCGGGGCGGCGGCTGCCATGAAGGTGACCTTATGGGAGAATTCACGGCGTTCTTCGTCCGTCGCGTTGATCAGCGTCGACATCACGATGGGCGCGCCGCACAGATGGGTGACGCCGTGTTCGGCGATGGCCTCGAAGATCGCGCCCGCGCGCACCCAGCGCAGGCAGACATGGGTGCCCGCCACCGCCGACAGCGACCAGGGCATGCACCAGCCGTTGCAATGGAACATGGGCAGCGTCCAAAGCAGCACGGGATGGCCGACCATGGTTCCGGCCAGGGCGTTGCCATATCCCATCAGCGCGGCGCCGCGATGATGATAGACCACGCCCTTGGGATTGCCGGTGGTGCCGGAGGTGTAATTCAGGGCGATGGCGTCCCACTCATCGTCCGGCATCTTCCAGGTGAAGCCGGGATCGCCTCCGGCCAGGAATTCCTCATAATCGATGACGCCCAGCCGCGCGCCTTCCTGCGGGAACTCGGGATCGTCATAATCGACCACCAGCGGCTTCTTTTTCAGCATCGCCAATGCGTCGGCGATGGTCGCGGAAAACTCGCGATCGGTTATCAGGACCTTGGCGGCGCCATGTCCCAGCATGAAGGCGATTGCCCTCGCATCCAGCCGTGTGTTCAGTGTGTTCAGCACCGCCCCGATCATGGGCACGCCATAATGGGCTTCCAGCATGGACGGCGTGTTGGACAGCATCACCGCCACCGTGTCGCCCTTGGCGATACCGCGCGCCTTCAGGGCCGAGGCCAGCCGCCGGCTGCGGCCATAGAAGTCACGATATGTGACGCGCGCATGACCATGGATAATCGCCACATGGTCGGGGAACACCTGTGCGCTTCGTTCCAGGAAGGACAGCGGGGTGAGGGGCTGGAAATTCGCCGCGTTGCGGCTCAATCCCTTTTCATAGGGGCCGGTTCCATCGCGAACGGTCTTGCGGGGTCGGCGGAGAGTCTTTGTCTTTGTGCCGGAATTTTTCGTCCGGCGCGCCTTGCTAACCACTTTTTGCCCCGCCGGTTTCGATTTGCCCGCCATCGCGGTAACGCTAAAGAAAGCCACAATTGGCGGCAAGGTTTGACGGGTGCCGCCTCAATGCTAGAAGTCCGGCAGGAGAGCCGATGTCCGCCATAGACCAGCCCGAGAAGCCGCGCGGCCTGCGCATCGTATATGACTGGATGATGCGCAATGCGGCGGGCCCCCACGCCCGGGCCGCGCTGGCCGTCTTCACATTCGCCGAGGCCAGCGTATTTCCCGTCCCGACCGATATCATGCTGATCCCCATGGTTCTGGCCGACCGGCGTCATGCCTGGTTCCTGGCGGGCTGGTGCACGCTGTGGTCGGTTCTGGGAGGGGCGGCAGGCTATGCCATCGGCGCCTTCCTCTATGACTCGCTGGGACAATGGTTGATCCATGTCTATCACATGGGCAGCGACATGCAGGCCTTCCACGCCTGGTATGCCAGCTACGGCGCGGCGGTGATTCTGATCAAGGGCTTCACGCCCATCCCCTACAAGCTGGTGACCATCGCTTCGGGTTTTGCCCATTACAGCTTCTGGCTGTTCATGCTGATGTCACTGATCACCCGTGGCGGCCGCTTCTTCCTGCTGGCGGGTCTGCTCTACTGGAAGGGCGAGGCCGCACGCGGCTTCATCGAGAAGCGGCTGGAAGCCTCGCTGATCGTGTTCCTGCTGGTGGTTGTCGCCGGCGTGGTGGCGGTAAAATACCTGTTCTGACGGCGCCTCTTGCACGGCTCAGGCCCGCAACAATCCGCGCGCGCGGGAAGCGCGGGGATCAGTCCTGCTCCAGCTCCGCCGACAGGCCCTCATCGTCCGGCGCCGGTATGCCCTGCGACGGCTCTTCCGGCCGGGGCGGCAATTCGCGCAGCCCGGTCGCCTGCGCGCCCGTGGTCTCGGCAATCGGCTTGAGGGTGGCACCCTTCCTGGCCGCGCGCTTGCTGGCGCGCTCCACCCGCGCGCCGGCGCGGGTCACCGCCAGGTCCAGCTCCAGCTGCGAGGTCAGGCCCAGCGTTACCGGATCCACCGCCTTGATGTTGGCCGCGTTCCAGTGCGAGCGCTCGCGAATCTTGGCGATGGTGGCCTTGGTGGTGCCGATCAGCTTGATGATTTCGCTGTCGGTGAATTCCGGATGGTTCTTGATCAGCCAATAGACTGCGTCGGGCTTGTCCTGGCGCTTGGACACGGGCGTATAGCGCGGCGCGCGCTTCAGGCGGACACTGGGCATCTTATGCTTGGGCGGCGCCATCTTCAGGCGCTTGTTCGGGTCCTTTTCAGCGTCGGCAATCTGCTCGCGGGTCAGCTGGCCGGTGGCGACCGGGTCCTGGCCCTTGATCCCCTTGGCCACGTCCTCGTCGGCGATGCCCTTCACCTCAAGCGGATGCAGGCCGCAGAAATCGGCGATCTGCTCGAAGCTCAGCGAGGTGTTGTCCACCAGCCAGACGGCGGTGGCCTTGGGCATCAGGGGCTTGTTCTCGGCAGCCATGGTCTTCTCCCACGATACTTTTCCTGTCGGGTGGGAGCTTTTTCACCGGCCCCACCCCTCGCAAGGCTAATCCTTTCGAGGAATGGGGGTGTTTTAGCCGGACGGGCGGCAAGGCGCAAAGAAATTCGTGATCAGGATGCCCAGACGGGACGTAAAACCCTAAAGTTCCAGCAGAATCTTCCCGACATGGCCGCCCTTGGCCATCGCGGCATGGGCGGCGTTGGCGTCGGCCAAGCCAAAGCGGCGGTTGATCACCGGATGGATGCGCCCCGTTTCCAGAAGCGGCCAGACAATCTCGGCCAGGGCGTTGCGGATAAGCCGTTTCTGGTCGGGGCAGCGGCCGCGCAGGGTCGTGGCGGCCAGGGTCAGCTTCTTTGCCAGGACGGGGGCGAAATCCACTTCCACCCGCGCGCCGTCCTGATAGGCGATGTTGACGATGCGGCCCCATTGCGCGCACGCCGCGATGTTGCGCTGGATATAACTGCCGCCCACCATGTCCAGGATCACGTCCACGCCGGCGCCGCCGGTAGCGTCCTTCACCGCGGCGACGAAATCCTCGCTGCGGTAGTTGATCGCCCGCGCCGCGCCCAGATTGACGCAGGCGGCGCATTTTTCGTCCGATCCCGCCGTGGCGAAGACCCGGTGGCCCAGGGCAGCGAACATCTGGATGGCGATGGTGCCGATGCCGCTGGTCCCGCCATGTACCAGCAGCGTCTCGCCGCCGGCCAGCCGGCCAGTGTCGATCACGTTGGTCCAGGCGGTGAAACAGGCCTCGGGCAGGCCCGCCGCATCCACCAGATCGACGCCCTCCGGCACCGGCAGTACCGCGCCGGCATCGGCGATGGCGACCTCGGCATAGCCGCCGCCCGCCAGCAGCGCGCAGACCCGCTGGCCCGCCGCAAGATGCTCCACGCCTTCGCCCAGGGCGATGATCGTGCCTGACACTTCCATGCCCGGAATGTCGGAGGCGCCCGGCGGCGGCGGATAAAGCCCGCGCCCTTGCAGCAGGTCGGCGCGGTTCAGGCCCGCCGCGGCCACCTTGATCGCCACCTGGCCGGGCCCCGGGTGCGGGCAGGCTTCTTCCTTTATCGTCAGCCGGTAGTCGCGGCCGGGATTTTCAATGCGCAGGACCTTGATGGCTGGCATGGCTTGCCTGGTCTTGTTGGCGGGCACACACTAAACTGGAAACCCGGCGGGGACCAAAGCCATGGACACGGACGATCCGGAACCGCGCAGGAAGATGTCCAATATCGTACTGGGCGAAGACATCTCCGCCCTGTCCGCGCATGAGCTGGAAGCGCGCATCGCGCGGCTGGAAGAAGAGGTTCTTCGTTGCCGCGAAGCGATCAAGGCGCGCGTGGCCACGCGCTCGGTGGCCGAGAATTTCTTCAAGCGGTAAAGCGTCAATCTTAATACGCATAGGATAATCGCGGCATGGCTGCGATTATCCAAACTTTGCACAGCATGGGCCTTCATTAACCGCGAAAGATGCTTGGCCCCGTGCCCACTGTCTTGCTAGCGTTGCCGGGCAGCGGCGGGGCACATGCAAGGATACAAAATGGAAAGTCAGGCTTTCACTGACTCGGTGATGTTCGAACGCACCTTCGACGAAGGCATGGCGCTGGTCGAAGAGACCGCCCGCTATCTGGACGGAAGGGGGCGCGATGAAGCCCGCTTTCTGCCGCGCAAGGCCGCGATGCTCTATGCCGGGGAAAGCATGCGCGTGACCACCCGCCTGATGCAGGCGGCAAGCTGGCTTCTTGTCCAGCGCGCGGTGCGCGACGGGGATATGGAAGCCCATGCCGCGCAGCATGAACGCTACCGCCTGGGCTCCAAGGAAATCTGCCTGGGCGCCTGTGCCGACGACGTCGCCGTTCTGCCGGCGCAGCTCTGCGATCTTCTGGTGCGCAGCGACAATCTCTACCGGCGCATCGCCAGGCTTGACGATGTGCTGTTCGGGGCTCCGCTTCCGCCCGCGCCTGTCGTGCGCGCCCAGCAGGATGCACTGGCCGAGGCTTTCGGCGCCGGGTCCTGACCCGGCCGCCGTCGCCCGTGCGACCGGATAAAGAAGCGAACCCGTTCCTCAGGATTTCACGAAGCCGTCGTTAGCGACAGCGTTGTGCGACGGGCGCAGTAAAATCCGTCAGGACTTCACGAAGCCCGCGAACTTCTTGTTGAAGCGGGGGGAGCATCGGGCAGGCAAGCGAAGCGCGCCGTCGCCCGTGCGACTGGATAAAGAAGCGAACCCGCTCCTCAGGACTTCACGAAGCCCGCGAACTTCTTGTTGAAGCGGGTGAGCCGGCCGCCGCGGTCCATCAGCTGCTGCTGGCCGCCGGTCCATGCCGGATGGGTGCTGGGATCGATGTCCAGGGTCATCTTCTGGCCCGCGGTGCCCCAGGTCGAGCGCGTCTTGTAGGTCGTGCCGTCGTTCAACTGGACCTCGACGAAGTGATAGTCGGGATGGATGCCCTTTTTCATGACGCGCGCCTTTCCACAGGGAGCCGATTTCCGACCGGCCCCGAAGGCGCGGCTTATAGGGGAGGGGGGCTATCGAGGCAAGTCTTCAGTCCCCGCGCATGCCGGGTAATGGACCGGCAATAGTTCATTTGGCCTGCCCGCCCCGGGCCTATATACAGCCCAGACCTGATGGAACAAGGGCATGGCTGGACAGGATTTTGCCAAGGAAACCGCGCGGGTTGCGGCCGGAAGGCCAAAGAGCCGGTCCCTGACCCCGCTAAGGGGCCTGCTGCCGTTCCTGCGCCCCTATCGCGGCCGAATCGCCGTAGCGCTCATCGCCCTGGCCACCTCTTCCGCCGCCACGCTGGTGCTGCCCCAGTTCGCCCGCGGCCTGATCAACGCCCAGGGCCTCTCGGCCGAGCAGGCCCATGCCCTGGCGGGCTTCTACCTGGACTTCGTGATCGCCGCGGCGGTCCTGGGCCTTGCCTCGGCCATCCGCTTCTATTCCGTCACCTGGCTGGGCGAGCGGGTGGTGGCCGACATCCGCAAGGCGGTGTTCGACAATGTGCTGGGCCTGTCGCCGGAATTCTTCGAAGTCACCCGCACCGGCGAGGTGCTGTCGCGCCTGACCGCCGATACGACCCTGATCCAGACCGTGGTGGGATCCTCGGCCTCGATGGCGATGCGCAATCTGGTCACGCTGACGGGCGGGCTGGCCCTGATGTTCGTCACCAGCTTCAAGCTGGCGCTCCTGGTGGTGGCGGCGGTGCTGGCGGTGATGGTGCCGATGCTGATCTTCGGCCGCTGGGTGCGCAAGCTCTCGCGCGTCAGCCAGGATTCCATCGCCGAGACCGCTGCGCGCGGCACCGAGGTGCTGAATGCGGTTTCCACCGTCCAGGCCTTCACCGAGGAAGCGCATGAGCGGGCCGAGTTCGCCACCTCGGTGGAACGCTCTTTCACCATTGCCCGCCGCCGCACCCTGGCGCGCGCCATCCTGACGGCGGTGGCGATTTTCACCGCCTTTGCCAGCCTGGCCACCGTGGGCCTGATCGGCCTGCACGACATGATCGCGGGCCGGCTGACCGGCGGCGACCTGGTGGCCTTCATCATTTACGGCTTCCTGACGGGGGGCGGGGTGGGGGCGCTGTCGGAAGTGTGGGGCGACCTGCAGCGCGCCGCCGGCGCATCCGAGCGGCTGATGGAGCTGCTTCATGCGGTGCCGGCCATTGCCGCGCCGGCCAGCCCCGTGCTGCTGCCCGCCACAAGCGAGGGGGGCGGCGGGGCGGTGCGCTTCGACAATGTCAGTTTCCACTATCCCTCGCGCCCCAGCTACAAGGCGCTGAACGGCTTTTCGCTGGATGTGAAGCAGGGCGAGGCAGTGGCCCTGGTGGGTCCTTCCGGCGCCGGCAAGTCAACGGTCTTCCAGCTGATGCTGCGCTTCTTCGCCGCCCAGTCCGGCACCATCCGCTTCGACGGCGTCGACATTGCCCAGGTCGATCCCGTCGCCCTGCGCGGCCGGATCGCCGTGGTGGCCCAGGACCCGGTGATCTTCTCCGGCACCATCGCCGACAATATCCGCTACGGCCACCAGCAGGCGGGGGACGAAGAGGTGCGCCGCGCGGCCGATGCTGCCGCCGCCACGGAATTCATCGAAAGGCTGCCGGACGGGTTCAACACCCTGGTGGGCGAGCGCGGCGTGACCCTGTCGGGCGGCCAGCGCCAGCGCATCGCCATTGCCCGCGCCATCCTGCGCGATGCGCCGCTGCTGCTGCTGGACGAGGCCACCAGTGCGCTGGATGCGGAAAACGAACGGCTGGTGCAGACCGCGCTGGCCAACCTGATGGTGGGCCGCACCACGCTGGTGATCGCCCACCGCTTTGCCACCATCCGGCGGCTCGCCCGCATCGTGGTGATGGACCAGGGGCAGGTGGTGGCCGAAGGCGACCATGACAGCCTGATGGCGGGCGGCGGACTCTATGCGCGGCTGGCCCGTCTGCAATTCGCCCAGCATGGTGCCGATGAAGCGGCGCGGGATGGCGCCCCATGAGCTATCGCCGCCGCCCCCTCAGGTGGGGCCGCATGTCGGCCATCATCATCGCGGCCGTGCTGGCCGGCGCGGGCGCCCGCGCGATCTGGGCCAATGGCGTGTTCGCCCATGCGCCCACCGGATTTTCCGGCTCCTGCAAGGTGGCAGGCCATCTGCCCGGCGTTGCCGATATCGAGATCGCACACGACACGGCCTTTGTTTCGGCAGCCAGCGCGCGTGGTCCCGGCAAGGATGACGGCATCTACGCCCTGAAGCTGACCGGCGGCGGCAAGCTGGTGAAACTGTCCGGCACGCCAAAGGATTTCCATCCGCGCGGCATCAGCCTGGCGTCCAGCCCCAACGGCAGCGGGCTGTTCCTCATCGCGGTCAACCACCGCTCGACCGGAGCGGCCAATCAAAAAGCCAAATTCAGCATCGACAGTTTTGAGGTCACCAATCCCGATACGGCACCGGCGCTGGTGGCGGAAGGCACCATTGACGGCGGTCTTCTGGTCAATCCCCAGGATGTGGCGGCGGCCGGCCCCAGCACCTTCTATGTCGCCAACGGCACGGCGGGCAGCAATCCCATCCTCCATGCGCTGGCCGCCTATGGCGTGACCTCCGGCGGCAACGTGCTTTATTTCAACGGGACGGCTTTCCGCGTGGCGGCCGATGGGCTTTACGGCACCCGCAGCCTGGCGCTGACGCCGGACGGCCAGCACCTGATCGTGGCCGGGCTGCTCAGCCGCAACCTAAAAACCTTCACCCGCGAAAGCTTCAGCGGCACCCTGACCGAGGACAAGTCACTTGGTCTTCCCGCCGGGCCGCAGATGATTACCCTGGATGGCCAGGGCGATCTGTGGGTTGCGGGCCATGCAAACCTGCCGGACTGGCGAACATTCGCCGCCGCCCCCTCAAAGCCAAGCGCGTCACAGATATTCCGCGTCAGCCTGATGGGCGGGGTGCCGCAAGGCGCGGCCCAGGTCTATGGCAATGACGGCAGGGAAATCGGCGGCGCCGGCGTGGCGGCCTCCGACGGCAGGCATCTGCTGATCGGCTCGGGCCTGGACGGGCGGCTGCTGGATTGCACGGCGCAATAAGATCTCGAGCGCCGCATATCGCGGCGCGCCCTTCAGCATCCGACAGCTTCCTTCGCCCTCTGCGCGAAGCGCCTGGAGGGGGAAGGTGTCGCAACGAGATGTCGGCGGTAAACCGACTCGAGTTGCGACGGATGGGGGTGAAAAGAAAAAGGCCGCGTCGCCGCGGCCCTTTCCTGTTCGTCGGGCGGCGCTCAGGCCACCTGGATGATCTCATCGCCGTTCGGGTCGCGCAGCACATAGCCGCGGCCCCATACGGTTTCGATATAATTGGCGCCCTCGGTGGCGGCGGCCAGCTTCTTGCGCAGCTTGCAGATGAAGACGTCGATGATCTTCAGCTCCGGCTCGTCCATGCCGCCATAGAGATGGTTCAGGAACATCTCCTTGGTCAGGGTGGTGCCCTTGCGCAGCGAGAGCAGCTCCAGCATCTGGTATTCCTTGCCGGTCAGGTGCACGCGCTGGCCATCGACCTCCACGGTCTTGGCGTCCAGGTTCACGGTCAGCTTGCCGGTGGTGATGACGGACTGGCTGTGGCCCTTGGAGCGGCGGACAACGGCCTGGATGCGGGCGACCAGCTCGTCCTTGTGGAACGGCTTGGTCATGTAATCGTCGGCGCCGAAGCCCAGGGCCTTTACCTTGGCCTCGACGATGGCATTGCCGGACAGGATCAGGACCGGCGTCTGCACCTTGGCGACGCGCAGGGCCTTCAAGACCTCGAAACCGCTCATGTCGGGCAGCTGCAGGTCGAGCACGATGATGTCGTAATCATAGAGCTTGCCGAGATCGATGCCCTCCTCGCCAAGGTCGGTCGTGTAGACGTTGAGCCCCTCGCTGCGCAGCATCAGCTCGATGCTCCGCGCCATGGCGCTGTCATCTTCGATCAGGAGTACGCGCATGTCAGGCCCCTCTATTAACGTCAATTCTCCGGCAGCTACGGCGTCCGCACAGTTAACCGGCTCCATGACGGTAAGCGCAAATGGTTAACAGCAGCTTTAACGGGCCGCTCTACTTTCAGCTATCGCTCATGGGCCCTAACGCGCCGGAAAGGATCATGTACCCCAGTTAAGGGAGGCCAGGACAGCGCATCAAGAGCTTGATTCGATTTGTTAAGTTTACCGCCATTTAAATTCTTGGCCGCAATATTGCGGCAAGGGCGCCGATCTGGCGGCCCGGAAGGATTTGGATGCACACGCTGCTCAAGGAAATCGAGGCCATTCCGGTTCTCACCCGTTTTGGCCGGGTGGCCCGGATCGAGGGCCTGGCCGTAGAAGTGACAGGCGCCCAGGGCGCCGTGAGCCTGGGCGGCCAGTGCCGCATAAGCATCGGTAATAAAAGGACAATTTCCTGCGAAGTGGTCGGCTTTCGCGACGGCCGGGCGCTGGTCATGCCGCTGGGTTCGCTGGATGGCATCACCCTGGGCGCGCGCGCCGATTTCGACGACAAGCCTGCCGCCATCAAGCCGGGCCGGGCCTGGATGGGCCGGGTGATCGACGGTTTCGCCGCCCCGATGGACGGCAAGGGCCCCCTGCCGCAAGGCGCACGGTCCTATCCGCTGCGGGCGGCGCCGCCGCTTGCCACCAGCCGGGCACGGGTGGGCGCCAAGCTGGACCTGGGCGTCCGGGCCCTGAACACCTTCGCCACCTGCTGCGCGGGCCAGCGCATGGGCATCTTCGCCGGCTCGGGCGTCGGCAAATCCACGCTGATGGCCATGCTGGCGCGCAATTCGGGCGCCGATGCCATCGTGATCGGGCTGATCGGCGAACGCGGCCGCGAAGTAAAGGAGTTCATCGAGGACGATCTGGGCGAAGAGGGCCTGGCGCGCAGCGTTGTGGTTGCCGCGACCTCCGATGCGCCCGCGCTGGTGCGCCGCCAGGCGGCCTATGTGGCGATGAGCGTGGCCGAGGCGCTGCGCGACGAAGGGCTCAATGTGCTGCTGCTGATGGACTCCGTCACGCGCTTCGCCATGGCCCAGCGCGAGATCGGGCTTTCCGCCGGTGAACCGCCGGCGTCGAAAGGGTACACCCCGACGGTCTTCACCGAACTGCCGCGCCTTCTTGAACGTGCAGGCCCCGGCCTGCATGGCAGTCCCGGATCGATCACCGGCCTGTTCACGGTCCTGGTCGAAGGCGATGACCATAACGAGCCGGTGGCCGATGCGGTGCGCGGCATCCTGGACGGCCATATCGTTTTGGAACGTGCCATTGCGGAACGGGGACGCTTTCCGGCCATCAACATTCTCAAAAGCGTCAGCCGCGCGATGCCCGGCTGCAACAGCGACGCCGAGCAAGCCCTTGTTTCAAAAGCCCGCCGCCCGCTGACCGTCTACGAAGACATGGGCGAGCTGATCCGGCTTGGCGCCTACAAGCCTGGCACGAATCCTGAAGTGGACGAGGCCATGCGGCTTTACCCGCAACTGGAAGCCTTCCTCACCCAACGGAAGGACGAGGTTGCGACGTTGGCCCAGGGCTATGACGGGTTGTCGGCGATCATGGGCGGCGACCGGAGGGCTGAACGATGAACCGGACCGATACATTGCTGCGTCTGAAACGATTTCGGGTCGACGAGACCAAGCGCCGCATCGCCGCGATCGAGGCGATGCGCGCCGACCTGGACCGCAAGCTCCACGACCTCGACGACAATGTCACGCGCGAGCGCCAGCGTGCCGGCGATTCCGACATCGGGCGCCTGGCGTTTCCCTCTTTCCTGCGCTCCATCGAGACGCGGCGGGAGAATCTGAAGACCACCCTCAAGGAAATCGAGCGCGAGCATGCCAGCGCGATGGCCGACCTGTCCGGCGCCTTCCAGGAACTGAAGAGCCTGGAAGTGGCGATGGAGCAGCAGGCCCGCCGCCTGGCCGAAATGCAGGTCCGTCACCAGCAGTCGCGCATGGACGAGATGGCGCTGGTGCGCCACCTACGCAAGCACAACCTGCGCACCGCCTGAGGCACCACTGTTTCAGGCCGGAAGCGCCGGCGATGTGGCAAAAAAGCCGCGGCCTGGATAACCCCGCCCGTTGAACCGCCATCAGCCTGGGATACCATCCAGCGGGCTTGAGTCGCGGGCTGTATTCCATGTCGTTTTCGGAAACCATTTCACCCTTTCTGGGGCGTTGCATCCTGATCTGGTTCTACATGACCGGGGCGATGGACATCCTAGCCAACTGGCACCAGATCGCCATCCTGATCGAGGCCAAGCATGTGCCGCTGGCGCCCCTGGCGCTGCTGGTTGCGCTGATCGTGATCTTCATGGGCTGCCTGTCGCTGCTGTTCGGCTATCACACCCGCCACGGCGCGCTGATGCTGTTCGTGCTGACGGTGAGTGCCGCGGTGGTGCTTCACGACTACTGGAACGTGGACGATCCGGCCCGCCGCATCGCCGAGTTCGGCATCTTTGCCCGCGACTGGGCGATCGCCGGCGGGCTTCTGCTGATGGTGGGCATGGGGCCGGGCCCCTTTGCCATGGACAATCGCGGCGGCGGCGGCGGCGGCGGCAAGAGGCGCTAGAGCTTGGCCTGGCTTTTCTTATGAGCGAAGCGAATTGGAAAAGCCGTCCCCGCTTCGCGCCCGCGCAGCGGGCGAGGGCGGTGCGTTTGGTGACCTCACGCGCCGGATTCAGTGCGCCGGCGAATCCAGCAGCAGCCTGGCCAGCGCCCCGGCCTCCAGCGTCTCCAATCCGTCGTCCGGGTTGGGTCCGGCGCTGACATGGGCCAACTCTGCGCCCCCGGTAATGGCGGCCACAAGCGCCCCCAGCCGCCTTGTGCGGTCCAGGTTGGTCACGATCAGGCGCTTGAAATGGAAGGACGACACCAGGTCGGCGACGTCCTCGGCATCTGAAAGCGCCGAGATCACGCCGATGGTTTCCACCCCCGGCGCGTCGCCAAGCGCCGAAAAGGCGCTGGCCGCGCGCGCATTCAGCGGATTGAAGCTTTCGGCCTCCATCACCATCAGCACATCGGGCGGATTGGCACCCGCGCGGAACTGCGCCAGCGCGGCATCGGCGCGGGTCAGCTCGGTCCTGCGGCCGACCAGCCTGGCGGCGCGCACGATCTTGGCGGCCACCGCGCTTGTGCCCGCGCCCGCCGGGCCCGCCAGAAGGATGCCGCGCGCCCGTTCCAGGTCCAGCGGCGCGCACGCCATGCGCTGGTCCAGCGCATAGGCCAGCGCGGCATAGGCGCTGACCTCTGCAAAAGCCTCGGATTCGCGCGCCAGCATCGCGGCCAGCCCCTCGGGCAGGCGGTGGCGCTTCAGCGCAGCGCCGATATGGGCCCGCGGCCGGGGAAATGAGATCAGCGTGGCCGTCTTCAGATTTGCAGTCGGGGCAGCCATGGCAACCTCTACACCTGGCCCAGGGTGCGCAAGCGCACCGAGGCGTGGATTTCGTTCTGGCTCATCACAACGGTCTGCGGCCGGAAGCGTTCGATGATGGAGCGCACGAAGGGGCGGATCTGCGGACTGGTCAGCAGCACCGGCACTTCGTTCTTGGCGCCGGCATCGTCGAACGCCTCGCGCACCTGGGTGATGAACTGCTGAAGCTGCGACGGCGCCATGGCCAGCTGGCGGTCCTCGCCCTGGCCGACGATGCTTTCGGCGAAGGCCTGTTCCCAGGCGGGCGAGAGGGCGATCAGCGGCAGATAGCCATTGTGCGACAGGTTGGCATTGCACAGCTGGCGCGACAGGCGCGCGCGCACATGTTCGGTGATGTAGAGCGCATTCTTGGTATGGCCCACCGCCTCGGCGATGCCTTCCAGGATCGCCGGCAGGTCGCGGATCGAGACGCGCTCCGACAGAAGCGTCTGCAGCACGCGCTGCACGCCGGTGACGGAGATCTGCGCCGGGATGATCTCCTCCACCAGCTTCCTGTTCTCCGGCGGCAGGTCGTCCAGCAGCTTCTTGGTCTCGGCATAGGAAAGAAGCTCGGCCATGTGCGATTTCAGCACCTCGGTCAGGTGCGTGGTCAGCACCGTGCCCGGATCGACCACGGTAAAGCCGCGGAATGCCGCTTCTTCCTTCAGCGCGCCCGAAACCCAGGTGGCGGGCAGGCCGAAGGCCGGCTCGGTGGTGTGGGTGCCCGGCAGGTCGATGGGCAGGCCCCTGGGGTCCATCACCAGGAAGGAGCCGGGGAACAGCTCGCCCTTGCCGGAATCGAATTCCTTGATGCGGATGCGGTACTCGTTGGCGCCCAGCTGCATGTTGTCCAGGATGCGCACGGCGGGCATGACGAAGCCCATCTCCTGCGCCAGCTGGCGGCGCAGCGCCTTGATCTGGTCGGTGATGCGGTGGCCCTGCACATCGTTGATCAGGGGCAGAAGGCCATAGCCCAGCTCCACGCGCAGAAGATCCAGCGCCAGGGCGGTGGAGATCGGCTCCTCCTTGGGCGGGCCGTCGGCGGCGGCGGTCACGGCGGCGGCTTCGGCCACGCGCTTGTCCTTGCGCTTGCCGGCGACCCACGCCAGCGTGCCGGTGGCGCCGGAAAGACCGGCAAAGACCAGCGTCGGCATGCCCGGCAGGACCGCGACGATGCCCATCACGGCGGCAGCCATGCCCAGCGCCTGGGGATAGAAGGACAACTGGCCCATCAGCGCCTTGTCGGTGGCGCCTTCGACGCCCGCCTTCGACACCATCAGGCCCGCGGCGGTGGAGACGATCAGCGCCGGCATCTGCGACACAAGCCCGTCGCCCACCGTCAGCAGCGTATAGGTCTGCGACGCGTCGGCGAAGCTGACGCCATGCTGGACGACACCGATGATGATGCCGCCCACGATATTGATGCCGGTGATCAGAAGGCCGGCGATGGCGTCGCCGCGCACGAATTTGGATGCACCGTCCATCGCGCCGAAGAAATTTGATTCCGCCTCGATGGTCTTGCGGCGCAGCTTGGCTTCCTTCTCGTCGATCAGCCCGGCGGAAAGATCGGCGTCGATCGCCATCTGCTTGCCGGGCATGGCGTCCAGGCTGAAGCGGGCGGCGACTTCGGCGATGCGGCCCGAACCCTTGGTGATGACCACGAAGTTGACGATGATCAGGATGATGAAGACGATCAGACCGATGACGAAATTGCCCTGCATCACCAGCTTGCCGAACGCCTGGATCACATAGCCGGAAGCCGCGGTGCCCTCATTGCCATGGCCCAGGATCAGCCGGGTCGACGCCAGGTTCAGCGCCAGCCTGAGCATGGTGGTGATCAGAAGGATGGTGGGGAAAGAGCTGAATTCCAGCGGCTTCCTGACGAACACCGCCGTCATCAGGATCAGGATGGAAAAGGACAGGCTGAAGGCCAGCGACACGTCCAGCAGCCATGTCGGCAGCGGCACGATCAGCACCATCAGGATGGCCATGATGCCGATCGCCAGCCCAAGATCGGACTTGCGGATGAACTGGATGACCTTGCCGGGCGAAAAGTCCAGGCCCGAAGGGGCAGGGGCCGTATTGGTGATGTCCGTCACGCCATGAACTCCAAACTGTTATGCCGACTAGGTCTTGGAAGCTCGCCGCCCCTCCCCGAGCGAAGCGAGGGAGGCGGCGCCATCGCCACGCCGGTCGCGCCTTACCCCGCCATCCTCTGCTCGCCATGGCTGGGGACACTCAGGCCTGAATCGGAATATTCGCGCAGCTTGTTGCGCAGGGTGCGGATCGAAATGCCCAGGATGTTGGCGGCGTGGGTGCGGTTGCCCAGGCAGTGGTCCAGCGTGTCCAGGATCAGGTCGCGCTCGACGTCACTGACAGTGCGACCCACCAGCGAGCGGGTGGCGGCCCCGGCCTGAACCATGGCGCCCTGCACCTGCACGTTCTGCGACGGGATGACGGGGCTGCCGGGCGTGGCCGGCTGGGCGCCCACCTGCGTTCCATCCGGCAGGCGGATGGCCTCGGGGCCGATTTCCGTGCCCTGCGCCAGCAGCACAGCGCGGTGGATGGTGTTTTCCAGCTCGCGCACATTGCCCCTCCAGGGATGGCCCAGCAGCAGCCGCTCGGTCTGCGGGGCAAGGACCCGGAACGGCACGCCGTTGGCCTCGGCATATTTGCGCGCGAAATGCTGGGATAGCGCGCGGATGTCCTTGGGCCGCTCGCGCAGCGCCGGCAGGCGCAGGTTCACGACATTCAGGCGATAGAGCAGGTCTTCGCGGAAGGTGCCGTGGCGTACTGCCTCGGCCAGGTCGCGGTTGGAGGTGGCGATGATGCGGATGTCCACCTTGACGGGCCTGGTGCCGCCGACGCGGTCGATCTCGCGCTCCTGGATGGCGCGCAGCAGCTTGGCTTGCAGGCGCGCGTCCATCTCGCTGATTTCGTCCAGCAGCAGCGTGCCGCCATTGGCTTCCTCGAACTTGCCGATGCGCCGTGCGATGGCGCCGGTGAAGGCGCCCTTCTCATGGCCGAACAGTTCCGATTCCAGCAGGTTCTCGGGAATGGCGGCGCAGTTGACGCTGATGAAGGGCTTGTCGGCGCGGTGGCTCTTCCTGTGAATATAGCGCGCCATCACCTCCTTGCCGGTGCCGCTTTCGCCGGTGATCAGGATCGAGGCTTCGCTGCCGGCGATCTGGTCGGCCAGGCCCAGGACGGCATTCATCGCTTCGTCTTCATGGACCAGCTGGTGGCTTTCGTCGGCCACCGCCGCCAGCACCGCGGCGATCAGTTCGGGATCGGCGGGCAGGGGCAGATATTCCTTGGCCCCGGCGCGGATCGCGTCCACAGCGCGGCGGGTGTCGGTGCCGACGCCGCAGGCCACCACCGGGGTGCAGATGCGCTCGGCCGCCAGGCCCCGCACCAGCGCGCCGATCTCCAGCCCCACATCGCAGAACACCAGGTCCGCGCCCGCCCCGCCACGCAGGGTCGCCAGCGCCTGGTCGATGCTGCCGGCATGGGTGACCTTGGCCCCCCTGTCCATCGCAATCCTGGTGGCCAGGCCGATCTGGCCCGAAAGGCCGCCGACGATGAGAAGACGCATTTTCTTTCTCCTGTCTCCGCGCGCCGGCCCGATGTTTTCAGGGGGGCGCGCAGATCAAATTTCCTACGACTGTCCGGCCTTGATGATTTCGGTCATGGTCACGCCCAGCCGGTCCTCGACCAGCACGACTTCGCCGCGTGCCACCAGGCGGTCATTCACATAGATGTCGATGGCTTCGCCCACCTTGCGGTCCAGCTCGACGATGGTGCCCTTGCCCAGCTTCAAGAGCTGGCTGACTTCCATCGCCGACTTGCCCAGCACGGCCGAGACCGTGACCGGCACGTCGAACACCGCCTCCAGGTCCTGGGCGGCATGCTTGGGCGCGGCTTCGGCCGGCGCATCGGTGTTCAAAAGTGCCGGAGCGGCGCCGGCATTTTCGCCGGAGAGATCGGGCAGATCGACATTGTCGGTCGCCATGGACTTATCCTTTCACGTCGTTATGGGAAAAACGGTCGGCAAACAGTCTGGCCAGTGCTTCTTCGATGGCGGCCTCGCTGCGCTCGGCGCCGCCGCCGCGCCATTCGATGCGGCAGTCCGCGCCGGTCATGGCGGCATCGGCGGCCAGCATCACCCGGCCGTCATAGCCTTCCTCATGCGCGATCGCCTCGACGCGCGGGGCAAGCGCCTCGACCACGCCGGGGTGGGCGCGCAGCGTGATGCGCGGCTCGGTGATGGCCTGGTGCATGGCCTGGCGCAGCGCAATCTCGACATCGCCGGTGGGACAGGCGGCCAGGGCGGCGGGCGCGATCTTGCGGGCCATGGCCAGGGCGATCTGGGCGGCCTCGGCGCGCACGGCCTGGATCTCGGCGCGGCTGGAGTCCAGCGCGGCGCGCAGCGACACGGTCAGCGCGGCGATGGTGCGGTCCAGCTGTTCGACGGCGCGGGCCGATGCGGCGGTTTCGCCCTCGCGCCGGGCGCTGTCGGCCATCGCTTCCAGCTCCTCATTGGTCAGGGTCTGGCGCTGGCGGGCCTTTGCCGCGGGGGCGACGCGGTCGCCTTCCGGCAGGAACTCGGTGTCGAAGGTGAATTTGGCGGCGTTCTTGATCATCAGTACACCAGCTCGTCGTCGCCGCTGCCGCCGGCGATCATGATTTCGCCCTTGTTGGCCAGGTCCTTGGCGACGTTGACCATGCGCATCTGCGCCTCGTCGACGTCCTTCAGGCGCACGGGCCCCATCGCCTCCATGTCGTCGCGCAGGATCTTGCCGGCGCGCTCGCTCATGTTCGAGAAGAAGACGTCGCGCAGCCCGTCGGTGGCGCCCTTCAGCGCCAGGGCCAGCTTGTCCTTCTCCACATTGCGCAGCAGGGTCTGGATCGAACCGGGGTCCAGCTTGCCCAGGTCCTCGAAGGTGAACATCAGCGCCTTGATGCGCTCGGCGCTGTCGCGCGAGCGTTCTTCCAGCGCGGTGATGAAGCGGCTTTCGGTCTGGAGGTCGAAATTGTTGAAGATTTCCGCCATCTGCTCATGGGCGTCGCGCTTGGCGGTGCGCGCCAGGTTCGACATGAACTCCACGCGCAGGGTCTGCTCGACCTTGTCCAGGATGTCCTTCTGCACGCTTTCCATGCGCAGCATGCGCTGCACCACTTCCAGGGCGAATTCCTCGGGCAGGGCCCCCAGGACGCGCGCGGCATGTTCCGGCTTGATCTTGGACAGCACGACCGAAACGGTCTGGGGATATTCGTTCTTCAGATAGTTGGCCAGGACCGTCTCGTTCACGTTGCCCAGCTTGTCCCACATGGTGCGGCCTGCGGGTCCGCGGATTTCCTCCATGATGGTGGAAACCCGTTCCTGCGGCAGGATGCCGGCCAGGAGCCGCTCGGTGGATTCATAGGAGCCCATCAGCGAGCCGGTGCCCGACATCTGGGAGACGAAGTCCACCAGCAGCCTCTCGACCAGGGTGGACGAGACGGTGCCCAGGTTGGACATGATCTGCGAGACTTCCTTGATCTCGTCCTCGTCCATCATCTGCCAGATCTTGGAGGAATGCTCCTCGCCCAGCGACAGCATGATGATGGCAGCGCGCTCGGCGCCGGTCAGGCTCCTGATGTCTTCCTTGACGCTGGCTTTGGCGGGCTTTGCCATTTTTCAGTCTCTGATGTCAGGCGGGCTGGTGCAGCCAGGTGCGGATGATGGCCAGCGCTTCCTCGGGGTGGGAGTCGACCACTTCGCCGACCTTGCGGATGGCCGATTCGCGCACCTGGCCCTCGATGCGGCTGGTGTCGATGGTGGGATGCGGCGCAGGGGCGGGCAGGGCGCCGGGCACGGCATTGGCCGCGCCCTGCGCGCCGGGCGCGGGCAGGCTGCCGGCGGGTGGCGCGCTGCCGGGGATCTGGACGGGCTGGCCCGGTTGCAGCGGCGCCAGCGGCGCGAACATGCGGTTGATCAGCGGGCGGGCGACGAACAGGCCGATCAGAAGCGCGGTCACGCACATGATCGCCGCCTCGATGATCTTGAACCAATAGGCGCCGTCCAGGCCCAGCAGTGGCTTGGGCGCGGGCGTGCCTTCCAGTGTGTCGACGCGGGCGAAGGCCATGTTGCTGACCTGCACCTGGTCGCCGCGTGCCTGGTCGAAGCCCATGGCGGATTTGACCAGCGCGGTGATCTGGGCCATCTCCGCGGCGCTGCGCGGCTTGTAGGTGCCCGCGCCCTCGCCGGTGGTGCTGCCGTCGACGACGACGGCCACCGACAGTTTCTTGACCTCGCCGCCGTCAACGGTGGAGGTGGTGACCTTTTTGGAGATTTCGTAGTTGGTGGTCTCCTCGGTGCGGCCCGAGGAGGAACGGCTGGCGTCGCCGCCGGCGGGGGCCTGGGCACCGCCCGGCAGGGCGGCGGAGACGGACACCGCGTTGGTGGTGCTGCCGCTGTTATCCGAGGAATTCTGCTCCACCGTCTGGGTCGAGCGCACCACCTTGCTGTCGGGGTCGAAGGTCTCGCTGGTGGTCTGGGTGTGATTGTAGTTGATGTCGGCGGCGACCTGGACCTGGACATGGCCGGCGCCCACCACGCTGGCGACGATGGATTCGATGCGCTGGCGCAGCGTGTTCTCGTAATTGGTGGTGTCCTCGTCCTGGCCGCGGGCCATGGCGTTGGGACCGGACTTGTCGTCGCCGCCGGCCAACAGGTTGCCGTGGTCGTCGACGATGGCGACACGGTCGGCGGTGAGGGAGGCGACGGCGGCCGCCACCAGGTGCTGGACCGCCTGGACCTGGCCGCGGTCCATGCGTGAAGCGGTCTTCAGGACAACGCTCGCGGAAGGCTGCTGGTCGTCGCGGCTGAAGATCTGCCGCTCGGGGATCACCAGGTGCACGCGGGCAGCCTCGACGCCGTCGATGGTCTGGATCGAACGGGCCAATTCGCCTTCCAGCGCGCGCAGCCGGTTGATGTTCTGGACGAAGGCGGTGGTGCCGAAGGCATCCGACTTGTCGAAAATCTCATAGCCGACGCCGGCGGCGGGCAGGTTGTCCTGGGCCAGCGCCATGCGCAGCTTGGTCACCTGGTCGGCGGGAACCAGCACGGTGCCGCCGTCCTTGACGTCATACTTGACCGCCATTGCGTCCAGCTTGGCGGTGACGGCGGCGGCGTCGCGCGCCTCCAGCCCGGAAAAGAGGATGGTCTTGGGCGGCTCGGTGATGGCGCCGGCGATATAAAGGAAGAAGGCCGTCAGCACGGCGGCCACGCCGGCCATGACGCCGAACCGCGCTGCTCCGACTGCTTTGAAGAAATCCGGCAAAGTCCTGTCCTCCTGGCAATACCGGAGGAAGCACTTCCCCGCCCCCCGGTCTGCTAGGCAAACATTGCCGTCTTCAGGGTAAAATTTGGCTTAAGCGAAAGCGCGCCCGGGAAAGCATTTCCGCGGGCGCGCTCTTAAGGACTTGTTTACGCGATGCTGCGCGGCGAGCTCCGTGCGAAGCCGCCCGGCGTCAGTTTCGATACTGCTGCACGCGCGTGGCGCGCAGGCCCGCCAGACCAAAGCGGTCGATGGCATGCTGCCAGGCAAGGAATTCCTCCACCGTCAGCGTATAGCGCTTGCAGGCATCGTCCAGGCTCAGAAGGCCGCCGCGCACGGCAGCGACGACTTCCGCCTTGCGGCGGATCACCCAGCGGCGGGTCGAAGGCGGCGGCAGATCGGCCAGCGTCAGCGGAGACCCGTCGGGTCCGATGACGTAGCTTACGCGTCCCTTGCGCTCTTCCATTGTATTCTCCCGACCATGACCACGGAAAAAATAGCCCCGGCGCGTTTAAAAAAGGGCCAAAGACCGTGGTAAACGAAGGCATAAGACATTGCGTCAAATTGGCATGAGTGATGCGGGAAAGGCCCGGTTCACGGGCCTTTCCCGGTCGTCGTCAGTTTGTCGGCAACTGTTCCAGCTGCTGCAGCATCTGGTCGGCCGTGGTGATGATGCGGGCCGACGCCGAATAGGCGCGCTGGGTGGTGATCAGGTTGGTGAACTCGTTCGCCAGGTCGACGGTCGAGCCTTCCAGCGACTGGCTGGCGATGCCGCCGGCCGAGCCGGAATCGGCCACATTGATGTCGGCCGCGCCCGAGGACTTGTTGGTGATATAGGCGTTGCCCGACACCTGAGTGAGGCCGTTGGGATTGGCGAAGGTGGCGATCGGGATGCGATAGATGTCCTGCGACAGTCCGTTGGAGAACTGCGCCGTCACGGTGCCGTCCTTGGCCACGGTCACGTTGGTGACGGTGCCGAAGGGCTTGCCGTCGGCGGTGGAGGCATTGAGCGTTGACGTGGAGTCGTACTGCGTCACGCCGCCGGTGCCGTTCACCGTGCCCAGGTTCAGGGTGATGGTCTGCGCCGCAAGACCCGTCGACGCGCTCCACGGAATGCTCAGGGAAATGGTGCCGGTGGGCGTGGCCGAGGCGGTATCGGCCGTCGCCAGTGAACCGTCCGAGTTGAACTGCATCGTGCCCGAATAGAGCGGGCCGGTGGTCGAGATGTTCGACGCATTGCCGGAATAGGTGGCTTCGTAGCCCCAGGTGTTGGCGCCGGTCTTGATGAAGGAGAATGTCAGGGGCTGGGTACCGCCCTGGCTGTCATAGACGTTGATGGTGCGCTGGAAGTCCGGCTGCACCGTGCCCGACGCCATGTCGCCGGCGGTGTAGGCGCTGGCGACCGGGGCGCTGGACTGCAGGTTCGCCTGCAGGCCCAGCGTGGACGTGGCCTCGGCCTTGCCCGAAACGCTGGAGACGTTGATCAGCGACAGGTTGCCGGTGTTGGTGGGGATGTTGCCCTGGCTGTCCAGTGCCCAGCCGCGCAGGTAAAGCCCCGCCGAATTCACCAGATAGCCGCTGGCGTCGGGCTTGAAGCTGCCCGCGCGGGTATATTCCTGCACCACCGAGGTGGTGTTGGGCGAGACCACGAAGAAACCGTTGCCCGAGATCGACAGGTCCGTCGGCGACGTGGTGGTGACGGGCAGGCCCTGCGTGGTGACGTCCTGGCCGATCACCGCGGTGACGCCGGCCGAACCGCCGCCGGCAAGGCCGCTGGAGTTCAGGAAGGTGGAGAAGTTGGTGGTGGCCTCCTTGTAGCCGACGGTGTTGACGTTGGCGATGTTGGAGGAGGTCGCGCTCAGCGCCGCGCTGTTGGCGGCAAGGCCGGCGACGCCGATATTCAGGGAGCCGAAGAGAGACATGGTTCAAGTCCTTTTTGGAGCTTTGGGCTTCGCCCGCCGGTCCAATGGGTGCGGCGCCAATTCTCGGCGCCAGGGTTCAGGTTCAATCCGTTCAGATGCCGACCGCCGCGATGTCCGCGACGCCGACTTCCATATTTCCGATGACCAGCTGCGGCGTGCCGCTGGTCATGTCGATCTGGCTGACCACGCCGGCGCTCGCCACCGAATTGGCGACATCGTTGCCCGCGCCGTCCTTGGCGGTGACCGTCAGCTTGTAGCCGCCGTCGGGCAGGGCGTTGCCGTTGTTGTCCTTGCCGTCCCAGGTGAAGGCGTGGCTGCCCTGGGCGGTCTCGCCGGCGCTCGCATAGACCACCTTGTTGTTCGCATCGGTGACTGTCAGGCCCACGGTCGCGGCGGTGCCGTTCAGCGTGTAGCTCCAGTTGGCGGCGCCGTCCGCAAGCGAGCCCTGGCCATTGGTGACTGATACCTTCTTGCCCAGATAGGTGGCGGCGGCGGTGCCGGCCTGGGTCTGGCCCTGGGCGATCAGCGATTTGAGGTTGGTGTTGGTGTCGATCTGCTGCTCGACCTGGCTGAACTGCACCAGCTGCTGGGTGAACTGGTTGGAGTCCATCGGGCTGGTGGGGTCCTGGTTCTTCAGCTGGGTGGTCAGGAGCGTCAGGAAGGTGTCGAAATTGCCCGACAGCTGCTTCATCGCATCGCTGGCGCCGGTGCTTGGGGTGCTGGAAGAGACGGGGGCAACGCTCATGGGGCTGTTCCTTAAACTCTGATGTCGAGCCGGCCATCGCCGCCGGCATAAGCGGAAGCACCGGACAGGGCGGCGCTGGTCGTGGTCGCGGTCATGACTGCCGTTGCCGCCAGGGACTGGGAGCCCGTGCGGCCGCGGGCCGAAAAGCCGCGGTTCTCATTGCCGCCGCCCTGCTGGCGCAGCGAAAAGTTCAAACCGTTCTGCGCCACATCCAGCCCGGCATCGCGCAGCGCGCGGGTCAGGCCGGATGAATCCTTCTGCAGCAGGTCCAGCGTGTGTTGCTGGTCGGCGGACAGGTGGGCGCTGGCCTTGCCGGTGGAATCGATGGACAGGCGCACCTCCACCCGGCCCAGCTCGGGCGGGTCCAGGCGAATGTCGAACTGGCGCGCTCCCGACAGGTTGCGCGTGGCGATGGCCACGCCCAGCGCCGCCATGTTGGGCGTCAGGGCCTCCTGGCGCACATCCAGGTGCTGCGGCATCGGCGCGGCGGCCAATGTCGTGACTGATGCGGCCACGGGCCCCTGATGCGCGGGCGCGGCACCGGCGGCGATAAGGGATGCAGTGGCAGTGGCATTGACGGGCTGCGCCGGTTGCGGCTGCGGCGCGGGCGCATCGACGGACGCAGGCTGCGGCCGCGGGTCGGCCTGTGCGATCCTGCCGGCGTCGTCGGGCTTTTGTGCGACATCCTTTGCCACGGATTTGAGATCGCCAATTTGGGCATTGCCAGTTTGGACATCCCCGGTTTGCGCATTGGCGGCTTTGGCCGATTGGGCAGCCGCGGCATCGGCGGGCATCACCGGCTTCAGGTTGGCCGCGACCGCAGCCTTGTTATCGGCGGCAGACGGCGCGGCGCCAAAATCCTTGCCGGCGTCTTTTTTGGATGACGCGGCGTCCTTCTTGCCGTCGGCGAGCGTCCCCGCCTGACCTGCCTGAGACTGACTCTCGAGCGACTGACCCTCGAGCGCCTGACCCGCGAGAGTCTGGCCTGCCTGGGTCGGGGCGGCCGCTTGCGCCACGCCGGTCACGGGCTGGGCATCGGCCACGTCGCCGTCGTCCGCCTGTTGCGGGTTGGTTTGCGGGACCGGCGCCTGCGCGACGATGGGCTGCTGAAGCGGCGCAGGCTGTTGTGGCTGCGGCGGCAACACCATTGCGGCGGCATCGTCGCGATGGCGGTCGTCCTTGCGGGCCGTATCCTTTGTTTCGCTGCCGTCCCGGACGTCCTTGACCTTGGGCTTGTCGATCGCGCCGGCGTCGGCAACGCCCGCCGGCGTGGCGCCTGCCTGGCCTGCGTCGATCTGGTCCGTGTCGTTCTGGTCCTGGGCGGTGCCTGCGGCGTCCTGGCCCGGCGGTGTCTTGTCCTGCACGGTGTCGGCCGCCGCCGTCTTGTCGGCCTGTGTCTGGTCAGCCTGTGTCTGGTCGGCCTGTGATGTGTCAGCCTGCGTCTGGCCGGCCTGCGTCTGGCCGTTCTGAGTCGTATCGTTCTGTGCCTTGTTGCTCTGCGTCTGGGGCGCGATGGCCGCCAGCATGTCGGCGAAAGCGTCGTCCTTGGTGGACGCATGGGCGGGCGAATGCGCGGCGGCGTGCGCACGCTGGGCGCCCGCGTGGCTGTCGATTCTTGCAGTTGCCAATCCCGGCACGGTGAAATCCATGATGATCCGCGGTTGGTCATAGCAAGCGTCAGGCCAGTGCCTTCCAGGCCCGGTTTGTCTGAATTTTTCTGCGAGCTCCCGGTCACGCGTGGCGGGAAAGGACGGGCAACAGATGCCGGTGCGGCAAACTCTGCCGCCCTTGCGCCCTGCCGTGTCTGGCCGGGAAAGCCGGATTTTCCGGGCCGAATCCGCCGCCGCGACATGGCACGGGGCTTGCGACGGTGGGTTCGGCAACACAGCATCGGATTTTTCGCCCGTGAGCCTGAACGGAATTGCCGCAAGCGCCCTTTCCGCGCTGAGGACCAACAGTACCGCGCTGGGCGTTGTCTCGAACAACGTCGCCAACCTGAATACCGATGGTTATGCGCGCCGTGTGGTCAACCAGCAGACGCTGGCCGCGGCCGGCCAGCTGGTGGGCGTGGACATTGCTTCCATCGAGCGTGTTGCCAGCCAGTATCTCAGCCAGGAAACGCTCTCGGCCGGCGCCAGCGCCGCCAATTACGATACCCAGGCCGGCTTCTTCAGCCAGCTCAACGGCCTTCTGGGCGCACCCGGCGACAATCAGTCTCTGGCCTCGCAGCTCAACGATCTGTCCTCGGCCTATGCCACCGCCTCCCAGGCGCCCTCCGCCGGCGCCAGCCGCACCGCGGTGATGTCGGCGCTGAACAACCTGGCCTCGACCTTTTCCAATGTCTCCAGCACCATCTCCTCGCTGCGCACCCAGGTCGACCAGCAGGCCGTCAACACCATCGGCTCCACCAACCAGCTGATCAAGCAGATCTACGACCTCAACCAGCAGATCCGCAGCGCCAGCGCGTCAGGCAGCGAGCCTTCCGCCCTTCTCGACCAGCGCGACGTCGCGCTCTCCAACCTGTCCAAGGTGATGGACGTCCGCTCCACCGAGCAGTCCGACGGCAGCGTGATCGTCTCCACCGGCGACGGCATGAACCTGGTCAGCAACACCTATGCCCAGCTCAGCTATGGCGGCGGTGCCACGAACGGGTCCTATGGCAACATCACCATGCAGGACATCAATCCCCAGACCGGCCAGCCGATCGGCGCGGTCCAGGCGCTGGACCCGCATCTTTCGGGCGGCTCGCTCAAGGGCATGATCGACATGCGCGACCAGGTGCTGGGCGGGCTCGGCGACAGCCTGGGAAGCCTGGCCCAGCAGACCGCGCTGGCCTTCAACGCCCAGGCCAACGCCAACGCCGCCTATCCCCCGCCGTCCAGCCTGACCGGCCGCAACACCGGCCTTCTGACCGGCGACGCCCTGAACTTCAGCGGCAAGACCACCCTGGCGGTGACCGACAGCAGCGGCAAGCTGGTCCAGCGCGTGGACGTGGATTTCGGCGCCGGCACCATCTCCGTCAACGGCAGCGTCGTGGGCGCCACCGGCACGACCGTCGGCAGTTTCGTGACCGCGCTGAACAGCGCGCTGGGCGCGAACGGCACCGCCAGTTTCAGCAACGGCACCCTCTCGCTCACCGCCGCGGGCGGCAACGGCCTTGTGGTCCAGGACGATGCCACGACGCCGTCCTCGCGCGGCGGCGTGGGCTTTTCGCAGTTCTTCGGGCTGAACGACGTGTTCAAGGCCCAGTCCCCTTCGGTGACCGCCACCGGCCTTTCGGCTTCCGACGCCAGCGGCCTTGCCGCGGGCGGGGTGATCTCGTTGAGCCTCAAGGGCCCGGACGGCGACATCGTCAAGCAGGTTTCGGTCACCACCGCCGCGGGCATGACCGTGGGCAATGTGGTCAGTGCGCTCAACTCCGCCATGGGCGGCGCGGTCTCCTTCACACTTAACCCGGACGGCTCGCTCTCCAGCGCCAATTCGGCGCTCTATTCGGATTACGCGCTCAACGTCACCAGCGATTCCACCCAGCGCGGCGCCACTGGCCTTTCCTTCAGCCAGCTGTTCGGCCTGGGCAGCGGCGCCCAGGCGGGCCAGGCGTCGGGCTTTGCCGTCGCCTCCCAGGTTGCGGGCAATCCGGGGATGCTGGGCTTCGGCCAGCCGCAGATCACGGGCACCAGCGCGGTGGGCGATGTTGTGCTGAACGCGGGCGACAATTCCGGCGCCGTCGCCATGCAGAATGTCCTCAATAGCAGCCGCAGCTTTGCCGCCGCCGGCGGGATGGCGGCGCAGACCGCCTCGCTCTCCGACTATGTGGCGAGTTTCTACCAGAACGTCTCAACCCAATCGAACAGCGTCACCGCCAACCAGACCACGCAGGACGACCGCCTGGCCGAGGCCCAGTCGCGCCTGTCCTCCAATTCCGGCGTCAACCTGGATGAAGAGCTGACCAACCTCACCACCTATCAGCAGGCCTATGCCGCCGGCGCGCGCCTTCTGTCGGTGGTGGGCCAGCTTTACGACACGCTGCTCCAGATTCAGTAAGGACTTGCCCGCATGAGCATCGACCGCGTCGCCAGCGCCACCCAGACCGCCCAGTTCCTGCGCCAGATCCAGTCGGCCTCCAGCGCCCTGGACCAGACCCAGACTTCGATCGCCTCGGGCGTGAACGCCACCACCTATGCCGGCTTCGGCGGCCAGGCCCAGATTCTCACCGCCACCATATCGGCCAACCAGCGCAACACCGCCTACCAGTCCGCCACCGGCATGGCCCAGACCCAGGTGAACCTGCAGGACGACCAGCTTTCCACCCTGTCGGACATCGCCCAGAAGCTGCGCACCACGGTGAACGACGCCTTGGGCAACAACGACGCCACCAGCCTGATGACGCAGGTGCAGAGCCTGTTCGACCAGGCGGTTTCGGTGCTCAATTCCAAGGACGCCAATGGCGACTACATCTATTCCGGCGGCCGCACCGACACCGCGCCCCTCACCGTGACCTCGCTCTCGGACCTGATGGCTTTGCCCGCCACGTCCCAGGCCTTCGCCAATGGCGACTTCAAGAAATCGGTCCAGGTGGCCGACGGTGTCAATGTCAGCTATGGCCTGACCGCCTCGGACATCGGCACCCAGCTGATGCAGGCCTTCAAGGACATCGCCGGCTTCGATGCCGGTCCCACCGGCAATTTCGCGGCCGGCGGCGGCCTCAGCCAGGCGCAGGACACGTTCCTGACCTCCACCATCGCCAGCGCCACCCAGGTCGCAACCGGGCTCAACAACATCACCGCCGCCAACGGCTATGTCAGCAACCGGCTGACCGACGCGACGGCCCAGCAGACCGCGATGAATACGCTTTATTCCGGCTTCGTGGACAAGATCCAGGGCACCGACATGGCCAAGGCGGCCACCCAGCTGTCGATGAACCAGACCCAGCTTCAGGCGGCGCTGGCCGTCACTTCCAGCCTGAACCAGATTTCGCTGCTGAACTACCTGCCGGTTTCGGGGCACTAAGGCCCTGTAAAGGCTGGGAAACAGGCTATTCTTGCGGTTCCGGCGGCGCCCGCCTATAGCACCCGCCATGGAAAGCCGCCTGAAGCCCGGAAGCCGCGTTGTTGCGGCCATGTCCGGAGGAGTCGACTCCTCCGTCACCGCGGCTCTGCTCAAGAAGCAGGGCTACGAAGTGATCGGCATCACGCTTCAGCTTTATCCGTCATCGGCGGCGCCCGCGCGCAAGGGCGCCTGCTGTGCCGGTGCCGACATCGCCGATGCGCGCCGCGTGGCCGCGTCCCTGGGCATCGCCCATTACGTGCTGGATTACGAAGCGCGCTTCCGCGAAAGCGTGGTGAAGGATTTCGCCGACACCTACGCGCGCGGGCAAACGCCGATCCCCTGCGTCCGCTGCAACGAAAAGGTCAAGTTCGCCGACCTCTTGGACACCGCGCGCGAGCTGGGCGCCGAGGCGATGGCCACCGGCCATTATGTGCGCCGGGTGGAAGGCTCGCATGGCGCCGAACTCCACGCCGCCGCCGACGCCGCGCGCGACCAGAGCTATTTCCTGTTCGCCACCACGCAGGGCCAGCTGGACTATCTGCGCTTTCCCTTGGGCGACATGGACAAGCGCGATGTCCGCGCCATCGCCGCCGAGCTGGGCCTGGTCAATGCCGCCAAGCCCGACAGCCAGGACATCTGCTTCGTGCCCGACGGGCGTTACACCAATATCGTCGATCGCATCCGCCCGGATGCGGCGCGGCCGGGTGAGATCGTCGATCTGAATGGCACGGTGCTGGGCCGCCATGACGGCATCACCCATTTCACCGTCGGCCAGAGGAAGGGCCTGGGTCTCTCCGGCAACAGCGAGCCGCTGTTCGTGCTGAAGCTGGATGCGGTCAATGCCCGCGTGGTGGTGGGCCCGCGCAGCGCGCTTGCCTCCTCGACCATCGAACTGCATGGCGTGAACTGGCTGGCCCCGCAGGATGCGCCCTTCGCCGCGCGGGTAAAAGTGCGCTCCATGCGCCCGCCGGTGGCCGCCACGGTCACGCCGCTGGCAGATGGTGCGGCGCGGGTCGAACTGGCCGCGCCGGAAGAGGCGATCGCGCCGGGCCAGGCCTGTGTGTTTTACGGCGCCGAAGGCAGCCGCGTGCTGGGTGGCGGCTGGATCGCCCGGTCGCGCGCCGCCGCGGCATGATCATCCGCGAGGGGCGCACCGAGGAGCGCCACGCCCTGGAAGAACTCCAGCGCCGCGCCTCGCTGGAATACGCCGAATACCGCCGGCAGCTTCTGGAAAATCCCGACGTGATCGAACTGCCCCGCGCGCACCTGGCGGGCGGCCATGTGCGCGTGGCCGAGGCGCACGGCCGCGCGCTGGGCTTCAGCGTGGTGCTGCCGCGCGGGCCGGCGCTGTTCGAACTGGACGGATTGTTTGTCGAGCCGGAACACTGGCGCCGGGGCATCGGGCGTGCCCTGATCGCCGATGCCTGCGCGCGCCTGAAAAAATTGGCGGGCGCCCGGCTTCAAACCGTGGCCAATCCCCTGGCCGAAGGCTTCTATGAAAGACTGGGCTTCCGGCCAGCGGGAATGGCCGACACCCTGTTCGGCCCGGCGCGGCGCATGGTACTGGAATCGCGGGATTTTCCGCCCCTTCCCGGCCAATCTTGACACGGTGGGGTGCCGCCTCCTACATGCGCGCCTTCGCTCTTTCGAGAGTGAGCCGTGGCACCGTAGCTCAGCGGTAGAGCAGGGGAATCATAATCCCTTGGTCGGCGGTTCAAATCCGTCCGGTGCTACCATTTTTTCGCCGCGCTTCGCGCGTGCGAAAAAATGCCAGGCGGCCACACCCAATCCCGCAATCGCCGCGTGCGCCCGTTAACGCTGTCGCCGCCAAATTGGCGTCCTCCTCCTCCAATCAGGTGTTTGCGCCGGTCACGCGCTTCACGCCATAGTCCGCCGATGGATGGGGCGGCAGTTTATTCCGGCGATGGGGACGCCGGCGGCGATGACGCGCACCGGCTTGTGCTGGGCGGGGGCGGCAGCACCGTCTCCATCACCGCCCGGGGCGAGCGCATGCTGATCGTGCTGGTGGGCGAACCCGGCTGCGACCTGGTGATCGAGGCGCTGGAGACCGGCCGCCGCCAGGGCTGGCTGAAGTTGAGCATGAAGACGCTGGTCGACCTGACCCGCTATTTCGGGGTGATCGACTGGGCCTCCCTGACCCGGATGAGCCAGGTCGCCGACTGGGCGGGGGAGTCGCCCGAGAAATCCTGGGTGGCCTATCTGATCCGCAACAGCGAGTTCGGCGCCATCATCAGGGCGGTCTCGGCGCTGTTCGGCCGCACGCGCCACCGCGCCTTCACCGACCGCGCCGAGGCGGTGAACTGGCTGACCGGCTGACGAAATTCCACTCTGACCCCAATTCTTCCAAAACGCAGGGGCGTGACCTACTCGCAACTTGTTGAAAAGCTGGCCGAAATCGGGATGGATGAGAAGTAGGTCAACGTCCGCAACAAGTTATCCAGAGGCAGCTTTACTGCGGCCTACCTGATCCAGTGCCTTGACGCGATTGGGGTGCGCGAGTTGCGGCTGTCGCGGCTATTCGTCGTCGTTATCCGCCTTGCCCTGCACCAAACTGAGGGCATCGCGGTAAAGGAAGGGCACCCAGAAGGTCGGTTCGTCTTTCGTACCTCGCTGCTCGAAAAATCCGAGATCAACAAGTTCGCGCGCCTTGGCAATCGCGGCAGCCCGATCAAGTGCCCACAAGTCGGATAGGCTTTCTGGCGTTTGCTCGGCCTTCTGCCTGTCCAGTTTTTCCAAAAATGGCTTCTGCTTCGGATATTCAGCATACAGATACTGTACGAGCCGGGCGTCCGAAACGGTAGGCAGGGCCAGCTTGAAGACGCTGGTATCGAACAATTGATCGCCGAGCGGCGCATTGCCGCCCTGTTCCAGCCGTTTTATTTCCTGATCGCGGATGCAGTTCAGCAGATGGACAAGCTCTCGCGGGGCGGTTTTCTTGGTTGCGTCGGCACACCTGGAAATCAGCCAATTGAATGTCGTGCCCTTGCGCTTTCCCTCCTCAACCTGTCGTGGGAAAAAGCGATCAAACATTTCCTGTTGTTTACCAGCATTCTGCAAGACACTATCGGCGTCAATGCCGAACTCGTCCACCAGGGTTCTATTGCTCAATAGCCGCCTCATAATAAGGTTAAGCAGCGATGGCGGCGTCCAATCCAGAACAACATAGCGAATCAGATGACTCGCTTCGCGGAAACCGGCTTCGGTAATGCGGTTCCAGATATCTTCCCGGAGGAAGATTTTAAGGCCGATATTTCCGATGTTTCTGACATCGGCATAGGCGCGCACCAGCGCGCGCAAAGCGTTGGCTTCAAGGTCGTGATTTTCTATGAAGGCAACGTCGAGGCGGTCAAAGAGCACCCAGACCTTAAGCCCATTTCTGGTCAAGGTGGCGTCAAGTGCCGTAAACAGCCCATCGACGGAAACCGCCCCCAATCGCCGCTCATCCGAGGATGGCTCCTTGAGAACGATCCTGCCTGTCACACCGACCGGGATACCAGTAGTCGGGTCAAACGTAAGCCCACCCTCAACGGCTTCGGCCCGAACAAGGCGCTTGGCATATTCATGCACGCTGCGCAGCACACGAGCGAGGCTGAATTCCGCTTCCAGTAGTTTGGCGTCTTCCAGCGCGCGCGTAACCATCGCGGTATTGTCGTCTTTGACGTCAAAGTCCCGAAGTTGCTGTGCCACAATAGTGACGATATACAGCTTCCACAGGACGATGAACTCAGCCTCGCTGGTCGGCGGCTCGGCAACCAAGTCTTTGAACACCGTTGCGCCGCGCAGGTTTTCAGCGGCGACTACGATGATGCCTTTGTCGAAAAGTTGCCCTGACTTGTCCAAGAGGGTGGCATAAATCGCACTTTTCCCGGCGCCCTTTTCGCCGCGAATGATATCGATCTGTCCCTCAAAAATTCGCGTCCATTGATCGGTCTGGACAAAGTAGGTGGCGAGTTCATTCGTCTCGTCTTCTGCAATCTGGGTACCGAAGGTGAGCGACTTGAGCAGGGCGAGCCGTTCCATTACCATTTTCTTGCATTCCGGTCTTTGTGAAACTCGCAGCCTACGTCGGGTTCCCCCGGGCAGAGCGAATCTTTTGAATTTGTTGAATTCCGTCCGGGGAATTCCGGGGACACGGAATTCCGGGGGCATAATACTTGATTGGCTTGCCCGGCAGCCGCTCCTGACGGTGGCACGGCCGACGGAGGCGGCGATCCGCCATGCACGGCCGGCAGGTTCCACCTTGTCCACTCCCCCGCGTCCACTCCCCCGCGCGCAATGCCATAGTGGTGGCTCATTTTATGTATTCTTGGCGCACGCAATTCTGAATAAACAGACCAAAGGCACCGTCATGGCGAAGCTCGTTTTTGGCATGAACCAGTCGCTGGACGGCTATGTCGATCACACGGCATTCGCACCCGATCCCATGCTCTTCCGCCACTGGATCGAACTCGTCGGCGGGCTGGCGGGCAGCATCTATGGCCGGCGCATTTACGAGATCATGCGCTACTGGGACGAAGACCAGCCCGGATGGGACGCGGACGAACACGCCTTCGCGGCGGTGTGGCGGCGCCACCCCAAATGGGTCGTGTCGCGCACGCTCGCCTCGGTCGGCCCCAACGCCACCCTGCTCGAAGGCGATCTTGCTGCGGCGATCCAGGGCCTGAAGGCCCGCCACACCGGCCAGATCGCGGTGGCCGGGCCCGATCTGGCGGCAGGCATTGGCGATCTCATCGACGAGTACAGCCTTTACATCCATCCCGTCGTGCTGGGTGGCGGCAAGCCATTTTTCGTCCGCCCCCGTCCGCGGCTGCGTCTTGTCGGCAGCGACCGCATCGGCGCGGACGTCATCCGCCTGACCTGTGTTCCGGCCTGACGCGCGTCTCGATGGTCTCACCCCTGCGCGCGGCGCAGGTTCCGCCTTGTCCACCTCCCCTTTGTGCCGTGCCATAGTGACGGCATGAGACACGCCGCTTCGCCCCGTCACCCCGCCGTTCCGGTTCCCCCAATCCACCAGCCTGGGGGGAGGGGGGAGGGGCGCGCCCGGTGGTTCAATTGGGCATCTTATCGTGACGCAACAGGGGCTTGGGTTCGCCCGCGTCCGTATCACCCGCATTTTGGCCACCGCCCTGTCCACGCCTTGTCCACGGGCCGCCCATGACCGCCTTGCCCGTCACCTTCGACGATGTGAAGGCCGCCGCCCGCGCCGTGGGCGGCGCGCTTGTCCGCACCCCCACCCGCCGCTCCCTGACCCTCTCGCGCATCGCCGGCTGCGAAGTCTGGCTGAAATTCGAGAACCGCCAGTTCACCGCCTCCTTCAAGGAGCGCGGGGCGCTGAACCGCCTGCTGGCCCTGACGCCGGACGAAAAGAAACGCGGCGTCGCGGCGATGAGCGCGGGCAACCATGCCCAGGGCGTCGCCTATCACGCCGGGCGCCTGGGCATTCCCGCCACCATCGTCATGCCGCTGGCCACCCCCTTCACCAAGGTCAAGCACACCCGCGATTTCGGCGCCCGCGTGATCCTTCAAGGTCATGACCTGATCGAAGCCAATGCCGCGGCCCGCGCCCTCGCCGACGCCGAGGGCCTGACCTTCATCCATCCTTATGACGACGCACGCGTGATCGCCGGCCAGGGCACCGCCGCACTGGAGATGCTGGAGGACGTGCCCGACCTCGACATGCTGGTGGTGCCGGTGGGCGGCGGTGGCCTGATCTCGGGCTGTGCGGTGGCGGCAAAGGCCATGCGCCCAGCCATCGACATCTATGGCGTGCAGACCGAGCTTTATCCCGCCATGGCCCAGCTCTTCCACGGCGGGACGATCACCGCCTCGCCCCCGCTGCAGACCATTGCAGAAGGCATCGCGGTCAAGGCGCCCGGCGTGATGACCACCGCGATCTGCCGCGCGCTGGTCAGCGACATTCTTCTGGTCAGCGAGGCGGCGATCGAGCACGCCCTGGCCATGCTGCTGGAAATCGAAAAGACCGTGGTCGAAGGCGCCGCGGCGGCGGGCTTCGCCGCGCTGCTCGCCAACCCGTCTTTGTTCGCCGGGCGCAAGGTGGGCGTGGTGCTGTCGGGCGGCAATATCGACATGCGGCTTCTGTCGAACGTGATCCTGCGCGAGCTGGCGCGCGAGGGCCGCATCATGACGCTTGAGCTTGAGATCGAGGACCGTCCCGGCCTTCTGGCCCAGGTGTCGTCCATCGTGGGCGAGGCGGGCGGCAATATCCTGGAAGTCTCCCACAACCGGATGATGACCGGCATCTCCGCCAAATCCACGACGCTGGGCATGGTGGTGGAATCGCGCGATGCCGAGCACGGCCAGGAAATCCGCGACCGGCTGGCGGCGCGCGGCTTCATCCACATGGGCGCCGTCAATGGCCGCTGAACGCTACATCATGAAAGCTGTGACTGGTTGGCCGCGACCTGTTGTGCCCGGACCCGCATCATGCTCGACTGCCGTTAACCTTTATGAACGGAGTTGCTTCATTTTGGCACAACCAGTTCCTACAAACCGTCTTCAAGGCTTGGGACGGTTCATGCCGAAAAGCGTGGCACAACTGACGGGCATGCTGGTGACGGCGATCGTCACCTTCGGCACCGACATCGACGTGACCTGGTCGGTGCCGTTCGGCGTCTTCGCCGGCGCCCTGGCCATGTTCCTGGTGTCGCTGTCCGAAGCCGGCGAGGGCTATCGCACCCGCTGGGAAAAATCCAAATCCTGAAAATCAGCCGCCGTCCGGCGGGATCGAATTGAGCGCGCTTTCCAGTTCCTGGAAGCTGGGCTGGGATTCGGATGGCACGCTGCCGCGGCCGATTTCCACCGAGACCTGCGCCGCATTGCCATGCAGATGCGCCACCAGGATGTCGCGGATGACGTGATAGAACAGCGACTCCTCGTCGACCACGGCCTTCAGGCGGCTGCCCAGGGGACCGACGATGCCATAGGCCAGGAAGACGCCCAGGAAGGTGCCGACCAGGGCCGAGCCGATCATGCCGCCCAGCACCTCCGGCGGCTCGCTGATCGCACCCATGGTCTTGATCACCCCCAGCACCGCTGCCACGATGCCCAGCGCCGGCAGGCCATCGGCCATCGACTGGAGCGCGTTGGCCCCGACCAGGGCCTCGTGATGATGCTTTTCCAGCTGCTTTTCCATCGCCGCCTCGACCTGGTGGGGGTCTTCCAGGCTCATGGTCATCATGCGCAGCGTGTCGCAGATGAAATCCAGCGCGAAATGGTCCTTCATGATCTTGGGATAGCGCTTGAAGATCGAAGATTCCGATGGCCGCTCGATATGGGCTTCCAGCGCAATCAGGCCCTTGGATTTCATCGTCTTCGTCAGAAGAAAAAGCAGGCACAGAAGATCGGTGTAATCCCTGGGCTTCCAGTTGGGACCCTTGATCACCTTGCCCAGCGAGCCGGCGATCTTCTTGACGTTGTACATGGAGCCCGCAATCAGCATGGCGGCAAGGGCGGCGCCGAAGATGGTCAAAAGCTCGTGCGGCGCCGCTTCGATCACCACTTCCAGGCTGCCGCCGGTCATCAGATAGCCGCCGAACACGCAGGCGAAAAGAATGACAATGCCACCAATCTGAAGCATGGAAGGAGGAGCCCGGTTATCAGCCCGGTCATTATTAAGGCGAGGGCTTAAGGAGGGGTGAACTGGCGAGGATTGGCGCCGGATCGAAACGTTAACGGCGCTTAAGCTCTGGCCCGGTCCATCAGGCGCCGTCGCGCGCCACAGGCCGGATGATGCGGGAGGCCATCCCCGCTCACAATTCCACCTTCTCGAAATCGTCCTTGCGCCGCCAGGGGCCGGCATAATCGTCGGCGCGGCGGCGGCGGCGGTCGGGCCCGAAATAGCCGTCGCAGCGCACAAAGACGCGCGGACGTTCCACGACTTCGGCGATGCGGGCATACAGGTTCTGCGAGGTAAGCGGCTTGGCGAGGAACTCAGTGACGCCGGCGTCGCGTGCCTCTTCCACGCGCGCGCGCTCGGCATGGCCCGTGATCATGATGACGGGCACAAAGGGGTTGGGACTGTCACGCTCATTGCGTACCCTGCGGGTGAATTCGACTCCGTCCATGGGGTTCATTGCCATGTCGGTCAGGACCAGGTCGATCGTCGGGTCGGCCAGCGCCGTGATGGCCGCGGTGCCGTCTGCGGCTTCACAGACCTGCGTCACGCCCGCGCAATTCAGCAACGCGCGCAGCAGCGAGCGCATGTGCGGGTTGTCGTCGACGACAAGAACGGAAAGCTTTTCAAAACCGGTGCCGGACATTGCCGCGCCCTTCCAGCTTCTTGACGCAAGGTTAGACTTGCGCCCCTTAGCCAAGGGTTACGGCCAGGGGAAAATTCTGCAACGGTGGCTCCCATGATTGGACGGGCGGCGTGGAACCTATACATCCTGGCCAAGGCGCTGACCCATCCGGTGGCATTCGGAACGGCGGGCGCGGTCTTTGATGATCAGGGCCGGGTGCTTCTGGTGCTCCACCGCTACATGCCCGGCTGGCAGTTGCCTGGCGGCGGTGTGGACCGGCGCGAGACGCCCGCCATGGCTGTGCGGCGCGAGCTTTCCGAGGAAGTGGGCCTGACGGGCGGGTCGGCGGAATTCTTCGGCCTCTATTCCGCGCCGGCGGGCATTGCCAACCATGTGGTCACGCTTTTTCGCGTGACCGGTGCCGCCATCGCCTTCAGGCCCAGCCTGGAGATCAGCGCCATCCAGTTCGTCGATCCCCGTCGGCCGCCGCCCGGCTGCACCGGCGCCACCTTGCGGCGCCTGGCCGAACTGGCGGGCACAGCGCCGGTCAGTCCCTGGTGGTGAAGCCCTTGCCTTTTGGTGAGCAGCGCAATAGCGAAGATGCCGTCGCTCTGCAGGTTCCGTTCATGTCCAGTGCCTCCATGCCCGCCTGGCTGATCCGCCTGGAAACGGCCGCCGACGCGCCGGCTGTCGAGGCACTGAGTGCCGATAGTTTCGGGCCGGGCCGTTTCGCCAAATCCGCCTATCGCCTGCGCGAGGGCGTCGCGCCGGTGGGGGCGCTTTCCTTCGTCGCCATCGAGGACGGCGTGCTGCGGGGCTCGGTGCGCTTCTGGCCCATCATGGTGGGCGGCCATGAAGAGCTGCTGCTGGGTCCCCTGGCGGTGGAGACACGCCAGCGCGGGCGCGGCATCGGCATCGCCCTGATGCAGGCCGGTATCGCTGCCGCCGGGCAGGGGCCATGGCGCGGTATCCTGCTGGTGGGGGACGAGCCCTATTACGCCAAGGTGGGCTTCGCCCGCCTGCCGCCTGGCCGGGTAAAATTCCCCGGACCGGTGGACCAGAACCGCATCCTCGGCCTGTCGCTGAAAAGTGGGGAAATGCTGGCCTTGTCCGGGCTGGTGCGCCGCGCCCGGATCAGCGACCCGGTCTGTGCTGCTGGTGCCGCCATCGGCTGAAGACATGGTGCGGCTGAATCCTGTCACAATTGTAAGCTTCCCTTGATGCTAAGGCGGACGGCCGCCGGCAAAGGGGAGGAACAGCATGTGCGATGAACTCATTCATCCGGGTCTTGTCTCTGATTCAAGGCTTTCGCGGCGTACCTTCGGCCTGATGACTGCCGCGCTGGCGGGCACCACGGGCACTGCCCTTGCGCAAACCAATGTGACCGCCACCGATGTGATGGTGAAAACCGCGGACGGCAATTGCGACGCGGTGTTGATCCATCCCAGGGGCGAGGGCAAGTGGCCGGCGGTGCTGATCTGGCCCGATATCATGGGCCTTCGCCCCGTCTTCCGCGACATGGGTGAGCGGCTGGCGGCTGGGGGCTATACCGTGCTGGTGGTCAATCCCTTCTACCGCTCCGCCAGGGCGCCGGTGATCGGCGACAATTTCGATTTCGGCAATCCGGAGCAGCGCGCCAAGCTGACGGGCTATCGCTCCGCCATGGCCAATGACGGCATCGACCGCGATGCGGTGGCGTATCTGGCCTTCCTGGACGCGCAGGGCGTGACCGACACGGGCAAGAAGGCGGGCGTACAGGGCTATTGCATGGGCGGGGCGCTCAGCTTTCGCACAGCCGCCGCCGTCCCGAACCGCATCGGCGCGGTGGGCAGCTTTCATGGCGGCAACGGCCTTGTCACCGACAAGCCCGACAGCCCGCATCTTCTGATTGCAAAGACGAATGCCGCCTATCTGGTCTGCCAGGCGCAAAATGACGATGCGTCCAATCCCAAAATGAAGGACGACCTGAAGGCTGCCTTCGCGGCAGCGGGCAAGACGGCGACGGTGGAGGTGTATCACGGCAACCACGGCTGGTGCGTGAAGGGCAGCCAGGTCTACAACGAGGCGGAGGCCGAGCGGGCCTGGACCAACCTGACCGCACTCTACAGAATGAACCTGGCCTAGCGACTCTCACAGCCGTAATTTTGGCGCCGGGCGCAGAGCGGTTAGCTTGGCGTCATGAAAGCGCCGGCAGCGGACCATCCCCATCCGACCTGGGCGACCGCCCGCAAGGACATGGTCGGAACCAGCATGGGATCGTCCCGGCTGTGGTTCACGGTTGCCGAAGGCATCGTGACGGAAGTTTATTACCCGCGCATCGATATTCCGCAGATCAAGGATCTTGGCTTCATCATCGCCGACGATGCCGGCTTCTGGGCCGAGCTGCGCCGGCTGGGAAACTACAGCGCCACGCTGGCCGAGCCCGGCGCGCCGGCCGTCGAAGTGGTGCACAGCCATCCCAGATTCACCTTCACGCTGCGCATCTGCCCGTCCCAGCGGCGGGATGTGCTGTTGATGCGCTATCGGCTGGAGGGCGCGGAAAATCTGCGGGTCTATGCATTGCTGGCCGCACGTCTTGGAGACGACGCGCAGAACAATGTGGCCTTCGCCGGCACGCATAACGGCCGCAGGGTGTTGTCGGCCGAGCAGGGCCCGTATGGCCTCGCACTGGTTGCAGTCGGGCCGGATGGACTTGATGCATGGCAGCGCTGTTCGGCCGGCTGCCTGGAAGAAAGCGACGGTTGGCAGGATTTCCATCGCAATGGCCGGATGACCTGGCAGTACGATAGCGCCGGTCCGGGCGCCGTCTCGTTGATGGGCGAACTGCCGACGGAAGCGACTCTTGCTTTGGGCCTGGCCACCAGCAAGAGCGCTGCGGCCACCTTGGCCCTGTCCGGCCTGATGGACGATTTCGAGGGGGAGTGGCGGGCACAATGCCGTGCCTGGAAAGCCTGGCTGGCTGAATGTCCCCGCCCGCCCCTGCCGGAGGCGATCGACCGAATGCTGACGCTCTCCGCCACAGTGCTGAAGGTGCATGAGGATCGCACCTATCGCGGCGCCACTATCGCCAGTCTTTCGGTGCCCTGGGGCGAGGCCAGCCAAAGTCGGGGCGGATACCATCTGGTGTGGCCGCGCGATCTGGTGGAGACCGCCGGCGCCTTTGTGGCGATGGGGGCCAGTCACAGCGCGCGCGACATCTTGCGCTATCTGATCGCCAGCCAGCAGCAGGATGGACACTGGTTCCAGAACCAGTGGCTGGGCGGCACGCCATTCTGGCAGGGAATCCAACTGGACGAGGCGGCGTTCCCCGTTCTTCTGGCGTCGATGCTGCATGATCATGGCGCCCTGCATGACATTCCGGTCGCCGACATGATCGGGCGGGCGCTGCGTTTCATCGCGCGCGAAGGTCCCACCACCGACCAGGACCGCTGGGAAGAGGATGCCGGCATTAACACTTTCACACTGGCAGTGGCCATTTCGGCGCTGGTGGAAGGCAGCCGGTTCCTGGACGGCGCGGCGCGGGACTTTGCGCTGCGCCTGGCCGATTTCTGGAACGCCTCGCTGGAAGACTGGGCCTTCGCCACAGGCACCGCCCTGTCGCACCGGCTTGGCATTGCCGGTCACTACATCCGCACCGTTCCCCTGAACGGGCTGGGGCAGCGGGCGCACATGCATGCTGTCCTGATCAAGAACCTGGCCCACGACCCGGGGTTGCCGGCCAGTTCGCAAGTTTCGACCGACTTTCTGCAGCTGGTCCGCTATGGTCTCAGAACGGCGGACAATCCCGCGATCCTCGATAGCCTGAAGGCGGTCGATGCACTGTTGAAGGTCGATACGAAGTCAGGCCCTGTCTGGCACCGTTACAACGAAGACGGCTATGGCGAGCACGACGACGGCAGCGCCTTCGACGGCACTGGATGCGGCCGCGGCTGGCCGCTGCTGACGGGCGAGCGCGGGCACTATGCGCTGGCGGCGGGCGAGGACCCTCTGGTCTATCTTGAGTACATGGCGGCGATGAGCAGCCCGCTCGGCCTGCTGCCGGAGCAGGTGTGGGACTGCGACCCGATCGTCGCCAGGCATCTGGAACCGGGAAAACCCTGTGGTTCGGCCATGCCACTGGTTTGGGCGCACAGCGAGTTCATAAAGCTTTGCTATGGCCGGGCCGCGGGACATGCCGTGGACCGGCCATCGGCGACATGGGCGCGCTATCAGGGCAGGCGTCCCAAGATCGATTATGCCCTGTGGGGCCCCAACGCCCGTCCGTCCCATCTCAAGGCCGGCAAGGTGCTGACCATCGCCCTGAAAGCGCCGGCGCTGGTGCATTGGGGGATCAATGGCTGGAAAAATATCCGGGACACAGAGACGCGTGACAGCGGGCTGGGGCTGCATGTGACCGATCTTCCGGTTGCAACCTTGACGGCGGGCGAGACGATCCAGTTCACTTTCCTCTGGCGTGACAGCCGCACCTGGGAAGGCCGGGACTACAAGGTTTTTCTGACCTAGCGCCCTTCCAGCCTCCAGGCCAGCAGCAGAGCGCCCACGATCAGCAGAAGAGCAAGCCATTGCGGCAACAGCTTCTGCTGTTCCAGCGCGGTGACACGATAGGCGCCGTTGGCGTTGAGGCCGATCCAGTTGCTGCCGCTGGCGTCATCGCCCGGATCGACCCGGCGGATGTCGGGCAGCCCATCGGCCAGCCAGTGCACGCTGCCGCCGGTTGCCTCGGCATCGGGCTTCAGCACCTCGTCGGTGGCGCGCATGTCGGCCACTTCCTTGGGGTTCAGCGGCCCGGCCGCCGTCACCGTGGAAAGGATGCCGTCGGTGGCGCGGTAAAGGCCCAGCTCGCCCGCCTTGGCCGAGGCGCGCCAGACGCCCGGCTCGATCCTCGTCAGCACCAGCACCTGCTTGCGGCCGGACGGCATGGTCAGCGTCACCGGGGGCGTGGACTTGGCCATGGTATGGCGGGTGACGGCGATGTCGCCGCCCACGATGTCGGCGGTCAGGCTTTCGGCTTCCAGTTCCGGCTCCTTCATCAGCCAGTGCGCCAGCCGGCGCAGCAGTTCGGCCTGCGGGCCGCCACCCTCGAAGCCGCGCGCCCAAAGCCAGGTCTGATCGCTCATCAGTTCGGCGACGCGGCCCTTGCCCACCTGGTCCAGCACCAGCAGCGGACGGTTGCCGGGGCCGGTCATCACCGTCTGGCCGGAAATCTTGTTGGCGCCGATGATGCGGAACCAGCGGCCCCAGGTTGGCGGCTTGCCGTCGGCATTGCGGCCCGGCAGTTCGCGCGTCACCGGATGGGCCAGCCCATCTTCGGTGACCATCGGCTTGAAGCCGCCGGTGACGATCTCGCCGGTGGGTTGGGCCGGCAGCACCGCGCTCAAGGGCGTGCGATAGACGCTTTCCAGCCCGGCGAATTCCGGCCCCGACGAAATCAGCAGCGCACCGCCTTCGTCCACGTAAGAGGCGATGTTCTGGAAATAGGCCAGGGGCAGGATTCCCCGCTCGCTGTAACGATCGAACACGATCAGGTCGAAGGATTTCAGCTTCTCACTGAACAGTTCGCGGGTGGGAAAGGCGATCAGCGACAGTTCGGAGATCGGGGTGGAATCCTGCTTGTCCGGCGGTCGCAAGATGGTGAAGTGCACCAGGTCGACGGACGGATCGGCCTTCAGAAGATTGCGCCAGACCCGTTCGCCCGCATGGGGCTCGCCCGAAACCAGAAGCACGCGCAGCCGGTCGCGCACGCCCGAAACCGTAATCACCGCGCGGTTGTTTTCCAGCGTCAGTTCGTTGGGTCCGGGGGCGGCGGAAATCTCCACCAGGTTTTCGCCCTCATGGGCCACCGGCACGCGGATGGTCGTGTCCCGGCCCACCGGCACCAGGCGGGTGCCGAAATCCTTGCCGTCGATGCGCAACGTCAGAAAAGCCTGACCGCTCTGTCCAGGGCTGCCAAGGTCCTCCACACGCAGCCGCATCACTGCCTGCTGCCCGACAATGGCGAAGCGGGCCGCATTCAGGATGGTCAGCTTGCGGTCCTTCTCGCCCCGGCTGCCGGCGATCAGCACCTGCAGCGGCGCCTTGAGGGGCATGTTGTCCGGCGGCGGGGCATCATGGACCTCGCCGTCGGTGATCATGATCGCACCGGCCAGCCGGTCGGGCGGCACATCGGCGATGGCTGCATTCAGCGCGGTGAAGGCCTGGGTGCCGTTGTTCTCGCCCGATGGCGTGGTGGTGACCGATGTTTCGCGCACGACAAGACCGGGCTGCGCGGCCAGTTGCTTCCTGATCTGGGCCAGGGCTGCGGCGGCCTGGCTGGCGCGCTTGCCGACCTGCATGCTCTGCGAACGGTCAGTGACGATGACCGCCACATCGTTCAGCGGCGCATGCTGTTCCTTCACCAGCAGGGGCCCCGACAGGGCAAAGAGCAGGATGGCGAAGGCCAGCGCCCGCGCCCAGGCGGCACGCGCCCGCACCAGAAAGCTGTAGACGATGATCAGCGTGGCGATCCCCGCCAGTGCGGCCAGCAGCCAGAGCGGAATGACCGGGGCAAAGGCGATATGGGTCATCGCCGTCCCCCGCCCAGGACGGCATTCTCGCGCCCCAGCCGCTCCAGCAGCGCAGGCGCATGCACCTGGTCGGTCTTGTAGTTGCCGGTCAGCGCATACATCACCAGATTGATGCCGAAGCGGAAGGCCATCTCGCGCTGGATCTCGCCGCCGGGCGAGGGCGTGGCCAGGAAACGGCCGTTGCTGTCGATGGCCCAGGCCGCGGCCCAGTCATTGCCGCCGATGATTACCGGCGATACGCCGTCGCCCCCCCGCGCCGGCGGCCCGCCGTCCTTGGGCGCCGGAGGCAGCGCCTCCACCCAAAGCCGTCCCCCGGTCCAGCGCCCGGGAAAGTCGCGCAGGATATAAAACGCCTTGGTCAGCACATGGTCGGACGGGATCGGTTCCAGGGGCGGCATGTCCAGCCCCGCAGTAAGGCGGCGCAGAGTCTGCTCGCCCGGCGAGTTCGGCCCCCGCACCGCTCCCAAAGTCAGGTCGCGCGTATCGAAAAAGATGGTGCCGCCCTGGCGCATGTAATCGGCGATCCTGGACAGGGCCTTGGGCGACAGGTTCTTTTCGCGCGGGTCCATCGGCCAGTAGAGCAGGGGATAAAGCGACAGATCGTCATTCTCCAGATCGACGCCCATCGGTTCCAGCGGCTCGAAAGACGTGCGCGCGCGCAGCGCATAGCCAAGGCCGGTCAGCCCGGCCTGGCTCGTCGCATCTACATCGGCCAAGCCGGTCTTCACATAGGCCAGGCGCGTATCCAGCGCCGCCTTCATGGCCATCGTGTCGTCGGCACGGGAAGCATGGGGATGGAATATCAGCAGCAGCGCCAGCGCCGACCCCGCCCAGCGCAGCTTGCGCGGCCCGAACCCGCGCAGACCCAGCGCAATCACGCTGTCGACCAGAAGCAGCAGCATCGCGGCGGCCAGCAGCCAGGCTTCCAGGGGCCTGGCATGTTCGGCGCCATAAGGCCGCGTGCCTGGGATGCGCAGCGGCACAAGCGTGTCCCCGGTGCGCACGATATTGAGCGCGCTTTCCACCTCATGGGCGCCGTAAAGGCCGGGCGGGTGCTGCGCCGACACGCGGGTCTGCGAGAATTCCTTGGCCGCGATGGGCATCGCATCGGCGTTGGGCGCAACCGTCTGGCCAAAGCCGTCCAGCAGCGATACGGGCGGCAGGCTGGTCAGCCCTGCCAGTTCGCGCGCGGGCGTGCCCGCCGACAGAGCCAAAAGCCGCTTGAGCATCTCCACATAAAGGCCTGACAGCGGCAGCGACGACCAGGACGGGCTGGCGGTGACGTGGAACAGCACGATCCAGCCCTGGCCATCTGCGCGCGCGGTGATCAGCGGCGTGCCGTCGGCCAGCCGCGCCCAGGCATGGCTTTCGATGTCCGCGGACGGTTCGGCCAGGACCTGGCGCGTCACCGTCACCTCGGCGGGAATTTCCAGGCCATTGAAGGGCGACAGCGCGGGGAAGGGCGCCAGGTGCTGCGGCGCGCTCCACGCCATGGCACTGCCAAGATAGCGCCCGCCAACCCGCAGCGGCACGGGCACCAGCGCATCGGAGCCCGTGGTCATGCGAGGCCCGGCGAAGCGGATCAGCACGCCGCCGTGGCTGACGAAATCCTTCACCTTCTGAAGGTCGCTGCCGGCGATCCTGGCCACATCCGCCAGCGCCAGTACCGAAACCTTCTTGTCCAGCAGGGCCGAGATGGTGCCCTTGGAAATCCCGGCATAGGGCGAGAGCGCCCGTTCCAGATAATAGACGTCCGACAGCAGCGGCTGTTCCTCGCCATTGCCGCCTTCCGAAACAATCCCCACGCTGCGCTGGGCTGCGCCCTTGTCCAGAAGCTGCACCGCGCCGGCACTCTCCTCGGCGGGAATGGCCAGGCGCACCGTCTCGTTGCGGACTTCCATGGGCAGCGCGATGTGACCGCTTGCGTGGGCGGCACTCGCCGCGAAATGGATTTTGGTTGCCGCCAGGGTTTCGCCCCGCGCGCCGATGGCGGCGGCTTCCACCTCCTGCGCCGCGCCCGTCTCGGCGCGGATCGCGGTCAGGCCAAAGCCCGAGGCATCGCGGGTCACCGGCGCCAGCGCCACCGGCAGATGGGCCGGGGTAAAAATGCTGGCGGTGCCGTAACGCCCCAGCGCCCTGGCCAGCGTCTGGCTCTGGCTGTCGTCGATGCCGTCGCTCAGCCAGTAAAGCGCGGGGCTGGCATCGAAACGCAGCCGGCCCAGCGCTTCGGCGGCGCGCGCGCGGTCTCCCGGCCAGGGCATGGGCCTCAGTTCGCGCGCCAGCCTTTCGGCCTGGCCCTGGTTGAGCAGGCCGGAAGGCACGGGGCCCGCAGTGGGGATCAGTGCCACCGGACGGCCAGCCGCGCCATGCAGCAGGTCGGCGATCAGGTTCTGGCGCGCCTCCCAGTCCCTGGCCGCGGTCCAGCCATTGTCCACCACCAGCACCAGGGGGCCAGGCTGGGCCAGTTGCGGCGGACGGCCCAGCAATGGATCGGCCAGCGCCACGATCAGCAGTGCCGCCGCCAGAAGGCGCAGCAGCAGCAGCCACCAGGGCGTGGCGGCGGGCGTCTGTTCCTCGTCCTTCAGGTCCCGCAGCAGCCGGAAGGGCGGAAACAGCGTGCGGCGCGGCAGGGGCGGGGTGACCCTCAGCAGCCACCAGAGCACCGGCAGGGCAAGCAGCCCCAAAAGGACGAGCGGGGCTCCGAAGCTTATCGGCAGAAAAGAGAGCATCTGGCTTCTTCTCTGATTGGTCGTTCCGGCTCTCGCCGACGCTCCCGGGGAGCTCCAAAGCTGATCGGCAGCGCAGACAGCATCGCGTCAGCCGCCGCCGCCGATGGCGGCATGCAGCGCGATCAGTGCGCCCTGGGGCGCATGGTCGGTGCGATGGACCGTGGCCGACCAGCCCAGCTTCATGGCCGTGGAGGCGACCTGTTCGCCATGGGCGGCAAAGCGCGCCCGATAAGTATCGCGCAACCGTTCGGCGCGGCCGAATATTTCGTCTTCATCGCCGCGCGGCGATTCAAAGCGCGTGCGCCCCGTATAGGGAAAATCCTCTTCCGCCGGATCGACGACGCGCACCAGATGTCCCTGTATGCCCTGGCGCGCCAGCCGGTCCACCGCCTCCAGCGCGCCCGGCTCCAGGAAATCGCTGAACCAGACAAGCTGGCTGCCGCGCGCCAGCGGCAGGGGCGGCGGCAGCGCCTCGCTGGCGGGGGCAAACAGCGCCCGGCCAATGCGGGTCAGCGCCACGCGCGAGGCGGCGGGCCCGCCCTCCATGCCCAGAAGGCCCACGCGCTCGCCGCCGCGCACCAGAAGCGAGGCCAGCGCCAGGACCAGAAGATCGGACCTGCCGCGCTTGGAAACCGCCTCCGAGCGAAAGCTCATTCCCGGCGAGGCGTCGCGCCAGAACCATACGGTCTGCGCCGCCTCCCATTCGCGCTCGCGCACGAAGATATGCCTGGAACGCGCCGACTGACGCCAGTCGATCGCGGCGGCGCTGTCATGGCTGGCATAGCGGCGGAACTGCCAGAAACTTTCGCCCATGCCGGCGCGGCGCCGTCCATGCACACCCAGGCTGACCGACGCGGCCAGGTGATCGGCCTCCACCATCAGCGGCGGAAGGCCGGCACTCAGGCCATCGGCTTCGTGCTGAAGCGCGGAGAAATTCAAATCCCTAAGGTCCTAGAAAAGGTGTGTCCTAGAAAAGATCATGGCACAGCCGCGCGATCACGCCGGCCGTGGTCTGGCCTTCGGCGCGGGCGGAGAAGTTCAGCGCCATGCGGTGGCGCAGCACCGGCTGGGCCAGCGCGACGACATCGTCGGTCGACGGCGCAAAGCGCCCGTCCAGCAGGGCGCGGGCGCGTACCGCCAGCATCAGTGCCTGGCTGGCGCGCGGGCCCGGGCCCCAGGCGATCATCTCGCTGATGCCCGCCTTGACGCTGCCGGGCGCATCGGCCCCAGGCCCCGTCAACGGCCTGGCCGAACGCACCAGCGACAGGATGGCGTCCACCACTTTTTCGCCCACCGGAATGCGGCGCACCAGGGTCTGCGCCGCGATCAAATCGTCGGGCCCGCAGACGCGCACCGGCGGCTGTTCGACGCCGATGGTGGTGGCCAGCAGCATGCGCCGCTCGGCCTCTAGGTCGGGATAGCCGACATCGATCTGCAGCAGGAAACGGTCGAGCTGGGCTTCGGGCAGGGGATAGGTGCCTTCCTGCTCCAGTGGATTCTGGGTGGCCAGCACATGGAACAGGCGCGGCAGATCGTGGCGCGCGCCCGCCACCGTCACATGCTTTTCCTGCATCGCCTGCAGCAGCGCCGACTGGGTACGCGGGGACGCGCGGTTGATCTCGTCCGCCATCAGCAGCTGGGTGAAGACCGGCCCCCTGATGAAGCGGAAGGCGCGTTCGCCGCTGATGGATTCCTCCATCACTTCCGATCCGGTGATGTCGGCGGGCATCAGGTCAGGCGTGAACTGCACGCGCTTGGCATCCAGCCCCAGAACGATACCCAGCGTCTCCACCAGCTTGGTCTTGGCAAGGCCCGGCACGCCGATCAGAAGCCCGTGGCCGCCGGATAGAAGCGTGATCAGGGTCTGCTCGATCACATCATCCTGGCCGAAGATCACCGAAGTCAGGGCCTGGCGCGCCCGGCTGAACGTGTCGGCGGTGGCGGCCAGGCGTTCCTGCGCACCGGCGTTTGCGCTGTCCTCGAATTCGATGGCGTTCATCTGGTTCCTGGCTTGCTGCCTTGAGATTGAAAGGCGGCCCGGCATGTTGCACCGTCTGTTCAATAGGGTGCAACCCCGGAGGCCCGAAATGTCTTTAATTTTCAGGATTATCGCCCGGATTATGGCGTCATGACGGCAAGCACCTGCCGGCACTTCGCCGCTGCGTCTCCAGGGTGTATTTCGATACAATGATCGTGCCCGAAAGCGAGGCATTGCTGGCCGACCTGCGCGCCCGCCTGCCCCAGGTTCCCGCCGGCCTTGCCGCACATGACGATTACGAATTGGATCCCGCCATGGCGGCGGCGCGGGCCGCCGTGCTGCTGCCGCTGATCCCCGGTCCCGAACCGGCGTTGCTGTTCACCCGCCGCACCGAAAGCCTGGCGCGCCATTCCGGACAGGTGAGCTTTCCGGGCGGGCGCAGCGAGCCCGCCGATCTTTCGCCCATCGAAACGGCGCTGCGCGAAACCATGGAGGAAACCGGCATCGCGCCGGGCTTTGTGACTGTCGTGGGCTATCTGGACCGTTATCTCACCGGCACCGGATTCGATATCCAGCCGGTGGTGGGGGTCCTGGCCGAAGGCTTCGCGCTGGCACCCGATGCGCGCGAGGTGGCGGAGATTTTCCAGGTGCCGTTGTCCTTCCTGATGGACCCCGCCAACCGGCGGCGCGAAACCAGGGTCTGGCAGGGCCGCAGCCGCAGCTTCTATGCCTATCGCTGGAACGGCCATGAGATATGGGGCGCCACGGCCGCCATCGTCGTCAGCCTAGCCGAACGCATCGGTGTTATAAGCACGCCATGAAAATCGATCCCGCGCTCCATCCCTGGATGATGTCGCCCGAAACCGTCCAGGTAATGACGGCGCTGGGCGATGCGCGTTTTGTCGGCGGCGCCGTGCGCAATGCCATGCTGGGAGCTCCGGTCGCGGATGTGGACATCGCCGTGCCCATGCGGCCGGAAGAAGTGCTGGCGCGGCTGAAATCGCACGAAATCAGGGCGATCCCCACCGGGCTGGAGCATGGCACGGTGACGGCGCTCGTCGCCGGCAAGCTGTTCGAGATCACATCGCTGCGCCGGGATGTGGAGACCGATGGGCGCCACGCCGTGATCGGCTTTACCGAAGACTGGTCCGAGGATGCCGCGCGCCGCGACTTCACCATCAACGCGATGTATGCCGCGCTGGACGGCGAGATTTTCGACTATGCCACCGGGATCGAGGATCTGATCGCCGGCCGTGTCCGCTTCATGGGCGATGCGAAGACCCGCATCGCCGAGGATAATTTGCGCATCCTGCGGCTGTTCCGCTTCCATGCCTGGTACGGCAAGGGCGAGATCGACGCCGATGCCCTGCGCGCGGCGGCCGAAGCCAAGGACAAGCTCAAGACACTTTCCGGCGAGCGCGTGGCCAAGGAATTGCTGCGGCTTCTGGAAGCGGGCAATCCGGCGCCCGTGCTGCGGGTGATGGCGGCCACGGGCGTCCTGTCCGAGATTCTGCCCGGCGCGCTGCAATTGCCGCGGCTGGAACGTCTGGCCGAGATCGACGCCGACAATTTCCATGCGCGTGACGGAATATTGCGTCTGGCGGCGCTGCTGCCGGACGACGCGGGTGTGGCCAGTCAGGTGGCAGACGGCTTGCGCCTGTCCAATGCCGAACGCGCGCGTCTTGCGGCGCTGCTGGGCGGGGAAACGAAGATCGGCTCCCGGCTCGCGGTCAAAGAGGCACGAGCCCTGCTTTACCGCATCGGGCCGCACCGCTTTCGCGACCGGATCATGCTGCAATGGGCGGCCGCGCCGCGCGGAGCGAACGCCATCCAGTGGCGGATGCTGCTGACCATGGCCGAAAACTGGCAACAGCCGCGCTTTCCGCTTACTGGCCGCGATGTGATGGCGGCGGGCATCCCCGAAGGGCCCGAGGTCGGCAAGGTGCTGTCTTCGCTGGAGAACTGGTGGGTGGACGGTGATTTCGCCGCCGGCGAGGGCGCGCTGCGCGATCGGCTGGCGGCAATCATCGCGGGCCGCACATGACACTTGCCCTGCTGGATTGCCTGTCCCTGCCGGGCGATCCGGCCAAGGCCAATGAGGACGCATACGGCCATGACAACCACGCCGCCCTGGTAATGGACGGTGCCACCATGCTGGGCGATGGCCTGATGCCGGGCCCGTCCGACGCGGCCTGGATCGCCCAGTTCGGCGCCCGGCGCATCCTTGCGCATCTGAAGGAAGGCGAGGGCGCGCGCAAGGCGCTGCGCGGGGCGCTGGAGGATACGAAGAAGAGCTTTGAGGCCCTCAGGCGCATGCCGCCCGAAGATGTCTGGCAGACGCCGTGCGCTTCGATGATGTTAGTGACGCAAACACAGGCAGGCCGGGCGGGTGAGGCCGCAAGGCCAAACCCGCGACCAGCCAGCGAAAGCCGGAGGGGGGCGGAATTGGAATTTCTTTGGTTCGGCGACTGTGCCGCGCTCGTTCAGCAGGACAGCACGCCGGCGACAGTGGTGGGCGAGACTTTTGAAAGCCGCGCCGCCGAGGCACAACGCGCACAAAGACTGGCCCGCGAAAAACAGCTTTCTCCAGCCCATGGCCTCAGCCGCCAGGCGTTCCTGACCGAACTGCGCGCCAGCCGCAACCGCATCAACCGCAGCAGCAGTTGGCTGTTCTCGCCCGAGCCCAGGGCCGCCGCCCATGCCGGGCGGCGCATCCTGAAGGTAAAGCCCGGTGCGCATCTGCTGCTGGCGTCCGACGGATTTCTGGCGCTGGCTTCGGACTACGGCGCCTATGGCGTCGACAGCCTGATGGCGGCGGCGCGGAACAAGGGCTTGGCCGCGCTGGGCGAGGAATTGCGGGCGATCGAGAATGGCGACGCCGGCGGCGACCGCTTTGCCCGCTTCAAGAAAAGCGACGACTGCACCGCGCTTCTTCTGCGGCTGGACTAGGTGACCGCCGCCGCAACCCGGTGGCCGCCTTCCCAGATCATCGACAGCGCGACATAGAGCACGATCAGAAGGCCGACATAGCTGATCCAGCGATAGCGGTGCAGCAGCCGGGCGATGACATTGGCCGCGGCCCCCATCAGCGCCACCGACAGGATCAGGCCGATGATCAGCACATCCAGATGGTCGCGCGCCGCACCCGCCACCCCCAGCACATTGTCGAGCGACATCGAGACGTCGGCCACCAGGATCTGCAGTATCGCCTGGCGCATCGAGGCGTTTGGGTCGATGCCATGGGCGTCCTTCTCCTCGCCCTGGCGGATGTCGCGCCACATGCGCCAGCACACCCACAAAAGCAGGATGCCGCCCGCCAGGGTCAGGCCGATGATCGCCATCAGCTGGACAGCGACGGTCGCCAGCCCGATGCGCAGCACCACCGCCGCCACCAGGCCCCACAGCACCACCTTCCTGCGCATGTTAACGGGGACGCGCGCCGCCGCCAGGCCGATCACCACGGCGTTGTCGCCCGCCAGCACCAGGTCAATCATCAGAACCTGGGCGAGCGCGAACAGGCCGCCGGGGTCGAGCAGGGTCAGATGCACAGGGGCTCCTTTGCGAGGGGCGGGAACTGGCCGGTCTGGCGAAGCGCCTCGCCCAGCACCATCGCGGCGGCTTGCGCAACATTCAAGGACCGAAGGCCGGACTTCAGCGGAATCACCAGCCGGGCATGGGCCGCGCGATGGACGGCTTGGGGGACCCCGGCGCTTTCCCGGCCCAGAAGCAGCACATCGTGCGGGGCAAAGCCGAAGCCGGTATAGGGACAGTCGCCGAGGGTAGTCAGCAGCAGAAGCCGGGCCGGGGGCCTTAACGCGTCCTGGAACCGGTCCCAGGAATCATGCCGGCGCACCTCTGCCCACCGGCGATAGTCCATCCCGGCCCGTTTCAGGGCCCTGTCGGTCAAAAGAAACCCACAGGGCTCGATCAGGTCGATGCCCACCCCCAGGCAGGCGCCCAGCCGCATCAGGGCACCCGCATTCTGGGGAATATCCGGCTCATACAGGGCCAGGTGCATGGCAGAGCCGTCGTCGGGCGCAAGATACGGGCGGAAAAGGCATTTTCTGCGTCATCGTGCCGCAAGACCCTCGAAAACCGACTCTCTATTTTACCGCGCGAAAACGGACAAGCGTGCCGGGGCAAAGCGGGGCCGGCGCGTCACCGCGTCATTACCCCTCCCGCCTTTGTTTGTGGCAATAGTTCGGACCTTCCTTTCGGTTATCCGACCAAGAATTCTAAGGGTGAACCCAGTGGCAGCAACGACGAGTGACGCGGGCACGCGACGCGACTTTCTTTATGTGGCGTCGGGCGCCATGGCGGGGGTGGGATTGGCCTCCGCCGCCTGGCCCTTCATCGACCAGATGAACCCGTCCTCCGCGGCGCTCGCCCTGGCCTCGATCGAGGTCGACATCTCCTCCATCCAGCCGGGCCAGCAGGTGGTCTACAAGTGGCGCGGCCATCCCCTGTTCGTGCGCCGCCGCACCCCCAAGGAGATCGCCGAATCCAAGGCCGTCGACGTCAACAGCCTGCCAGACCCCCTGGCCGAGAACGCCAACCTGCCCGCCGGTGCACCCGCCACCGACGCCAACCGCGCCACCAAACCGGAATGGCTGGTGCTGATCGGCGTGTGCACCCATCTGGGCTGCACCCCCACCGTTTCCACCCCCCAGATGCCGGAAGGCGATTACGGCGGCTGGCTCTGCCACTGCCACGGCTCGCAGTACGACACCGCCGGCCGCATCCGCAAAGGCCCGGCGCCGCGCAATCTGGACGTGCCGCCCTACACCTTCACGTCCGCCACCAAGATCAAGGTCGGTTGAGGAGAACGCATATGTCTGGCCCTTCGACCTACAATCCCAAATCCGGCTTCGAGAAGTGGATCGACACGCGCCTGCCGCTGCCGCGTCTGCTGCACGACACCGTCCACACCTTCCCGACGCCGCGCAACCTGAACATCTGGTACACCTTCGGCGGCATCCTGACCTTCTGCCTGGGCGTGCAGATCGTCACCGGCATCGTGCTGGCCATGCATTATGTGGCCAATGCGGGCCTGGCCTTCGACAGCGTCGAGGCCATCATGCGCGACGTCAACTACGGCTGGCTGATCCGCTACATCCATTCCAACGGCGCCTCGATGTTCTTCCTGGCGGTCTACATCCACATGTTCCGCGGCCTTTACTACGGGTCCTACAAGGCCCCGCGCGAGCTGATCTGGATCATCGGCGTACTCATCTATCTGCTGATGATGGCCACCGCCTTCTTCGGCTATGTCCTGCCCTGGGGCCAGATGTCCTTCTGGGGCGCCACCGTCATCACCAACCTGTTCAGCGCCATTCCGGTGGTGGGCGGCCATATCGCCACATGGCTGTGGGGCGACTTCGCGGTGGGTGACGCGACCCTCAACCGCTTCTTCTCGCTGCACTATCTCCTGCCCTTCATCATCGCCGGTGTGGTCGGCCTGCATATCTGGGCGCTGCACGTACCCGGCAACAACAACCCCCTGGGCATCGACGTGAAGAGCCCCCAGGACACCGTGCCCTTCCACCCCTATTACACGGTGAAGGACGCCTTCTATCTGGTCCTGTTTGTGATCCTGTTTGCGGTGTTCGTGTTCTATGCGCCGAACTTCTTCGGCAACCCGGACAATTACCAGCCCGCCAACCCGCTGGTGACCCCGCCCGACATCGTGCCGGAATGGTATCTGCTGCCCTTCTACGCGATGCTGCGCTCCATCCCGAGCAAGCTGATGGGCGTGATCGTGATGGCCGGCGCCATCGTGACGCTGGTCTTCATCCCCTGGCTGGACACCTCCCGCGTGCGCTCCTGCCGCTTCCGCCCCCTGATGAAGCAGTTCTTCTGGGGTCTGCTGGTCTGCTGCATACTCCTGGGCTATTGCGGTTCGCAGAGCGTGGACGCGGCAGCCTTCGGCATCATTCCGCTGGTGTGGGTGGCGCGCCTGGCCACGATCTACTATTTCGCCTTCTTCTACCTGATCATGCCGATCGTGGGCCTGATCGAGACGCCCAGGAAGCTGCCCGCCTCGATTGCGCAATCCGTGCTCGGCGATACCGCCGCTGCCTCGTCTTCCCTTCCGGCCGAGTGAGAAACAACATGCGCCTCAACAAGACTGCTCTCGGCCTCGCCCTCGGCCTGATGGCGTCCACCGCCCTGGTGAGCGCCGCTTCCGCCCAGGAGACGACGAACACCACAAGGCTTCATCCCAAGGATGTCGCCTTCTCGTTCGAGGGGCCTTTCGGCACCTATGACCGCGGCGCCCTGCAGCGCGGCTTCCAGGTCTACAAGGAAGTCTGCGCCGCCTGTCACAGCGCCCAGCACCTGGCTTTCCACAATCTGATGGAAGCGGGCGGGCCGGAGTTCAGCGAGGCCCAGGCCCGCGCACTGGCCGCGTCCGTCAAGGTGCCGGCCGGGCCCGACGACAAGGGCAACACCACCGACGAAAAGGGCAACCCACTGATGCGTCCGGCCACCCTGGCCGACCATTTCCCCTCGCCCTTCCCGAACGAGGAAGCGGCCCGCGCCAATAACGGCGGCGCCCTGCCGCCAGACCTGTCGATGATCGTCAAGGCGCGTGAAGGCGGAGCGGAATATGTCTATTCGATCCTGACCGGCTTCCACATGACCCCGCCCAAGGGTTTCAAGGTCATCGACGGCAAATACTACAACCCCTATTTCGAAGGCTGGAACATCTCCATGCCCCCGCCGCTGGCCAACAATTCCGTCACCTATTCGGACGGCACCAAGGCCACCATCGACCAGGAGGCCCATGACGTGGTGACCTTCCTGGCCTGGGCGTCCGAGCCCAAGATGGAAGAGCGCAAGCGCGTCGGCATGGGCGTGCTGGTCTTCCTGATCGCCTTGGCCGGCATGCTGTTTGCCGCCTATCGCAGGGTCTGGAAAGACCAGCACTGACACGCAATCGTCATTCGCGCGCACGCGGGAATCCGGTGACATGGGGCGCGGGCCCATAAGGCTCGCGCCCTTTTCTCTGGTCGCTCCGGCTCTCGCCTACGCTTCCAATTCTTTTGTGCTAAAAGGCCCGGCAACTCTGGCGTTGGTGCGCATGGTCAAGACCGTTCTCGGCATCATCGGCGGTTCGGGCATCTACGAGATCCCCGGCCTGGAAAACCCGCAATGGCAGACGGTGAAGAGCCCGTTCGGCACGCCGTCCGACCAGCTTCTGACCGGCACCTTCCACGGCGTCGACATGGTGTTCCTGCCGCGCCACGGCCGCGGCCACATCCAGACGCCGACCTCCATCAACTACCGCGCCAACATCGATGCCCTCAAGCGCGTGGGCGTGACCGATCTCATCTCGGTCTCCGCCTGCGGCTCTCTGCGCGAAGAGTTGCCGCCGGGCACTTTCGTGATGGCCGACCAGTTCATCGACCGCACGGTTGCGCGCGAGAAAAGCTTCTTCGGCCCCGGCCTTGTGGCGCATGTCCCCATGGCCCACCCGGTCTGCCCCAGGCTGTCGGGCGCACTCACGCTGGCGGCGCGCGAGCAGAAGATCGACCACAGCGAGGGCGGAACCTATATCTGCATCGAGGGGCCGCAGTTTTCCACCCGCGCCGAAAGCTTCCTTTACCGCGACTGGGGCTGCGCGGTGATCGGCATGACCGCGATGCCGGAAGCCAAGCTGGCCCGCGAGGCGGAACTTCCCTACGCCATCGTCTGCATGGTCACCGACTATGACTGCTGGCACGACGAGCATGAGCATGTGACGGTAGAGGCGGTGATCAAGGTCATGCACTCCAATGCCGGGAATGCGAGGAAGCTGATCATGGCGGTGGCGCCCCAACTGGGTCCCGACCGCCAGCCGTCCACCTGTCCGGACCGCCCCGAAACCGTGCTCGATTATGCCCTGATCACGGCCCCGGAAAAGCGCGACCCGGCGATGATCGCCAGGCTGGACGCGGTGGCGGGAAGGGTATTGAAGAAATGAACTCCAACCATGTCATGGCCCGGCTTGACCGGGCCATCCACGACAAAGGGCGCGCCTGCTGTCATGGATGGCCGGCTCGTGCTGCGGCCGGACAAGTCCGGCCTTGCTGGCCGGCCATGACAGGAACCTAAGGCATGGACTTCAAATCCGTCATTCGCGCCATTCCCGACTATCCCAAGCCGGGCATCATCTTCCGGGACATCACCACGCTCCTGGGCCATGCGCGGGCCTTCCGCGCCGCGGTGGACCAGATGGTTCAGCCCTATGCGGGCCTGAAGATCGACAAGGTCGCGGGGCTGGAAGCGCGCGGTTTCATCCTGGGCGGCGCGGTGGCCCACCAGCTTTCCGTCGGCTTCGTGCCGGTGCGCAAGAAAGGCAAGCTGCCCCACACCGTGATCGGCGAGGACTACGAACTGGAATATGGCCAGGACCGGGTGGAGATTCATATCGACGCCATCGAGAAGGGCGAGAGGGTGCTTCTGGTCGACGACCTGATCGCCACCGGCGGCACGGCCTTTGCCGGCATCAAGCTTCTGGAGCGCGCCGGGGCCCATGTGATCGGCTGCTCCTTCGTTATCGACCTGCCCGAACTGGGCGGTGCCGACAAGCTGCGCGCCCTGGGCAAGCCGGTGACGTCTCTGGTCGCCTTCGAAGGTCACTGACGATGAAGCTTTATTCCAACACCGCCTCGCCTTTCGCCCGCAAGTGCCGGGTAATCGCGCATGAGCTGGGCCTGAAGCTGGAAGAGATCCGCACCCTGCCGGCACAGGACGAGAATTTCCGGCGCGTCAATCCGCTGGGCAAGATTCCGGCGCTGGTGCTGGACGACGGCTCGGTACTGATCGACTCTCCGGTCATCTGCGAATATCTCAACCATGTCGGCGGCGGGAAATTCTTTCCCGGCATGAACATCTTCCAGCACAGTTCCGGCCGCTGGAAGGCGCTGGGGCTGCAGGCGCTGGGCGACGGGCTGGCCGACGCCGCGGTGGCGTGGATCGTGCTGGGCCGCGAAAATCCGCCGCCCCAGGCCAATCGCGCCCGCCAGATTGCGGCGATCGGTGCCACGCTCGACGTTCTGGAGCGCACCAGCTTCGCCGATCCGCCCACCATCGGCGAAATCACGGTCGCCTGTGCCATCGGCTATGTCGAATTCCGCATGCCCGACCTTGATTGGAAGGGTTCCCGTCCCAAATTGGCGGCGTGGTATGACAGGTTCTGCGAATATCCCGCGATGAAGGCGACCGCGCCCGCCCAGCCCTGAAGGCACGCAGGAAGGCTTTTTGGCAATGAAGATTGGTGGCACGCACTACCGTTCCGTCTGGCCCATCGGCGAGGACGCCTTCGGCATCATCGACCAGACCCGCCTGCCGCACGAATTCGTGACCCTGACGCTGCGCTCGGCACAGGAAGCGGCCCACGCCATCAAATCGATGCAGACGCGCGGTGCCCCGCTGATCGGCGTGGTGGGTGCCTATGGCCTGGCGCTGGCCGTGCGCGAGGACGCCGGCGACGACAATATTCAGAAGACCGTGGAGATGCTGGAAGAGACCCGCCCCACCGCCATCAACCTGAAATGGGCGCTGTGGCGCATGCGCGGGCTTCTGATGAACCAGCCGCATGGCGAACGCGCCAGAATGGCCTGGGCGGAAGCCGCGAAGATCGCTGACGAGGACGTGGCGATGAGCGAGGCGATCGGCTGGAACGGCCTGAAGATCATCGAGCGGATTGCGGAGAAAAAGCAGGGCCGGACCGTCAACATCCTGACCCATTGCAACGCCGGCTGGCTGGCGACGGTCGATTACGGAACCGCCCTGGCGCCGATCTATATGGCCCATGACGCGGGCATTCCGCTTCATGTGTGGGTCGACGAAACCCGCCCGCGGGGCCAGGGCGCCTCCCTGACCGCCTTCGAACTCGGCAGCCACGGCGTGCCCCATGCCATCCTCGCCGACAATGCCGGCGGCCATTACATGCAGAACGGCCAGGTGGACCTGGTGATCGTGGGCACCGACCGGGTGACCGCAAACGGCGACGTCGCCAACAAGATCGGCACCTATCTCAAGGCCCTGGCCGCGCACGACAATGGCGTGCCCTTTTATGTGGCGCTGCCCAGTTCCACCATCGACTGGACACTGGATTCGGGCGCCGACATCCCGATAGAAGAGCGCAGCCAGGATGAGGTGCTGAAAACGACCGGTCGCACCGAAGATGGCAAAGTGGTGACAGTTCACATCGCTGCGCCGGGCAGCCCGGCGGCCAATCCGGGCTTTGACGTCACCCCCGCCCGGCTGGTGACGGGGCTGATCACCGAACGCGGCACTTGCACCGCCACGCCCGAGGGCTTAAGGGCCCTTTTTCCGAAGTCTTGAAGAGGCTTTTCGCCATGCAGTCCAACTGGTCTGACAAGGACGCGAAGGATTTTGTCGCCCGCTATGCCGCGCTTGGCGTGAATGAAGATGTGGCGCTGCGCACCTATACCACCCGGCTTCTGGGCTCTGATCCCAAGCTGGTGCTGCATGGCGGCGGCAACACTTCGGTCAAGACCATCGTCCAGGACCAGCTGGGCGAGGACATCGAAGTCATCTGCATCAAGGGCTCCGGCTGGGACATGGGCGATATCGAGCCCGCAGGCCTTCCCGCCGTGCGCCTGGCGCCGCTGCGCAAGCTGCGCGCGCTGGACAGGCTGTCCGACGAGGACATGGTGAACTTCCAGCGCATCAACCTGCTGGATGCATCCTCTCCCAACCCCTCGGTCGAAACGCTGCTGCACGCCTTCCTGCCGCACAAATTCATCGACCACGTCCATTCCACCGCCGTGCTGGCGCTGGTCGACCAGCCCGATGGCGAGGCGATGGCGCGCGAAGTCTATGGCGAGCGCGTGGCCTATGTGCCCTACACCATTCCCGGCTTCGCGCTCGCCAAGTCGGTGGCCGATGTGTTCGACAAAAACCCCGATGTCGAGGGCCTGGTGCTTCTGCAGCACGGCATCTTCACCGTGGGCGACAGCGCCCGGCAGGCTTATGCCCGCATGATCGAATTCGTGACGATGGCCGAAGAGCGTCTGGGCCGCCAGAGAAAGGCGCGGAGCGCGGCGAAGCTGCCGTCCGATCTGGCAACGTTGCCTGAGATTGCGCCCATCCTGCGCGGCGCCGTGGCGATTTCGAAGAATCCGCAGGCGGGCACCGTCAAGCGGCAGATCCTGAATTTCCGCACCAATCCCGCCATCCTCTCCTATGTGAACGGCGCCGAACTGGCGCGCTACGCCCAGCAGGGCGTGGTCACGCCAGACCACACCATCCGCACCAAGAACTGGCCGCTCCTTGTGCCCGCGCCGCAGGCCGCCAGGCTGGACGAATGGAAGAAGGACGTTCAGGCCGCGGTGGAGACTTACGTCGCGCACTATCACGACTATTTCGCCCGCAACAACGAGAAGAGCCCGCAGAAGAAGACCGAGCTTGATCCCTTGCCGCGGGTGATCCTGGTGCCGGGCGTCGGGCTGTTCGGGGTCGGCGCCTCGGCCAAGGATGCGGCCATTGCCGCCGACATCGCCGAGAATACGGTGGAAGTGATCACCGACGCCGAAGCGATCGGTGAATTCAGGCCGATCGGCGAATACGACATGTTCGAAGTCGAATACTGGTCGCTGGAACAGGCCAAGCTGGGCAAGTCCGCCGAAAAGGCACTGGCCCGGCAGGTGGCGGTCATCACCGGCGGCGGCAGCGGCATCGGCGCCGCCACGGCGATGGCGATGGCCAGGCAGGGCGCGGAAGTCGCCGTGCTGGACCGCGACATGGATGCGGCCCGGGCCGTGGCGAAGAAGATCGGCGGCAAGGCGCTGGCCGTCAGTTGCGACGTTACCGATCCGCTTAATGTGCGCGCGGCCTTCGACGCCGTGGTATCAGCCTTCGGCGGGGTGGATATCGTGGTCTCCAACGCCGGCGCAGCCTGGCAGGGCACCATTGGCTCGGTGGACGACGAGACGCTGAGAAAATCGTTCGAGCTGAATTTCTGGGCTCATCAGGCGGTGGCGCAAAACGCCACCCGCATCATGCAGGCCCAGGGCACCTATGGCTGCCTCTTGTTCAATACCTCCAAACAGGCAGTCAATCCGGGCAAGGATTTCGGACCTTATGGCCTGCCCAAGGCGGCGACCCTGTTCCTGGTCAAGCAGTATGCGCTGGATCACGGCAAGGACGGCATCCGCGCCAATGCGGTCAATGCCGACCGCATCCGCAGCGGATTGCTGACCGACGAGATGGTTGCGGCGCGGTCCAAGGCGCGCGGCGTTTCGGAGACCGACTATATGTCCGGCAACCTGCTCAGGCGCGAAGTGACGGCGCAGGATGTTGCGGACGCCTTCGTCTATCTGGCCACCGCGGCCAAGACCACCGCCGCCGTCGTCACCGTCGACGGCGGCAACATCGAGGCGAGTTTGCGCTGATGCCGACTCGTCACCAAGAGCCAGGGGTTTTGGAGAACGGAAAGTCGTTGAACAGGCTCCTGCCCGAAGGCGCGCCGTGCGGGTTGGCAGGGATTTATCTATGACATCTCGCCTATTTGCCGAGAACTTCGTTCGGCTTGTTTAGGCGTTAGCCCTCGGCGTCTTTGCGGCGCTTCTGCCGCTTCAGATAGGCGCGCCCATCATGCTTCGTCTTCTTCCCGGCAAAATGCTTCTTGCCCGCATGCGGCTTGACCGGACGCTCGTCCTGAGCCGCCGGCCTGTGCCGCGGCGGTGACGCTTCGCCCGTGTTGCCGGGCGCGGGGAAAATGCGCACGCCTCCCTTCTGGCGCGCGGCCACCAGCGCGGCAAAATTCTCGGCGACCTTTTCGTCCACCTGAAAGCGGGTTTCGGTATCATAGACGCGGATGGCGCCGATATCGGCCTTGGTGACATTGCCCTGACGGCAGATTTCCGGCAGCAGCCATTTGGGGTCGGCGTTTCGCTCGCGACCGACATTCAGCAAAAACCACGGGCCGTTCGCGACGGTGCCTGCCTGCGATGGGCCGGCCTTGCGCGCCGCGCCGTCATCGCGGCGTTCCGGCTTGCGTGGCCGCTCGCTCCGGTCGGGCCGATTTTTCGAGGGCTTCTGCGCGCCCGCTTCGCGGGTCGTTCGTGGCGCGTGCGCAGGCAGTTCGGGAATTTCTTCCGGTGCCGGCAATTGCGAGCGATAGAGCTTCACAAAGGCCGCCGCGACGGTGTGGGGAGAATGGGCCGCCAAAAGCGCACTCGCCGTGACAATATCATCCTCGCCGGCAGGTTCGGTCAGGAGGGGGTTGCGAAGCAGCCGGTCAGTGTCGAGTTTGCGAATTTCCTCGGGCGAAGGCGGGTTGCCCCAGGAAAATTCCACCTTCGCCCGCCCCAGCATTTCCTCCGCCCGGCGGCGGCGGGACGGTGGCACCAACAGAATGCTTACCCCCTTGCGGCCCGCGCGTCCGGTGCGCCCGCTGCGATGCTGCAACACCTGCGCGTCATTGGGCAGATCGGCATGGATCACAAGTGACAGGTTCGGCAGGTCGATCCCGCGCGCGGCAACATCGGTTGCGACACAGACGCGGGCCCGGCCGTCGCGTAGTGCCTGCAGCGCGTGGTTGCGCTCGCTCTGGCTCAATTCGCCCGACAGCGAAACCGCGGAGAAACCGCGTTCCAGCAGCATGGCTTCCAGATGCCGCACCGACTGGCGGGTGTTGCAGAACACCAGCGCGCCGGGCGGGTCGATGAAGCGCAGCAGGTTCGCCACGGCGCTTTCGGCGCCATGCGGCGCAATCCTGACGGCGCGATATTCGATGTCGGCATGACCGCTGGTTTCGCCGCGCGTCTCGACGCGCAGGGCATCGCGTTGATAGTGCCGGGCCAGGGTGACGATCGCCTTGGGCAATGTCGCGGAGAATAAAAGCGTCCGGCGCGTTGGCGGCGTCGCTTCCAGGATGAATTGCAAATCCTCACGAAAGCCCAGGTCGAGCATTTCGTCGGCTTCGTCCAGCACCACTGCCTTGAGGCAAGCGACCTTCAGGGCGCGCCGTTCCAGATGGTCGCGCAACCGGCCCGGCGTGCCGACCACGACATGGACGCCACCGGCGAGCTGGCGGCGTTCGGCGCTGGGGTCCATGCCGCCGACGCACGCCACAACGCGCGCGCCGGCATGGTGATACAGCCAGCCCAATTCGCGTTGTACCTGCAAAGCGAGTTCGCGTGTCGGCGCAATGACCAGCGCCAGCGGATCGCCGGCGGGCCCAAGTGTCTGGGCACCGTCCAGCAGCGTTTCCGCCATCGCCAGGCCATAGGCAACCGTCTTGCCCGAGCCGGTCTGGGCCGAAACCAGCAGATCGCGTTCATTGGCTTCGGATTCCAGCACAGCCGCCTGCACCGGGGTCGCGACTCTATAGTCCCGCTCGGTCAGGGCGCGAGTGATGGAAGCAGGGGCTTTCAGGAATGCCAACGAAGACCTTTCATGCGCGGCGTTGTTGCTGCGACGGCCACTCTCTAGCGCAGTCCGCCGGAATAAGCAGCATTTGCCTTGCGCGTTCCCGCCGCATCACGCCGACGCCGGCGGGCAGGTCGGCGTTATGTGTTGAACCGGAAATGCATCACATCGCCGTCCTGGACGATGTATTCCTTGCCTTCCAGCCGGAACTTGCCCGCCTCGCGCGCGCCCGCTTCGCCCCTGCCGGCGACATAATCGTCATAGGCGATGGTTTCGGCGCGGATGAACCCGTGCTCGAAATCGGTGTGGATCACGCCCGCCGCCTGGGGCGCGCGTGAGCCTGCCGTCACTGTCCAGGCGCGCGCTTCCTTCGGGCCCACGGTGAAGAAGGTCAGAAGCCCCAGAAGTTCATATCCGGCGCGGATCAGCCGGTTCAGGCCCGGCTCCTCAAGCCCCAACGACTCCAGAAAATCGGCGCGGTCCCCGGCGGGCATCTGCGCGATCTCTTCCTCGATCCGGGCCGAGATCACCACGCTCTTGGCGCCTTGCGCCTTTGCCATCGCTTCGGCCTTCACCGAAATCGCGTTGCCGGTGGCGGCCGATCCTTCCTCTACATTCAGCACATACAGCACCGGCTTGGCGGTCATCAGCCCAAGCTGGGCGTAAAGCCCACGTTCTTCCGGCGCCAGATCGGCCAGCCGCGCGGGCTTGCCCTCGCGCAGCAGCGCCAGCGCTTTCAGCATCAGCGCCAGCGTCTCCTTGCTTTCCTTGTCGCCGCCCTTGGCCTTTTTCTCCAGCGGCACCACGCGCTTTTCCAGCGACTCCAGGTCGGCCAGCATCAGCTCGGTCTCCACCGTCTCGGCATCGGCGATCGGATCGATCTTGCCTTCGACATGGGTGATGTCGTCGTCCTCGAAGCAGCGCAGCACATGGACCACCGCGTCCACTTCGCGGATATTGGCCAGGAACTGGTTGCCCAGCCCTTCGCCCTGGGATGCGCCGCGCACCAGCCCGGCGATGTCGACAAAGGTGATGCGGGTGGGAATGATCTCGGCGCTGCCGGCGATACCGGCCAGGGTTTCCAGCCTCGGATCGGGCACGGCCACATCGCCCACATTGGGCTCGATGGTGCAGAAGGGATAATTGGCTGCCTGCGCCGCCGCGGTCTGGGTCAACGCATTGAAGAGTGTGGATTTTCCGACGTTGGGCAGGCCCACGATACCGCACTTGAATCCCATTATTCTACGTCTTTCTTTGGTTTCGGCGGCTGCGTCAGCAGCGCCACCTTGCTCATGAATCCGTTGTCGTCGTCCTTCGCCAGCAGCGGCGCGGCCTGGACCATCGCCTCCACCATGGGCTTCAGCCAGACGATTTCGTCCTTGCTGAAATTGGCCAGCACATGGCCGCTGACCATCTCCTTCTGGCCGGGATGGCCGATGCCCACCCGCACCCGGCGGTAATCAGGCCCGATGGTGGCGGTGATGGATTTCAGGCCGTTCTGCCCCGCATCGCCTCCACCCGTCTTCACCTTCAGCTTGCCGGCCGCCAGGTCGATCTCGTCATGGATGACGACCAGCGCCGACAGCGGCAGCTTGAAGAAGCGCAGCGCCGGTCCCACGCTGTCGCCGGACAGGTTCATATAGGTTTGGGGCTTGAGCAGGTATGTCTTGCGGCCGGCAAGCCTGCCTTCGGAAATCAGGCCGTCGAATTTGGTCTTCCAGGGCCCAAAGCCGTGCGCGGCATGGATCTCGTCCACCACGATGAACCCGGCATTGTGCCGGTTCTTCGCATATTGCGATCCGGGGTTGCCCAAGCCGACCAGAAGCAGAGGCGTACCGGCTGGGTCTTTTGTCCCCCGGCTTTGTCGCTCGTCGCTCATGGACTTGGTGTCCACATCGCTCCTCGCTCCTTGCCGGAGGGCCAAAATCCCCTATCCGGGTTGAGCCCTTCCTACTTCTTGGCGGGCGCGGCGGCAGGCGCAGCAGCCGGAGCGGCGGCGGGCGCGGCAGCGGCAGGCGTCTCGGTTGTGGCAGCGGCGGCGGCGCGCAACTCTTCGCGCACGCTGGTCGGTGCCACGACGGAGCAGATGGTGAAGTTGCGGCCCCGGATCACCGGCTTGACGCCTTCGGGCAGCGTCAGCGAGGCAATGTGGATCGACTCATTGATGTCCAGTCCCGATACGTCGACGTCAATGGTGTTGGGAATGGTCTCGGCCGGACAGATCAGGCCGATCTCATGGCGCACGATGTTCAGCACGCCGCCTTTCTTCAGGCCCGGCGAGGTTTCCTGGCCCTTGAAGCGGACCGGAATGTCCAAGCGGACAGTGGCGCCTTCTTCCAGGCGCATGAAATCGACATGAACCGGAAAGTCGCTCACCGGGTCCAGCTGCACGTCGCGCGGGAGCACCCGGGTCTTGCGGCCGCCGATGTCCAGCATGAACAGGGTGGTCAGGAAATGGCCGGCGCCGACATGCAGCCACAGGGCATGCCCGTCGATGCTCACATTCTCGGGTGCGGCGGTGCCGCCATAGACGACGCCCGGAATCAGGCCCTTCTGGCGCGCCTGAAAGGCCGGGCCCTTGCCCGTGCCCGTGCGCGTTTCCACCTTAAGCTCTTGAACCTGCGCCATTTTCCTGATCCTTCGGAGGCCGCCCAAGCCGGCAAGCGGGGCGGAAAGGCGTGGCTTTTAGCCGAAGGGACAGCCCATGGCAACCGTGCCCGCCTGGACCGCCCGCCGCACCATGCTAGCCTGATGCCCGGAAGGCAAAAACGGGGGAACGCCATGCACAATCCATTCGTCGTCATCCTGCTGGCCGGGCTGGCCGCCTGGCTGTTCGGGGCGGCCTGGTACACAACCTTGGGAGCGCCGTGGCAGCGGGCGCACGGGTTCCCGCCTTGCGAGCCCGGCCAGAGGAAGATGCCCGTGATCCCGCTGGTGGTCTGTTTCGTCGGCGAGGTGGTGATGGCCGCCGTGGTCTACCAGACGCTGGACCATCTGGGCGTGGTGGGTGCCGGATTCGGGGCCATCGCCGGGCTGACGCTGGGGGTGGGGTTCTTGCTCACCAGCACCGTCATCAACCACCAGTTCCAGCAAAAGCCGTGGGCCGCCACGCTCATCGATGGCGTGCATTGGACGGCGGTGGTGGTGATCCAGGGCGCCATCATCGGCGCGCTGGTCTGATCAAAAAAATCTAGTCAAAAAGGCTGGAGACCGACGCCTCGTTGTTGATGCGCCGCATGGCCTCGCCCAGCAGCGGCGCGATCGAGATGCTGCGGATATTGGGGCAGGCGTGCATTTCCGCCGTCGCCTGGATGGAGTCGGTGACCACCATCGATTTCAGCTTGGACGCCTTGATGCGCGCCACCGCCCCGCCCGACAGGACGCCATGGGTGGCATAGGCATAGACCTCGGTGGCGCCGTTCTTCAGAAGCGCGTCGGCGGCGTTGCAGATGGTGCCGCCGGAATCGACGATGTCGTCGATCAGCACGCAGGACTGGCCCTCCACGTCGCCGATGATGTTCATCACTTCCGATTCGCCGGCGCGCTCGCGGCGCTTGTCGACGATGGCCAGGTCCGTGCCCAGCCGACGCGCCAGGGCGCGCGCGCGCACCACGCCGCCCACGTCGGGCGAAACCACCATGGGCAGCTTGTCGCCGGCATAATCCATGATGTCCTTCACGATCACCGGCATGGCGAAAAGATTGTCGGTGGGAATGTCGAAGAAGCCCTGGATCTGGCCGGCATGAAGGTCGACGGTCAGCACGCGGTTGGCGCCCGCTTCGGTGATCAGGTTGGCCACCAGCTTGGCGGATATCGGCGTGCGCGGGCCCACCTTGCGGTCCTGGCGGGCATAGCCGAAATAGGGGATCACTGCGGTGATGCGCCGGGCCGAGGCGCGGCGCAGCGCGTCGATCATGATCAGCAGTTCCATCAGATTGTCGTTGGCCGGATAGCTGGTCGACTGGATGACGAACATATCCTCGCCGCGCACATTTTCCTGCACCTCGACGAACACTTCCATGTCGGCGAAGCGGCGCACCTGGGCCTTGACATAGGGAAGCTTGAGATGCTGGCCGATGGCCTCGGCCAGGGGGGCGTTGGAGTTGCCGGTGATGAGGCGCATGCCCCGCGAACCGCCCAGATCGGTCATTGCACTGGCCCCGCCTGCTTGCCGGCTCGCCCAGGAAAGGGCGAAACCCCCATGTAACATTGGTGACGCAACTTTGATGACGGGCTTTTAGCGGCTGGGGACGGCCCCGGCAACCCGCACAAACGCCGCTGCCGCCGCGACGGATTCCGCAATATTTTCCGCGAAAACTCAGGGTATGAGGGCGATGGCCGAGACCTGGCGGCCATAATCGGGCTCGCCTTTGTGGGTGGTGCGGCGGAAGCTGAAAAAACCATTTTCCGGCGGATAGGTGCAGGCCGGCAACGTCTCCACGCCGGCGATGCCGGCCTGCTCCAGCCGATGGGCGGCATAGCCCTTCAAGTCGAAGCGGTAATGGCCCTCCCTGTCCGAGGGCGCGAAGAAGCGGCGGTTGCGAAGGCCCAGCTCCAGGAACCGGTCGCGAAATTCCCAGCCCACTTCGTAATTGTCCTGGGTGATCGCCGGGCCGATCGCGGCGCGGATGTTTTCGCGCCGGGCGCCCAGCGTCTCCATCGCCGCAACGGTATTCTCCAGAATGCCTCCGCCTTCTCTTGTTCCCAGGGCGCCCTTCCAGCCGGCATGGGCCGCGCCGATCACCCGCGCATGGGGCTCGACAAACAGCACCGGGGCGCAATCGGCGGTCAGGATGCCCAGTGCCAGGCCGGGTGTGGCGGTGACCATCGCGTCGCCTTCACGCGTCTGGCCGGCCAAAGGCACGGGGCGCACGATGGCGCTGTGGATCTGATAAAGCGTGACCAGCTCGATGCCCTCGCCAAGTGCGGCGGCGGCACGGCGCCGGTTCTCCTTTACCCGTTCGGGAAGATCGCGCGAGCCAGGCCCGCAATTCAGCGACGCATGGATGCCATCCGAGACGCCGCCCTCGCGCTGGAAGAAGCCATGCGCGATGCCGGGGACGCCCAGCGTCTGCGCCGTCAGCCGCTGGATCATGACGCCGTCCATGCGGCAAAGCCCGGCGCGCTGTCGAAGGCGGGCGGCAGGAAGGCCAGCGCCTTGAACAGCGTGCCCATCTGGTCGGGGCCTACCAGCCGCTTTACCGCGGCAACAAGGCTCGTTCCGGCGGCCGGATTGGCGCTGGCCAGGCGTTCGGCCCGTTCGGCCAGCCCCAGCGCGGCCAGGAAGGCGCGCTGGGTGACAGGTCCCAGCACGGCGGCCCCGCCCTGGCGGCCCGCCGCGGCCAGGGCGGCGAAATCGACATGGGCCGACAGGTCGTCTCCGCCCGGCTCGGCCAGCACGTCGGCGAAGCTGTGCCCTCCCACCGCCTGCAGGGTTTCGCCAAAGCCGCTGCGGGCCTGATAGCCGTAATCCACCATCAGCGCCGCTCCACCGCGCCGGGCGACGATGCGGGCAATGTCCTCGGCCAGGGCCAGGGCGGCCGGCGATGTCTCATAGACGCCGCCCTCGGGCACCGCTTCCAGTCCCACCGGGATCATTGGCGGGGGCGTGGGCATCGGCGCCAGCGCGAAGGCCAGCTCCCCATTTTGCGCCGTCACCATGCGTTCGCACCAGCCGCGTTCGGTCCTGACATACTGGCGCAGGGGCAAGGCGTCGAAGAATTCATTGGCGACAAGGAACAGCGGCCGCTCGTCCAGCTGATCGCCGAACTGCGCCTGCCAGCGCACGGACACGCCGCTCCCGCCGATCTTTTTTTCCTGCAGGGTCCGCAGCACCGGGCTTGCTTCGACCAGTACCACCTCCAGCCCGGCAAGGAACTCCGGCACCACCTTCGCGGCGCGCAGGATGTCCGTCATCAGCGTTCCGCGCCCCGGTCCCAGCTCCACCAGCCGCGGGTTCTTGGGACAGCCCTGGTCGGTCCAGACCTGGACCAGCCACAGGCCGATCATTTCGCCGAACATCTGGCTGACCTCGGGCGCGGTGATGAAGTCCCCCGCCGCGCCAAAAGGGTCGCGGGTGGCGTAATAGCCGTCCCTGGGATCCAGCAGCGCGATCGACATGAACTGGGCCACCGACATGGGCCCCTGGGCCTCGATCAGCGCGACGATGCGGCTGGCCAGGGTCATGGCAAAGTCACCTGGCGGCGGGCTTGCGGTAGGCCACCCAGAACAGAAGCCCGGCCCCCAGCCAGACGGGGATCGACAGCGCCATGCCCATGCTTATGGGACCTATGAACTGGCTGTCGGGCTCGCGGAACCATTCGACGATGAAGCGGAATGTGCCATATCCCAGGAAGAAGATGGCCGACAGCAGTCCCGGCCGCTCATTGGCGCGAAAGACGCGCAGCGCCACCTGCATGATGACCAGCAGCAGGATGCCTTCCAGCGCCGCCTCATAGAGCTGGCTTGGATGGCGCGGAATGTTGCCGCCGCGCGGGAAGATCATCGCCCAGGGAACATCGGTGGGCCGGCCCCACAATTCGCCATTGATGAAGTTTGCGATGCGCCCGAAGAAAAGGCCGATGGGCGCGAAGGCGGCGACCAGATCGGCGATGGGCAGCATCTTCAGCTTGCGGCGGCGGCAGAACAGCCAGGTCGCGATCACCACGCCCAGAAGTCCGCCATGAAAGGACATGCCGCCTTCCCAGGCCGCGATGATGCGGATGGGATGATAAAGAAAGTCCATCGGCAGGCCGGTGCAGAAGCCGCCATAATCGGGCGTCACGCTGCACAGGATGATGCCGTAGATCAGCACCCAGCCCAGCCGGCCGCCGATGATCACGCCGAAGGTGGCCCACACCACCAGGTCGCCGATATCGTCCTCGCCCGCCGGAGGACGGCCATTGAAGGGTGGATGGGCCCACAGCGCCTTCAGGCGCAGCACCCGCACGATGCCCCACCAGGCCAGCACGATGCCCGCGATATAGGACAGGGCATACCAGCGGATCGCCAGCGGGCCCAGTTGGACCAGGACGGGATCGATATGGGGATAGGGGAGCAGGGCCTGGATCATGGGGCTGGATTGGCTGGATTGAAGGGCTAGACGGGCTGCTTCGCGGCTTCTTGTCAAGACGGCTTGTGCCAGATGACACGGCTGTTCATATAAAGACGGCAGATGGAGCTTCTCATGGCGCAGACGGACAATCCCTTCCTGGACGGGATGGCAAAAGCCTTTACCGACGCCGCCGGCATGGCCCAGAGCGTGCGCGCGGAAATCGACACCTTCGTGCGCCAGCGGCTGGAACGGCTGGTGGCGGACATGGACTTTGTGCCGCGGGAGGAGTTCGAGGCGGTCAAGGCGATGGCAGCCAAGGCGCGCGCCGAGAACGAAGCACTGGCGGCGCGGATCGCGGCGCTGGAGTCCAGTTCCGACTCCAAATCAGGCACTTAGCGTCCTCCACAGCAAATTCATCGCGGCTTTGTGGGCGAATCTGCAGCCAGTTCAAAGCTGTGGAATCTTTTACAGACCGTTAATTCGTGACTCCCGGACTCTTGTACCGGCGCAAAATCTTGTGCCAGTTTGGTCAGCAACTGCTTCGTTTTGTGACCCATTCCAAATCAGGGTCAGGAGAGTCCGCGATGACCATCATGCACCTGGACGACGAGCCGGTCGGCACGCTGCACCCCCTGGACCTTCTGGAACGCCAGGTCGAGGCCAATGGCTGGGCGTTCGAGCGGGCGGGACGGGACGAACTGAACCTGTCGGTGGCCGGCCGCTGGAGCGACCACCATTTCAGCTTTTCCTGGCGCGAGGACCTGCAGTCCCTCCACCTGTCCAGCGCCTTCGACATGCGGGTGGGTGCGGGCGTGCGCCGGCAGAATATTGCCGACCTGCTCATGCATGTGAACGCCAAGCTGTGGATCGGCCATTTCGACCTGTGGCCGCAGGACGGCACCATCATCTTCCGCCACGCGATGATCTTCCCCGATGCCGAGGTCAGTGCCGCCCAATGCGAGGCGCTGCTCAACCTGGCGCTCGAGGCGTGCGAGCATTACTACCCCGCCTTCCAGTTCGTGCTGTGGGGTGGCAAGACGGCGGAAGAAGCCATGTCCGCCGCGGTACTGGAATGCGCCGGCCAGGCGTGACAGTCGGATGTTAAGCGGCCGCATGGCCCCCGCGCCGAAGGCGCGCCAACAAATAAAGCGACCCATTTTGCTGGTGGGAGCGGGCAGAATGGGCGGCGCGCTCCTGAAAGGCTGGCTGGCGGCCGGGTTCGGGCCCATCACTGTCGTCGAGCCCAACCCCTCCGCGGCGCTGAAGTCGCTGGCGCGCAAAAGGGCGATCACGCTGGTCGCCGCACCGTCGCAGGTCACGGCGAAAAAGATCGCCGCCTGCGTGGTAGCGATGAAACCGCAGGTGCTCAAGACTGAAGCGGCCGCGCTGGCCGGCATCGCTTCACGCGGTGCGCTGATGATTTCGATTGCCGCCGGCACCACGATTGCGGCGATGGCAACAGCCTGGGGCCGAAAGGCGCGCATCGTGCGCGCCATGCCCAACACGCCCGGCGCCATCGGTGCCGGCATCACCGGCCTTTTCGCCCCCAGGGGCGTGACGGCTGCCGATCGCAGGCTAGCCGCGTCGCTGCTGGCGGCACTGGGCCAGACGCTGTGGCTGTCCAAGGAAGGCCTGATCGATTCGGTGACGGCGGTGTCGGGCTCCGGCCCCGCCTATCTCTTCCTGATGGTCGAGGCGCTGGCGCAAGCCGGCATGGCCGAAGGGTTGCCGCGCGCGCTGGCCGAGCAGTTCGCGCGTGCCACCGTCGTAGGCGCCGGCGCGCTGCTGGCGGCGGACAAGGCGCCCGCCTCGGCCCTGCGCGAGGCGGTAACCAGTCCCGGCGGCACCACCGCGGCCGCGCTGGCAGTGCTGATGCCGCAGCTGCCGGACCTGATGAAGCGCGCCGTCCATGCCGCAAGGAAGCGTGCCGAGGAACTGCGCTGAAAGTTGCGCTTTATCCACCTGCCTTTTCACCCCTGCTACAATTGCGCCATGATGGCGGCGGCGATAAGAGCAAACGGTGTTGACAAGGGGGGAGGGGGCGCGTTTTTTCGCGTGAAAACCGCGCGGCATTCCACGATTTTGCCCTCCCCGGATGCTGGACAGGATTTGCGGTCAGACCGGCAACCGTATCGTCGCCTTCAGGCCGCCGGTCTGGCTGGAGCTGAGAATGATGTCCCCGCCATGCGCGCGGGCGATGTCGCGGGCGATGGCCAAGCCCAGGCCGCTGCCTCCCACCTGCAGATTGCGGCCCTCGTCCAGCCGGCGGAAGGGGCGGAAGGCTTCTTCGCGGCGGTCGGCGGCTATGCCCGGCCCATCATCCTCCACCACGATTTCCACCAGCTTTTCGCTCTCGGCCAGCGTCACCGCCACCTGCCGGCCATGTTTCAGGGCATTGTCGATCAGGTTGGTCAGGCAGCGGCGCAGCGCGGCGCGCTTGACGCTGACCTCCACCGGGCCGGGCACGACCACGGCGACACCGTCCCGCTGGCGCGCCCTGGCGGCGGCGGCGGCGGTGTCGCGCACCAGTTCGGAAAGATCGGTAAGCACCGACTCCTCGCCGCCCTCGCCGCGGGCAAAGGCAAGATAATCGTCCAGCATATGCTCCATCTCGGCCACGTCGCCGCGCATCGAGCGCGTCTCCATATCATCGGGCATCATCGCCAGTGCCAGCTTCAACCGGGTCAGCGGCGTCTTCAGATCATGGCTGACACCGGCCAGCATCTCGGTGCGCTGGCTGACGTGGCGCTCGATGCGCTCGCGCATGGTAATGAAGGCGGAAGCGGCACGCCGCACCTCGATGGCGCCATAGGGCTTGAAGTCCGGCACCGCGCGGCCCTTGCCGAAGCTTTCGGCGGCGCGCGCCAGCCGCTCGATAGGGCGCACCTGTCCGCGCAGGTAGAGAATGGCGATGGCCAGAAGGATAAGACCCGGTCCCACCAGCCACAGGATATACAGATCGGGCTGGGACACGGTGACCCGGTCGCGCGGCACGACGATCTCCAGCACGCCGTCCTTCACGTCGATCTTGATATTGAAGTCCACCCCCGTGCGCCCGGTGACGAAATGGCGGCCCGGCCCGATCTGCTGGGCGATGGTCTCGTCCAGCGCCTGGTCGATGGTGGTGCCGGGCTTGCGCGACGGCGGGGGAAGCCTGGCCCCGTCATGATAGGTCAGCCGGTAGCGCAGCTGGCGGGCCGACAGCGCGCGCAGGCCGTCGCGTTCCAGCGTGGGAGTGGAATCTTCCAGCGCCACCAGCAGCGCGACGTCTGCGGCGACGTCGGCGGCCAGGGCCCGCGTGGTTGTGTCCAGGTTTATCTCGAAGAAGACGTAGCTCAGGATGCCCAGCAGCAGCAGCACCGGCGCCACGATGATGATCAGCGAGCGGCCGAACAACCCGCGCGGCAAATAGCGCTTGATGCGGAAGGGGGAGGCGGAGTCAGTCACGACCGGGCACGAGCATGCAACAGGCCGCAACACCCCGGTGCGTCCATGTTGGGCCATTGCAAAAGTCGGGTGTGACGATGTCACCCACGATCCGGCACCAGCATATAACCCACGCCCCGCACTGTCTGGAGATAGAGCGGCAGCTTGGGGTCTTCCTCGATCTTGCGGCGAAGCCGTGTCACCTGCACGTCGATGGACCGTTCAAGGGCAACATTCAGCTGCCTGCACAAATCGGCACGCGAGAAGGGCCGGCCCGCATTGGTGGCGAAAAGCTGCAGCAGCGCGGCCTCGGCACCTGTCAGCTTCACCGGCTTGCCGGCGCGGGTCAGCCGCGCCGTGGCCGGATCGAATTGTGCCGGTCCCATCCGCACCGGCCCGGGGGCCGGCGCTTCGGGCGGGGTAGCCCGGCGCAAAAGCGAGTTCACCCTGAGCAAAAGCTCGCGCGGCTCGAAGGGCTTGGGCAGATAGTCGTCCGCCCCCTGTTCCAGCCCCGCGATACGGTCGGCCGGATCGCCCCTGGCGGTCAGCATCAGGATGGGAACCGAGGAGGTTTCCCGCACGCTGCGGGTCAGGTCCAGTCCCGTTTCCCCCGGCATCATCACGTCCAGGATCAAGAGGTCGAATTCCATGCTTTTCATCAGCGCCCGCGCCTCGGCGGCGCCCGTGGCGGCGCTGACCCGGTAGCCATTGCCCGAAAGATAACGCTGCAGCAGGGCCCGCAGCCTCTCATCGTCATCGACCACCAGCAGATGGGGCTCGCTGCCCGCGCTCATGGCTGCCATGCCGGCCAGGCAAGCGAAATTGCCGGTCCGACCCTTGCGATTTTCGCATAAGCCATGCTGCAATGCATGCCACATAACTAGGCCCTGGCCGCTGGCCGGGCAAGGCCCCACAACAGGGCGCGAGTTCAAGGATGCGTGCTATGGCGGATGTCATACCTTTCGATCAGCGTGAAGGCTCTCTCTGGTACGACGGCAGGCTGGTGCCCTGGAAGGACGCCAAGACCCACGTGCTGACCCATGGCCTGCACTATGCCTCCTGTGTTTTCGAAGGCCAGCGCATTTATGGCGGTACAATCTTCAAGCTGAAGGAGCATACCGACCGGCTGTTCTTCTCGGCCGAGACGCTGGGCATGAAGATTCCCTTCACCAGGGATGAGATCAACCAGGCCTGCATCGATGCCGCCGCCGCACAGGGCATCACCGACGGCTACCTGCGCCCGGTGGTCTTCCGCGGCAGCGAGATGATGGCGGTGTCGGCGCAGAACACGAAAATTCACGTCGCCATCGCCTGCTGGCCCTGGCCGTCCTATTTCAGCCCGGCGGAGAAGCTGAAGGGCATCCGCCTGGACATCTCGCGCTGGAAGCGGCCCTCTCCGGAGACCGAGCCGGTGCATGCCAAGGCCGCCGGCCTCTACATGATCTGCACCCTCTCCAAGCACGAGGCCGAGGCCAAGGGCTATGCCGACGCGCTGATGTTCGATTATCGCGGCTATGTCGCCGAGGCGACGGGCGCCAATGTCTTTTTCGTGCGGGATGGAGTGCTGCATACGCCCACGCCCGACTGCTTCCTCAACGGCATCACCCGCCAGACGGTGATCGCGATTGCCAAGGCGCGCGGCGTTACGGTGGTCGAGCGGCACATCCAGCCGGAGGAGATGAGCGGGTTCAGCGAATGCTTCCTCACCGGCTCGGCCGCGGAAGTCACCCCGGTGTCGGAGATCGGGCCTTACAGCTTCAAGCCCGGCGCGCTCACCGAGACGCTGATGAACGCCTATTCGGAGGAAGTGCGCGGCAAGGTGCCGGCAACGGCCTGAGCCCTAGCTTTCCGCCCAGACCAGCAGCACGCCTCCCGCCAGCAGGATGGCGATGCCGGCCATTTCGCGCGCGCTGACATGCTGGCGCATGCGATGCGATACCGCCTGGGCGAAGACCACGTCGATCATCCCCAGTGTCCGAACGCTCGCGGCGGTCGCCAGCGCGAAGGCCAGGAACCAGAACTCCGATGCCAGCGCGCCGATCAGGCCGGCGCCGCCGCTGACCTTCCAGGACTTCAGCATCAGGGTCAGGGTGCCGGGCGCGGTGACGCGCAGCCACGCCGACATCACCACCGACTGCAGCAACAGTCCCGTGAACAATGTGAAGGTGGCGGCCAGCACGAAGCCGGTGTGCGGCAGTGCCAGGATGGCGCCACGGAAGCCTACCGCCGATGCGGCGAAAAAACCTCCGGACGCAAGTCCCAACAGCGCCGCCTTGAGACCGGTGCCCCCGCCGCCCGGCCTCAACGAGATCAGCAGCATGCCAAGGGTGGCAAGCAGGATTGCGGCTACCATCAGCGGGGTCAGCCTGTCGCCGAGAAAGATGAATCCCAGGATGGCGGTCAGCACCGGCTCCATCTTGAGGAAGGCGATGGAAACAACAAAGGAGCGGTGCTGCATGGTCAGCAACATCAGCAGCGTGGCGACGATTTGTGTCAGCGCCCCCACCGCCAGCCAGACCAGGAAGATGTCGCTCACCGGCGGAAGTGCGGAGTGGCGGATGGTCATGACCGCCAGCAGGAAGAGGGCGGCGAAGGGCAGGGCGAAGAGAAATCGCACATGGGTGGCGCCTGCCGCCCCCAACGGCCTGACGAGCTCGCGCTGCAACGCATTGCGGGCCGTCTGGCCCGCTGCGGCAGCCAGGGTAAGGACGACCCAGAGAAAACTCATGAGCGATTCACCCAGGCGCGGGTGGTTCCGGCGTGGACCCGGGACGGATATGGCGCATGCCGTTGCGGAAATAGACCACGCCCGTATAGACCGTCAGGCCCGCCGCTACATAGAGCAGGATATAGGCCAGTGCCGCATAGGTGAGTGAAGGAATTCCCGGCACCAGGGAATCGGCGATAGGCGTCAGAATCATCGCTCCGATCGCCACCATCTGTACGGCGGTCTTGATCTTGGCGATGGCAGTGACAGGCACGCTGACCCGCGTGCCGGCCAGAAATTCGCGCAGGCCCGACACCAGTATCTCGCGTGACAGGATGATCAGCGCGGGCACCAGCTTCAGCAGGCTCAACATGCCGGTGGTGGGGTTGTAGCGGGTGAAGGTGCCCTCGGCGACTAGCATCATCAGCGCCACGGCGACCAAGACCTTGTCGGCGATGGGGTCCAGCATGCGACCGAAATCCGATCCGGCCTTGAGCTTCCTGGCGGCGAAACCGTCGAGCCAGTCGCTCACTCCCGCCGTCACGAAAATGAAGAAGGCGGTCAGCCGCGCCGTCTCGCCCGGGATCACGAAGGCGATGGCGAATGCCGGTACCAGAACGATGCGCAGGATGGTCAGAGCATTGGGCAGGGCGAACATGATGCCAGTCTAGAAGGGCGAGAGCGGCGCGTCATCCCCGGTTTTTGCATGGGGCTTCAGCCGGGATGAAAGAAGTCATAGATTTTGCGGGCCAGCGTCTCGTTGACGCCCTGCACCGCGGCAAGGTCGGCCACGCTGGCTGCCGACACTGCCCGGGCCGAGCCGAAATGCTGCAGCAGAGCGCGTTTGCGGCCCGCTCCCACCCCGGCGATTTCGTCCAGCGGGTTGGCACCGATGGCGGCGCTGCGCTTTTTCCTGTGGCCGCCGATGACGAAGCGGTGCGCCTCGTCGCGCAGGCGCTGGAGGTAATAGAGGACCGGGCTGCGCGGATCGAGGCGGAAGGGCTCCTTGCCCTGCATGTAGAAATGCTCGCGGCCGGCGTCGCGGTCGGGGCCCTTGGAGATGGAGACCAGTGCCACATCCTCTACGCCAAGGTCGGCAAAGACCTGACATGCGACGGAAAGCTGGCCAGGGCCGCCGTCGATCATCACCAGGTCGGGACGGCGCCAGCGCGGATTGTCTTCGGTCTCTTCCTCTTCCTTCACCATGCGGGCAAAGCGGCGGGTCAGCACCTCGCGCATCATGGCATAGTCGTCGCCGGGGGTGAGATCGTCGGCCTTGATGTTGAACTTGCGGTACTGGCCCTTCTCGAAGCCGCCCTCGCCCGCGACGATGAAGGCGCCCAGGGCGTGGGCCCCCTGGATGTGGGAATTGTCATAGACCTCGATGCGGCGGGGCGGCTGTTCCAGCCCGAACAGGTCGGCCACGCCCTCCAGCAATTCGGCCTGGGCACTGTTTTCGGCCAGGCGGCGGCCAAGCTGCTCGCGCGCATTGGTCAGGGCGCGGTCCATGATTTCGCGTTTCTCGCCGCGCTGGGGAGTGGCGATTTCGACCTTGTGCTCGGCGCGCAAAGCCAGCGCGTCCGCAAGAAGACCAGCGGCGGCCAATTTCTCCGAGGCCAGGATCAGCTTCGGAGCCGTGCGTTCGTCATAGAACTGGCCGACAAAGCTTTCCAGCACCTCGGCCAGGGGAAGATCGCGATCGTGGCGCGGAAAATAGGGCCGGTTGCCCCAATTCTGCCCGGCACGGAAGAAGAAGACCTGGATGCAGGTGTGCCCGCCCTCGCTATAGGCAGCAAACAGGTCGGCTTCGTCGAATGTGGACGGATTGATGCCCTGGCTGGCCTGGATATGGCTCATGGCGCGCAACCGGTCGCGCAGGCGCGCGGCGGCTTCGAAATCCAGCGCCTCGGCGGCGGAGTTCATTTCCCCTGTGAGCTGGTCCTGTACCGCGCGGCTCTTGCCCTTCAGGAAGCTTTCGGCTTCCTCGACCAGTTCGCGATAGCCGGCTTCGTCGACGCGGCCCACGCAGGGCGCGCTGCAGCGTTTGATCTGAAACAGAAGACAGGGGCGCGAGCGGCTGTCGAACACTGAATCCGAGCAGGAGCGCAGCAGGAAGGCGCGCTGCAGTGTGTTGAGGGTGCGGGTGACCGCCCCGGCGCTGGCGAAGGGTCCGAAATAGACGCCCTTGGTGTTGCGGGCGCCGCGATGCTTCAGAAGCTGGGGGAAGGCATGGTCCCGGCGCACCAGGATGTAAGGGAAGCTCTTGTCGTCACGATAGCTGACATTGTAGCGGGGCTTCAGCCGCTTGATGAGGTTGCTCTCCAGCAGTAAGGCCTCGGTTTCCGACTCGGTGGTGACGAAGACCATCTCGGCGGTGTCGGTCACCATGCGGGTGAGCCGCTCGGAATGGACGCGCCCGGTGGCATAGGAGGAGACCCGCTTCTTCAGGCTCTTGGCCTTGCCGACATACAGCACTTCGCCCGCCGCATTCAGCATGCGGTAGACGCCGGGCGCGTCGGGAAGGGTGTTGAGATAGGCGGCGATGCGCTCGGCGCCCTTCAGTGGCGGCGCGTTCATTGCACCCCGCTTCGGCAATATAATTGTGCGGCCCCGAAATTGGCCCCCCCCTCCCCCCTGGATGTGGATAAGGCGCGGAGATTTTGGCGCGAGCGCGAGCTTTCGACCCCGCGCTGTCCAACAGCGGGGGGCGGGCTATCCACAAAATGCGTTCGACAGGCATTTCTCATGTCCCCATTCTAGCCCATGCCATAGGGGAGGTGGACAAGAGGAACTTTCAGGCCGCCCGCGCCCCAGTCACAGGTTCGACGTGAGGTGGATGCGCCCAGTGCTTGCACCGCTGCTGCAGATAGGGGCTGGCGTTCGCCGTGGATACCTTTGCGCGGCTGGACAGATTTTGAGCCGTCATGTCACAGCCTTTCGATGCGCTGGGCGGCATCATCCAGGATGGCGGTGATCTGGTGCAGCGTTTCGGCACTGACCTGTTCGCGGCCGAGCCGGTGTATCAGAACCGTCCTGAGGTTGCCCATGGCGCGGCGGATGGGCATGCGGTCGGTCCTGGCGCGCTCTATCCCCAGCGCCGCCAGGCGTTCGAACAGGGCTTCGACCACGGTCTTGTTCTGGGCCAGAAAAACAGCGCCGTCCTGCGTGATGGCGAAGGTCTTCCGTCCGCCGCCTGTGTCGTCTTCGCGGATGTGCCCCATCTCCTGCAGCAGGGTGAGGGTGGGATAGACGATACCCGGGCTGGGCGAATATTCGCCGCCGGTCAGCTCCTCGATGCTGCGGATCAGGTCATAGCCGTGGCGCGGCTGGTCGGAAATCAGCTTCAAGAGGACCAGGCGCAGCTCTCCGGAATCGAAGACGCGGCGGCGTCCACGGCCGCCAGTTTCCATTTCCCAGGGCGCGCCGAACTCGCCGCCGCGGAAGCGGCCGAAGCGGCCGAAATGATGGTGGCCGCAATGGCCATGATGGGAAAATCGCAAGACAGGCCTCCAAAAAAATATTTAGACCCAGTCTAAGATATATCTTAGATTGGTTTTTGCAAGCGACGCCTCGGTTCATTTCATTCGGAAATGTCCAAGTTACTGAAAGCGTTGGATTTTGTGCTTAGCGCACGCGCTCGATCTCGACGCCTACCGCTTCGGCCCCGGTCAGGGCGTGCAGCTTCTCCACCCGGACGCGAACGCTTTTGACGCGGTTGTCCTCGAAGCAGGCGGCGGCGATGCGCTCGGCCAGGGTTTCTGCCAAGCGGACATGGCCCTCGGCAATGATGGCTCGGATCCGCTTTTCGACGGCGTGATAGTCAACGACATTTTCCAGCATGTCGCCGGTGTTGGGATCGTCGAGGGTGCCAAGGTCCACGTTGATGCGCACCGGCTGGGTGCGGCCCTGTTCAGTGCGGTAGACGCCGATATGGGCCAGAAGATCCAGGTTGCGAATGAATACATGGCGGATGCCGCGCGCGGCGCTGGCGATGCGGGGCGGATCCATCTTGCTCATGTCACTCAGCTCACTCGCGGACCTGCACGTCGGGCGTCTTCCAGATCAGGTGCTGGCCGCCATCGACCGCCAGCATCTGGCCGGTGACGGCCTCTGCCGACAGAAGATAGCGGATGGCGGCGCAGATGTCGGCGGGAGCAGCGCCGCGCCCCAGGATGGTGGCGCACTGCTGGCGGGCGAAGTCGGCTTCCGACTGGCGGGCGTTGCGAATGGTGGGACCGGGCCCCACCGCATTGACTCGAATCCTGGGGGCCATGGCCTGCGCCAGGGTGGTGGTCAGCCAGTAAAGCGCCGCCTTCGAAAGGCTGTAGGAAAGGAACTGAGGCGTGGGTTTCAGCACCCGCTGGTCGATGATGTTGATAATGTTGCCGCCGGCGTCATCAGGAATCTGACGAGCGAAATGCTGAGCCAGCACGAAGGGCGCGCGCAAGTTGGTCTCGATGTGATCATCCCAGCTTTTGCGGGTGACGCTGTTCCACTCATCGTCCTCAAACAGCGAGGCGGAATTGATCAGCGCGGTCAAGGGCCCCAGTTCGGCCGCGGCGCGTTCGATCAGGTGTTCGGTCTCGGGTTCCTTCGACAGGTCGCATTTGACCACAGCGGCTTCCATGCCGAAGGCGCGCACCGCCTGGGCAGCGCTGTCGGCGTCCTCTTCCGAGCCGTGATAATGGATGACGACATTCCAGCCATCAGCCGCCAGGTCAAGCGCGATTGCGCGGCCCAGTCGCTTCGCTGCGCCTGTGACCAGAACATTTCTCATGGTCGCACGCAGGACAGCTCACATACGCTCGCCTGGTCGATGCTCCGTTTCATGCAATGAACCCGATGGTTTTCTTGACCTCGTCCATCACCGGCGTGGCGATGGCGCGCGCGCGCCGGGCGCCGTCCCGCAATATCCGGTCGATCTCGGCCGGGTCAGCCAGCAGGCGGCGCATCTCTTTGTTGATGGGCTCCAGCCTGGCCACGGTCAGGTCGGCCAGCACCGGTTTGAAGGCGGAGAATTGCCGGCCGGCGAATTCTGCGACGGAAGCCTCCAGCGACTGGTCCGACAGGGCGGCATGGATTGAGAGCAGGTTTTCCGCTTCCGGCCGGTCTTTCAGCTCGTCCTTGCTGGCGGGCAGCGGCAGGGGATCGGTCTTCGCCCGTTTGATCTTGTTCGCGATCGTATCGGCATCATCGGTCAGGTTGATGCGACTCATATCGCTTTCGTCCGACTTGGACATCTTCTTGGTGCCGTCGCGCAGGCTCATCACCCGCGTGCCGGGCCCCATGATCACCGGCTCTGGCTGGGGGAAGAAGTCCGGCACGCCATAGTCATTGTTGAACTTGGCGGCAATGTCGCGGGCCAGTTCCAGGTGCTGTTTCTGGTCCTCGCCTACCGGGACATGCGTGGCCCGGTAGACCAGAATGTCGGCGGCCATCAGCACGGGGTAAGTGTAGAGGCCGACGCTGGCACGTTCCTTGTGCTTGCCCGATTTTTCCTTGAACTGGGTCATTCGGTCCATCCAGCCCAGCCGCGCCACGCAATTGAGCACCCAGGCCAGCTCTCCATGCTCGGGCACCTGGCCCTGGTTGAAGATGGGCGTGCGCTTGGGGTCCACCCCGGCGGCGATATAGGCGGCCGTCACCTCGCGCGTGGCCCGGGCCAGTTCGGCGGGCTTGCCATAGCCGGCATCGGCGGTGATGGCATGCATGTCCACCACGCAGAACAGACAGGGCATCTCCCCCTGAATCTTCACCCAGTTCTTCAGGGCACCCAGGTAATTTCCCAGATGCAAGGTGTTGGTGGGCTGCATGCCCGAAAGAACCAGAGGTGCGTGTGTCTGTGTCATGCGGAAATTCTTATGGATCGGCCGGTGTTATGCGGCCAAGGCGCCGTCCACGCAAGCCGGGCGCATCAGGAGGCTGCCATGGCCGGCTTTTCGCCCAGGGCCATCATGAGTCGGGCTTCTATGGCCTGAAGGCGCCCAGGCTGGCTGATCTTGTGGCCGAAGCCGTCGCGTACATAGAAAACGTCGATGGCCCGCTCGCCGTAGGTGGTGACCATGGCGGTGGAGATCGAAAGGCCCGATTCAAACAGGGCGTGGGTCATATCGTAGAGCAGGCCCGGCCGGTCCAGGCACTCCACCTCGATGACCGTGGCTATGCGCGATGCCTCGTTGTCGAAATGTACTTTGGGGGTGATGCGGAAGGCACTGGTGCGGACCCGCTGGGCGCGGCCAGCGAGCTGCTGGCGGGGCCAGACCTCCCCGCGCAGGGTCTGTTCGATGCCTTTGCGCAGGCGGGCGATGCGGTCGCGATCGCCGAATGCTTCTCCTTCCGCGTCCTGCACCGCAAAGACATCCACTGCAAAGCCATCTGTGGTGGTGAAGGCCTTGGCGTCGACGATGGAGCCACCCGACATGGCGATTGCCCCCGCGATCTGGGAGAAGAGGCCGGCATTGTCGGGGGTGTAAATGGTGATGTCGGTAACGGCGCGGAAGGCGTTGGAGTCCGCCGACATGGCCAAAAGTTCGTGTTTGGCGTCGGCGCCCGCGATCAGGCGGGCATGGCGTTCCAGTTCCTCAGGCTCGAAGGCCAACCAGTAATTGTCGTAATGACGCGTCAGCGCGCGCTCGCGCTGGGCGGGCGTGAAGTCAGTCAGTTTCGCGGCCAGCGCTTCCTTGGCGCCCGCAACGCGCATGCTGCGCGACGGCGCCTGGTCGCCGCCGGTCATCATGTTCTCGGCGGCATAGTAAAGTTCACGCAGGAGCTGGCCCTTCCAGCCGTTCCATACGCCGGGTCCCACGGCGCGGATATCGGCAACGGTAAGCACCAGAAGCAGACGCAGCATCTCGGGCGACTGCACCATTTCCACGAAGTCGCGCACCGTCTTGGGGTCGGAGACGTCGCGGCGCTGGGCGGTGTCACTCATCACCAGATGATACTTGACCAGCCAGGCGACGGCGGCGGTGTCGGGGGCCGACAGGCCGAGCCGTGGACACAGGCTGCGCGCGATTTCGGCGCCCACATCGCTGTGGTCGCCGGGCAGCCCCTTGGCCACATCGTGCAGAAGGATGGCGCAGTAAAGAATGTCACGGTTCTGAATGCGCTTGACCACCTCGGTAGCCAGCGGATTGTCGTCCCTGCTTTCGCCGCGCTCGATCGAGGCGATGTTGCCGACTGCACGGATGAGATGCTCGTCGACCGTGTAGTGGTGATACATGTTGAACTGCATAAGCCCCACGGCATGGCCGAATTCGGGAATAAAGCGACCCAGGACACCCGCTTCGTTCATCAACCGCAGCGCCCGTTCGGGATCGTGACGCGAGGTCAAGGCTTCCAGGAATGCCTTGTTGGCCTCCCGGCTCTGGCGCATTTCGTCGGTAATCAGGTCCAGCGAGCGGGTGATGGTGCGCAGCGCGTCGGGATGGATCTCCGCGCCCTTGGCGTCAGCGATGCAGAATATCCTGATGATGTTGGCCGGATCCTGGCGGAAGATGCCCGCTCGCGCCATCAGCCGCCCGTTCTCGACATAGAAATCGTCGTCCGCGGCGCGCGGCTTGAGAAAGCCCGGCAGGATGCGGCGCAGTGAACGGCGATGTTTCTTGTGCTGCTCTTCCAAGGCGGCGCAGAAGATGCGCGTCAGATCGCCGACATCCTTGGCCACCAGGAAGTAGGCCTTCATGAACTGTTCGACTGCCCGGCGCGGCTTGTTGGTATCGACATAGCCCAACTCGGCGGCCAGCGCCGGCTGCACGTCGAAGGACAGCCGCTCCTCTGCCCGGCCCAGCAGGTAATGCAGGTGGACGCGCACGTTCCACAGAAAGGCTTCCGCCTTTTGGAAGATTTCATACTCGTCGCGGGTGAAAACGCCGTGCGGCACCAGGTCGGCGGCGTCCTCAACATGATAGAGGTATTTGCCGATCCAGTAGAGAGTCTGCAGGTCGCGCAGGCCGCCCTTGCCTTCCTTGATGTTGGGCTCCACCAGATAGCGGCTTTCGCCCTGGCGGGCATGGCGCTGATCGCGCTCGGCCAGCTTGGCTTCGACGAAGTCCCGGCCATTGCCCGTGGCGATTTCGTTCCAGAATTTCTTGCGCAACTCTTCGTAAAGCCCCGTGTCGCCCCACAGATAGCGCGCCTCCAGGATGGCGGTGCGGATGGTGATGTCCTGCTTGGCCAGGCGCACGCATTCGGCCAGCGAGCGGGTGGCATGTCCCACTTTCAGCCCCATGTCCCAGAGCATGTAGAGGATGAATTCGATGACGCTTTCGCCCCAGGCGGTCTGCTTGAAGGGGCGCACGAACAGAAGGTCGATGTCCGAGCCCGGCGCCAGTTCGCCGCGGCCATAACCGCCAGTGGCAACGATGGTGATGCGTTCGGCGCTGGACGGATTCTGGGCGTAATAGACGTGCTTGACCGCGAAGTCGTAGATCACCTGGATCAGCACGTCCTGCAGGTCCGACAGGGCCCGGGCGGCGGGAAGGCCCTGAAGGCCTTCATGCTCGACGGCGAAGCGGACCTTTTCCCGGCCTTCCAGAAACGCCGTCCTGATCAGGGTCAGGCCGGCTTGGCGCAGGGTGGTCACATCGGGTGTGGCCTTTGCCAGTGCCGTCAGGTCGCGGCGCAGCTGCACCCCATCCACCAGCCTCGTGCCATCCAGAAAATTATCTGCGTCCACAATCGGTTCCCGACTTTTGTGGCGCGGATAATGTCATGCGCGCACGGGGCAGGCTACCCGGCCCGGTGCGGCTATTCGTGGGTCGCCTGACCGGTCGAAGTTGGGCTGCCCGGCGCGACGGCCGGCGCATCCTGAAGCCGATGCATCGGTTCGGCGCCAGCCAGAGGCGGTTCGGGGACCTGCAGCGAGCCCTTCAGCCCGTCGCGCAGGTCTTTCGGCTCTTTCTTGTCCATGACCAAAACTCCTTGAAACGGCGGCATCAGACCCGGGCGGGGGAACGGGCGCACTGATCGCGATCAAAGACACCGGCGAGGGGGTGGGAACCGGGTCAGCCGATCGCGGTTTCCGGATGGGGCGACTGCCGATTTACCGGGAGGTTACCCATGCGCCTCGTTCTCCTGTCATGCCTTGCGATTGTTTCGCTTTCCTGTCTTTCCGCGAATGCCGCGCAGGACACGCCGATGGTGAGCAACGGCGTGGAATCGGTCTGTACCGGCGTGGGCTCGTCCAAGGACGACCCCAAATGGGATGCCTATCCGGTGAAGGCGGTCTTTTCCAATGGCGCCCAGGAATTCGTAGCCGGCGAGCATGTGATGCTCAAGCGCGGCGGCCAGACGCTGGTCGAGATGGACTGCGACGGGCCGTGGGTATTGTTCAAGGCGCCGGCGGGCAAATACACGCTGAGCGCCTCGCTGCCGGGGCGGGCGGACAGCGAGCACAGCGCCGACTTCATCACAGACGGGCCGGACGCCAGGCAGCAGCAGGTGGACATTTCCTTTGCGGCGCCGCGCAAGGACCAGACCTCGACGGCGCAGCAGGTCACGCAATAGGCCCTCAGAAAAGAAAGAGCCGGCAGGATTTCCCGCCGGCTCCCGTCAGTCGTCAAAACCGCCTCAGACGGCCTTGATGTTCGTGGCCTTGGCGCCGCGCGCGTCGGGCACGATGTCGAAGGAGACCTTCTGGCCTTCCGCCAGCGAGCGCATGCCCGCCGCTTCCACGGCCGTGGCGTGGACGAACACGTCCTTGCCGCCGCCTTCCGGGGCGATAAAGCCATAGCCCTTGGTGGTGTTGAAGAATTTGACGGTACCGATAGTCATTGCAAAAAGTTCCTGCATTGGTGTCCGCCGGCCTATGCCGGTGGAACGGGGCTTACGGTGTCGCAGGGAAGGAGAGTCGTCCAGGCGCGCACTCTAGGAAAGGCGGCAGGATATCGTCAGGTGCGCTTCTTCTGTGACGGGGCGTAACTCCACGTGGCCGCGACAATACGCGCGGCGGGGTCCGGGCGCAATCCGGGAAAGCGGGCCTTCGCAACCGCAACGCAACTGTTACAGGACGGAACAGTCGGGGCCAGAGGGGCCCGCAACTCATAGCGCCATCATCAAAAGATATACGCTGCCCGCTGTGAAGATGAAGGCCAGCAGCGCCCAGATTCCGTCGCGCGCGGTGATCGCCAGCGCGAAGGCGACCAGCGCCGCGTTGGGGGGGATGCCGCCCAGGGGGATGATCTCCAGCAGCGGGGTGACGAGCGCGATCAAGAGGCACAGAAGAGCGATGGCATAGAAGAACGGCCCGGTGGTCAGCCAGGTCAGGCGCGCGCCCAGCAGGAAGCGGTCGATGAAGCGGGCGGCGGGCTGCAGGGCCGACAGGCCGCGTTCCAGCTTGCCGGCATCGACGCTGCGCCGGCCCAGCCAGGGCGGAATCCAGAAATGCGGCTGGCCCAAAAGGATCTGGACGGTGATCAGGATGATCACCACCGACGTGACGGCGGGCAGGCCCGGGATCGCCCCCACCGGCGACAGGGCGATCAGGCTGGGCACCAGCAGCAAGGGGCCGAAGGAGCGTTCGCCGATGGTGGCCATCAGGTTGGCGACGCTGACGCGGCCATGGGCGGCGGCGTCCTCCCCATTGTGGTGGCCCAGGGCGATGACGCGGCCCAGCACCTCTTCCAGGCCGAGATGGTCGGGGAGGGGGGCGGGCATGCGTGGGCCAAGGGTCCTGGAGGGCACGGGGACTGGGTAGCCTGATTTGCCGGGGCTTGTCTTGTCCGCGGTCAAATGGGGCGGCCTTTCCCCATCGGCCTATGCCACAGGGGCGGGGGCGGATTTGCCGGTTTGCCGCGGCGGTTTTGGGGCGCAATTTTCCGCCCCCTCCCCCTTGTCGGACAGCGCCTGTCCAGCAACGGCGCAACCGGCGGGCGGTTGTGATTTTGCGATGCGTCCTCTTCCGCCATCATCATCCGCCGATGCTGGCACGGGGGCGTGTGGAGAGACAGGTGGATATGCGCCTCAGCCGTGGCGCAGCTTGAGGGCAAGCATGGTCAGGGTCAGCGCCAGCGAGACGGCGTTGGCGCCGATGATCGCCCAGTCGATGCGGGCGATGCCGTAGGCCAGCCACAGCGCATTGCCGGCGGCCATGATCGCGAACATGTGGCCGGAGATGTCGGCGGCGCTGCGCGAGCGCCAGGTCTTGACCACCTGGGGGATAAAGGCGCCGGTGGTACAGCAGGCGGCGGCGATGCCGACAAGGCCGGTCACAGTCATCGCGCCATCACGCGCGCGCGGGGCGGGGGAGTCAACCGGGCGGGTTCTGTGTTTCCCTCTTCCCTTGTGGGGTTCGAGGCGCGACCTTCCCCTCTCCCCTTGTGGGAGAGGGTGGCGCGGGCGCGCGAGCGCCCGCGCCGGGTGAGGGGTGTCAGCCTATTCCCAAAGCCCGCGCAATCGCCTCCAGCACGCCATCGAAATTCTGATTCACTTCGTGGTTTGGAAAGCGAAGAACCCGAAAGCCGTCGCGCTCCAGCGCCTGCGTCCGCTTGGCATCATAGGCCAGGCCGTCTTCGGAACCATGCTGGTCCCCGTCAAGTTCGACCACCAGCCCGGCTTCGAAGCTGACGAAATCCACGATGTAGGCACCGATGGGCTGCTGGCGGCGGAATTTCGCGCGATGGAAGCGGCGGGCTCTCAGCGCAAGCCAGAGCTTGCGCTCCACATCGGTTTGTTCGCGCCGCAAGCGGCGGGCAAAATCGTGTTTCACCGCTACCCCTCACCCGGCATATCTCGCTGACGCTCGATATGCCACCCTCTCCCACAAGGGGAGAGGGATTTCCAGCGAACTCTCGGACATTGGCGAATGATGCGGGGGACCGGCGTGTGTTCGGCAATGCGCATCCGGTTTTCCCCGCTCCCCCTGCGGGTTCGAGGCGCGACCTTCCCCTCTCCCCCTTGTGGGAGAGGGTGTCCTGTCGCGCGTCGCGCGACAGGACGGGTGAGGGGGGCAGCGCGCCGCCAAAGCGCGGACGATGCAGATAAGTATTGTGTCTCCGGAATCTCGCAACCCTCTTGGCGCGCACCACAATCAAGATACTATATGTATCTTGTTCAAATGGGGGCTGGGATGGTTGTGAAAAAGAAGTCGGTTTCAACGGCATCCAAGATCAAACTAAGCGAAATGGAGCGGCCTATCCAGGTAATCTAAAGCAATTTCTCGATGATATTACGAAAAGTCTAAATGCTAAATTTTCTGATGCACCAATAAAGAAGCAGATTCTTGGCGATATCGAAGACATGGAGGGATCGATTGGGGCTGCCATTGATATTTTCGGAATTCAAAACGTCTGCCGTAAGTGGAAGGGTGGGCAATTTGATACCAGATTTAATCGGGCAGTGTTCGATATTCAAATCAGTTCCTTAGCTGTCCCTGCAATTAAAAAGTGGGCACTAGCGAACAAGGCCACTTTCAAAGGCGCGTTCGTAAATCTTTGTCGGGACGACCGTGAATTTCTGGCGTCGCTCGAAACAACCACAAAGAGCAAGGAGGCGGTGAATAAGAGGTTCGTTACTTGGTTCAAAAAAATTAGGCGAGTGTCCCATCTGGACGTAAATCCACCTTTTGAACTGGGCCGCGAAAATTGAGGGCGATATGGAAACGCCCACTCAATATTTCATTTCTTTCGAGCGCGCTCTCGTCGATGCCCGCCTCTTAGTGAGGGGTGTTCCGATTGAAAAATCGAATACTTCGCTGCAACATCTTAAAGTTCAGTCTTTTGTTCTTTTCGCTCACGCCGCCATGGAAGAATATCTGGAAGCGATATCCTGGGCCGTGGCGCTTGATGCGCGTAAGCTTTTTAAGGATAGCGGGACAATTTGCTTTTCTCTCGTTTCACTGGTGGCCTCAAAGTTAATTGGGGATTTGCCAGAAAAGGCTAAGAAGAAACTCTCGCAGGAGTTGGTATCAAATTTGGACGTTTTCTCTGATGAGGCCTTGAAACGATTTCGACACGTGATCAATGAAAATCACGGAGTGACCGAAGACAATCAAAAAGCCCTATTGCTGCCTATTGGAATTGACCCAGAAACTTTCGACTTGGCTTTGATGAATGACTTGCACGCATTTGGTGGCCGCAGGGGCAGCATTGCCCATTCCTTTATGCTCATACGCAATGAGTTGACGCTGAGCGATGTCAACCAAAAGGTTGAAGCGATTGAAGCTGGACTAAAAAAGATTGATGAGGCTGCTTGTGAGTTGCTGCAAAGGCGCATGCCTTAAGTTATAGATTTGAGCGCGAATCATCATCTAGCCCGTGACCCGAAGGTTTTGGGGCGGTTGGGACGACCGAGGCGTTTGCCTTTGGAGCCCTTGGACGGGATCGGCTTTGAGGGGCCTTCTTCCGACGAATAGGTGATTTCGGCGTCCAGGCTGGCGCGTTGCACGTCGGACTGGCGGGCGAAGGGATCGTCGGCAATCGCCAGCGCCGTGGCCTGAAGCCGCTTGAGCTCGTCGCGCAGGCGGGCGGCCTCCTCGAACTCCAGGTCGGCGGCGGCGGCGCGCATGCGCTTTTCGATGTCAGCGATGATCGCCTTGATGTTGTGGCCGACGAATTCGCGCCCGCCCTCTGCCGCCTGCAGCATCCCGGCGTCCACCGTCACATGGTCCTTCTCGTACATGCTGCCCATGATGTCGGCGATGTTGCGCTTGACCGATGCGGGGGTGATGCCGTGCTCCGCGTTATAGGCTTCCTGCTTGGCGCGGCGGCGGCTGGTTTCGGCCATCGCCCGCTCCATCGAGCCGGTGATGTGGTCGGCATACAGGATCACCTTGCCGTCCACGTTGCGCGCGGCGCGGCCGATGGTCTGGATCAGCGAGGTTTCGCTGCGCAGGAAACCTTCCTTGTCCGCATCCAGGATGGCAACGAGCCCGCATTCGGGAATGTCCAGGCCCTCGCGCAAGAGGTTGATGCCGATCAGCACGTCGAAGGCGCCCAGGCGCAGGTCGCGGATGATCTCGATGCGCTCCAGCGTCTCGACATCGGAGTGCATGTAGCGCACGCGGATGCCCTGGTCGTGCATGTATTCGGTCAGGTCTTCGGCCATCTTCTTGGTCAGGGTGGTGACCAGGGCGCGATAGCCGCGCCTGGCGATCAGGTGGCATTCGGCGATCAGGTCGTCGACCTGGGTGTCCACCGCGCGGATTTCGACCGGCGGATCGATCAGGCCGGTGGGGCGGATCACCTGTTCGGTGAAGATGCCGCCGGTGCGCTCCATCTCCCAGTTGCCGGGGGTGGCGCTGACATAGACGGACTGGGGACGCATCAGGTCCCATTCCTCGAATTTCAGCGGGCGGTTGTCGATGCAGGACGGCAGGCGGAAGCCATATTCGGCCAGGGTGAATTTGCGGCGATAGTCGCCTTTGTACATGGCGCCGATCTGCGGCACCGTGACATGGCTTTCGTCGGCAAAGACCAACGCGTTGTCGGGCAGGTATTCAAAGAGTGTGGGCGGCGGTTCGCCAGGCTGGCGGCCGGTCAGCCAGCGGGAATAATTCTCGATGCCGGCGCAGGAGCCGGTGGCCTCGATCATCTCCAGGTCGAAGGTGCAGCGCTGTTCCAGGCGCTGGGCCTCGAGCAGCTTGCCCTCGGCGCGGAAGCGGGCCAGCGTGGCGATCAGCTCGGCCTTGATGCCCTTCATCGCCTGCTGCAGCGTGGGGCGCGGCGTGACGTAGTGGCTGTTGGCGTAGATCTTGATCGCGTCCAGCTCGCCGGCCTTGTGGCCGGTCAAAGGATCGAACTCGGTGATCTGGTCGACCGTGTCGCCGAACAGTTCGACGCGCCAGGCGCGGTCTTCATAGTGGGCGGGGAAGATGTCGATCACGTCGCCGCGCACGCGGAAGGCGCCGCGGGAGAAATTGTCGTCGTTGCGGCGGTATTGCAGGGCGATCAGGCCGGCAATGGCGGCCTGGCGGTCGAGGCGCTGGCCTTTGGTGATGCCGACCGCGGTGCCGGAGTAAGTCTCGACCGAGCCGATGCCGTAGATGCAGGAGACCGAGGCGACGATGATGACGTCGTCGCGCTCCAGGATCGCGCGCGTCGCCGAATGGCGCATGCGGTCGATCTCTTCGTTGATGGAGCTGTCCTTCTCGATATAGGTGTCGGTGCGCGGGATATAGGCTTCGGGCTGGTAGTAGTCGTAATAGCTGACGAAATACTCGACCGCGTTCTCCGGGAAGAAGGATTTGAACTCGCTGTAGAGCTGGGCGGCGAGCGTCTTGTTGGGGGCCAGGATCAGGGCCGGGCGCTGGGTCGCCTCGATGATCTTGGCCATGGTGAAGGTCTTGCCGCTGCCGGTGACGCCCAGAAGCACCTGGTCGCGCTCGGCGGCGTTCACGCCCGCCACCAGCTCGGCGATGGCGGTGGGCTGGTCGCCGGCGGGGGTGTAGTTGCTGACCAGCTTGAAGCGGCGGCCGCCTTCGGACTTCTCCGGCCGCGCCGGGCGGTGGGGCACGAACTGGTCGATGGGCACGGTCTGGTAGGCAGGGTCGATCACGGCCGCCGGTGCCGCGGCATCGGCCGCCAGAGGCGCGGCGGCCATGGCGGCCTGGTATTTGGCCTCGTTCTCCAGGGCCTTGGGAGACGGTTTGCCTTTCCGGGCCTTCGTCCGGGGAACCATGCCGTTGTTGTGCGCCATGGGGGCAATATAGGCCGCGTTCCGGGTTTGTGCAGGGGGCTTGCCGCGGTTCCGTCGTGATTTATGACTAGGAAGCGGCGAACCGAGGGGGCGACGATGCATCAACGCAATGTCATCGAAAAATTGCTGGAAGGCGTGCTGTTCAAGTCGCGCTGGCTGTTGGCGCCCTTCTACCTGGGGCTGGTGGTGTCGCTGGCCATGCTGCTGTCGGCCTTCCTGGGCGAATTGCTGCATGCCCTGCCGCAGGCCTTCGACATCGCCCATGTCGATCCCGAGCGGATCATCCTGGCAGCGCTGGGGATGATCGACCTGTCGCTGGCCGGCAACCTGGTGGTGATCGTGATCTTCTCGGGCTACGAGAATTTCGTCTCCAAGATCAATACCGACAATGCCGAGGACCGGCCGCAATGGATGGGCACGCTGGATTTCTCGGGCCTGAAGATGAAGCTGATCGGCTCGATCGTGGCGATCAGCGCGATCTCGCTGCTGCGCGCCTTCATGACGCTGACCGAGCCGGAGGTGGCGCTGGACGAGCCGCGGCTGAAATGGATGCTGGTCCTGCACCTGACCTTCGTCGCGTCGGGCCTGCTGTTCGCCGCCATGGATTATGTCGGCAACCGGGCGGAAAAGCCGAAAGAGCACTGATTTATTGAACCCCCTCTGTCGCAGCTCGGTCTGCGTGCCGCAGACACATCGCTGCGACATCTCCCCCTTCCCGGCGCTTTCGCGCCGAAGGGGGAGGGAAATCCGTGGCGACGCAAAGAAAAACCCTCCGGCGCCGGGCGGCGACGGAGGGCTCTTCGCGTCGATCGGGACGGCTTACTTCAGTGCCGCCGCGGTCTTTTCGGCATCGGCCTTGGCCATCGCCAGGTCGGTCGCGGCGATGCCGGACTTGGCCGAAGCGACGGCGCCTTCCAGCTTGGCCTTCATGGCGGCGTCGGTGGTGTCGGGGATCGCGCCATTGCCCTGCTTGGCGCAGGGATTGGCCTGGCCCGCGTCAAAGCCTTCGCCGCCCGGGCCGACCAGGCAGTTCAGCGCGTGATGCAGGTGCATGTGCACGCCGTCGATGGCGCCCTGCTTGGCGGCAAGGCCGGCATGGGTGGCGGCGGTGGAGACTTCCTGGGCGGCGTCCGCCAGCGCGGGCAGGGCCAGGACCGGGGACAGGACCAGCGCGACGGCGCCGGCAACAAGGGTCAGTTTCTTCATTGGGGGGTTCCTCTGCTGCAAAAATGGAAATGCGATCGTCAGGCTGAATGAAAAGCCGCACGAGAGACGGCGGAAAGCTTAGACCTGCCGTGAATTGTTGGCCAGCGGTGCTGCCATCCACGGCCGGGGGTCGCCAGCCCGGCCTGCTACCAGATGCTGTTGAGGTTGGCCCGCAGGCGCTGGGCCGCCTTCTGGTCCAGCGGCTGGGCGTTCATGTCCTTGTCCGGCCTGATCACGGTGCCGTTGAAGGTCAGGCCCGCATAGGCGCCGCTGCCGGAGGTCCAAACCACCATGTCGCCGCCATGGGCGGTGGTGGCGCCCTCCGCGCCCGACGACAGGTTGACCACGGTGATGCCGGCGCCCGCGCCCAGCTTGAAATTGCCATGCTCGATGCCGCTGAGGGCGCGCTGGGAATTGATGATGAAGACAAGCTGGGCCTCCTGCAGGCCGGCCTGCAGGCCGAAGGAGGCCGAACCCATGCTGTAGAAGCGCGGCTGCGACCAGGTGCGGCCCTGGCGGCGCAGGATCACGCCGTCGCCGCCCTCGGCCCCGAAGATGAAGCCGCCCTTGACCAGCTTGGGCACGATGTACACCGCGCGGGCGTTCTGCAGCATGTTGCGGGCGGTCGCGAAGGCCGGGTCGTGCTTGAGGTTGTCGACCGTGCGGTTGGCGTCGTGCAGCAGGTCGGACATGTCGTCGGCGCGGGCGGGCATGGCGAGGCCGGCGAGCATGGCCGCGGCCGCTATCATCTGGGCAAGGTGCTTGAGCATGGGGTGATCCTTCGGGGTCCGCCGGGATAACGCCACACTCCGGCCGAAAGTTCCATCGCGCCACAGCGCAAATGCCCGTCCAAATGAACGCAAGGCGGGTGCATCAGAGGGCGGAAAGAACCTCGATCGCCTGGGGCGGGCGGTTGAAGGCGGAGCGCTCGCGGGGATTTTCGGCAAAGCCGCTGGAAAAATCCTGGAAGATCGCCGAAAGCTCCTCGGCGTCCACCTGGGCCAGGGCGCCCAGCGGGAAGCGGTAACGCCAGAAGCTGACGATATGGGAAATCGCGGCCAGCTTCTCGCCCAGTTCCAGGAACATGAAGGGCGCCGACATCAGGAAGTCGCGGAAGGATTTGGGGCTCTGATGGGCCACCAGGTCGGCGAAGGATTCGTCATAGACCGTCAGCGCCCGGGTCACGTGCTGGCCGCTGTCGCGCACCATGCGGATGATGTCTTGGCGCGCCCGGGTGAGGTAGGCTTTCTGCTCGGCGTCAACCGCGCCCATGGGATACACGCGGCTGATCTCGCGCAGAACGCCCATCACGTCGGGCCAGAAGCGGTTCATGGACCATTTGTAATAGAGAAAGCCGCGCCAGCTGAACACGCCTTCGCGGAAATCCCCGCCGGTCAGTCCCAGCGTCGCGCGCAGCGGCGCCAGCCTGTCGCCGACCTCGGTGGACAGGAGCGCGCTGACCATGCGGGCGGTGTCCTGCTCCTCGCCGCCGCCGTCGCTGGCAAGCTGGATCAGCTTCGACATTTCCTGGCTGACGAAGCGGTGCATGCGTTCCTGGTCGCCCGGTGAGATGGCGAAATAGCAGGGAGCCACCTCGACGCTGTTGTTGCGCAGATGCTCGCGCACCAGGAAGGGATCGAGCGAGGGAACGCTGGCCAGAAGCCTCAGGACGTTCATGTCGCGCTCCAGCGTCTCGGGCCGGTAATTGCCCGCGCTGCGCAGCGCATCCTCATAGCCGCGCTGGTCGATGAACACCGAACGGCCGCCTGCCCGCAGGTCGCCATGGTCGAAAGGCAGGATCAGCTTGGTGGCCACCGTGCGGGGCGAATTGAACAGGTAGGTTTCGTCGGAGCGTGTGCGGTGCTTCACCAGGAAGCCGCGATTGATGATCGGCGAAAGGAACAGCGGCCGCTGAGCATGTTCGGGATTGTCCGTATTGTCGGCGGCGATGCGGCAGAGATTGAGCACGCGGCTGGTCGATGCCCCGCCAAGGGACGTCAGAAAGCGGATCGAACGGTCTAGCGGCACGGCAGCGTCCTGGCGATCATGACCCTGTCGGGCGCCATGGAATGCTCAACGCCGCGTCAGGGAGGCGGCCAGGATAGCAAGCGGGGCGTTAACAAATCGTCCCGGGCCTTGCCGGGGCGTTACCGTTGCGGCAGGACAGGGCATGGCCGAAAGTTCCCGCCTGGTCTTCAACCGCGATTTCGACGCCGCCCATGGCGTGGCCGAGAGGCTGTCGCCGCTTGTGGCGCGCGTGCTGGCGCCCAATCCAGGGCCCTTCACCTTTCGCGGCACCGGCGTCTATCTGGTGGGGGGCAAGGCCGGCGTCGCGGTGATCGATCCGGGGCCGGATCTGCCCCGGCATATCGAGGCGCTGAAGCGGGCGATCGGCGCGCGAAAGCTCAGCCACATCCTTGTCACCCACAGCCATCGCGATCACTCGCCGGCCGCCAGGGCCCTGAAGGCGTGGAGCGGCGCGCCCGTCATGGCGATGGCGGCGGCGCCGCCGGTCTTGGAGGAGGGCGCGGCCGTGGACGAGGCCCATGACCATGGCTTCGTGCCCGATGAGATGGTGACGGACGGTCAGGTCATCGCGGGCGAGGGCTTTACCCTGACCTGTGTGGCCACGCCCGGCCATACCGGCGGCCACATGGCCTATGCGCTGGCAGAGGAAGGCGCGCTGTTCTGCGGCGATCATGTGATGGGCTGGTCGACCAGCGTGATCGCGCCGCCCGACGGCAGCATGGGCGCCTATATGGCCAGCCTGGAAAAACTGATCGCACGGGGGGATCGCGTTCTTTATCCGACGCACGGCGCCCCGATCGCGGAGCCGCGCGGCTATCTGGAAGCGCTGCTGGCGCACCGGCGGATGCGCGAGGCCGAAGTGCTGGCGGCCTGGCGGGGCGGAGCGCGTGGCGCCGCCGCCATCGCCGCCAGGCTCTATCCCGACATCGCGCCCGCGCTCAGAGCAGCGGCGGGCGTGCAGGTGCAGGCGCATCTGGACCATCTGGCGCAACAGGGCCTGGTCGCGCTGCGATAGCGGCTAGGGATTGGCGGCCAGGAATTTGCGCACCAGACGCAGGGCATAGCCGTGATCGTCGCGGTCGCTGCGGCTTTCGGCCCTGACCGCCACGCGCGCACCCGCGCCGGCGGGGCGCACTTCAAGCACGATGTCGAAGACGCGTCCGAACCAGGGCGAGCGGGTGGTGGCCTCGATGCGGCCGTCCTTCTCGCTGAAGGCGGCGACGCGCCAGCCCAGGCGCTTCACCGTCTCGAAGCTGCGCCAGAACAGCGTCTTCACCGGCGCCTCGCTGCGAGGGAAGAAGCGCGGATAGGGGCGGGTGATCTCGCCATTCTTGAATTCGTGCAGGACGTAGGAAATCGTCCGCTGCTCGCCGCGGTAGGGGATGGTGGCCTGGCCGTCGAAGCCCAGCGGGTTCATCTGCGGGGTGCGCAGTTTCGCCAGCGCGACGAAGCGCGGCGGATTGTCGGTGTCGGTGGAGACATCGGTGATGGGCGGCATCACCAGCCCGTACCAGCTGCTGGAGAGCGGGACATAGAGAAAGGCCAGCGCGCCGAAGAGGGCGATCAGGCCGGGGCGCTTGCCCTCGCCCGCATTGCGGCCGGCGGCCCGCCACAGCCAGGTCAGGGCGCCGAAGAGGGCGATCACGCCCAGCGCCGTGGCCGGCGCCATCAGGGCCAGGCCCGTGCCGAAGGACAGCCGGTCCAGCCGCACGCCCACGACCGCCACCGCCGCAAGCAGCAGGGCGAGTATCAGGGCGGCGAAGGCCGCCCGCGCGGCAAAAAGCTGGAGGCGCATGAGGGAAAGCCGAAAGGACGCGGCAACTTAAAATCGGGACCGGCGCGGCGCAATTGCCTTCTCATCGGCATGCGCGGCGCCGCCGCGCGTCCCGCGCATGCCGGACCGGGCGCGCCCGGTGCTGGCACGGGACGGTTCAGACGCTAAAGTCGGCCCGCGGCGAAGCTTGCCGCGTCACAGGTGACCGATGCCTTCCGATACCAGCACACATCCCGGCAACACGCCCCACGGCCGCCTCAGCAATGTTCAGGCGCGCGACATGGCCAGCCTGCTGCACCCCTTCACCAACCTGACACTGCTCAACCAGACCGGGCCCACGGTGATCGAGCGCGGTTCGGGTGTCTTCGTCTATGGCAAGGACGGCAAGGACTATCTGGAGGCGATGGGCGGGCTGTGGTGCACGGCGCTGGGCTGGGGCGAGGAGGAACTGGCCGAGGCCGCCGCGCAGCAGATGCGCAAGCTCTCGTTCCAGCACATTTTCGGGGGCAAGAGCCACGAGCCCGCCATCCAGCTGGCCGAGACGCTGAAGGAGATGGCGCCCTTTCCCGTGGGCAAGGTGTTCTTCGCCAATTCCGGCTCGGAAGCCAATGACAGCCAGATCAAGTTCCTGTGGTATGCCGCCAATGCGCGCGGCCACAGGACCAAAAAGAAGATTATCGCCCGCGACCGGGCCTACCACGGGGTGACGCTGGCCAGCGCCAGCCTGACGGGACTGGACGCGTTCCACAAAAGCTTCGACCTGCCGTTCGATTTCACCCTGCGCGCGGAGTGTCCGCATTACTATCGCGGCGCCGAGGCGGGGGAGAGCGAGGAAGACTATTCGGTGCGCCTTGCCGCCAACCTGGAGGCGCTGATCCAGCAGGAAGGGCCCGACACCATCGCGGCCATGTTCGCCGAGGCGGTGATGGGCGCGGGCGGGGCCATCGTGCCGCCGAAAGGCTATTTCGAAGCCATCACCAGGGTGCTGGCGCGCTATGCCATCCCGCTGGTGGACGATGAGGTGATCTGCGGCTTCGGGCGCACCGGCAACTGGTTCGGCTGCGAGACCTACAACTTCCAGCCCGATTCCATGTCCATCGCCAAGGCGCTGTCATCGGCCTATATCCCGATCTCGGCGGTGATGCTGTCGCCGGAATTGACCGAAATCATCGAACAGGAAGCCGTCCGCATCGGCGGGCTGTGGCATGCCTTCACCTATAGCGCCCATCCGGTGGCCGCGGCGGTGGCGCTGAAGACCATCGAGATCTATCGCCGCCGCGACCTGATCGGCCATGTCCGCAAGGTGGCGCCGGTGTTCAACGCGCGGCTGACGGCGCTGGCGGAACACCCGCTGGTGGGCGAAGCGCGCGGCGTGGGCCTGATCGGCGGCATCGAACTGGTGGCCGACAAGAAGACCAGGCGCAATTTCGAGCCGGGCAAGCTGGTGGCGCTGACCTGCTCGCGCTTCTGCGAGGAGGAGGGGCTGATCGTGCGGCCGCTGCTGAACGACCGCATCGCCTTCTGTCCGCCGCTGGTGATCAGCGAGGCGGAGGTGAATGAACTGTTCGACCGCTTCGGCCGGGCCCTGGCACGGACCCTGGACTGGGTTCGGGCCGAAGGCCTGACGGCTCAATAGGCGTAGGGCGGCTGCGGAGGCGGCCGGCCGCGGGCCAGCCGCGCCACCTGGCGCAGGCCCTCCCACACCTCGGCGGCCTGGGTGCCGGCCAGGCTGTCGGCCCGGTCGACCGCGGCGCCATCATCGCGGGCGTCGATCAGTTCTTCCCGCGTGACGGTCTGGCAGCGGTCGAGAAACAGGACTCTATAACGGCGCATCATGGGACCCATCCTTCCCTGTGCCCGTCTTCCCTGGTCATCCCGCTCGGGAAGCAAGTCGGCGGCGCGGCTTTTTTTATCCACGTCCGCCCATCGGGCGATCACGCAACGCCGCAAGGGCAAAATCGATCCGCGACAGGAGAAATATTTCAGCTGGCCCTCAGCATCTGGTGGCTGCCGTCGGCGCCGTCCACATTAGGCCGGGCATAGATCAGGGACTTGCCGCTCCAAACCTGCAGGCGCTTGATGTTGGGCAGCTTCATGGCATGGGCCAGAATTTTTGCACGCTGGTCGTTGTCGCAGGTGGCGGAGAACTTGTAGGTCAGGCTGCCACCGTCATCCAGATAGCAGATTTCGTAAGCGGGCATCGTTGCCTCCTGGCTGTGCAGATTGCCTCCCCCGCTTGTTGAAGTTTTGCGCGACGTGCCAAAGAATGTCGAGTGACAATCGGGTAAAAGCGTTCACGATGCCCCGCAAATTGTAGCCCGTTTCAACTCTTTGCGGACACGGCGGGGTTTTGGGGAGCCTTTTGACCTGTCCGGCGTTAACGGGTAATCCGTCCGTCCATCCTTATTCCGATCGGGAGTTTTCCATGCCTGCTCCATTCAAGCTTGCCCCGCTGCCCTGGGACGAAGACGCCCTGGCCCCCACCATTTCCGCGAACACGATTTCCTTCCACTACCACAAGCACCACCAGACCTATGTCGACACGCTGAACAAGCTGGTCGAAGGCAGCAAATTCGCCGGCATGAAGCTGGAAGAGATCGTCCAGGCCACATTCAAGTCGAACGACGCCAAGGAAAAGACGCTCTTCAACAATGCCGGCCAGGTGTGGAATCACGATTTCTACTGGCGCAGCCTCACCCCCGCCAAGACCGAACCGTCGGGCGAACTGAACAGCGCCATCGCCGCCGCGTTCGGCAGCAAGGATGCGCTGATCGCGCAGCTGGCGGATGCGGGCAAGACGCAGTTCGGCTCGGGCTGGGCCTGGCTGGTGATGAAGGACGGCAAGCTGGCGATCGAGAAGACCCCCAATGCCGAGACGCCGATGGCGGTCGGCACCAACTGCCTGCTGACCGTCGATGTGTGGGAGCATGCCTATTATCTGGACTACCAGAATGCCCGCCCCAAATATCTGGAGGCAGTGCTTGGCAAGATCCTGAACTGGGAATTCGCCTCCGAGAATATGAGCAAGAAGGCGGTGCGCGCCGCCGCCGAATAGGGCGCCGCCTTGCCACGCAGGCTCTGTCCCCACAGTCCGGTTGGGCTGTGGGGATTTTCATTTGGCGGCAGGCGCCGGGATAAGGATGCGGGGCCGGCAATGGGCATGCCGGCAGGTGCGACGCAGCAAAACCGCTTTACGGCCGCGCGAACAGCGAATGCAGCTGCGCCAGAAGGCGCTTCAGCCAGTTGACCGGCAACAGCCGCGGGCGGGGGGAAGGCGGGTAATGAGGAACCAGAAGACCGAGCATGTGCGACCTCTGCGTATCCGGATGTAAACGCCGTATACGGAACAAAGGTGCGCTCCAAAAGTAAATTAACTGTTTACGGTCAATAGTGGGGCAGGCCGCCATTGCCGGGGTTCTGGTCCTGGATGGGACCGGAATAGGGACGCGGCTGGCCCTGGGGCGTATAGGTGCGGCAGGCGGTGTAGCCCGCATTCCAGCCGGCGCGATAATTCCTTTCGGTGCGGAAAGCGTCCTGGTCCTTGATCTGGTCGAAGCCGTTGCGCTTGTTGGCGTCAGGCCCCGGCGCGCTCGAGCAGCCGTCCTGATAGCCGGCGCGATATTCGGGCGTGCGCCGCATCTCGCGGGTGATCTTGGGGCCGAACAGGCCGCAACCGGCCAGCACAAGGGCCAGGGCAAGCGATATGAAGCGAAGGGCCATGCGGAAGCCTTTTGGGGTCGGGTCTGTTTACCAAGCCATTTTACGCCGGATTAAGCCAGAAAGGCGCAGGATCGCGCCATAAACAAATATTGCGGGCGCAGCGCGCCCGGATGCGGGATCAGGTGCAACAGGCAGTGTTGACGGATCTGCGGGTGATGCTGGTGGGCCCGAAAGGCCACGGCCTGTCGCTACTGCGTTCGGTGCTGGCGATCGCCGGCGTCACCCGCGCGACGATGGTGGAGCGCCCCGATCGCGCGCTGGAGCTTCTGAGAGTGGAGCATTTCGGCGCCGTCTTCTGCGAGGATGGGCTGGCGGCGGGCGAAATGTCCTTTACCGTGGCGGTGCGGCGCGCGCGCGCCATGCTCGATCCCATGATTCCCGTCTTCGTGCTGCATGACCGGGCGCGACGCCGCGATGTGGAGGCGGCGCGCGACCTGGGCGCCACGGACGTCCTGACCATGCCGATCAGCCCCAGGACCGTGGCCACCAAGCTGAAGAGCGCGCTGGAAGCACCACGGCCCTTTATCCTGGCGCCGGACTTCTTTGGGCCCGACCGCCGCGCCAGGAGTCGCGAAGCCTTTGCCGGCAGCGACCGGCGGGTGCGTGTGCCCCGCAAGTCGCGGGTGGACTTCTCCCATTTGTGACAGTGCCGGCCTAGCATGGCCAGGTTACGACTATAGTCCCACAACCTATAGTATGATCCCGGTTCAACAGCCAACCGTATGGATTTACGCTGTCAATGCGGGAAAATGCGCCTATCCCACGGGGCACGAAATATTTTTCTAAGAGATAAATCCTTTTCTCTTAAGCATATTTTCTCTCGCTCCACACGCTAAAGTCGATATTCCTATCCTCCC